>Ga0153954_1001520_pt1 | contig 12203 bp, 12 predicted proteins | sample TSFL038MetaG_FD_102277 | JGI IMG/M metagenome (GOLD analysis project Ga0153954, IMG submission 102277) | Attine ant fungus gardens microbial communities from Florida, USA - TSFL038 MetaG | ecosystem: Host-associated > Fungi > Mycelium > Unclassified | place: USA: Florida, Wekiwa Springs State... | reverse complement strand
TCGGCCATCACGGTTCTCGCGTCTGGCCTGCTCGTGATCGCTTCGACAGTCGGCCGGCTGTGCTCAAATGACACAGCACCGAACCGCTGCGGCAAGGGAGCAATGACCATGGCCACGCCATATCAAGGCAACGTATCACAGGTCCAGCCGACGCCGGACGCGGTAGCTGGACCCACGATCCAGACCCTCACACTCTCCGACCTGCATCAGGCGCTGAGGCGGGGATGGGAGGACTTCAAGGCAGTGCCTAGTCACGCCATCATCCTTTGCGTGATCTATCCGGTACTCGGATTGATCCTGGCGCGCGCAACGTTCGGCTATGCGGTAATCCCGCTGCTGTTTCCGCTTGCTGCGGGCTTTGCACTGCTCGGACCGTTTGCAGCGCTGGGTCTTTATGAACTGAGCAGCCGCCGCGAGCGCGGCGAAGAAGCTTCGGCGTGGGACGCGATGGAAGTCGTGCGATCGCCCTCTTTCGGAGCGATGCTCGGGCTCGGCACATTATTGCTGGCGCTGTTCGTGACCTGGGTGGCGACGGCGCAGGCGATCTACGTTGCGGTGTTCGGCTATGAGGGCGCGGCGGGCGTTTCCGACTTCGTCCAGCGGGTGCTGACGACACCGCAAGGCTGGTGGCTGATCATTGTTGGATGCGGCGTCGGCTTCCTGTTCGCGCTGGTCACGCTTTGCATCAGCGTCGTCTCATTCCCGCTGATGCTCGACCGTCATGCCAGCGCGGGCGAGGCAATGGTCACTTCGCTTCGGGTCGCTGCGAAAAACCCGATGGCGATTGCGGCCTGGGGTTTGATCGTCGCTGCCTTGCTGGTCGCCGGCTCGGTGCCGCTCTTCCTGGGGCTTGCAGTGGTCATCCCCCTGCTCGGTCATGCCACCTGGCATCTCTATCGCAAGGCGGTGGCGATTGATCCGAACGCAAAGCCGATCCCGCCGCGTCCTCCTCGTGTACGCAAGCCGGCTGCAGACTTTCCCGCGAACCTCTTCCCCTGGCGCCACCGCGATGGCGCATAGCGGAAGCATCAAACGACCTTCAGACCATCGGCCGCAAATCGACCGATGGTCAATCTTTTCGCAGGATTGACCGCGATCATGGAACACGGCGAATTGCCTCGATCACAGACACGGGTTCCGCTACCATTCAAGCTACTTTAAAAGCCTTGTTTTGGCCGCGTTGATGCGGAGAGTTCGCATTGCCGGTCATCTCCTTCCAATCGATCCCCTGATGGTATTTCTCCGATGACCCCCTTAAGCTTTATCAAGGCCGCTGCGCTTTCAGCCGCCCTGCTCCTGCCCGGCGCTTCGGCGTTCGCGGCCAGCTGCGGCAACGGCAGCTTCGACACCTGGCTCGCAGACTTCAAGACCGAGGCTGCCGGAAAGGGCATCTCGCAAAACGCGATATTGACCGGGTTGAATGGAGTAACGCTCGATCAGAGCGTGTTGTCGCGCGATCGCTCGCAAAAAGTATTCAGCCAGACATTCGAGGAGTTTTCCGGCCGCATGGTGCCGCCACGGATGACCCGCGGCTCGAACATGATGAAGCAATACGGCTCGGTGCTGTCCCGCATCGAAGAAGCCTACGGTGTGCCCGGCGAAGTGCTGGTCGCGATCTGGGGATTGGAAACGGATTTCGGCGTCAACAACGGAAAATTCCAGACCATCCGGTCGCTGGCGACACTCGCCTATGATTGCCGGCGCGGCGACGAGTTTCGGGGCGAGCTGATGGACGCACTACGCATCGTCGAGCGTGGTGATCTCTCACCGCAGGAGATGCGTGGCGCCTGGGCCGGCGAGATTGGCCAGACCCAGTTCATGCCATCGTCATGGATGAAGTATGCTGTCGACTTCGACGGCAACGGCCGCCGCGACCTCCTGCACAATGCGCCCGATGTACTGGCATCGACCGCGAACTACCTAGCCGGTCACGGTTGGCAGCGTGGCAAGGATTGGGAGCCCGGCGGTCCGAATTTCGCCGCGCTTCAGCAATGGAACAAAAGCGACGTCTATGCACGTACGATCGCGCATTTCGCGACAGAGCTTTCGCGTGCACCGTAAATGGCGGACTGAATGACTAAGGGCCGATCGCATGGCGACCGGCCCTTCTGCCCCGAAAACACTATTCGCTAACTTACTTCGCCATCGCGTCGTTCATGGCCTTGCCCAGATGCGAGCCACAGGCGCCCATCTTGCCGTTCAGCATCGAGTCCTGCGCCATTGCGATTTCCTTCTGGGCCTCCGACTTGGTAGGGCCATCGGCCATCGCTTCGACCGAAGACTCCGTCTTGGTCAGGTTGGGACCGCTGCAGCCGACAGCGTGCACCTTGGCGGCCTGAGCGGGCGCGAGCGCGTAGGCGGCGGCAGCGACGGTGGCTGCTGCGAGCAACTTCTTGATCATGTTATTTCCCCATTTCGATGAGAAGAAATCAGGCGTCATTGCCAGACTCTTCGCGAAGATTGTTCGCTCATGGCCGCGACGTTTCGGAATGAATTCCGCGAGAGAAAAATGTGATCGGCGCGTGCTGCAGAGCCTCATGCGAAACGCCGCGTTTTCCTTACAGCTTGGTAATCATGGGACGTTGAGAAGTCGCCCGCAGCGCGATTAACACCGCTCCACCGCGAAGTATGAACTGATGTCCAGCCGTGGCGCGGCGTGCTGTGTACGTCACTAATCAACCCTTGGGCGAACGCGGAAGAGACGGCATCGACGGCCGCAGAATCATCCACACCCGACGCACATGTCCCCGAAATGCGATTGATCGTCACCCGGCATCACCTTGCTTCTTTAAATCATGATTTTGAATTCATTTCTTTAGATCGAGCAAGCCGAATCAGCCATGCGTCATCCGCCTGGCGGGCGATGAAGCCGAGGGATTTCCAACCTTGATCGAACTTGATCCCGGCCCACTTTTAATGAGGAACTCGATCCTATGAGGGTAATTCCACCGGAATATCGGGCTTTTTACGGGATTTCGTCCCAACTTGCTTGGTCGGAGGTACCGATTCCGAGAGGTTAAGCGATCCTTACCGTTGTTATGCATCCAGGGTTTAGCTGCACCGCAACATTCACTCTTCCGCAATGCAACAATCTCATCTATATTTATTTCAACGATGAGGCTACTCCAAGAGCTGAATCGAATTGCAAGGAGACTACCATGTTGCTCTCGCTTATTCGGATGATCCAGGCTTTCCGGGACTATCAGCGCAATGTGTCCGAGCTGTCGCAGCTCAGCGACCGTGAACTGGCCGATATCGGCCTCGATCGCTCTGACATTCCGCGCGTTGCCGCGGGCAATTACAACGGCTGATCCGTCATCAGCCGCCTGAACTAACGGATAACGCCCGCCTTCTGGCGGGCGTTGTCGTTTTCGTTGCCGACTTTCGCGCTCCCGCATTCCACTTGGTTCGAAAAGGCGCTACCTGTCGCGCCATGACAGGACCTTCCGAATCCGTGCACATCGTCGGCGCCGGCCTTGCCGGTTCCGAGGCCGCCTGGCAGATCGCGCAGCGCGGCGTCCGGGTCGTGTTGCACGAGATGCGGCCGGTGCGGATGACCGAAGCGCACCGCACCGACGCCGCAGCCGAACTTGTTTGCTCGAACTCTTTCCGCTCCGATGATGCCGCCAACAACGCCGTCGGCCTCTTGCATGCGGAAATGCGCAAGCTCGGCTCGCTGATCATGCAGGCCGCCGACGCCAACCAGGTGCCGGCCGGCGGCGCGCTGGCCGTCGACCGTGAGGGTTTCTCCGGGGCTGTCACCAAGGCGCTGAACGACCATCCCCTGATCGAGGTCCGGCGAGGCGAGATTGCAGGTCTGCCGCCGGACGACTGGAACAACGTCATTGTCGCGACCGGCCCCCTCACCTCGGCGCCGCTCGCAGATGCCATTCGCGCGCTGACGGACGAAAGCGCGCTCGCCTTCTTCGATGCGATCGCGCCGATCGTCCACAAGGACTCCATTGACATGTCAGTAGCGTGGTTCCAGTCGCGCTACGACAAGGCGGGCCCTGGCGGCAGTGGCGCCGACTACATCAACTGCCCAATGACGAAAGAACAGTACGACGCCTTCGTGGATGCGCTGCTCGCTGGGGAAAAGACCGATTTCCGGGATTGGGAAGCCAATACGCCCTATTTCGATGGCTGCCTGCCGATCGAGGTGATGGCAGAGCGCGGCCGCGAGACGCTGCGGCATGGACCGATGAAGCCGGTCGGCCTGACCAATCCGCATGACCCGACCGTCAAGCCCTACGCAATCGTCCAGCTGCGCCAGGACAACAAGCTCGGCACGCTCTACAACATGGTCGGTTTCCAGACCAAGTTGAAGTACGGCCCGCAGCAGCAGATCTTTCGCACCATTCCCGGGCTCGAGAATGCCGAATTCGCCCGCCTCGGCGGTCTCCACCGCAACACCTTCCTGAACTCCCCGAAGCTGCTCGATGCTCAATTACGGCTGCGCGCCCAGTCACGGTTGCGTTTCGCGGGGCAGATGACGGGCTGCGAGGGGTATGTGGAATCGGCAAGCATCGGCCTGATCGCCGGCCTCTATGCCGCAGCCAATGCACGAGGCGAGACGCTCGCTGCACCGCCGCCGACCACCGCGCTCGGCGCGTTGCTCGGCCACATCACGGGCGGCCACATCGAGACCGTCGAACCGGGTGCGCGCTCGTTCCAGCCGATGAACATCAATTTCGGGCTGTTTCCACCGCTATCGCAGACGCCGACCAAGAAGCCTGACGGCACGCGCCTGCGCGGCAACGAGAAAACCGTCGCCAAGAAGCAGGCGATGAGCGCCCGTGCACTTTCCGATCTCGATCGCTGGATCGCCGACCATCTGCGCGTCGCGGCCGCTGCGTGAGCGTTCCATGAGTTTGCCCAAGAATGATGCCGCGCTGCTGTCGGCGCACTGGATCGAAGGTGTGCTGCTCAAGCGCGACGTCTTCTCGACCGTCGAACGAGGCCGCTTTCGCAACGAGACCGGCGAAGTGGATGCCGTGCTGCGCCGGCTCGATCAGGTACCCTCATGGTCATTCCCGCTGGCGCGCCATTTGTTCGCGCGCGAACGGCGCGCATTGACACTCGCCAAGGGGCTTGGCGTCGGTCCCGAGCTGCTATGGGCCGGCCGGAGGGCGCTGGTGCGCGGCTTCATCGACGGCGTGGCGCTGCATCTGGCCAAGCCGCACGGTGACGTCGCCTATTTCCGATCCGCCAAAGCGGCGCTGCGCCGGCTGCATCGCGCCGGCATCTGCCACAACGACCTTGCCAAGGAGCAGAACTGGCTGCGCGGCGCCGACGGACAAGCCTATCTCACCGATTTCCAGCTGGCGGCTTGTTTCCGCTCGCGGAGCCGGCTGTTCCGCATCGCAGCCTATGAAGACCTGCGGCATCTCCTCAAGCACAAGCGCAGCTACGCGCCTGACGCGCTGACGCCGAAAGAGGTCAAGGTCCTGGCGCGAAAGTCACTGGTCGCGCGATTGTGGCTGATGACCGGCAAGAAGGTCTATCGCGCCATCACGCGCGGCATCTTCAATTTCACCGATCGCGAAGGCGGCGGCCGAAGGCTCGTCAATGACGCGCCAGTGCTGGTCGATCTCATCAGGCGCAATCCCGACGTGCGCGATACCGCGATCGTCGCGTTCGCCGACCGGCGCACCGGCGTCGGACTCTATGCCTTTGTCGAGGCCGAGCAGACCGCGCTCGAAGCGCAGCTCCGCCGCGAGCTTGCCGCCGCCAAGGGACCAAAGCCACCCGAGCATATCCAGGTGGTGCAGGCTCTGCCTCGCGATGCCACCGGCAAGCCGCGCACTGAGATCCTGCAACTCGTGGCGATGAATCAGCTCGACCTGATCGAGCCGATGATGGCGACCGACACCGACCGCGCGTTCCTGAAGGACATTCTCGAGCAGCGCAAGAATCTGCGCGACCGGTTCAACTTCGAGACCAGCGATTTGAACGCGCCGTCGAGCTAAAGCCAGAAAATCACGAGAGCAATCAGGAGAATTGTCGCGATCTCGACGCGCGCCACAGCGTCCACAGCATCGACAGATGCGACATCGTCCGCGGCGCGAAGGGATCGCTGTCAGGACGCGACATCAACGACAGCTCCCGCCGCGTCAGCGCAAGCTGGAGAAACACCGGTCTGATCTCGCGCGGTGCGTCCATGAGCAACGCAAGCGCGGTCTCCAGATGTTGCCGCCCCTCTCCGATAAGTTGCTCCAGCGCGGAACGCAGCGCTTTCGTCTGCTTGCCGGCAAACACCTCCTCCATGTTGCTGCCGTGCTGCTCGAGGAGCTGCAGCGGCAAGAACAGCTGCCGCCGCGAGGCATCGTGCGGCAGACTGGCGATCACTTGAGCAAAGCCCTGCGCGAGGCCGGCATGGCGCGCGAGATGTTCGATCTCCGGTGAGGAATAGCCGGCAACCCTCGCCGCCACGGCAAACAGCGCCGACGCGGTATCGGCAACGTAACCTTCCAGCGCCGGAAGTGTCGGCATCGGATCATTGTAGAGATCGAACTGATGCTCATCGACCAGCCTTGAGAGCGGCTCGACCGGCAGGCGAAAGTTGCGGATCGCGAGCAGCAATTCAGCCGCCACGGGATTCCCTTCGACTCCGCCATGGCCGGTGCCCGCCAGCATGTCGGTCCACCATTGCAGACGGACTTCGCCCGGCAAGGGCTGGGTCACGGAATCGCGCACGCGCGAAACCTCCGCATTGAACGCGTAGAGTGCAAACAGTCCGCGGCGCTGCTCCGCCGGTACGAACAGCGTCGAGGCATAACGGCCAAAGTCGTGACTGCGCACGAGGCTGGCGCAGAACGCGGCCGCATCCGTCCCGCCATCAGGCACGGTCATGGCACCGCAATCAGCGCCGCCGCGACCCGCCGCTTTTCCCCGATCATGATGTTGTAGGTGCGGATCGCCGGTCCCGTCTGCATCGCGTCGATCGTCACCCGCAACGCGCGCAGGGATTCACGCAGTTCGCGTGGCGGCAGCCACACGCCCGCCCCGGTGCCGATGATCAGAGTGTCAATGCCGTTGGCGCCGGCAAACACTCGGTCCAGCGAATAGCGATCGATCTGTTCAGGTCTCGTCACGTCCCAGGCCCACACCGCATCCGGCAGGCACAGCAGCGACCCCCGGTGCGACATTCCAGCAAAGGCGAAGCCGCCTTTGCCATAGGCGTCGATCGGTGCCGATCTCGGGAGATGCGGAGCATCGTTTGGCTGCGACATGAGCTGCTCCGACCGGACACCGTGCCCGGGACGCTTTTTTCGAAGCCGGTTACTTCTTCTTGGCCGGAGGTTCCGGCGCATCGGTCCGGTTAGTGCCGACACCGAGATAGATCAGGATCGGCGCGGCAATGAAGATCGACGTATAGGTGCCGACCAGCACGACGCCGAACATCATCACGGCCGTGAAGCTGTGGATGGCCTGACCACCGAACAAGAGCAGCGCCAGCAGCGCGAGCGTCACCGTCACGTGCGTGATGATCGAGCGCGACAGTGTCGAATTGATGGATTCGTTGAGCAGTTGCGGCATCGGCATTTTCTTGTAGCGCCGCAGCATTTCGCGGATTCGATCGTAGATCACGACCGTGTCGTTCAAGGAATAGCCGAGAATCGTCAGCAGCGCCGCAATGCTGGTGAGGTCGAAATCGACCTGGCTGATCGACATGAAGCCGATGGTCAGCACGATGTCGTGAACGTTGGCGATCATGGCGCCAAGCGCGAATTGCCATTCGAAGCGGAACCATAGGTAGATCAGGATCGACATGATCGCGAGCATCAGGCCGAGCATGCCATAGGCCAGAAGCTCGCCGGACACGCGCGGTCCGACCACCTCGACACGACGGTATTCGACGGCATCACCGAGCGCAGCGCGTACCTTCGTCACCGCCTCCTGCTGGGCGGCGTCACCACCGGGCTGCTCGGCCACCCGGATCAAAACCTCGGCCGGTCCGCCGAACTGCTGCAATTGGACATCGCCGAGGCCGAGCTTGTTCAGGGTCGTTCGCATCGACGCGATGTCGGCGGCTCCCGACTTGGCGCGGACTTCGAGCAGCGTGCCGCCCTTGAAGTCGATGCCGAAATTCAGACCATGCGTGAAAAACAGCGTGATCGCGACGATCGACAGCGTGGCCGAGATCGGGAACGAGATGCGGCGGAACTGGGTGAAGTCGAAATGCGTGTTGTCAGGCACAATCCGCAGCGACGGCAGGATGCCGAACGCGCTGACCACAGCCAAGATGACGATGAGGACGCCAAGCCCGATGAGAACGTAATGAATCACAGCCGTCCCCGTACTAGATCGGCACGCTTTGCGGCCGCTTCCATCGCACCCACCACGCCACGATCAACCGGGTCAGGGTGAAGGCGGTGAACACGGTGGTAATGATGCCGATGCCAAGCGTCACGGCAAATCCGCGCACCGGCCCGGTCCCGATGTAGAACAGCACAGCGGCGGCGATGAAGGTGGTGATATTGGAATCGAGGATGGTCGAGAGCGCGCGCTTGAAGCCGGCATCGATCGCCGAGATCGCGTTGCGGCCGCCGCGCAATTCCTCGCGGATGCGCTCGTAGATCAGCACGTTGGAGTCGACGGCGATGCCGACGGTCAGCACGATGCCGGCGATGCCGGGCAGCGTCAGCGTGGCATTGAGCAACGACAACAGCCCGAAGATCATCGCGACGTTGATCATGACGGCGATGTTGGCGAACAGGCCGAACAGCCGGTAGGTCAGCAACATGAACACGATGACCATGATCGCGCCGACATAGGCGGCGAGTTCGCCCTTCTCGATCGAGTCCTGTCCGAGGCCCGGCCCGACCGTGCGCTCCTCGATCACCCTCAACGGCGCCGGCAGCGCGCCGGCGCGAAGCAATACCGCGAGATCGTTGGCCGACTGAACCGTGAAGTTGCCGGAAATCTGGCCCTGCCCGCCGGTGATCGGCTCGCGGATGACCGGAGCGGAGATCACCTCATTGTCGAGCACGATCGCAAAGGGCTGCCCGACATTCTCGGTGGTGGCCTGCGCGAACTTGCGTGAGCCGGCGCTGTTGAAGCGGAAGCTGACGATCGGTTCGCCGGTGCGCTGGTCGAAGCCCGGCTGCGCGTCGGTCAGGTCCCCGCCCGACACCAGCACCTGCTTCTTGACGACATAGGGCACCTTGGGCGTCGACGAACTCATCAGCACCTCGGAGTCGGGCGGCACCGAGCCACCCTGCGCCTGGTCAGGCGGCACCGAGGTATCGACCATCCGGAATTCCATCTTGGCGGTCTTGCCCAGCAGCTCCTTCAGATGCGTCGGATCCTGCAGGCCTGGCACCTGCACCAGGATGCGGTCGGTGCCCTGGCGCTGGATCAGCGGTTCAACCGTTCCGAGCTCGTTGACCCGCTTTTCGACGATCTGGATCGATTGCTCAATGGTCTGGCGGATGCGCTCATTGAGCGCGGCCGGAGGCACGGTCAGCCGGATCAGGCCACTTCCGGCGTCCGCCACTTCAAGCGAGCGCTGGCCGTTCGAGCCAAGCAGCCCGCCAAGGGGCTGCGACAGCTCCCGCAGCTTCGACAATGCATTCTGCTGATCGGTATCCTTGACCCGCACCTCGACAGCATCGTTGCGCACGCCGAGCCCGGTATAGCCGATTTTGGCGTCGCGCAGCGTGCGGCGCACGTCATCGCGGATCTGATCGAGCTTGTCCTTTTTGATGTAGTTGGAATCGACCTCGAGCAGCAGATAGGAGCCGCCCTGCAGGTCGAGGCCGAGCACGAGACGGCGCTGCGCCCACAGCGGCCAGTTCTTCACGGTGGCCTCGGGGAAGAAGTTCGGCACCGCGCACAGGCACACAATGAGCGCCGTCAGAATAATGCCGAGCGCCTTCCAGCGCGTGAAATACAACATCGAACAGACCTGTCAGAATCCTTAGGATAGAGCGATCAGCTCGCGGACGTCTCGTCCTTGGCTGCGTCCACCGTCTTCGCCGGCTCGCCCTTGGCGCGCACGCCGGAAATCATCTGCCGCATCTGGCGCACGCGCACGCCATCGGAAATTTCGAACTCGATCTGGTCGTCGTCGACGACCTTGGTGACCTTGCCGACGAGGCCGCCCGATGTGACCACGGTGTCGCCCCGGCGGATGTTCTTCACGAGCTCGGCGTGATCGCGGACCTTCTTCTGCTGCGGCCGCAGAATCAAGAAGTACATAATCACGAAGATCAACGCGAACGGCAAAAGCGACATCAACATGCTGTTGGTGTCGCCGCCGGCCGCAGCCTGGGCATAGGCGGGGGTAATCAGCATCAGGGCAATCCTCGTGAAACGGGGGTGAACCGGCAACACCTTAGGTTAGGGCCGGTTCGGCCAAATTCGCGCGGACTATAGCGGCCACCGGCCCAATTGCAACGCTGCCAAGCGCTTGATTTGCATGGCTTGCGACGGTGCGAAAGGCCCGATAAGGCTGCGCCGTCAGGAACTTGAGATATGCCAAAAAAGCCAACTAAAACTGCACCCCGCGCTGCCAGCAGGGCGGCCGCACGCAAACCCGCAAAGGTCACGGCAAAAGGCCCCATGGCCGCACTCCAGGACGATACGCCGCTGCGCATCGCCCGCGCGCTCGAGTCTATCGCGGCGCACCTTGCCGCGAACGCACCAGCCGCGAGCGTCCCGGAAACGTTCGAGGGGGCCGACGCCTTCGTCTGGCACCCGGACGGCCGGCTGAGCGAGGTGCCGCGGGTCAGCCGCGTCGATCTCGGCCTGCTCAAGGGCATCGATCGGATGCGCGACATCCTGATCGAGAACACCGAACGGTTCGCCGATGGCCTGCCCGCCAACAACGCCCTGCTCTGGGGCGCGCGCGGCATGGGCAAATCCTCGCTGGTGAAGGCGTCCCACGCCAATATCAACGTCGATCGCAAGCGGGAAGACCGGCTGAAGCTGATCGAGATCCACCGCGAGGATATCGAGAGCCTGCCTGATCTTATGGAGTTGCTGCGCGCCTCGCCGTTCCGCTTCATCGTGTTCTGCGATGACCTCTCGTTCGACGGCGACGACGCCTCCTACAAATCGCTGAAGGCGGTGCTGGAAGGCGGCATCGAAGGCCGGCCCGAGAACGTGATCCTCTACGCCACATCGAACCGCCGCCACCTGCTGGCGCGGGAGATGATCGAGAACGAGCGTTCGACCGCGATCAATCCGGGCGAAGCCGTCGAGGAGAAGGTGTCGCTGTCCGACCGCTTCGGCCTGTGGCTCGGCTTCCACCGCTGCAGCCAGGATGAGTATCTGGCGATGGTGAAGGGCTACTGCAGCCATTTCGGCATCAAGATTGCCGAGGAAGAGCTGGAGCGCGAGGCGCTCGAATGGTCGACCACCCGAGGTTCACGCTCTGGCCGCGTCGCCTGGCAGTTCACCCAGGAATTGGCAGGGCGGCTCGGGGTGCGGCTGACGGCGAAATAGCCAAATGTCATGCGCGGGCTAGACCCGCCTACGGGGCCGACGCCCCTTCGGCGAGGCGAAGGCCAGCGCACCCATCGTCTTGAAGCTTTTTGCAGGATGGATTGCCGGGTCTAGCCCGGCAATGACGGCCCTGTTTGCCCTACGCGCCGTTGAGGAATTGGAGCGGGTCAACGGGATTGGATCCTTTCCGGATCTCGAAGTGGAGCTGCGGCGACGCCACCTCCCCCGACTGGCCCGACTTGGCAATCACCTGACCGCGCTTGATAGTATCTCCGCGTTTGACCAGCAGCTCACTCGCATGGGCATATGCGGTGACATAGCCGTTGGAATGCCGCACCAGGACGAGATTGCCATATCCCTTCAATTCGTTTCCTGCGTAAGCCACCGTGCCATCCTCGGCTGCCTTCACCGGCGTGCCCTCGGGCACCGCGACGTTGATGCCGTCGTTGGACTTGCCGTTGGTCTTGGCGCCATAGCTCGTGATCACCTTGCCGCGCACCGGCCAGCGGAACGTCGGCAGCGCCCCGGTGGCTTCCGACGCCTTGATGGGTGCCTCGGCAGCCTCGGTTTGCTCAGGCGTCGTCGTGGCCTGGGCGAGACGCGCGGTTTGCTGCGGCCCTGCGGCTGCGACCCTGGTCGCGGGAACCGGCGCGGCGAGAGGCTGCACGGCGGCGACCGGCGCAGAAGCTGCCGGCGCTGGAGCAACAGCCGCGGAGCGCGTCACCGGCACAGTCAGCCGGGTGCCGAGCTTA
>Ga0153954_1001519_pt1 | contig 12210 bp, 9 predicted proteins | sample TSFL038MetaG_FD_102277 | JGI IMG/M metagenome (GOLD analysis project Ga0153954, IMG submission 102277) | Attine ant fungus gardens microbial communities from Florida, USA - TSFL038 MetaG | ecosystem: Host-associated > Fungi > Mycelium > Unclassified | place: USA: Florida, Wekiwa Springs State... | reverse complement strand
TCCTGATATTCGTCGACCAGCACGTGATCGAAGCGCTCGGCGACGGCGGCCGCGAGCGACGGCTCCGCCATCATCTGCGCCCAGTAGAGCAGGAGGTCGTCGTAATCGAGCACGTGCTGGCGCTGTTTGGCCTCGACATAGGCCGCGAACAGTTGGCGCAGCTCCGCCTCCCAGCTCTCGCACCAGGGAAAGGCCCGGCCCAGGACCTCGTCGAGCGGCAGCTCGGCATTGACGGCGCGTGAATAGATCGCGAGACACGTCGCCTTGGCGGGGAAACGCACCTCGGTCCGCGAGAAGCCGAGATCATGGCGGATGAGGTTGATGAGGTCGGCCGAATCCTCGCGGTCATGGATGGTGAAGGCGCGGTCGAGGCCGATCTCGGCGGCGTGCTCGCGCAGCAGGCGCGCGCCGACGGCGTGAAAGGTGCCGGACCAGGTCAATGCGGCGCGCGACGCGGCGGCCGAGATCCCGGCGTCGGCAGTGACGATGCGCTCGACCCGCCGGATCATTTCCGTGGCCGCGCGGCGCGAGAAGGTCAGCAGCAGGATGCGCCGCGGGTCGACGCCGCCGGCGATGAGCTGCGCCACCCGGTGCGCCAGCGTGTTGGTCTTGCCGGAGCCGGCGCCGGCAATGATCAGCAGCGGTCCCGTCTCGGCGAAGTCGGGACCGCCGTGCACGACGGCGCGCCGCTGATCGGCATTGAGCTTGGTAAGATCGGGCATGGCCGGAGGCAGGTACGAATCACGGAAGCCTCCAGCCAGCACGTCTTTCGCCCGCACCGCAACGCGTGCGGTGATCAACCTAACGGCAGGTCGGGTGGCCGCCGACCATCGCCATGCTCTTGCCAGGCGGGCATCCGCCTCCGCCGCCGCGCGCGGGCTGCGGCGGCGGGGCGGCCGGCCGCGGCGGTGCGGCAGCGGCAGGACGAAACGCCTGCTGCGGTGGCGGCGCCGGCCGCGGTGGGGCTGGCGGCCTTGCGATGACCGGCGGCGGGGTGGCCGGCCGGCTCGCGAACGAGGGCGGTGCGGCGGATCTCTGTGCAGGCGGCGGTGCTGGCCTGTTTACAATGGCCGGCGCGGGTGCCGGTCTGGGTGGAGCGGGTGGAGCAGACCGCGCATTGGGCGGCAGTGCCGCAGTCGGCGCGAACGACCGGGGGGCCGCCGGCGGGGTTGGCCCGGTCGGCCGCGCAACGGATCGGTGCGCCGGCGGCGTGCCCCGATTGGCATGAAATGCCGGCGATGATGTATCCGGCGTTGCCGTGGGCGATCCGGACGCGCGCTCCGGCGTCAGCCTGGCGGCGGGCGAACCGCCTTTCGGCGCAGCGCCATGCAGCGGTACAGCGGTGCCGCGCCCCGCGGCCTCGGGTGCCGCAGCGCCGAACCTCGGCTTGCCAGATGTCGGCGAACCGAGTGCCGACGATCCGGCTGTCGGCGCGCCAGGCCCCGGCGAACCGGCAGCCGGGCCGGGTGTCGCCGAGCCAAATCTTGGGATAGTGCCGTGCCGCAACGACCGTCCGTTGGGGGCGGTCGCGCCGAACGCCGGCTTGGCCTGCGTCGGCGCACCTGTTGGCACACCTGAAACGGGCGCACCTGGAGTTGGCCTGCCTGGAGTGGGCGTGCCGGGCGGGGTCGTGCTGGTGACACGGCCGGCCGGCAGCGTCGGCTGCCCCTTCATCCCAGACAAAGGCTTGCCAAACTGACCGGGGCGTCCCGGAGCGCCTGCTCCCGGCTGCGCATTCGTCTGCAACGCTGCCTTTTGCGCGACCGATGGCGGCAGCGACGGCCCAAGGCCGAAGCCTCCGGCCGGCGCCACGGTGCGCGCTGCCGGCAAGACGCGCCCGCGGGGCCCACGCGCGGGAGCAACCTGAGCAGAGGGCGCCCGCATTGTCGGCGTGAAGGTCCTGGTCTGCCCGCCCGGATTGGTGACGGTGATGCTCCGGGTCACGTTGTTGATGACCACGGTGTTGTGGATGTTGGTGTAGATCACGTTGTTGGCCGGCGGCGGCGCCACGTAGACCGGCGGCCGCACCCATACCGGCACCGGCCGGTAGACCGGGCACGGCAACACGTACAGATCGACCGGCGGTGGCGGCGGATCGAGCACTACGAAGTCGGGCGGCGGAGGCGCCAGGAAGAGCACCGGCGGCGGAGGCGGCGGCGCGAATGCGAATACCGGATCGTCGAACATCAGCACCGGCCGGTTGACGTAGACGATCTCATCGGGCGGCGGCGGCGGCACATCGTAGGCCATCACCTCGAACGACGGCGGCGGCTCGAGCGCGGCAGACAGGAATGCCAGGCGGCGATGCGCATCGGGCGCATGCGGCCCCTCGGGATAGCGCTGCAGATACGACCAGTATGCCGCCGGCGTGTCGGCGAGACGGCTGCGCCGCCAGGTGATCGCCTCGCGGCGCGCCGCGATGATGGCGCGGACGCGCCCCGTCATGGCATCGTCGGGATAGGCGGCAACGAAATCGTTGTAGCCCTCGATAGTGTCGCGCTCGAGCGCGGCCGAATAGGCCTCCTGCGCCGGGAACGCGCGGATCGGCTTGGCGCGCGCCTCCGCCATCTGCTCGGGCGCCACCGCGGGCGGCGGCGCATCGGGCGCGCGCTCGAAGAACACCAGCGACGCCTCGACCTTCGATGCCTGCCAGGGCACCTGCGCACCCTTGGTCAGGTCGTTGACGCGCAACCGCACGCGATCGAACACATCGGCGAGCGGGAGGCCGCCTTCGCGCATCATCTCGGCGAGCGCCTGCGCATAGGGCCCGTACGGCCCCTGCGCCTCCGGCGCGACGGTGCCGGGCGCGGCGTTGAACGCGATCAGCATGCCGGGATCGGGATCGACCAGCGCGAGACCGCCGGCGAGCGGCTGGCCCGACTGCGCGAACGGATTGGCGCGCGCGGCGTCGAGCACCACGATCGTGGCCTTGAGCTTGAGCGCCGAGAGGGGACGCGTGTAGTCGGAGAGGCGCAGCGCCTCGGCGGCGACATCGGTGTCGTGCGCGATCTTGGCGTCGACAGGTACGAAGTAGTTCTCACCTTCGAGCTGGATCCCGTAGCCGGCGAGATAGATGAAGGCGACGGTATCGGGACCCGCGCTGCTCGCCTTGTCCAGGAAGTCGCGGAATGCCCGCCGCAGCGAATCCTGGTCGAGATCGCGCGCGCCGACAACGTCGAACCCCGCCGCCTCCAGCGTCTGCGCGATCAGCCCGGCATCGTTGGCCGGCGTATTGAGGGCACCCGCCTGATAGCCGGCATTGCCCACGACCAGTGCGATGCGCTTCTGCGCCGGCGCGTTGGCGGCTTGCGCGCCAGCAACTTGCCCGTCAGCAGTTTGCGCGTGCGCCAGAGCCGGCGCCAGCGCGAGCAGCAGCGGGATCAGCAGAGCTGCGATGATCTTACGTGGCATGTCGTCCCCCATCCAAACAAACAAACAGCGCGCAGGCCGGGCGTCAGACTGCCACGATTAAAACCCGGCGGCGCTGAACGGCATCTGAATAGATGAGGTCAAGACTAAGGCGGCTGAAAGACTTTCTCTCGATTGGGCGATGCGGCAGAACGCAAACTTCCATAAGCAGGGAACTTGCTCCATAAGCGGTATTGGAGGGAGATGAACATGAGCTTGTGTTGCGACAGGACGGACCGCGCGCGATGACAGTCACGCTGACCCCGATACCGGATGTGCCGATGATCCGGCCGGGCGACGACCTGGCCGAGGCGCTAATCACAGCGTGTAGAGCGCGTGGACTCGCGCCGGAGGACGGCGACATCTGGGTGGTGGCGCAGAAGATCGTGTCCAAGGCCGAAGGCCGCTACGTCGACCTCGCGGGCGTGCGCCCCTCGCCGCAGGCGCAGAAGCTCGCGGCCGAGATCGACAAGGATCCGCGGCTGGTCGAGGTCATCCTGAGCGAGTCGCGCCGCGTCGTGCGCCACAGGCCGGGCGTGCTGATCGTCGAGCACCGGCTCGGCTTCATCATGGCCAATGCGGGCGTCGATCGCTCCAACGTCGATCCCGCCGCGGGCGTAGAGCCGGTGCTGCTGTTGCCGCGCGATCCCGACGGCTCGGCCGCCGATCTGCTTGCGCGCCTGGCGGCGCATTTTCGCCGGCAGCTGGGCGTCGTCATCACCGACAGCTTCGGGCGCGCCTGGCGGCGCGGCACCACCGGTGTAGCCCTCGGCGCCGCCGGCATCCCCGCATTGATGGACATGCGCGGACGGCCCGACCTGTTCGGGAACGCGCTGCGCGTGACGCAGACCGGATTCGCCGACGAGATCGCAAGCGCCGCCTCACTCGTCATGGGCCAATCGGACGAGGGGCGGCCCGCCGTGCTGGTGCGCGGCCTCGCCTGGGCTGGGCCGCCCAGCCCGGGCGCAACGCTGATCCGCGACGCTGCAGAGGATATGTTCCGGTGAGCAACGGCAGGCATCTCGTGGTGGCGCTCTCCGGCGGCATCGGCGGCGCCAAACTGGCGCTCGGCTTGAGCCGCGAGCTCGCGGCCGGCGATCTCATGGTGGTCGCCAATACCGGCGACGACTTCGAGCACCTCGGGCTTGCGATCTCGCCCGATATCGACACGCTGATGTACACGCTTGCCGGCCTCGATGATCCGCAGCGCGGCTGGGGCCGGCGCGACGAGACCTGGACGTTCATGGCCGCGCTCGCGCAGCTCGGCAGCGAGACCTGGTTCCAGCTCGGCGACGGCGACATCGCCACCCACATCGAGCGCACGCGACGGCTGCGTGCGGGCGAAAGCCTCTCCGGCATTACCGCCGATCTCTGTCGGCGATTGTCCATCGTCACGCGCATCGTGCCGGCGAGCAACGATCGCGTGCGGACACGCTTGCGCACGCGCACCGGCTGGCTCGACTTCCAGGACTATTTCGTGCGGCAGCGCTGCGAGCCGGAAGTCCTGGAACTCGCCTATGAGGGCGCCGCCAGCGCCCGCGCGCATCCCGATGTGCTCGCCGCGCTGCGCGATCCTGGGCTGCGCGCGGTCGTCATCTGCCCGTCAAATCCGTACCTCAGCATCGAGCCGATCCTGGCGGTGCCGGGCCTGCGCGACGCGGTCGCAGCCTGCGAAGCGCCGGTTGTAGCGGTATCGCCGATCATCGGTGGCCGTGCCGTCAAGGGACCGACCGCGAAGATGATGGCCGAGCTCGGCCTGCCCGTGAGCGCGACCGCCGTAGCGCAGCGCTACGCGGGCCTGATCGACGGCTATATCATCGACCATGCCGACGCGGCCACTGCCGACGAGCTTCCCTTTCCGGTCAGCGTGGCGCATACGCTGATGCTGACGCTCGCGGATCGCGACCGGCTGGCACGTGCCGTGCTCGCCGCCGCCGACACGCTGGCAAGGCCCACTGTCTAGATGCACTTTCACCAGATACCGTCCGCATGCAGGCTCGCCGAAAAATCCGTGCCGTGGTGCCGATCAAGGACACCGCCAATGCCAAACAACGGCTCGCCGGCGTGCTTTCCGGCGCCGAACGCCAACAACTCGCGCTCGCGATGCTCGAAGACGTGCTGGCGGCGCTCGCGCCGGACGACGAGCTCGCCGGCATCCTGGTGGTGACGACCGACCCGGTCGCGACCGCCATCGCCGCGCGCTATGGCGCGGACGTCTCGCCCGACGGTGCCGGCGACGGCCATACTGGTGCCGTCACCGCGGCCGCGCGAAAGCTGGCGGATGAAGGCTTCGACCTCCTGGTGTTGCCTGGCGACATCCCGCTCGTCGAAGCCGCCGACATCCGCCAGCTCGTTCGTACCCACCTCATGGCGGCCGGCGGCAATGCACCGGCCTTCACCATCGTGCCGGCGCGCGACCGGCGCGGGTCCAACGCCGTGCTTTGCTCGCCGCCCCAGGCCGTGCCGCTGCGCTTCGGTGAGAACAGCTTCTTCCCGCATCTGGCGGTGGCGCGCGCACGCGGCATCGAGCCCGCGGTGGTGGAGCTTGCGCACATTGCGCTCGACATCGATACGCCCGACGATCTCGCATTGTTCCTCACCGAAGGCACATCGACGCACGCACGCGCACTGCTGACGCGTTGGCAAAGCCAGCGCCGCGACACCAGCCGGGCCTCGATATGAACGTGCAGCCGACATGGATGACGCTGGCCGGCACCGATGCGCCGCTGTCGGACGAAGACGCACGCGCGTTGGCCGACTGCGACGATCTCGCCGCGCTCATGGCGGCCGCGGCTGCGCTGCGCGACCGCGTCCACGGCGCCAACGTCTCTTATTCGCGCAAGGTCTTCATCCCGCTCACGCAGCTGTGCCGCGACAGCTGCCACTACTGCACGTTCGCGCATCCGCCGCGGCGCGACGCCGCCGCCTACCTCACGCCCGACGCGGTGCTCGCGATCGCGCGATCAGGCGCGCAGGCTGGCTGCAAGGAGGCGCTGTTCACGCTCGGCGACAAACCGGAGCTGCGCTACCGGACGGCGCGCGCGGAGCTCACCCGCCTGGGCCACGACAGCACCATCGCCTACCTCGCCGCCATGGCCGCGCTGGTGCAACGCGAGACCGGCCTCCTGCCCCATCTCAATGCAGGCGTGATGACGGCGGACGACATCGCCGCCTTGCGCGCGGTCTCGGTCTCGCAGGGACTGATGCTGGAAACGGCCGCCGAGCGGCTGTCGCAACGCGGCGGGCCGCATTTCGGCTCGCCGGACAAAGTGCCGGCGCGACGGCTCGAGACCATCGCCGCGGCCGGCGCGGCAGCGGTGCCGTTCACCTCCGGCATCCTGATCGGCATCGGCGAGACGAGGCGCGAGCGCATCGAGGCGCTGCTGGCGCTGCGCGCCCTGCATCGGCGCTACGGACATCTGCAAGAGATCATCATCCAGAACTTTCGCGCCAAGCCCGGCACCCGCATGGCCGGCGCGGCCGAGCCCACGCTCGACGATCATTTGTGGACGATTGCCGTCGCGCGCATCGTGCTCGGGGCCGAGATGAATATCCAGGCGCCGCCCAATCTGCAGGCGGGATCACTCGAACGCCTGATCGCGGCGGGCATCAACGATTGGGGCGGCGTGTCGCCGGTCACGCCTGACCACGTCAATCCGGAGCGGCCGTGGCCGCAGATCGATGCGCTGGCGCGCGCCACCGCCGATGCCGGCAAGATCCTTGTCGAGCGTCTGGCGATCTATCCTGCCTACGCGCAGGTGCCGAAGCGCTGGCTCGCGCCCGACCTGCGCGCGACCGTGCTGCGCCTGACCGACGCCGAGGGCTTCGCCCGCAGCGAGGCCTGGACCCCCGGCGCGGACGTAGCACCGCCAGCCCTCGCCGCCGTCGGACCTGCAAAAGCGCTGCTGACGCCCATCCTGCAACGCGCGGCCAAGGGCGTGGAGCTGACCGAGGCCGAGATCGTCGCGCTGTTCGCAGCGCGCGGCGAAAGCTTCCGCGAGGTCTGTGCGGCCGCCGACGCATTGCGCGCCGAGATCTGCGGCGCCCGCGTCAGCTACGTCGTCACCCGCAACATCAACTATACCAATGTCTGCCTCTACCGCTGCGCGTTCTGCGCCTTCTCGAAGGGCAAGACTCACGCCAGCCTGCGCGGACTGCCCTATGATCTCACGCACGAGGAGATCGCGCGGCGTGCGACCGAGGCCTGGGAGCGCGGCGCGGTCGAGGTCTGCCTGCAGGGCGGCATCCATCCGCGCTACACCGGCGACACCTATCTCGCGGTCTGCCGCGCGATCAAGGCGGCGACGCCGGACATGCACATCCACGCCTTCTCGCCGCTCGAGATCACGCAGGGCGCGGCGACGCTCGGCATGAGCGTGGCGGATCTTCTCGCCGCGTTGAAGGCGGCCGGGCTCGGCTCGCTGCCCGGCACCGCCGCGGAGATCCTCGACGACGAGGTGCGCGCGGTGATCTGCCCCGACAAGGTGACGACCGCACAGTGGCTGGCGGTGATCGCGGCCGCGCACCGCGCAGGCTTGCGCACGACCGCGACCATCATGTTCGGTCACGTCGACGCGCCCAGGCACTGGGCGCGTCATCTCCTGCATCTGCGCAGGCTGCAGGCGGAGACCGGCGGCTTCACCGAATTCGTGCCGCTGCCGTTCGTGCCGATGGAGGCGCCGATGCAGCTGCGCGGACAGAGCCGCTTTGGCCCGACCTTCCGCGAGGCGGTGCTCATGCATGCGGTCGCGCGGCTTGCGCTGCATCCGCTCATTGCGAACATCCAGACCTCGTGGGTGAAGATGGGCCCGCAGGGCGCCGCCACCTGCCTCCAGGCCGGCGCCAACGACCTCGGCGGCACGCTGATGAACGAGAGCATCACCCGCGCGGCCGGCGCCGCACACGGACAGGAGATGTCGCCCGAGGCGATGGAGCGCGTGATCCGCGGCATCGGCCGCGAGCCCTGGCAGCGCACCACGCTCTATCGTGCGGCGCCGCCCGACCGTGTCGCCGCATCGTTCGGCGCGCCGGCTTTGGCCACGCCGATCGACACGCCGGTGCATCGCGACGCCCGTGTCCCCGGACGCGTCTAATCCCGCGTGCCTTGCTTGAACATGAAGGCGTCCCAGCGGCTCATCAGTTCGTCGTGCAGGTTGTAGCGATCGAGCGCGCTCGAGCCCCGGGCGGCCGCGACGCCGTGGAGGAGCGCGTTGGCGACCGCCATCGGGGCGACCAGCGAGTTCTGCTTGCCCATGCCGGCGGAGCCGGCGATCAAGACCACGTCGGCCACGCGCCCGACGCTGGAGATCGGCGAATCCGTCACCGCCACGACCTTGGCGTCGTTCTCCTTGGCCCAGGCCACGATGCGATGGGTGGCGGAGGCGTAACGCGGGAACGTGAAGGCGAGCACGCAGTCCTCGGGCGTCATTTCGACCAGCCGCGGCGTCGCGAAGGCGTCGTGGGAGGCGAGCAGCGAGATGTCGCCGCGCATGCGATCGAGCAGCAACGCGAAGTAGTGCGCGACCGGGAAGGTGGAGAATCCCGCGACGATATAGGCGCGCCGCGCCCGCACCAGGATATTGACGGCGCGCCCGAGCGTGTCCGCGGTCAGTCCGGTGATGGTGCGATGCAGGTTCTGCCAGTCGCAGCTGAGCGACGCGCCGAAGCTCGTGCCCTCGAGATGGCACGCCGCGTCGCGCTCTTTGACGGGATCGATTGTGCGGGACAGCTGGCCGCGCAGCAATTGCCGCATGCGCTCCTGCAGGTCCGGATAGCCGTTGAGGCCGAGCCGATAGGTGAAACGCACGATCGTCGACGGATTGACGTTGAGCGCGGCCGCCATCTGGTCGACGGTCGCAAACGCTACCGCCTGCGAATGCCCGATAATGTACTCGGCGATCCGCCGCTGCGATTCCGTCAGCCGATCGTAGCGCCGCCGCAGCTCGTCGATAATGTCACCGGGGCCGATGGGCTGTGGTGTGGACTTCCCATCGCCGGATCTGGCTTTTCCAGACTTCGCGTCGCCGTCGCGCATCGCCATGAGGCTTTGCCTTTGCAGTCGTCGCAATCGTGTCGCTGAACCCGCCCGATGTCTGTGTGACGGCTGAACGTTGACGACCGATTACCGGCACTGCTTCAAATCAGCGGCGATCTCCCATGTCCCATCGGCTGAACCGTGCGCGCCACGCGTCGCACCGTCACCTTCGTGGGGGTTCCTCGCACGCGTCCGGATCTTGACGGGTCTGATCGCGGCGAAATGGTCGCAACAAATCTCGTTGCAGTCAATGTCAGGCGGCCTGACGTTTGCTTGCAACGCAAGAGTTGCACTGCGCGATCAGGCGCCGGCATGGATGCGATGAGACGGCAACAAGGAGCGGCAGAATGTCGGACAGTCGACACTGCGCGATCGCGTCGTCGGCGGCACCGACCGGCCGGCGGCCGCCCGTCACTGGCACATGGCGCGGGTGACGAAGATGGTGGTCGGGCATTCCGTGTTGTTGGGCGAGCGGCCTTCCAGGAGGACCTTGGCGGGGCACTTCTGCTCGGACTGGGTGTCGAGGCTCTTTCCAGACTGAAAGCCTTTGCTGCGACAGAGCGCGTTGGCCGCGGCCTGGCAATCCGCTGCGCCGTTGTCTGCCGGCGCGCAACGCTCGCGGCCGGTCTGCGCGCGGGCACCGGGCAAGCCGATGATGCCATCCTTGACGGCGCCCCGGGCGGCCTCGCGCGCCTGGTTGTTGAGCTTGTCGAAATTGTCCTGAGCGTCCTGCATGTCCGACTTGAACTTGGTGGCGCCATGCTCCAGCCAGCGTCCGAATGCATCGATAAAGCCGGGCTTGAACGCAGGATTGGTCGGATCCGCACCGCCCTCGCCGGAAGGTTGTGCCGGGTTCTGGCCGGACGGTTGGGCCGGCATCGGACCGATCGGCGCCGTTGGCGGATTGGCGGGCTGGTTCGGCGGCGGCAGGGACGCTTGTCCGGGCGGCTGTGGAGGCGCCTGGCCCGTGATCGGCGCCGGTACCTGCGCACGCGCAACGAACGTTGAGAGCACCAATGCGCCCGCAGCCGCACTGGCCGCGGCCTGCAAGCCCCAACAACGCCTGCCCCCGCTGAACATCATCGCTTCCGTCGCCTGACCCACGCACAATCTGCGCGGGGGCAATGGCGAAAATGAGGAACCGTGTTCCCGGTTGCGACGGAGGCCGGCGCTAAAACAAATAAAGCGCGGCGATGACACCCGCCACCAGCAACAGCGCGCCTGCCGTCACCCAGAGCCCGAGCCGCTCCTCGAGGATCGTGCGCGCCTGCTCGCCGTAGCGGTTGAGCAGGAATGCCAGCAGGAAGAACCGCATGCCGCGTGCAACGAACGAGAGCAGCACGAACATCAAGAGGTTGTAGCCGGCAAAGCCCGACGCGATCGTCACGATCTTGTAGGGGATCGGCGTCAGGCCCTTGATCAGGATGATCCACGCGCCCCATTGCGCATAGGCCTCGCGGAAGGCCTCAACCTTGTTGCCGTAGCCATAAAGGTGGATCAGCCAGGCGCCGACGGAATCATAAAGCACGGCGCCGATGAAATAGCCGAGCACGCCGCCCGCGACCGACGTGAGCGTGCAGACCGCCGCATAGAACCAGGCCCGCTCCGGCCGCGCGAGCGACATCGGGATCAGCATCACATCGGGGGGCACCGGAAAGAACGAGCTCTCGACGAACGAGACCGCCCCCATCAGCCAGGTGGCATAGGGCTTGTCGGCGGCAGCGATGCACCAGTCATACAGACGGCGGAGCAGACTGGGCTTGCGCAATGCATTCTCAGGTGCGGTGGAAATCGGACTTCTCCGAGCATGTGGACGGTAGCCCGCATGACGCGGGGCGCAATGCGGGCCTTGCTCCGGGGCGGCTCCCCGGATTTCGCATAACGCCTCAAAGACGCGCGTCAACGCGCTTATGGCATCCGGGCTGCAAGCCGCGGGGAGAATACCGGATAGGGGCTGTCGGTGTCGACTTGATGTCAGCGCCGCTTGCGGGCCTGGCTGCGGTCGAGCGCAACCACCTTGCGCCGGGGCGAGGCGTCCGGGCGGTCCTTCGGGAGCTTCTCGGCGATCCCGAACAGCCGCTCGCGCCGTTCCATCTCCATCCACACGTCCTTGGGGTGGACACCGGAGGCGACCCAGAGCACGACCAGATTGTAGAGGAGGTCCGCGCTTTCGCGCACCACCGCGTCGGACTGGCCCGCCATGGCGTCGATCACCACTTCGACCGCCTCCTCGGCGAGCTTCTTGGCCATCTTGGCCCGCCCGGCGCGCAACAGCCGCGCCGTGCGCGAGGTGACCGGATCTGCGGTCCGCGCAGCCTGGACGGCGTCATAGAGGCGATCCACCGAATCAGACATGCCCAACTCTGCTTTCGTGAGACACTGCTTTCGCGAGACACTGCGCTAATCAGACACCGCTCGAAGCAACCATCGGCTCGAAATCAAACAGCCAGACCACCATACCGTTACCCGGTCGCTAGTGTGTTAACGAGAATATGGACAGAATTGGACCAAATCGAAAAAGACGCAGGCGCAACACCTAAGGCGAAAATGCGGCCGGGCGCGCCGGCCGACGCCACCGCGGGGCGGCGCCGGCCATTCACAGCGGCTATCGTGCCGTCGCCTGGCACGCCGCGCCCGGCTCACCAGCGACCGTGATGTGGCCCGTAACCGGAGGGGCCGTGACCTCCGTAGTGCGGGCCATAGCCGCCGTAGCCACCACCGTACCCATAGCCGTAGCCCGGCGCGTAGGCCGGCTGGTCGCGGTATTG
>Ga0153954_1001518_pt1 | contig 12211 bp, 10 predicted proteins | sample TSFL038MetaG_FD_102277 | JGI IMG/M metagenome (GOLD analysis project Ga0153954, IMG submission 102277) | Attine ant fungus gardens microbial communities from Florida, USA - TSFL038 MetaG | ecosystem: Host-associated > Fungi > Mycelium > Unclassified | place: USA: Florida, Wekiwa Springs State... | reverse complement strand
GTGACCTGCAGATCGGTGGGAGCGACCAGTGGGGCAACATCACCATGGGCACCGAGCTCGTGCGCAAGGTCTGCCACGAGGAGGTCTACGGCCTGACCCTCCCGTTGGTGCTGAAGGCCGACGGCACCAAGTTCGGCAAGACCGAGTCCGGCACCGTCTGGCTCGACCCCCACCTGACCAGCCCGTACCGGCTGTACCAGTTCTTCCTCAACACCGACGACGCCATGGTCGGCACCTACCTGCGGTACTTCACCTTCTTGGACCACCAGCAGCTGCTCGACCTCGACCAGGCCACCGCCGAACGGCCGCAGGCCCGTGACGCCCAGCGGGCGCTCGCCCGGGAGGTGTGCGGCCTGGTGCACGGCCACGCCGAGGTCCAACGGGCCGAGCGTGCCGCCGCCGCCCTGTTCGGCGAGGACATCGCCGACCTGGACGAGAAGACGTTGCTCGACGTCGTCGACGACGCCCCCGCCACCACCGTCGACCGGACCGCCGTCGTCGACGGTGATCCCGGCGGCCTCAGCCTGGTCGACGCCTTTGTCCGGGTCGGCCTGGCCGGCTCCAAGGGGGAGGCCCGCCGGACCATCACCCAGGGCGGCGCCTACGTCAACAACCGCCGTGCCGACGACGTCGACCGGGCTCTCGGCGCCGACGACCTGCTCCACGACCGGTACGTCGTCCTCCGCAAGGGCCGCCGCGACTACCACCTGCTGCGAGTCGAATGACCGACGCCCCCGCCTCTGCCCCGCCGATGCCCCGAGCCGGTGGCGACGCCCCACCGCCACCACCGCCGCCGGTGGAGCCCGCCGGGCCTCGCCGGCCCGGGCAACCCCGCGGCCACGGCATCAGCGGCCGCTGGTGGTTCGCCGCCGCCGCCGTCGTGGCGGCAGCGATCGGGGTCATCGCCTTCGTCGCCTACGGCCACCTCGGCCCGACCGGGACATCGGCCAAGAAGATGGACGCCTGGGTGGCCGGCGCCGGCCTCGGCCAGAACCTCGGCAGCATCCACGACGACGGCGTCCACCTGCAGATGGTGCTCGACAAGCACAACGGCACCAACGCCGTCCACACCGTCTGCGGCGTAATGGCCGTCGACGCCCAGACAGGCAACAACAACCTGCCGTCCCCCGACACACGCGTCACCCAGCTCCTCGCCCGCGGCTACAGCAAGGAGTACGACGCCGCCGTCCTCTGCTACGACGCCGGCGCCGACAACGCCGCCCTGTTGGCCAAGTCCGCCCGCTCCCGGGCCGCCGCCGACCGGCTGTTCGTCGCCGCCCTCGCACGGATCGCCGAGATCAGCGGCAAGACCGTGCCCACCACCACGACCACCACGCCGACATCCGGCGGCATCTTCGGCTGACCGGCGTCGGGCGCCGGTGCCGGGAGCACGGGTGCCAGGAGCACGGTGCCAGGAGCACGGTGCCAGGAGCACGGGTGCCAGGAGGCAGCCACCCCGACCTGGGCCTGCCGACACCTTGACATGCCGACCTCTGGTTCATAGCATTATCAGTTGATTCATTCGAAGTCATGATTCGATGACCTCGTGAGGTTTGGGGGGAGAGCATGATCACTATCGATCCGACCGCAGGTCGCCGCGCCGTGGAGGCCCGTCTGGCAACCACCGCCGACCGCCGCCATCGCCAGATGCTCGAGACCCTCGCCGCCCACCTGAGCGCGGAGGCGGACGGGAGCGTCGACCGTCTCATGGACACCCTGGTCGACGAGCCGCAGTACCGGTTCTGGAACAACGGCACCGACAGCGGGCCCAAGGGCTACGGCGCCGTCAAGCGCTTCTACACGGAACTGGTCGCCGCCCGCCGTGGGTACCTCGAGTACATCATCGACCGCATCGTGCTCGACGACGACACGGTGGTCACCGAGGGGGCGATCACCGCCTACCAGCCTGGTCCGGCGGCACGAGCCTTCGGGTTCACCATCGATCGGCTCGACGCCACCTACGCCGTCACCTACCGCGCCCTCATCCTGTGGCCATTCGACGCCGACGCACGTCTCATCGGTGAAGAGGGCTACGCCACCTTCGATCCCGACTCCGCCGTCATGGTCCCGTCGACCGAACTGCCCGACCGCTACGTCGACCTGTTCGATCCGGCCGAGTACGCCGCCGTCGGGATCGGTGACCGCTGACGGCGGTTGCCGGGGCCCGGGCGGCGGCAACCGCAGCGTCAGCGTCAGCGGCAGCCGCAGCGGCAGCCGCAGCGGCCGCGTCCGGAGCGGCCGCGTCCGGAGCCGGCTTCACCGTAGGCCTCCCGAGCGGGCATCACCGCCGCGTCCCCGACCGCCCATGCATCGCCGTGCCAATTGCAGTCATCACCCGAATCGGGTGATAATCACCAAGTCATCGGACGGGAGGACCGTGAGTCCCGCAACTGATTCCGGCCCAGGTGTGGCGGTGCCTGGAGCTGCCGCTTCGGAGGCGGTGCGGGCTCCGCTGGGCCGGCGCGCCCATCGGTTTGGAGGATGGTAATGGTGAGGGACCTGGTACCGATTCGCAGTATCTCGAACCTCCGTGGCGATGACCTGGAGGCGGTCGAGGCGGCCACCACCATCGGCCTCGATGCGTTGTACGTGGACCTCGAAGAGCCGAGAACGCCGCTGTCCGAAGCCGACCGCGCCGTCATCAGAACCGAGGCAGGGGAATGGTTGCGTGGTCGCCAACGCGGCGCAGGCATCCGCCTGTTCTCCCGGGTCCAGGCGGTCTCGTCCGGGCAGACGCTGCGGGACCTGGAGGCCATCGTCTGCCCGGCCCTCGAAGGGATCCTGCTCCCCAAGGTGAACGGCGCCGCCGACATCATCGCCGCCGACGCCGTCCTCTCTGCTCTCGAGGCAGAGCACCAGTTGGAACCGGGATCCATCCTCCTCTACCCGATCCTCGAGACCGCCCAGTCCCTTCGCCGGGCTTACGAGATCGTCCTTGCGTCTCCTCGGGTCGCCTACATGGGAGGAGCGGTGTCGCGTTTCGGCGACATCGTCCAGGCCGTCGGCTACCGCTGGACGCCCGGCGGGCAGGAGAGCCTGATGTTCCGGGCGTCCACCCTTGTCGACTGCCGGGCGGCCGGCATGCCCTATCCCATCACCGGTGGTTCGGCCCAGGACACGTCCCGGATCGACAACGTACGGCGATGGGCCGAGGAGGGTCGGGCGCTCGGGTACCGGGGTTCGCAGATCCGGGCGTTGCCTGCCCACGTGGCCATCGTCAACGAGGTGTTCTCGCCGACCGCCGACGAGATCGCCGCCTGGCGGGACATCGTTGCCCGTGCCGAGGGCCGAGCCGACGGGGCGCCATTCGACGGGGCGCCATCCGACGAGCCAATGGTCGGTTCGGCTCGGGCCAGCCTCGCCTGGGCGGCCACCCTGGGACTGTCGTGATACACGGGTATCGACCGACGAGGACATCGGTACGCGTCCCGGGCGAGCGCCGCGAACAGCGTCAATTATGATGATCAGACAGCAGGAGGATCTAGTGAGTCAGACACCAGTTCTTAGCTTCAAGCAAGAAGTGGCTGCCATCGGCGAGGTGATCGAGAGCCTCCAACCTCTCACAGTGGTGGCCCGCCAGCGGGTGCTCGAGTACGTGATCTGCGCCCTCGGCATCGGGGGATCGGAAGGGAGCCGGCCGCCCTTCGGACAGTTGGCCAGCCTTTCGGTGGCCGATGTCCGCCCTGGTGAGACCCACGCGTCGGGCCCGGCCGGACACGCCGGCGCCCAAACCGCCCCGCCCGGTCGGCGCACCGGCATTCGGGCGCTGAAGGAGGCGAAGCGGCCACGGTCCGCCAACGAGATGGCGGCGGTGGTTGCCTACTACCTGCGTGAGCTGGCCCCCGAGCCCGACCGCCGGGAGACCATCGAGGCGGCGGACATCAATCGGTACTTCACCGAGGCCGGCTTCCCGCTTCCCAAGGCGATCAACATGACCCTCACCAACGCCGCCGGGAGCGGGTACTTCGACCGAGTCGAGCAGGGCAAGTTCCGGCTCAACGCGGTCGGGTACGACCTGGTCGCCCACTCGCTGCCCCGGGCGACCAACACCCGTCGGACCGCCCGCAAGGGGAGGACCGTGCGGGCGGCGGTGGTCCAGTAGACGTCAGACGTCGTTGACGTCAAGCGGCTCACTGGTCCGCACAGGTGCGCCGTCGACGCTCCCGCACGGCCGGGTGGCCGTTTCGGGGAGCCGGACGATGCCGATAACGGTGGATCACGCGCCGACGCTCGTTCCGGCCTCGGGTGCCCTCGTTCCGGCCTCGGGTGCCCTTGCCATGTCGGGTGTCCCGGACTCGCCGTCTGCCGGGCGCCGTCACCCGTACCACTGAGGCTCGTACCAGCCGATTCCTGAACTGCTTGACATTTTCGTTTCAAACGGCAATCATTCAAATCACTCAAGCAGTGAACGGTCGAAGAGGGGTGGCCATGGGGTGGGGGGATCGAGATCGCATGTCGTCGTCGTTCGTGGCGCCATTCGTGCGATCCGGTTCGTCTGGGAGCCAGTCCGTTCGATCCTTGAGTGACCCGGTCGTGGGCTGAGTATTCACATTAGGTCCGCATCAATATCTCGGGTGCACATTGCCGTCCAAAGTCAATACGGAGGGGAGCTAGGGCATGAGAGTTGAACGAAGGTTCGCTGTACGGCGGAGGAGCGCCGCAGCTGCGGCTGTGGCGCTGTCCGTGTCGGGCACCCTCGTGGCGGGGCTCTTTGTCGTCGACACTGCCGGGGCGGCCTCGTCGGGCTCGGGCGGCGGTCGCGTGATCAAGACGACCGCCGAGGCGATCCACAACCTCACACCGGTCACCAACATCGACGACTGCAACCCGAACTCGTTGGCGAACATCTACGACCAGCTGGTACGCCGGATGCAGACAGGGAAGCTGGTGCCGGGACTGGCCACGTCGTGGAAGGCGCCGAACCCGAGCACCTTCACCATGACGCTGGCCCCGAACGTGAAGTTCCAGGACGGGACGCCGTTCAACTCCACAGCGGTGGCCGCCGGGATCAAGCGGGACCAGACCCTGCCGAACTCGGCGTTGAAGTCGGTCACCAGCGTCATCAGCTCGATCGACACCCCGAACCCCACCACCGTCACCCTCCACCTGAGCTCCCCGGTGGCCGGGACGATGCCGTCGATCTTCGACGGCGCGGCCGGTGAGATCCCGTCGCCGACGGCGGTGGCCAAGTACGGCACAAACTACGGGGTGACCACCGCGGTCGGCGCCGGCCCGTACCAGGTGACCTCGTTCTCGGCCAACAACACGTTGAGCGTCACCAAGTTCCCCGGCTACTGGAACAAGACAGCCCAGAAGTTCGGTGGGATCACATTCGTGGACATGGCACAAACCACAACAACCCTGGACGCCCCGCAGGTGGCCAACGGCGCCCTGACAATCTCGGGTGTGAAGGACGCAAACATCGCCCAGGTCAAGGGCCTGAGCGGGGTGAAGTACGTGGCCTCGCCGACCGAGCAGTACGCCGAGATCATCTTCAACAGCACACAGGCGCCGTGGAACAAGCTGGCCGTCCGTCAGGCCGTCGAGTACGCCATCAATCGGCAGGCGTTGGTGACAGCGCTGACCACAGGCCTCGACAAGCCCGCCTATCAGCCGTTGGGGCCCAACGCTCCTGGCCACACAAACTCCCTCGACTCCTTGTACTCGTACAATCCCTCGAAGGCCAAGAAGCTTCTGGCCCAGGCCGGGTACAAGAACGGGCTCCCGGTCCAGCTCGGGGAGATCGCCTACGGCTACTACGAGCGGATGTCCGAGGCGGTGCAGCAGATGCTGAACGCCGTCGGCTTCAAGGTGACCCTGGTGCCGTTCGCACCCACAGCGGTGCAGACCACCCTGTACACCCAGAAGAAGTTCACCGCCGCCATCACGGCCTTCGCCCCTCCGAACCCGGGCACATACTCGGTGCTGTACACCTCGTTCGACAGCCAGGGCGCCTACAACCTCGCCGGCACCGCTCCGAAGGGGATCGACTCCGGACTGGCGAAGGCGGCAGCCACCACCAACGCCAAGACCCAGGCCACCCAGTTCAAGGCGGTGTCCAAGATCATCATGAAGACAGCGCTGGTAGCGCCCATCTACTTCAACGACGGGATCACCGTCTACAACCCGAACATGAAGAACGTGGTGTACGGGCACACCACGTGCACCCAGTCCAACTTCTTGGAGAAGCCGTACGTCTCGTACGGCAAGTAGCCGGGAGAGCCGAGCGGCCCGTCAGGGAGTGACGACGATGCCCGGGTCGAGACCGATCCGGGCATCGTCGTTTCCCCGGGTGGCCCACCGAACCCAGGGGTTCGCCGGCGGGCAACGTCGGGTCGGCGGCGGGCAACGTAGGGGTGGAGGACGTCGACGTCGGCGATGCGGAGTGGGTTTGCCGACGGTTCCAGGAGGGGAAACCGGTCCACGTCGGACCGTACAACCCCTTTGACAATGCGAATGGTGAAGTAGATAATCGGTTTGGGTTTGAATCGTTAGGGGACGGAGGGGGACGGGAGGGGATCGATGACGGACACCCGACAGGAGCTGACGGCAGCCGAGGTACGGAGGAGGCTGGGCCATCCCGTAGTGGATGCCGACGGCCACTTCATGGAGCTCATCCCGGTGGTCGAGCGCGCGGTCGCCGCCTACCTGGAAGAGGACGGTGGAGCCGAGCTGCGTGACCGGTACTTGGCCACCCGACCGCAACCGCTGGACACGGCGGTGTTCCCCACCGCCCGGACCGATCCGTCGATCGTCGACACGTGGAGCGCCATGCCGTCGTGGTGGGGGAACCCGGTGTTGAACACGGTGGACCGGGCGACCGCCTACCTCCCCCAACTCATGGCCGAGCGGCTGGAGGAGCTGGGGATCGATTTCATGCTCATGTACCCGTCGTGGACGCTGGCGTTCATGGGGGTCACAGACGACGCCCTGAGGGCGCCGATGTGCCGGGCGGTGAACCGCTACTTCGCCGAGTTGTTCCGAACGCTTCGCGACCGGTTCGAGCCGGCGGCGCTGATCCCGATGGTGACGCCGGAAGAAGCCGTCGACGAGATCAACTTCGCCGTGCAAGAGCTCGGCTACAAGTCGGTCTTGCTCCACGGGTACGCCGAGCGGCCGGTCGGGACCTCGGGCGAGCATCGGCTCGACTTCTTCGGGATGGACAGCCCGTACGACTACGACAAGGTGTGGGCCGCCTGCGTGGCCAACAAGGTGGCGCCGGCCTTTCACAGCTCACTGCAGATGAGCCATCCGGGCCGGTCCATCACCAACTACGCCCACAACCACGTCCAGGGCATCGGCAGCGCCCACCAGGCGCTGTGCAAGGCGCTCTTCTTCGGCGGCGTGTACCGGCGGTTCCCGGAGCTCCGGGTGGGGTTCTTGGAGGGTGGCATCGCCTGGGCGGCCAGTCTGCTGGCCGAGCTGGTCGGCCACTGGGACAAGCGGGGAGGCCACGCCATCAGTGACCTCGACCCTGACCGGCTGGACGTCGACGGCCTGTTGGCTCTGGTCGACAAGTACGGGTCGCCCGACATGCTCGCCGATCGGGACGACATCCGCCAGCACCTCGCCCGCCCGGCGGGACGGCCGGAGGTGCTCGACGAGTTCGCCGCCGCCGGGATCAGCAGCATCGACGACCTCCTGGAGCCGTTCGAGAACCGGCTGTTCTTCGGTTGCGAGGCCGACGACCCGTTGATCGGCATCGGGTACGGGCTGAACTTCGAGGGCCGCCGGGCATCGATGCAGCCGATCATCGGCACCGACGTGTCGCACTGGGACGCACCGGTGATGAACGAGGTGATGGTCGAGGCGTACGAACTGGTGGAGCACGGCCTGTTGGACATCGAGCAGTTCAAGGGGTTCGTGTTCGCCAACCCGGTTCGTATGCACGGCGGGGCCAATCCGGCCTTCTTCGACGGCACGGCGGTGGAGGCCGAAGCCAGAGCGGTACTCGAGGGCTAGGGCTCGAGGGTTATAGGGCTCGAGGGGTGAGGGAGGACGACATGGAGCTAGGGAGCGCCGACATGGAAACCGGCATGGTGAGAGCCCACAGCCGACCGCTGCGCACGGTCATGTTCGTGGCCGGGAGCGATCTGGAAGAGGTGGAGCAGGCCCGGCACCAGGGTTCGGACGCCGTGATCATCGACCTGGAGGAGCCGAGGACGCCGTTCACCGAGGCCGATCGGGAGCAGACCCGGAAGGAGATCTCGGCGTTCCTCCAGGCGTTGCCGGATGACCCGAAGGGGCCGCGTTGGTTCGTCCGCGTCCAGCCCGTCGACAGCAGCCAGACCCTGAAGGACCTTCAGGCGGTGCTGCACCCGCGGCTGACCGGGATCCTGCTGCCCAAGGTGCGAGGGCCCGAGGCGGTCATCGGCGCCGACGCGCTTCTCCGTTGCATGGAGGTGGAGCGGGGGCTGCCCATCGGGTCCACCGTCATCTACCCCATCATCGAGACCGCCCAAGGGGTGCGCCGGGCCTACGACATCGCCATGGCGTCGCCCCGGGTCCTCTACATGGGCGGGGCCGTGTCGAGGTTCGGCGACATCCACCAGGCCATCGGCTTCCGCTGGTCGGCGGCCGGCAAGGAGTCCCTGTTCTTGCGCTCGTCGGTGCTGGTCGACGCCCGGGCAGCCGGGATCCGCTACCCGATCAGCGGCATGTGGGGCGGCGACACCGACGACCTCGACGGCCTCCGGACCTGGGCCACCGAGCTCCGGGACCTGGGCTACTACGGGATGATGATCAGCGAGCCGTCCCACATCGGGCTGCTCCACGAGATCTTCAGCCCCACCAAAGAGGAGCTCGCCTACTGGCAGGACCTGGACCGCCTGGCCACCGAGGCCGAGGAGCGGAACGAGGGACCGATCCTCTACGGCGATCCCAACCAGGGTGAGGGCTACGTGATCCACATCGCCCACGTCGGGTCGGCCCGCCAGAACCTGGAGTGGGCGCGGGACCTCGGGATGATCAGCTAGCAAGCGGGAAGCGACCATGTCGATCGTCGGGTACAACCACGTGGCGATACCCGTCGCCGTCTTGGAACGGGCGAAGCGCTTCTACGGAACAGTCCTCGGTTTCCCCGAGGTGCCGCGTCCGGCCGCCGGGGTGTCGGGCGCGTGGTTCAAGGTCGGAGGGGCCCAGCTCCATCTGGCGGTGGTCGAGGGGGCGGAGCCGCCGAAGACCGGCATCCCGCACATCGGCTTGACCGTGCCGGCCGACGAGTTCACCGCCGTCGTCGAGGCGGTCCAGGCGTCGGAGGCGGTGGAAGTGGCCGGGCCCCGTTGCCGCCCGGCGGTCGACGGATCGCCGGTGTGGAGCGCGATCTTCCGCGATCCCGACGGCAACGTGATCGAGATCACCGACGCGGTGGTGTAGCCGCCACCGATCGGGCTGCCACTGAATTGGGCCCGGCACCGACCGGGCACTGCCACTGATCGGGCCAGCACTGATCGGAGAGGAACCATCATGGACAACACTGCCCGCATCGTTCGGTCGTTGGCCTTCGTGCCGGCCCATGACCCGGACGAGATCCTGGCGGCAGCCGACCTCGGGATCGACGCCATCGGCCTCGACCTGGAGGACCTGACGCCGGCGTCCGACAAGCAGCGCGCCCGTGACGAGTTCCGGGCTCTGGCCAAGGAGCTGGACCGGCGGGGCGTCATCGTCATGGCGCGGGCGAACGGCTTCGAGAACGGCTGGTGCGAGGCCGACCTCGAGGCCATCGTCTGTCCGGAGCTCCACTGCGTGAACATCCCGAAGACGGAGTCCGCCGACGACGTCGTCCGCTTCTGCGAGATCCTGTCGAGGGCCGAGAAGAACCAGGGACTGCCGGACGGGTACACCTGGGTCCGCCCGGTGGTGGAGACGGCGGCAGGCGTCAAGTGGGCCTACGAGATCGCGTCGGCGTCGGACCGTGTGGCCTACATGGGCGGCGTCAGCGGGGGGTTCTGGGGCGACCTCGGTCGGAGCGTCGGCTCCATCCTCACCGACGACGGCGTGGAGTCCCTGTTCCTCCGGAGCAAGGTGCTGATCGACGTGCGGACGGCCGGAGTCCGGTTCCCCGTCGGTGGTGGCGCCATCGCCCGGCGCGACCCCGAGGCCATCCGGGCGTTCGCGGAGCAGAACAAGCACCTGGGCTACACCGGCGTGTTCACGTCCCCGGTGGCCGCCATCGTCGACGTCGTCAACGACGTGTTCACCCCCACGGCCGCCGAGATCGAGGACTGGGTGAAGACGGTGCCGATCTTGGAAGAGGCCGAGGCCGAAGATCGGGTCGCCTTCCGGGTGGGCGATCGGATGTACGACACCGCTGGCCTGGACCGGGTCCGCGACCAGCTGGCCCTGGCTCGGCGGCTCGGGCTGCTCCGCTGAGCCGACCCCGGGAGATTCGCATTATTTGGAATGTAATGCGAATAGGGAAGCGACCCTTGTCGTCCCTTGGTGAAGGTGCTAACAATGTCGAGGGGCAGGGGAGTCGCGTTCGCAAGGGCCGCGACGTGGGCACTGGGGGACGGGGAGTTCCACTGGAACGTAGGGGGAAAACGGGGTTGCTTCGACAAGCCGGTGAGTACTCGCGGACGTTGTCATGATTCGTTTCGTCGTTCGTCGTCTGCTGACCATTATTCCAATCCTCTTGGTGGCGACGATGGCGGTCTTCGCCATGCAATCGTTGGTCCCGGGCACACTGGCCGTCGAGCTGGCCGGCCCGGCGGCCGGGCACGCACAGGTGGAGGCCCTCCGCCACTCCCTGCACCTCACACAGTCGCTGATCGAGCGCTACTGGACCTGGCTGACCGACGCCCTCCAGGGCAACCTGGGAACGTCGTTCATCACCCATGCCTCGGTGGCGTCCACCATCGCCTCGGCGTGGCCCGTGACCGCCAGCCTGGTCATCGGCGCCCTGCTCGTCTCGGTCATCTTGGCCCCGATCGTCGCCCTCCTGGGCGCCAACCGGCCGAACGGCTGGTTCGACCGCCTGACGACGGTCAGCGCCAGCTCGGCGGTGGCGATCCCGGACTTCGTGCTCGGGATCCTGCTCCTCATCATCTTCGGGGTCACGCTGAACTGGTTCCCGCTCGGGGGCTACGTGTCGCCGAGCACATCGGTGGTGGAGTGGCTCTATCACCTCGTCCTTCCGGTGCTCTGCCTGGCCGTTCCCCTCTCCGCCGCGCTGGCTCGACAGCTGCGGTACGGCCTGGCCGAGGTGCTCGACCAGGACTACATCCGCACCGCCTACGCCAAGGGTCTACGGAAGGTCACGGTGCTGACCAAGCACGCCCTGCCGGCGGCCGCCCCGGCGGCGGTGACCCTTCTCGGGATCTACGTGGCCCGCCTGCTGGGTGGGGCGGTCATCGTGGAGGAGGTGTTCGGCCTTCCCGGGCTGGGCCAGGTGACGATCCAGGCCATCTTGAACAAGAACTTCGAAGTCATCCAGGGGGTGGTGCTGGTCTTCGTGGCCATCGCCCTGTTGGCGAACCTCGCCGCCGACGTGGTGACGCTGTGGCTCCGGCCCCGGCTGTTGACCAGCGCCATCTTGGCGGACGCATGACCGATCTCGCCACGGCGGACTCGATCGACGAGGCCATCGGTGTCCAGCTGGTGGACAACCCGAGCCACCGACGGCTCCGCGTCTTCCTGCGGAACCCGGTGGCCGTGGGGGCAGCGATCTTCCTTCTCCTCGAGGTGGTGTTGGCGGTGTTCGCCCCGCTGATCGCCCCGTACAACCCGACACACCAGAACCTGGTCGAGCTCTATCAGGCCCCCTCCTGGCAACACTGGTTCGGCACCGACAGTCTCGGGCGAGACGTGTTCAGCCGGCTCATCTACGGCGCCCGCGTGTCGTTGGGGGTCGGGGTGCTGTCCGTCGCCGTGTCGTTGTTGATCGCCGTGCCGATCGGCTTCGTGGCCGGTTACCGCGGGAAGGTGATCGACCGGGTGGTGCAGATCGTGGCGGACATCCTGCTGAGCATCCCGCCGCTGATCCTGGTGTTCGCCATCGACGGCGTCCTCGGGCCGAGTGTGGTCAACCTCATCATCGCCCTGGCCGTGTTCTTCGTGCCGATGTTCATGCGGCTCAGCCGGCAGGAGACCCGCCACATGCGCGAGTCGCAGCTCGTCGAAGCGGAGCGGGCGCTCGGGGTGAGCGAGTGGAGGATCGCCTTCCGCCACGTCCTGCCCCACATCACCCCGGCGTTCATCGTCCAGGCGGCGT
>Ga0153954_1001517_pt1 | contig 12220 bp, 9 predicted proteins | sample TSFL038MetaG_FD_102277 | JGI IMG/M metagenome (GOLD analysis project Ga0153954, IMG submission 102277) | Attine ant fungus gardens microbial communities from Florida, USA - TSFL038 MetaG | ecosystem: Host-associated > Fungi > Mycelium > Unclassified | place: USA: Florida, Wekiwa Springs State... | reverse complement strand
GCTGCTTGTAAAAGTAAACCTGCCGCTCCCCCAGAAAGAAGTTTTCCGGTCCACGTTGGCCAGGTTGTGACGCGCGAAATTCCGCTTCAAATTGAGGCGATCGGCAATGTGACTGCCCCGCAACTCGTGCAGATTCGCGCCCAAGTTTCAGGCAAAATTGAAAAATCATACGTGGAGCAGGGTGCGTTCGTGCGGGAAGGGGAACTCCTCTTTAATATTGAACCCTACCCTTTCCAAGCGGCTTTGGATAGCGCTGTAGCCAATTTGCAACGGGATGAAGCCAATCTGGTCTATGCGCGCCAAACCTTAGAACGCTTTGGCAAATTGATCGATAAGGAATTTATCTCCAAAAATGCTTATGAGCAATACCAGCGCGATGTTGCGATCGGGGAAGCTGCCGTAGCGCAAGATAAAGCCCAAATCGAAATTGCCAAAATCAATTTAGGCTACGCCTTTATTCGCGCTCCATGGGATGGGAGGATTGGCAATTTCAATACCTATCCTGGCAATATTGTGGGACCCAATGATACCATTTCACTGACCGATTTGCGCCAGATGCGCCCCATTGAGGTAGATTTCACCATCCCTCAAACAGAATTTCAACGATTAAAGGAATACCGCGAAAAAAATCCCTTTCGCGTGGATGCATATCTACCTGGCGAAAAAGAGGGGGAAGGGCACCAAGGGGTCATGGATTTCATGGATAACCACGTCGACCTGGCCACGGGCACTATCCTCTTGAAAGGGGAATTTCCCAATGAGGATCTCGCCCTTTGGCCAGGGGAATTTGCCACGGTCCGCTTAGTCTTGGAAAAAATACCCAATGCCCTCCTCGTCCCCTCTCCGGCGGTTCAAATTGGGCAACAAGGGCATTACGTCTACGTGGTGAAGGGAGATCGCGTTGAATTGCGCGTGGTGGAAATTGGGGAGCGCTACGAAAATGGCACGCTCACTCACATTAAGAGCGGGGTAACTGCCGATGAAATCGTCGTAACCGATGGGCAAATCAACTTAAAGCCCAAGGCGAAAGTAACCATTGCTCAACCCAAAGCAGAACCTGTCCCTCTTGTACCCCAAAAAGGATCGGCTGAAACTTCAGTCAAAGGAAACGCCTCCTCATGAATTTGTCAGCACCTTTCATCTATCGCCCTGTCATGACCACCCTGGTCATGCTGGCGCTGCTCCTTTTGGGAATCATGGCGTATGAAAAGCTGCCCGTCAGCAATTTGCCCGATGTCAATTACCCCACGATGAGCATCGATATCACTTTCCCTGGCGCGAGCCCTTTAACGATGGCTAATACCGTGGCCACCCCTTTGGAAAAAGAATTTTTAACCATTCCTGGAGTCACAAACGTCACATCCACAAGCAATTTGGGCAAAACCAACATCATTATCGAATTTGAAGTGGATCGCGATATCGATGGAGCTGCAGTGGACGTCCAGGCTGCGATTACGCGCGCACGTCCCAACTTGCCACCCGATCTACCCGCAGAACCAAGCTACCGCAAGGTAAATCCTTCCGATACGCCGATCCTCTACATTGCGATTACATCGGCAACGATGCTGCCCCAAGACCTTTATACTATTGCCGACACCATGATTGGGCAGCGCATCTCCACCATTGATGGCGTCGCCCAAGTACAAGTGTATGGTTCCCCTTTTGCCGTGCGCATCCAGGTCGACCCTAATAAATTGGCCACGGTGGGGTTGACTTTAGCTGACGTACAGCAAGCCGTCGTCACTGGAAATCCAAACCTTCCCTCAGGACAGCTCGATGGGAATACCCAGGCGTGGATTATCCAAACCGATGGGCAACTTCCCCACGCTGCCGATTATAATCCAGTCATTGTCGCTTACCGGAATAACGCGCCCGTGCGTGTTCGCGATCTGGGTAAAGCCATTGATAGCCTACAGACAGACCGAATCTCTTTCCGTTATGTCGACAAAGAGCGCAACCAGCCTACAGTCGTGATCGCCGTGCGCCGCCAACCGGGCGCTAACACTGTGAAGGTAGCCAACGAAATCAAAGGGCGCCTACCCCAAATTTTGGAGCAAATCCCCTCTTCAGTGGAGTTAGAAATTGTCTTTGACCGCTCAGATTCTATTGTGGAATCCATTTTTGATGTAAAAATGACGCTGGTGATCGCCTTTATCTTGGTGATTTTGGTGATCTATCTCTACCTAGGCAAATTGCGCGACACGATCATCCCGTCACTCGCACTGCCCTTATCAATCATCGGCACATTTGCAGTGATGTATTGGCTAAATTTTACCATCAATAACCTAACGCTGCTCGCCTTGACACTGGCGATTGGCTTCATCGTCGATGACGCCATTGTGGTACTGGAAAACATTGTGCGTCGAGTAGAAGAAGGCGACACCCCTTGGCATGCATCCTTAGAAGGATCGCGTCAAATCAGCTTTACTATCTTATCGATGACCCTCTCGCTCGTTGCAGTGTTCATTCCCATGCTATTTATGGGGGGGTTGATCGGGAAAATTTTCCGCGAATTTGCGATCACATTAGCTGTCGTGACCTTGCTGTCCGGGATTGTCTCTTTGACGCTGACGCCGATGCTCTGCAGCTTATTCATTCCCCCCCGCTCCGAGAAAAAACAAGGATGGATGGAAAGGTTTTCAGATAAACTCAACCACAAGATGCTGGCCTGGTATGAGCCAAAACTGAAATGGATTTTGCGGCACCGCCCTGTCGCGCTGGCCGTGGGTGCACTCAGCGTCATTTTATCGGGGGTTCTTTTTAAAGTGCTGCCCACCGACTTCATCCCCGACGATGATATTGGATTTATCATTGCCTTCAACCAAGGCGATCAAGGGGTTTCGACCGATCAGATGAAACGCTATCAGCAGCAATTCATCAATATTTTGCAGCAAGATCCCAATATCGACGCCATTGTCTCGCTTGCTTCCTACACCACCTACCGCGAAGGTTTAAACTTTATCAAGTTGAAACCGCATAGTGAGCGGGAATCCTCCTTTAAGGTAATCCAAGAGCTCTACCCAAAAACAGCAGGAATTGTCGGATTTAATTCTTATTTGAAAAACGTACCCCTCATTGATCTGTCGATTGGGGCGGCGAACAAAGGGCCCTATCAATATGTGCTCTATAGTTTAGATTCCGATGCGCTCTATGCAGCCGCTGAGGAGCTCTACAACGTGGTTAACCAGGATCCCACGTTCCAAGGGGTAACCACTGATATGGAGATCAAAACCCCGCAGCTCTACGTTGATGTTTTGCGCGATCAAGCCTCCCGCCTCGGAGTCAGCGCTAATGATATCGAAACAGCTTTTTTATTGGGCTATTCGGGCAATCGCGTGTCACGCATCCAAACGCCGATCAACCTCTACGATGTGATTGTTGAACTGGATCGCGATGACCAGCGCTATGTGAACTCCATCCCCAAGAATTACGTCAAGAACACTACAGTTGGGCAAAGTTCATTTATAACTCAGGGCGCTGTCCAAGTCGAACTGGTTAACAACGCCTCGACTGTTGTTCCTTTAAACGCCGTCGCCAAATGGAGAGAGGGTGTAGGGCCAGCCAGCATTAACCACATTTCCCAATTTCCTGCTGTTACTATTACTTACTCCGCTGCCCCTGGCATCCCTCTCGGAACGGCCCTGGAAAAGCTTAAAGAGCATGCCCGCGACATTCTGCCCGCTAACGTCATAGGCGTCGTCAAAGGAGCTGCAGAGACCTTTGAAGAGTCAATTTCCAATGCCGGATTCCTGCTCCTCTTAGCCATCATTTGTATCTACATCGTCCTTGGCATACTCTACGAAAGCTTTGTCCATCCCCTCACGATCCTCTCCACCCTCCCTCCTGCCGCCCTCGGAGGCCTTGCCACCATTTGGTTCTTTGGAATACCCCTTTCCCTCTACGCCTATCTAGGCATTATCCTCTTGATCGGGATTGTGAAAAAGAACGGGATCATGATTGTGGACTATGCGCTCGATTACCTGCGCAACAAAGGCGAAACCCCCGAACGCGCCATTTATCACGCCTCCATCGTCCGGTTCCGCCCCATTATGATGACCACCATGGCTGCCGTCTTCGGTGCCCTGCCCCTCGCCCTCGCCATAGGCGCCGGTGCAGATTCCCGTCGTCCCCTCGGCCTCGTCATCATCGGCGGCCTCCTCTTCGCCCAGCTCGTGACCCTCTTCCTCACCCCAGTCATCTACCTCTATCTCGAAGAGCTCCGCGAGCGCCTCGGCTTTAAACCTCAGGACGATACGCACCATGAGAGGGCAGAATAACCGTTTCTTGCTGTTCCCGTAAGCGTAAGCGATCTTTTTTTCCGTGAACCCTTCCCTCCTCCCTATTAATCCGGCTACGATTACGTATGCCGCTTACACGGGAGTTTTAGTGAGCTATGGCGAGAGGGAAGAGGAGCTATCGCTGTAGGGAAAGCGGGGATCACTCCAAATATCAGAGCTAAGCTCAGGAGGTCTTTTGGGGGGTGTTTTCCCGGAAACATCTTCATTTTTAAAATTTTCATTTTCGTCGAGATGCAACTTATAAGAACCATCATCCGATTTAGATTCTTCTTCATTGATATTACTGCGGGCAGAAACAAGTGTAGCTCTAAGCTGTTTGGTTTTAGCGAGTGCTTCATTAGCAAAAGCAGCGCAGTCAGGAGGGAGATTAAAAAGGGCTTCGGTGAGATGGCGCTGATGACATCCATGCCATTTAAATAATTGGATGGTCAGTTCTAAATGATTCCCCCTAGCCAAATGGATGAGGATCTGCTGGATATTGCGATTGGTGATCCGCATAGCAGGTACTTTTAGGGAATCTTCGCGGAAAAGAAAATTTAGCAGCCATATCGACAATTGTTTTAGGTGGTGGGAAGAGCTGGGTAGGACGGAATATTGCCCACGAAGGAGTCCATTCGGTTCCCAAGGTTCCTTTTTGCGATAAGCATGCAGGTTAAAAAGAAAAGAGAAGTAAAAAAGCGAACGGGTGATGAGCATCCTTTTTTGTAAAAAATCCATTCCTTTTTGATTGATCGGCAGATTTTTTGCAGTCGCGATCACATACAGAAACAGATCCAATTGTTCGGTCGGGATCGGTTCTGGAAAATGTTTCTCGAGATAGGAAAAAAGGGCAGTTTGTTGTTTATCCCAAAAATGACTGAATCGGGGGTGTAAACTCACTTGCCACAGACATTTGATTACTTTCCGTGGGGAAAGACCAGAACCCATAAAGTCTAGATAATTCCAAAAAAACCAAGATAAATCCCTCTGCACGGCGTAATCGGGTTTAAAGGGAAATGTGTAAAGAATGAGATCAAATACTCTATAGAGAGAGATAATCTTTATGCGGTAATATTTCAGGATAATCAAGTGATCGCAGGAGAGCGTTTCCCGCTGCAAGAGATCCAGGGTTACGCGAAACTGAAGCATGACCAGCATGGTTTTGCTGGGAGTAACGGCTAAAGGCGTGTACAACAGGTAGCTATTACATGTCTCAAACCGCTTACCTAAAGAAAGTAGCGGATCTTGGTTGGAAGCAGTAGGGCTCATCCTTGGCCACTGAATTTTGGGATTTTTTAAATATGCACGCCAATGTCGGCAAAGTTAGGCTTGACTAGACGCAAATAATCGTGAAATTTCATTTGCACCATCTCGGTGTGGGAACCAGCATTAAATGTAATGTCGTTATCTTCTTCTAAAATCTTATCAGCAATCACAGGTAATCCATAAAGATTGCCAAAGGGGGGTTCTGCGCCCACCTCGTCGTCGGGAAACAAGCGAGCAATGTCTTCTTCTTTAGCCAGTTCCACCTTTTTGGCGTTTAGTGTTTTTTTAAGCTTTTGTAAATCAAGTAGATGGATAGCAGGAAGCACACACATAGCAAATCTATCATCCGCCTTGATGATCACCGCTTTAATGACTTGGCGTCCAGGCACATGTTGCGCTCCGGCAATTTCCATAGCGGTATAGGCGGGTTGATGCTCAAGTATATTGAACTCAACCCCTTCTTTTTCGAGCAGCGATCGCAATTTATGGGAAATCGTCATAACTTCCACCTTATGGTGTTGTAAAACATTTTTTCAATATGATTTTGCGAACAACACATCTAATTTGGCTTGCCGACCGGTCAAAATGCATTTCCCTTCAGTGCCCGATTGCTTAAAAGGGATACACCGGATGGTCACTTTCAGCTCTTCCAGTAATTTTTCCGTTTCTGGATCACCACACCACTTCGCCAAGACAAAGCCCCCATGGATCTCGGGTTTGTCTCCATTTTTGGGTGTAAAATAAGTTTTGAACTCTTCAAAATTTTTGAGATGGCTGTGGATGTTGCTGTCGCGAAAAGCTCTGGCTTGCTCTAAATAACCCGTTTGCATTTGATCTAAAATCATTGCAACTTCGGCACACAACTCAGCCTTGCTGATTTTTTGTTTATCTTTATGCGGCTTATCGCGACGGGCCAACATGACCGTTCCCGACTCAATGTCGCGCGGTCCCAATTCGATCCGGATCGGCACCCCTTTCTTAATCCATTCCCAACTCTTTTCGCCACCCCGTTTGTCACGCCGGTCAACCCATACTTCTAGGGCACGGCCATGGTAGCAAATTTGGCGCAAATCATCGGCTAACATTTCAGCATGCTTTAGGATTTCTGCTTCCATTTCCGGTTTTGGAATTACAGGAATAATGACTACCTGCTTCGGCGCTAATCTTGGAGGCAGCCTGAGGCCATCGTCGTCGGAATGACACATAATCACTCCGCCAATCAAACGGGTCGAAGACCCCCAAGAGGTGGTGTAGCCATACTCAATATTCCCCTCGGGATTGCTGAAACGGATATTGGAAGCTTTGGAGAAATTTTGCCCTAAATAGTGGGAAGTACCTGCTTGCAAAGCTTTGCGATCCTGCATCATCGCTTCCATCGTGTAGGTGTTTTCAGCTCCAGGGAATCTTTCTCCGGGCGATTTTTCCCCTGGAATGACTGGCAAAGCTAAAACTTCCTCGGCAAAAGCGCGGTATACTTCCAGCATCTTGAGGGTATCTTCCATAGCGGATTCGGGTGTCGCATGCACGGTATGCCCTTCTTGCCAGAGGAACTCAGTGGTGCGCAAAAAGATCCTCGGGCGCATTTCCCAACGCACCACATTGGCCCACTGGTTGATTTTCAAAGGAAGATCTCGGTACGATTCAACCCAACGGGCAAAAGATTCCCCAATGATCGTTTCCGAAGTGGGGCGCACGATTAAAGGCTCTTCTAATTCACCCGTTGGGACGAGTTTTCCATCTTTGGCTTCCAAACGGTGGTGGGTCACAACTGCGCATTCTTTGGCAAATCCTTCTACGTGAGCTGCTTCTTTTTCTAAGAAACTGAGCGGAATAAAGAGGGGAAAATAAGCGTTATCAACACCCGCAGCTTTAATGCGCCGATCGAGTTCTCGCTGGAGATTTTCCCACATCCCATAGCCCCAAGGTTTAATCACCATACAGCCGCGCACTGGGGAATTTTCAGCCAAATCGGCTGCCTTGATCACCTGCTGAAACCATTCTGGGTAATCTTCTTGGCGGGTTGGGGTGATTGCCGTTTTCTTTTCTTCCATCGCTTTTATCTCCGAATTAATAAGATTATGATACTCGATTCAGGAGCTCTTTTTCTAGAGCGAAGTTGCGAGAATAGTCTCTAGCATCTACCTGTATGACCGGCCGCACCCCATGCAACGAGTTGCAAAAATAGAGTTGCGCATCCGGGCGAGGATTCTCCTCAGCAGGCACCATCTCATAGTTTTTGATGAGCCGGGTCAAGATAATCCCTTTTAGGTAAAGGTGGGTCTGGCTGGGATAATAAAATTTCCCCTGTTCATGCCAAAAAAGATTTCCACATCCCGTTTCCAGCCAAAACCTTTGCGGACAAACGATGATGCTGTCGTCAAAACCCGCCTGTACCCCCTTTTCACGCACTTTTTTGCGTTCCAGATACGCTAAACTTTTCAATGCAGCCAGCGTACTGAAATTGGGATTTTCTTCGACCCGCAAGCGACAAGGTTCCCCCGCTAAACAGATGTAGGGATCGATAAAGGCGATCTCTTGCCGTTCGGTTCGGATCAACTTCAACCGGAAATCCCCTTTCACAGCTCCGTTTAGGGCGATTAAATCGGAAATGATCCTATTCTGGAATTGATGTGGAGGCAATTTTAAAAGAATGCTTTGCGTCCGTAACCGTTCTAAATGGTGCTCGAGGAAGCAAGGAACACCTTGATGGACTCTCAGTGTGGTGAAAACCCCTTCTCCATATAAAAAGGCTGGGTCATCGAAAGGGATCAACACTTCTGTTGCAGGGACAATTTTGCCATTCCAGTAAACGAGTTTCATCCCACTCCCATCGCAGCAAAGAGCGGTTTGCCTTTGATCAGTGTCTCTTCGTATTCTTCCTCAGGGTCGGAATCAGAGACAATTGCGCCCCCAAGCTGAATGAGAGCCCTATTTCCTTCAACTTCAATCGTGCGAATGGCGACATTCCAATCAAAATCGCCATTGCCTTTGAAATAGCCGATCGTTCCTGTATAGGATTTACGCGCTCTTTTTTCCAAATCGGCGATGATTTGCAATGCGCTAAGCTTAGGGCATCCAGTAATAGATCCGCCTGGAAAACAGCTTTTGAGCAAATCGATTGGAGAAAGGTGAGGCTGTGGAGTGGCTTTAATTGTAGCCTGAGTGTGATACAGGTGTGGATAGGCGATAATTTCTTGCAATTGAGAGGTGTTTACACTGCCTGAGAGGCTAATTTTGCCCAAATCGTTGCGGAGCAGATCGACGATCATCAATAACTCTGCTCTGTTTTTTTGTGAAGTTAACAAAGCTTGCTTATGTTGCTCATCTTCCTGTGGAGTTTTTCCTCGCGGAATAGTTCCCTTAATGGGGTTTGTTTCTAAAATTCCTTCGCGATAAGCCAATAACCGTTCCGGAGAGGCAGAAATGATCACCCTGTCTTTCAGTCGTAGGTAGGCAGCAAAAGGGACGGGATTGATCTCCATCAATTTGCAAAAAAAAGGATAAGGGGGCGCACAATTTTCCACATGGAACGCCTGCGAGAGGCTCACTTGATAAACTTCCCCTGCGCTGATTTTTTCTTGTATGGCATTAATCTTTTGCAAATAGCTTGCCTTGCTTTCTAAAACTCTTAAAGTCCCTTGAGCGGGGTGTGGAAAAGGTTTTCCTTGTTTGGCTAAGCGCAGCCATTCATCAGGATCGCGCAAACACCCAATGCGCGGATCTGCACAATCCAAACTGATCTGGGCGGTTTCGGTAAAGGGATCGTAAGTTAATAGGACTGCCGATTTTTGTAAGTAAGCTTCAGGGGGGTATGGGGTCGAAATCTCTTTCTCAGGATCGACAAAAGCCCCCATCTCATAATTAAAAAAACCGATCCATTCGGGCTCAGAACGCCCCGATAAGGGGGGAAACTGTTTTTTTAAAGACTCCCACGGATGATTGCCACCAGTGACATGGATGACCTTTCGGGGAAATAACGCTAAATAGGCAGGCCCTTCCTTTCCAGAATAGAGAAAAAGCGTTCCCTCTTTTTCTTCAAAATGGGAAACGAGTTGAAATAGCTCAAGTTGCGTTAAAGGAATGATCATGGAGATGAAGTATAGAATATTAATGGGAACTAAACAAACTTAAAAAAGAGGTCAACACACTGACGACACTACTTTTGACTTTATTTAAAGGTACATCGACATCTTGAACGACTGCGAAATGACCGCGGATTGGAGTGTATTCGATGGGGATCGCCGCGCAAAGAGCCATCAAATGCCCCACGGTTGTGAGATTAGTGGGGGCTAGTTTTTTGAGTTGAGGGTATTTTTTCTCGAGATGGGCTAAAACATTGGCGATTTCCAGCGAATCTAAGGATAGGTCTCGATCTAATAGGAGATTATGCGTAATCCGATCGGGGGACAGGTGCGAAAGAGCTGCAATGGTATCTACAACATCCTTTTTTACTTGAGGAGAAACAAGAGTCAAATCAAAAGTATAATTTTTTTTGTTATATTCGCTAGAAGAGTACTTAGGTTTCCAAAAAAAGTCTGGTACCCTTTGCAGAGGTTCCCCTTCAGCGCCATAGCCTCGATTATAAAAATTCTCGATATATTGGTTGATCTCCTGGCGCGTTCCTACACGGGGAAAAGATTCTTTGGCAGGTACGAACTCGATCGTCACATTCCGTTTGGGGATAAAAAAGATTCCGTTGAGCAACAAGATTTTGCACAATTTTATCATGAATTGCATCCATCCAGAACTCTTCAAATTGGATCGCTCCGTGCGGCTGACCGCTTTTGAGAAACGGCTACCCCACATCCCATGAATTTTGACCAAGACGATCTTTACTTCAGGATAACTTTTGAGGATTCTTTCAACTGCCGATTTTCCATTGATCTCATCTCGTGGAGTAAATTTTTGGTAACCGGCAGGAAAAAAAAGGACATTTTCCCCTGCCTTTAATCCTCTAATAGAGCGTTGGACGAGGTGGCGAATTTTATAGGCATTTTTATAAGAACGATGCTCATGCGCATTGGGCACTTTGAGAGTGCGGATATCATCATTATTGCGGGCCACAAGCCGCGTATAGGGATTTTTGTAGACGAAATCCATCGACCAGATGCACACGGGCAACCCATACCACACAAGCGTTGTGCCTACTAAAATGGGATCCAAATGGGAAGGATGGTTCGATAAAAAGAGGATCCCCTCGCCTTGCTTCTGAAGCTCCTTAACTTGCTCGATCCCTTCCGCTTTAACGCGATAACGCAGTGGTAATAAAGTATAGTGGTATAAGCGAAAGAAAAGGCGATGAGTCCAAAGTTTTAAAAATGCGAACATATACTTAACCCTATCTAATATTATACTATTTTTTTGAAAGAATAAAAAGGGGGAAAGCCAAAAGGACAGGACGATGAGAGCCAGTTGCGGAAATCAATCTTTTGACTTGCCCGTGAGACACTTACAAAAAGTCGATTTCAGAAGTCGATTCTTTCGTGCCCGTGTGCGTGCCCGTGCCCGTGCCCGGCTTCTATTCATCGTTGAAATTAGAGTATGAAAAACAAGATCGGGCAAGGGCACGGTCACGCACACGGGCACGTAGTGTTTCTAAGATCTTTTGACTAGCGACCTCAAATACTGCGAATAGGAGCTATTATTATGGGCGTCGGCTTGCGCGAGGAGCTGCTCGGCGCTGATGTAACCCATGTGGTAGGCGATCTCTTCGATACAAGCGATTTGCACCCCTTGCCGTTTTTCGATCGTAGCGATAAATTCGGAGGCATCGAGCAAGGAATCGAAGGTTCCCGTATCGAGCCACGCCATTCCTCGCCCCATCTGAATGACATCGAGTTGCCCTAATTCTAGATAGCGTTGATTGACGTCGGTGATCTCATACTCCCCACGTTGAGAGGGTTTGAGTGAGGCAGCAATGTCGATCACCTGGTTATCGTAGAAATAGAGGCCGGTGACGGCAAAATGGGAAGAGGGTTTGCTTGGTTTCTCAACGATTTGCTGCGGTTTTCCTTTAGAATTGAATTCGACGATCCCATAACGCTCCGGATCTTTCACTTCATAGGCAAAAATTGTTGCCCCTTCTTTTTTCTTAGAGGCTTTGCTCAAAAAATCACTCAGGTCGCTACCGTAAAAAATATTGTCCCCTAAAATGAGCGCCACTCGATCATTGCCGATAAATTCCTTCCCGATGAGGAAGGCTTGGGCAAGTCCTTTAGGTTCTGGTTGGATCGCATAAGAGATGCGCAGCCCCCAGGTCGATCCATCCCCAAAAAGCTGTTGAAAACGGGGTGTATCTAAAGGGGTTGAGATGATGAGGATATCGCGGATCCCTGCTAGCATCAAAACCGATAAAGGATAATAGATCATCGGCTTATCGAAGACCGGCAAAAGCTGCTTGGAAAGGACCGCCGAAGCTGGATAGAGGCGCGTTCCTGAGCCTCCGGCTAAAATAATCCCTTTAATCATAATTTGCTGTCATAGCATGCATAGCAAGGGAAGTAAAGAGGCAATTGCAGAAGTCAATTTGTGGACCTTCTCTGTGAGCTCTGTGGGCTCTGTGGTGGTTAATCAGATTAATCCATTGAAGTTGAAAAACTACCACAGAGCCCACAGAGATCACAGAGAGAATGCATCCTTTTGCCACATCTCTGCGGTTATCATTAGCTTAAGTATGG
>Ga0153954_1001516_pt1 | contig 12221 bp, 11 predicted proteins | sample TSFL038MetaG_FD_102277 | JGI IMG/M metagenome (GOLD analysis project Ga0153954, IMG submission 102277) | Attine ant fungus gardens microbial communities from Florida, USA - TSFL038 MetaG | ecosystem: Host-associated > Fungi > Mycelium > Unclassified | place: USA: Florida, Wekiwa Springs State... | reverse complement strand
GTGCAGCACGCGCTGCGTGCGTTCACGCCGCGCGACCAGAAAGCGGTACGGGCGGCGGCGGAGACATTCCGCCCGAATCCCAAGCTCGACACCGCCCAGGTGATCATGGAGCTCGGCAAGGGCGAGGCGCTGGTGTCGTTCCTCGAAGGCAACGGCACGCCCACGATGGTCGACCGCTGCCTGATCCGGCCGCCCTCGGGACGCGTCGGTCCGATCACGCCCCAGGAGCGTGAAGCTTTGATCGCGCAGAGCCCGGTGAAGGGGAAGTACGACACCGCGGTCGATTCCGAATCCGCCTACGAGATCCTGCAGAAGCGTCTGGAGGAGACCGGCTCGACCTCGCCGCTTCCGGAGGGACACGAGGCGTCCGCCGATGGCGGCATCCTGGGCACGATCGGCACGGTGCTCGGCAGCATCTTCGGCACCAACCGTCCGCGCAACACCCGCCTCTCGACCGGCCAGATCGTCGCGCGCCAGGTGACCCGCTCGGTCACCACCCGCGTCGCCGGCCAGGTCGCCGCCGACATCGGCAAGTCGATCGGTGGATCGATGGGCGGCTCGATCGGCCGCGCGATCGTGCGCGGCGCGCTCGGCGGGATATTGCGGCGCTGACCCGGATTCCCGTCACATTGGATCTGCGCCAGCGCGTCGTGCTGGCGCCACGACCGCGCCCTGAAACTGCAGCATGATGGTGGCGTTCGCGCCGCCTGACTTTGAGGTCCGTCATGACATCGCCTTCGCAAGCGCTTCCCGCCGTCCTCGACAGGATCGACGCCGATCTCGACCAGAGCATCAACCGGCTGTTCGATTTCCTGAAGATCCAGTCGATCTCCACCGATCCCGCCTACAAGGAGCAATGCCAGGCGGCGGCGGAATTTGTCGCCAAGGATCTCTCGAGCATCGGGTTCGAGGCCAGCATTCGTCCGACCGCCGGACATCCCGTCGTGGTGGGCAAGGGCGGCGCCGGCAGTGGAAACGGTCAGGCGCCGCGCGTCCTGTTCTATGGCCACTACGACGTGCAGCCGGTCGATCCTGTCGAGCTCTGGGAGACGCCGCCGTTTGCGCCGCGCATCGCCACGCTTCCCGATGGACGCAAGGCGATCGTCGCGCGCGGCGCCTGCGACGACAAGGGCCAGGTGATGACCTTCGTCGAGGCTTGTCGCGCGTTCAAGGCCGTCACTGGCGCGCTGCCGTTGCCGGTGACGATGATGATCGAAGGCGAGGAGGAGTGCGGCTCGAACCATCTGTTCGGCTTCGTGAAGGACAACGCCGACGAGCTCAAGCTCGACCTCGCGCTCGTCTGCGACACCAGCATGTGGGATCCGACGACGCCGATGGTGACGACATCTCTGCGGGGCCTCGTCTACGAGGAGGTGCGGCTCACCTGCGCCGACCGCGACCTGCACTCGGGCCTGTTCGGCGGCGCGGCGCAGAATCCGCTGCGCGTGCTCTCGCGCATCCTTGCCGGCATGCACGACGACAGCGGCCGGGTCACCATTCCCGGCTTTTACGACGGCGTGAAGGAACTGCCGCCCGAGATCAAGGCCGACCTCAAGGGGCTCGACCTGACGCCGGAGAATTTTCTCGCCGAGGTCGGCCTCAAGGTGCCGGCGGGCGAAAAAGATCGCCTGCTGATCGAGCAGATCGCCACGCGCCCGACCGCCGAGATCAACGGCATGATCGGCGGCTATACCGGGGAGGGCGCCAAGACCGTGATCCCCGGCAAGGCCATGGCGAAGGTGTCGTTCCGGCTCGTCGCCGGGCAGGATCCGGAAAAGATCCGCGCGGCGTTCCAGGCCTTCGTGCGCGCGCGGCTGCCGGCCGACGCCAAGGTCGAGTTCACGAGCTTCGCCGGCGCGCCCGCGATCGACCTTCCCTTCGACAATCCTTCGCTCGCCAAGACCCGCGCCGCGCTCGCCGCCGAATGGGGCAAGAAGGCGCTGACGATCGGCGAGGGCGGCTCGATCCCGATCGTGGGCGATTTCAAGCGCGTGCTCGGCATGGACACGATCATGGTCGGCTTCGCGCTGGACGACGACCGCGTGCACTCGCCGAACGAGAAGTACGACCTCACCAGCTTCCACAAGGGGACGCGCAGCTGGGCGCGGATTTTGGCGGCGCTGGCGGGGTGAGCGGGTACGCCGACGATTGTCACGTCCTATGGCATCGTGATCCGGCTCGCTGACCGGGATGAGGAAGAATGATCGAGATCGTCAAAATCTTGAGCATTCTTTGCGGGTGTCTTCGTGGAGCTCTGAGCATTGACGCGGCCAAGGAAAAATCCGCCAGGCATCCTGAAATAGTGCACCACAGCGGAAAGCACCGCCGCCAGCACATGTTCCACGCCGTTGAGGTCCCTGCGATCGAGTGAACTATCGGGAACCACCCGTCGTTGCCAGGCGTTTTTCACGCTGGAACAATGGAGGAGTAGATGGTCGCACCGACAGTTATCAAGGAGCACATGGAAGTCCTGGGCGCCGACGGGGTGCATGTCGGCACCGTCGATCAGATGGAAGGGCGCGATCAAGTCAAGTTGACGAAGGACGATCCGGAGGCCGGCGGCGAGCATCATTTCATTCCGCTCGCGTGGGTCGACCATGTGGATTCGGTCGTCCACCTGAAACAGTCCGGCGCCGAGGCCAAGGCGCGCTGGAAGACTCACTGACGCTGACAGAGTTGTAGAGATAAAAGTCAGCCCCGCGGCCGGTTCGGCGCGGGGCTGATGCTGCCCGTCTGTACCGGTCATCCCGACCAATTGAGTCATCGCGCGGTCGCGACATGTGGGGGCCGACGTAAAGCGACGTGCGGTCGCATTGGTTCGAACATGGTCGGTCTGTATATTGGAGAACCAAATTTTCGAGGCCACACGCGGTTTCTCAGATAGGGAGGCAGGCAGTGCTCAAGGTGTTAATCCGCACCGGGATCACGTCGCTCGCTCTGATGGCCGGACCGGGACATGCCGCTGAGGTGAACGTCATCGCGGCGAATGCGGTCAAAGAAGGGTACGCCGAAATCGTCGCGGCGTTCGAGCAGTCTACCGGTCACAAGGTCGTCACCACCTGGGCGGGAACGGTCGCCACTGAAAAGCGCGTGCGGGCCGGGGATGTATTCGACGTCGTGCTGGTCGGATCCGATGCGATCGACAGACTGATCGACAGCGGGAAGCTGTCGAAGGGCAGCCGTGTCGATTTCGCGAAAACCGTGATCGCAATTGCCATTCGCGCCGGGCTCCCGAAGCCTGATGTCTCGACACCCGAGGCGATCAAGGCTGCCGTGCTCGCGGCCAAGTCGATCGCCTATTCGGCAGGGCCCAGCGGCGCCTACGTCAGCGACTTGCTGAAGCGCTGGGGCATCAGTGATCAGGTTGCCGGCAAGGTCAAGCAGCCGTCATCAGGCGCCGAAGCTGCGCAGATGCTTGCCCGTGGCGAGGCCGACCTCAGCTTTGCACAGGCGAGCGAGTTTCGCGGCGTTGCAGGACTTCAGGATCTCGGACCGGTGCCAGCTGCCATTCAAAATTTCACCATCTATTCGGCTGCTCAACATACCGCGTCGCGCTCTCCGGACGCCGCCGCAGCCTTGCTGAAAGCGCTGAAGTCGCCGGACGGTGCGCCAGCTATCCGCAAGATGGGGATGGAGCCGGGTTGATTGCGAGCAAGACGGTGCCGCGGAGATTGGTTTAGTTCGGTCGGGAAGCGCGCTAGCTACAGCACCTTGTACCAGCGCTGGTCGTAGAGCGCGCCGGTGGCGCCGCCGAGCACCTGGCGGAACTGCTTGGTGTGGGCGGCGAGCTCGTGCGCATCGGCGGCACGCTGGTTGCGCCACACCTCGATCACGGTGAAGTGGTTCGGCCGCGCCTTCTGCTGATAGGCGTCGAAGCGCAGATTGCCCTGGTCTGCGTGGGTCGGGCCGGCGAGGGCCTTGAGCGCCGCGATGCCGTCATCCTTCTTCGGCGGAATCACATCGACGTGCGAGATCGCGACCGCGCTGCCGGCCGGGATCGCGGCGCCGGCCGGACCGACTGCAAGCCCGACATAGGCGCGCTCGTCGATCGGCGCGATCAAATTGGGCTCGATCCCTTGGCGGAAGGTCTTCATTGCGTCCGATGCGGCATGTGCGTCATAGGCCTGCTGGTCCTTCCAGATCTCGATGATGGCGAACTGGTTCGACGGCGTGTCGCGCTGGAACGCTTCATAGCGGACGTTGCCTGGCTGCTGCCGGCTTGCAGCCGTCAGTCGGCGCAGCAAACGGATGTTGGCGGCGCGCGTCGCCGGTGCGGCATCGATATAGGTGACCACGTAAACCGCGGCGTCGCTCGCATCCTCGGCGCGGGCGGCGGTGGTCATGGCGGCGGTAGTCATGGCGGCAAACGGCAACAGGGCCGCGGCAACAAGCCAGGCCAGGCGCATTCGATCCTCCCGGTGCTCATCTTCTTTGTCGCTTTGATGGTGTGGCGCCGGAAATGGTAGTGCGCCGGTCTCCGCGTCGTCAACGCAAGGCGGCCCCAATGCGGGGGCGGTCGCCGCGGGCCTACCAGTGGATCGAGGTCAGGGCAGCAAGGCTGTCCAGCACGACGTCAGGCGGTGGCGCATACTCTTCCCGCGCGCGCGCCCGATTGATCCAGGCGGTGCGGAAGCCGAAGGCGCCCGCGCCCATGACGTCCCAGCGATTGGACGAGACGAAAACGACGTCGCGCGGCGCGATCCTGAAATGCTCGGTCACGAGCGCATAAGCCTCCGGCCGCGGCTTGTAGATGCGCACCGCATCGACCGAGAGGATGGCATCGAGATCGCTCGCCACGCCGGCGGTGGCGGTCGCGGCTGCGACCATCACAGGCGCGCCGTTCGTCAGGATAGCGGTTGTGTCGCCGCGGGCCTTGAGGTCACGCAGCACGGCGCGGGCGTCGGGATACGCATCGAGCGCCAGATACGCCTCGAGCAGTTTCGGCTTGAGGGCCCGGTCGACGGAGGGGAAGCGCGCCAGTGCGAAATCGAGCGCGTGCTCGGTCAAGGTCCAGAAATCGAGGTAGCGTCCCGCCAGCGTCAGCGTCCAGCTGTATTCCAACTGCTTGCTGCGCCAGATCTCTGAAAACCGGTCGGCGTCGTGACCCACGGCGCTGCGATGCCGTCCGATCGCAGCGTGCACGTCGAACAGTGTCCCGTAGGCGTCGAATGCGAAAGCGCGGGACATTGGGACGAATCTCCTGGGGACGAAATCTCCTGGGTGTGTCCCCGCGCATGCTCGTCAATTCGTGCCCCGCCTCGATGACCGGAGGCGGGGCAATGTCTTTCGAAGAGAGCGGCGTCGGTCTACTTCATCGCCGCGTCGAACATCTTGGCGACGTGCTCCCAATTGACCAGGTGATCCATGAAGGCCTTCAGGTAGTCCGGCCGGCGGTTGCGGTAATCGATGTAATAGGAGTGCTCCCAGACGTCGCAGCCGAGGATCGGCTTGCCGCCATGCACCAGCGGGTTCTCGCCATTGGCGGTCTTGGTGATGGTGATCTTGCCGTCCTTGACCGCGAGCCAGCACCAGCCCGAGCCGAACTGGGTCACGCCGGCCTGGATGAAGTCTTCCTTCATCTTGGCGACCGAGCCGAGGTCCGCGATGATCTTCTTCTCGAGGTTGCCGGGAATCTTGTCGCCGCCGCCGTTCGGCTTCATCCACTCCCAGAAGTGGATGTGGTTGTAGTGCTGGCCCGCATTGTTGAAGAGGCCGGGATTCTTGCCGAACGAGCCCTTCACCACCTCTTCCAGCGACTTGCCCTCCCATTCAGTGCCCTTGAGGAGGTTGTTGCCGTTATTGACGTAGGCGAGGTGATGCTTGTCGTGGTGGTATTCCAGCGTCTCCCGCGACATATAGGGCGCGAGTGCGTCATGAGCGTAGGGGAGGTCGGGTAGCGTGAAAGACATTGGCTTACTCCTCAAAAGGTCGGACGGAGACGAGGCGCAGGTGGGTTCGGATGGCAACGGGTCGATGCCAGCCCCGGTTCCGAATTAACTCATTAGCGCATGTCCCCGAAAAGTGGGAACCGGTTTTCGGACAAGGACATGCGCCAATGCAAAAACGGCATGTCCCCGAAAAGTGGGAACCGGTTTTCGGACAAGGACATGCGCCAATGCAAAAAGCGGCCGGCTTTCCCGTGCGGCCGTTAAGCACAATCGGATTTGCTCTGGATTTGTGACACATTAAATATTGCGGCCGCTCCAGATCGCGGTCAAATTCTTTAGTAACCATAGGAGCGTGTTCACCGCCCCGTGGCGGGACGGTTTGAGGCGTCGTCGTATGTCGTTGATCCTGTTGATATTGGGCATCGTGGTAGCCGCGGCGGGCATCGCCACGATCGGATTCGGCATTCCGATCAGCGAGTTCACCCTCGGCACCACGCTCATCATCACCGGTACCACCGGGCTGACCGGCGGTCTTATCCTGATCGGCCTGTCGGCCGTGGTCACCGAGCTTGGCCGGGTTGTGGAGGGGCTCAAGGGTGGCCGTCCAGCCGGGCGGGGTGAAACTGCGGCGCGCGAGCCGCAGGAGCCTGCAATGCCGCCGCCGGTGGCCGAGCCGGTCGTGCCGCCTGCGCCCGCCATCCCGCCCGTCGCGACCGCCCATCGCGCGCCGCCGCAGCCGACGAGTCCCGCGCGGCCTGTGCCTGAGGTCGCGGTGCGTCCGCGCCAAGCCGAGCCGCAACCTGCCGGTCCTTCCACGGTCGAAGTCTCGTCGGCCGCGATCGAACGGCTGCGCTCCAGCATTCCGCGCACCGAGCGGCCGCGCATCGAGCCGCCGCGCATGGAGCCGCCGGCGGTCGAGGACGTGCCGCTGTCGCCCAACGGCATCGGGCATCACCAGGCGCCAGCGCCACGGGGCCCAGACATTGCGCCTCCGCAGCCGCGCGTTTTGCCTGAGGATCGCGCGGGCGGCTCCGCGGTCGAGGCGCTAAAGGCGTCGCGACTCGATTTCCTGTTTCGCTCGAAGCGCCAGGCGCAGCAACCCGAGAGCTTCGACAGCCTGTGGCCCGACGAGGAGGGGCTAGGGGAGAGCCAAGGTCCGGGCCAGCCTCAAGTCCCGCCCCAAGTCCCGGGCCAGGGGCGTGGGGGCGAGCTCCAGCCGCCAAGGGCCGATCGTGCCGAGCGAGCGCCCGGTCCGGTCGGGCCTCCGGAGCGGCGCAAGGAAGCGTCGTCCGCCGCGCCTGCGATCCTCAAGTCGGGGGTTGTCGACGGCATGGCCTATACGCTTTACGCGGATGGCTCGATCGAGGCGAAGTTGCCACAGGGGACCGTGCGCTTCGGCTCGATCGCGGAGTTGCGGGCCCATATCGAGAGCAACTCCTGAGCGGCACCCGGTCGCCGATAGCCAGGACGACGCCGCTCTCCGCCGGCCGAGAATGCGGCCGCCGTCCCGAACTCGCGATTTTCACCAGCATTCAGGGGTCATCTCGGGCCCGAGCAAAGCGGGGCGGTCCCGGCTGAATTGCAGTCAGTTGCGCCAGCTTAATCTGTATCGTCCAGAAGACCGCAACAATTATCAAGGATTATACGACGCCGGCATGGAAACACTTCTTGCGCCGGCAAAGGGACAAGTATAAAAATACAACAAAGCTGGCTTTGCGATTCTGTTTCACCCATTCGGTGCGCGATCGCGTTGCAGCCAGAGCCGTTTCACAACAAATGAAGGTGCTCAATACCAATAGAAGGCACCTAATACGAAGGGGCGACAAGCCAGTGCGCGGCTTTGGGGCAGTAGCCTGAGATCGAGATGCGGCAGGATCAATCGTTATGGCCGACAATACCTCCGGCGGAACCTTCATCGAGCTGACGGCAACGATCGTCTCGGCTTATGTCAGCAACAACTCGGTGCCGTCGGCCGACCTGCCGGCGTTGATCGGGCAGGTGCATTCGGCCCTGACCCGGGTGTCGAGCGGCCATGGGGAGGCGCCGATCGAGACGCCCAAGCCGGCCATATCGGTCAAGAAATCGATAACGCCCGACTACATCGTCTGTCTCGAGGACGGCAAGAAGTTCAAGTCGCTCAAGCGTCACCTGCGCACGCAATACAACATGACGCCGGAACTCTACCGCGACAAGTGGGGCCTGCCGCCGGACTATCCGATGGTGGCGCCCAACTATGCCGCCGCGCGCTCCAATCTCGCCAAGCAGATGGGGCTCGGCCAGCAGCGGCGCCGGCGCAAATAAAGCCAGCAGAAAGCCCAGGCCGACGGCCGGCCCGGGTCAGGCCGGCAAGAGGCGTCAGGCCGGCAAGGCAGAGCGCGCGTCGGTGCGGATGCGCTCGACCATCGAGCGGAACCCGTTCGAGCGCTGCGGGGTAAGGTGCTCGCGCAGTCCCAACTGCTCGAATATCGCGATCGCGTCGGTCGACAGGATGTCGCGCGCGTGCTTGCCCGAGAACATCGCGAACAGGATGGCGATCAGGCCGCGCACGATGTGCGCATCGCTGTCGCCCGCGAAGCTCAGCACCGGGCCGCCGGGCTCGTCAGGATGGACCCTGGTCGCGAGCCACACCTGGCTGGCGCAACCCTGCACCTTGTTCGTGTCGGTGCGGTCGCGCTCCGCCAGCGGGCTCAGGCCGCGCCCGAGCTCGATCACGTAGCGATAGCGGTCGTCCCACTCGTCGAGCAGGGAAAAGTTCTCGACGATCTCGTCGAGCGTCATCGTTTCGGGCGCTGCGGTCATCGTTTCGGGCATACCGGATATATAGGGTCCGGCATAGGTCCTTGGAATGCCGCCAGGGTCAGTATCTGTAGCCCGCATGGAGCGCGTCAGCGCGTAATGCGGGACGGCCTTGCCGCATACAACGAACCCGGATTGCGCTTCGCTCCATCCGGGCTACGAGCGGTCACGAGCTTTGCGGTCAGGCCGGGCCCTCGGCGCGCGCCTCTTTGCGCGGGCCGCGCCAGGCCGGAGCCAGATCGGAGGGCACCAGCGTCTGCTGGGAGGGGCGCGCCGCCGGCACCGGCACGCCCTTGCCGGCCTCGTTGCCGAAATGCGCGTTGAGATATTCGTAGAGCATCTTGGCGCCGGCCTGCGCGCGATGTCCGAGTGCCACCGCGGCTTGCGATCCCACTACGCAGGCATCGGGCTGCCGTTCGCAGAAGCCGCGCATGTCCGCGACCGTCGCCGTCGCGGCCGACATCGCATCCACCGCGCTCACATTGACCTTCGGCGTCGACTGCGAACCGCCGCTCGGCAGCAACACCAGAACGACGGAAAGCCAGAACGCCATTCGCAGGAGAAATCGCATGACGCTGCCCCTCAAGTCCCCGCGGCTATTGTTGCCGCATTGCTGGTGACCCTAGCAGCAAGGCCTGAAACCGCGGTTCGCCGGGCGCCGCAGTTTTTATCCAGGTTCGATTCGTCTTTTCGTAAAATTTGAGCGATCCGGATTTGATTCAAATTTGCGGCAATTGCACCAAAGGCCCGGCCTGAACGCACAAACCCAGCACCGGCATCGCCGCCGGCACGCTTGCCGCAGACGCCCGCTTGCGCCGGCGCGGCAACGGAGCGTTCACCATGCCGGGCGAATGGGCCCGCCGGATTTGTCGCTAAATCGGGGCAAAACGAACCGGTCGCGCCCGCGCTTGCCGTCCTTAGCGTTCGCTTAAGCGGGCTCTGACACTGTCCGCGGAAGGCCAAGAAGGGGAGCGCGTCCCACATCGTCGGGCGTGCACGGGAACGTGGGTCTGTTCGCTCCGATCCGAGACTACATCGATGCGTTGGTGCATCCCTCGGCACGCGAGGACGCGCTCACTTGCGCGCGCCACCGCGCCTTCATCGCGCCGCGCCTGCTCGGCAGCCTGATGGCGCTCGCCGCCCTCCCGCTCTATCTCGGCATGCGCGGCGTGCCGAGCGTGCTCGAGCTCGTCGTCTTTGCCTGGCTGGTGGCGCCGATTCTTATCGCCTTCTTTCTGTCGCGCACCGGCCGCTACGAGAGCGCCCATCTGCTCTCGTCCCTTGCGCTGACCGGGATCGTCACCGTCGTCGCATTCGCAACCGGCGGTATCGCCTCGTTCGCGGCGATCTGGCTGGTCGTCGTGCCGCTGGAGGCGTCGCTGTCGGCCTCGCGCCGGGTGGTGGCGGTGTCGGCGACCTTCGCGCTCGCGGCCGCCGGCTCCCTTCTGATCATGGGCATGCTCGACATGATCCCGCACGCCGCCGGCTGGGCGCGCGGCGAGGCCGCGCTCACCGCGCTCGGCATCGTCTCGGCGGCGCTCTATGCGACCGGGCTCGCGCTCGGCACTGAAGCGTTGACCCGCACCAGCGTGTGGATGCGCGTTGCGGAGGAGGATCGCTATCGCCTGCTCGCGCGCAATATGACCGACGTGATCTCCCGCCACGGACGCAGCGGCACGGTCCAGTTCGTGTCGCCGGCGGCGGAGGCGCTGTTTGGTGTCAAGGTGACTGAGCTCATGGGGCACGGCTTGTTCGACCGCGTGCACGTCGCCGACCGCCCGGCCTATCTCACCGCGCTCGATGCGGCCGCCGCCGGCGGCGAAAGCCGCTCGGTCGAGTTCAGGGTGCGCGGCGAGGGCGCGCGGTTCGTCTGGGTCGAGATGCGTTGCCGCCCGCTCGAGGCGGTCGCGGGCGAGGTCGCTTCGTCGAATGCGCGCGAGGTCGTCGCGGTCACGCGCGATATCTCGGAGCGCAAAGCGCAGGAAGAGACGCTGGCCGCGGCGCACGCAGAAGCGGAACGCGCGAATGTTGCCAAGAGCCGGTTCCTTGCCACTATGAGTCACGAGTTGCGCACGCCGCTCAACGCCATCATCGGCTTCTCGGAAATGCTCGCCAAGGAGGAGTCGTTGCCGATCGGCCCCGAGCGTCGCCACGAATATGCCCACTTGATCAACGAGTCCGGTCACCATCTGCTTTCAGTCGTGAACAGCATCCTCGACATGTCCAAGATCGAGACCGGTAATTTCGAGATCACGCCCGAGCCGTTCGTGCCCGAACACGTCATCACCGATGCCTGCGACATGCTTGCGCTCAAGGCACGCGAGGCCGGCGTCACGTTGACGGTGCGCATCGCGGAGAAGCTGCCGCAGGTGGTCGCCGATCGCCGCGCGCTGAGCCAGATCATGCTCAATCTCCTCGCCAACGCCATCAAGTTCACCCCGCGCGGCGGACGCGTGACGGTGACAGCGTCGGCACACGGCGCGGCCGCCGGCGCGACGATCATGGTGGCGGTGGAGGACAGCGGCGTCGGCATCGCGGCCGAGGACCTGCCGCGCGTCGGCAATCCGTTCTTCCAGGCGCGCGCGAGCTACGATCGCCGCCATGACGGCACCGGGCTCGGATTGTCGATCGTGAAAGGCCTGGTCGCACTGCATGGTGGGCGTTTCGCGATCGAGAGCCGTTTGGGCGAAGGCACACGTGTCGTGTTTCATCTGCCGGTGACCTGCGAGCGGAGCGCCGGCGCGACGGTCGAGCGGCTGGTCCCGCGCGCAGCGTTCGCGGCTGCCGACAACATTCGGGTGAAGCGCAGTGCCTAAGCGCGCAACCGCATCTGGCCGGGGCAAACGCGCCCAAGCGGACGACGACGGCGGAGTGGCTGTGCTGCGCATGCTCGGCTGGAGCACGCGTGACGCCGTGGCCTTCGTGGCCGGCAGCACGGCCGCCGGAGCGATCCTGATCAACGTCCTGTTCATGCAATCGGGCAGCCACCCGGCGCCGATGTTCAAGGGCGCTGCGGCTCCCGTCAAAGCTGCAGCGACAGAGAATGCGCCTGCGGCCCGGTCGCGTCCGGCCGATCCGGCAGCAGGGCCCGCGCTCGCATCGACGACGTCTGCTCCCGTCCCGCCACCGGCGCCGGCAGCCGCACCCGCTAAGGTCGCCGCGCCGGCCATCCCACGCACGCCGGGCGAGGTCATCACCGAGATCCAGCGCGAGCTCGCGCGTCGCGGCTACTACGACGGCACGGTCGACGGGCTCTATGGCCCGAAGACCGACGCCGCGATCCGCGATTTCGAGCAGGCGGCGGCTCTGCGGCCGAGCACCGAGCCGAACGAGGCGCTGCTGCAGTCGATCGTGCGCGCGCCGGCCAAGCTCGCCAAAGGCGTCACCGGCGCCACCTCCGTACTGCGTCCGCCGCTGCCCGTGCGTAACGGTGCCGATCCGGCGCGCAACGACCCGGCACGCAAAGACTTGTCACTCAATGACTTGGCGCGCAGTGACACGGCGCGCAGTGACGTGCCCGACCGTCCCGTGCCCTCC
>Ga0153954_1001515_pt1 | contig 12225 bp, 14 predicted proteins | sample TSFL038MetaG_FD_102277 | JGI IMG/M metagenome (GOLD analysis project Ga0153954, IMG submission 102277) | Attine ant fungus gardens microbial communities from Florida, USA - TSFL038 MetaG | ecosystem: Host-associated > Fungi > Mycelium > Unclassified | place: USA: Florida, Wekiwa Springs State... | reverse complement strand
TTCGAAACGTGCGTCCGGGAGAACAATTGGATTCGAAAGTTTCGCGGCTGGAGCACTCTCGATTCCAATCTTGCGCGTTTTGGACCAAGCGAGGCCACATGCGATTGCCCTGCCCTTGTGGGGGAGGGTTGGGGAGGGGGGTCGTAGTTGTTGCGCGAGCTATGTCCGATAACTGCCACCCCCACCCCCAACCCCTCCCCAGCCGGCTGCGGGCTTGCCCGCTTCCGGCAGTGCCAAATTGACCAATCCCGGCAGGCCGGGATTGGGTGGGGAGGGGAGCGCACCGAGTTTGCGGTGCTGCCGGCAGATTAGTCGCTACATGTCCACCACGCTCCTCGTCGTCCAGATCCTCAACGGGCTGCAGCTCGGGGTCTTGCTGTTCCTGATCGCTGCCGGCTTGACCCTGGTGTTCGGGGTGATGGACTTCATCAACCTGGCGCATGGCGTGCAGTACATGCTGGGCGCCTATCTCGCGGTCGCGTTCTACGGCCTCACCGGCAGCTTTCTGGCGGCGCTGGTGCTCGCGCTTGCGGCCGCGCTGCTGTTCGGGCTGCTGCTCGAGTTCGTGGTGTTCCGGCATCTCTATGATCGCGACCACCTCGACCATGTCATCGCCACCTTCGGCATCATCCTGTTCCTTAATCACGGCGTGAAGGTCGTGTGGGGGGCGGCGCCGCTCAGCCTGCCCATGCCCGAGCTGCTCTCCGGCTCGGTGCGGCTGATGGAGGGGCTCAATTATCCGGTGTGGCGGCTCGTCGTCATCGCGTCGGGGCTGGCGGTGGCGGCGCTCCTCTATGTGCTCGTCACGCATACTCGCATAGGCATGCTGGTGCGGGCCGGCGCGACCAACGCCCGGATGGTCTCCGCGCTTGGCGTCGATATCCGGCGCCTGTTCATGATCGTTTTCGGCTTCGGCGCCATGCTCGCGGGCTTTGCCGGCATCATGATTGCGCCGATCCTCTCGGTCGAGCCCGGCATGGGCGACACCATTCTCATTCTCGCCTTCGTCGTCATCGTGATCGGCGGCATCGGCTCGATCCGCGGGGCTTTCCTCGCCGCCTTGCTCATCGGGCTCGTCGACACGCTCGGGCGCTCGTTCTCGGTCGACCTTCTGCGGCTGGTGATGGCGCCGTCGCCCGCCCGTACTGTCGGTCCCGCCATCGCCTCGATGCTGATCTATCTCCTGATGGCGGTCGTGCTCTATGTGCGGCCGACCGGGCTGTTCCCGGCGAAGGGACGCTGAATGTCCACGCTGACGACATCCGCAACGACGTCGGCGCCGGCCGGCCGCTTCGCACAGGCGCTGCCGGTCGCGATCTTCCTCGTATTCGCCCTTCTTCCGCTGCTGGCGATGCGCGAAGGCAACGGCTACCTCGTCAGCCTGGGCGCGCGCATCATGATCTTCGCGATCGCCGCGGTCGCGCTTGACGTGCTGGTGGGATATGCCGGGCTGATCTCGTTCGGCCATGCGGCGTTCGTCGGGTTTGGCGCCTATGCGGTCGGCATCCTCTCTGCGCACGGCATCGCGGACGCGCTGATCGCATTGCCGGCGGCGCTGCTGGTATCGGCGCTCTATGCGTTCCTCACCGGCATCGTGTGCCTGCGCACCAAGGGCGTCTACTTCATCATGATCACGCTCGCCTTCGGGCAGATGGCCTTCTTCACGGCGAGCTCGCTCGCGCCTTACGGCGGCGACGACGGCCTGACCCTTGCCGCGCGCAGCACCCTCCTGGGCGCGCCGTTCATGCAGGACGAACGCGCGTTCTACTACCTCGTGTTCGTCTGTCTGCTCGGCAGCTATCTCTTGTGCCGCGCGCTGGTCGCGTCGCGCTTCGGCCGCGTGTTGCGTGGCGCCAAGGAGAATACGGTGCGCATGGCGGCGATCGGCTTCGATGTCTACCGCTTTCAGCTCGTCGCCTACGTGATCACCGGCACGCTCGCCGGGCTCTCCGGCTTCCTGCTCGCCAACGCCACCGAGTTCGTCAGCCCCGCCTACATGTCGTGGCAGCGTTCCGGTGAACTGATCGTGATGGTGCTGCTCGGCGGGGTCGGCTCGCTCAACGGGGCGATCATCGGAACGGCCGCCTACCTGCTGACGGAGGAATGGCTCTCAGGCTTCACCGAGAACTGGAAAGTGATCTTCGGCCCCGTGCTCGTGGTCGTCGTCCTGTTCGCGCGCGGTGGCCTCATCGGCCTCGTGTCGGAGGTCGCGCGGAGGCGCCGCCATGACTGAGCCGGTGCTGCGCCTGGAAAACCTGCGCAAGACCTTCGGCGCTCTCGTCGTCACCGACGGCCTCAGCCTCGACGTGATGCCGGGCGAGCTCCATGCCGTCATCGGGCCGAACGGCGCCGGCAAGACCACGCTCATCAACCAGATCTCCGGGCTCCTGTCCCCGGACGCCGGTGCGATCCGGTTCGGCGGCCGCGACGTCACCGCGCTGCCTATGCACACGCGCGCGCAATTGGGCCTGGCGCGGTCGTTCCAGATCACCTCGGTGTTCCCGCACTTCTCCGCACTCGAGAATGTCGCGCTCGCCGCGCAGTCGCGCGCCGGATCGAGCTTCCGCTTCTTCGGCCGCGCCGCCGCGGAGCCGGCGCTCAACGCCGCGGCGCTGGCGGCGCTGGCCGAGGTCGGCCTTGCCGCGCGCGCGCACGCACCGGCCGGTGCGCTCTCCCACGGCGAAAGGCGGACGCTCGAGCTCGCCATCGCGCTCGCCATGGAGCCGAAGCTGCTGCTGCTCGACGAACCGATGGCCGGCACCGGCCACGAGGAGGGCGCACGCCTGGTCGGCGTGCTGCAGCGCCTCAAGGGCCGCTTCCCGATCGTGCTGGTCGAGCACGACATGGCCGCGGTGTTCGCACTCGCCGACCGGATCTCGGTCCTGATCTACGGCCGCATCCTGGCGAGCGGCGCGCCCGCGCAGGTGCGCGCCGATCCGCGCGTGGTCGCGGCCTATCTCGGCGACGAGATGGAGTGAGGCGATGCTTGTGGTCGAGCACCTGCAGTCCGCCTATGGGCCCGCTCAGGTGCTGTTCGATATCGGCTTTCGCGTCGATGCCGGTGAGGTGGTGACCTTGCTCGGCCGTAACGGGATGGGCAAGACCACCACGATCAACACCATCATGGGCCTGGTGCCGGCGCTCGGCGGCAGCGTCGTCTTCGAGGGCCGCTCGCTGGTCGGCCTGCCGCCCTACCGGATCGCGCAGGCGGGGCTCGGCCTGGTGCCGGAAGGCCGTCAGGTCTTTCCGAGCCTCACGGTCGCAGAGAACCTGGTCGCGACCGCAGCAGCGCGCGACGGCGCGCGCTGGACGCTTGCGCGCGTGCTCGATTTCTTTCCGCAGCTCGCGGAGCGCCGGCGCCACATGGGCAATGAGCTCTCCGGCGGCGAGCAGCAGATGCTGGCGATCGGCCGCGCGCTGATGACCAATCCGAAGCTGCTCATCCTCGACGAGGCGACAGAGGGGCTCGCGCCGCTCATCCGCGCCGAGATCTGGAAATGCCTCGCGCGCCTGCAGGCGGAGGGGCAGGCGATCCTCATCGTCGACAAGCATATCGGCGCGCTCGCGAAGCTCGCCGACCGCCACGTCATCATCGAGAAGGGGCAGGTGGTATGGACGGGGACGTCAGCCGCCCTGGCAGCAGATGCGACCCTGGTGCGGCGCTATCTGCAGGTGTGAAGGCCATTGAGCCCGTTCGCAGCCGGGCGTAATCTTGCGATGACTGTACGCGGCCGCGCACCTTCGGACGACGGCTTGCTTCAGGGCCTTCACGCGCGACCCGGTATTGCTTGCAGCCAGCTCGCTCTGGTCAGCTTGCTTTGGTCAGCTTGCCTGCAGCCAGCTTGCTTGCAGCCAGCGCATGGAGACCCATGATGACGATCGCTCCGACGCTCCAGCGGCATCTCGACCGCAATGTCACCTATGAGGTGGTCACGCACGACCCGACGATGTCGTCGTCGCGCACGGCCGAGGCTTGTCACGTCTCAGGCGAGCGCCTCGCCAAGGCCATCGTGCTGCGGCGCAGCGGCAGCTATATGCTCGCGGTGCTGCCGGCCTCCCGCCGTGTCAGCCTGGCGGACCTCAAGCTCCAGGTCGGTGACGGCATCGATCTCGCCACCGAGGACGAGATCAGATGGCTGTTTCCGGACTGCGCTCTCGGCGCGGTGCCGCCGGTGGGCGAGTGCTACGATCTCGAGGTCATCGTTGATGACAGCATCGGGGAGCAGCCCGACGTCTACCTCGAGGGCGGCGATCACACGACGCTTGTGCATCTCGACCGCGCGCAATTTGCGCGCTTGATGAGGGCGGCAAGCCACGGGCGGTTCAGCGTGCACGATTGAGCGGCGTGCTCACGGCGCGCTTTGCGCCAGGAACCGTTTCGCTGCCGTGACCGCGCCGGCCCCGAGCTGGTTGTGGCCGAGGCCGGGAAAGCGCACGAGCTGCTTGGGTGCGTTCACCATCGCATAGAGCCGCTCGCCCATCGCGAAGGGGACGAGGGTGTCGCGGTCGCCGTGCAGGATCAGCACCGGCGCCGTCACCTTGCCGATGCGCAGATCGGAACGGTACTGGTCCTTCATCAGGAGCCGCACCGGTGCGAACCAGTAGCTCTGAGCGGCGATCTCGACGATCGACGTGAATGGCGTTTCCAGGATGACGTGGCCGACCGGGTGTTTGGCAGCGAGCGCGACCGCGACCCCGGTGCCGAGCGATTCGCCCCAGACCGCGATGCGCGCGGCCGGATAACGCGCGGTGGCGAAGGCGTAGGCTGCGGCGGCATCGGCGAGCAGACCCGTCTCGGTAGGCGTGCCGCTCGAGCCGCCATAGCCGCGATAGCTCAAGGCCACGAGCCCGCTGCCGTCGTCGGTCAGCGCGCGGAAGCGCTCGACGCGCCCTCTGAGCGAGCCGCCGTTGCCGTGGAAATAGAGGAATACCGGCTTGTCTGCGCGCGCGGGCACGTGCCAGACGATCACGCGCTCCCCGTCGGCGGTGTCGAGCACGACCTCCTCCGCCTGCGGGAGGCCGGCCGCGGCCGGCGTCGTGCGGACCGTCTCGGGAATGTATTGCAGCCCGCGCTGCGTGACATAGAGCACGGCGAGGAATGCGACGTAGCCGATGACCGCGACGATGAGGACCCATTTGAGTGCTGCCATGGCCGCCTTGATAGCACGGCCACCGCGGCGTCCCTCAATTGCGTCATCCCGCCGCGCGGCGCCAGCGACGCCCGCCGCTGCCAAGGCGTGACGCACTGTGCACGCGTGCTTCGTGCCGCGAAAAGTGGTACCCGGTCGCTTCGTCCAACGCGGGCGCCGCACGGCGCCATCGCGGAGAGTTGCGGAGGTCCGATTGCTGATCCGTCCTGCGACTGCGCCAGATCGCGACGGGATCTGGCGCGTGCTCGAGCCGATGATCCGTGCGGGCGAAACCTATCCGCTGCCCCGTGACATGAGTGAGGGCGACGCGCTCGCCTATTGGTTTGCCCCGGAGCACGCGGTGTTCGTGGCTGATGGGCGCGGCGTGGTCCTCGGCACCTATTATCTGCGCGCCAACAACCGCGGCGGCGGCGCCCATGTCGCGAACTGCGGCTATGTCGTTGCGCCCGATGCGACCGGGCAGGGCGTCGCGCGCGCCATGTGTGCACATTCGCTCGAGGAGGCGCGCGGGCGCGGGTTCCACGCCATGCAGTTCAACTTCGTCATCAGCAGCAACGAGCGCGCGGTGCGGCTCTGGCAGAGCATGGGCTTTGCGATCGTCGGCCGGCTCCCCGCGGTGTTCGAGCATCCCCGGCTGGGTTTCGTCGATGCCTTCGTGATGTTTCGTAAGCTGTAACCAACCCCCACGGGCCTGCTTGATTTCAAACGCCGGGTCGCGTTCCCTGATCTGCGGCCCAATATCGAGCGACAGCCAAGGCAGGAGCGCAGTGTGAGCGAGGATCCCTATGCCGTCCTGGGCGTGAAACGGGAGGCGACGCAGGACGAGATCCGCAAGGCCTATCGCCAGCTGGCCAAGAAGCTGCATCCGGACCTCAATCCCGGGGACAAACAGGCCGAAGACAAGTTCAAGCAGGTCTCCGCCGCCTACGACGTCCTCGGCGATGCCGACAAACGCGGGCGTTTCGACCGCGGCGAGATCGACGCCTCCGGCAACGAACGGCCGCGCGAGCGCTATTACCGCGACTTCCAGGGCGCCGGCGCTGACGAGCATGCTTACGGCGACAATGCCGGCTTCGCCGACTTCGCCGATTCCGAGGACATCCTGCGGGAGATGTTCACGCGCCGCGGCGCTGGCGGCGGCGAGCGTCAGTTCCGCCTGCGCGGCCAGGATGTGCTGTATCGGCTTCCGGTCGCATTCCTGGAGGCGGTCAACGGCGCCACCAAGCGCATCACCATGCCCGACGGCGGCACCATCGATGTGGTGATCCCGCCGGGAACACGCGACAAGCAGGTGCTGAGGCTGCGCGGCAAGGGCGGCCCCGGACTCGGCGGCGGCCCTTCCGGCGATGCGCTGGTGGAGGTCGAGGTCGCGCCCCACAAGATCTTCAAGCGCGAGGGCGACGACATCCATATCGAGCTGCCGATCAGCCTGTCGGAGGCGGTGCTGGGCGGCAAGCTTGATGTGCCGACCCCGACCGGCTCCGTGCGCATGACGGTGCCCAAGGGGACCAATACCGGGCGGGTGCTGCGGCTCAAGGGCAAGGGCGCGCCCAACAGCACCGGCGGCCACGGCGACGAATACGTGACGCTGAAGGTGGTCCTGCCGGAAACGCCCGATCCGGAGCTCGAAGCGTTCGTCGAGCGCTGGCAGGCGGGCAAGGACCACGATCCGCGCCGGCATCTGGAGGCCTGACATGATCAGGATCGAGGAATTCCTGGTTCGCGTGCGGGTGGAGCGGCACGTGGTCGAAACATGGGTCGCGGCCGGCTGGCTGGTGCCGCCGCAGACCGAGCCGGAGCTCATGTTCTCGGATGTCGACCTTGCGCGGGCTCAGCTCATCCGCGACCTGCACGAGGATCTCGGCGTCAATGACGAGGGCATCTCGGTAGTGCTGCATCTGGTCGATCAGGTGCACGGCTTGCGCCGGAGCATGCAGGCGCTGGTCGCGGAGATGCATGCGCGTCGCCATGACGATCGGACGCGCTGATAGGTTCTCCGGGCAGGACGGGCTCCTCAACCGGTCGCAAGCGCGGCTACGTCGGCGAGCGCGGCGGCGACCGTGCGCCGTTCGTCGACGGTGAGCGGTGCCTGCGGCGGGACGGGATTCCCGACCGGATAGCCCTGGGCTTCGAGCCCCGCCTTGATGCAGGCGGCGAGGTTGAAGCGTGCGAAGGCCTCGTTGATCTGCCACAGGCGCCGCTGCAGCTCCATCGCCTCGGCCCACCGGCCGGCCTGGCAGAGATCGTAGAGCCGCACGCTCTGTCGCGGGATCACGCAGGCCGGGCCCGCCATCCAACCGACGCCGCCGATCAGCATGACGCAAGCGGGAATGTGGGCGGACGCCGAGAACACGCGCAGGCCGTCGCCGCAGCGGTTCATGATCGAGAGCAGGCGTCCGGTATTGGTGGAGGCGTCCTTGATGTAGCGGATACGCGGATGCGTGCCGAGCCGGGCGATGAGGTCGAGCGAGAGATCGCCATAGCCCGCGAAGACGGGCGTAAACGCCCTTAAGGCTGGAACTGCGGATTGGTGTAGAGCACCACCGGTATGTCGACGGCGTCGGCGATGGCGCGGAAGTAAGCTTCGATCTGCGCGTCCTTGACCGGGAAATAGGCTTCCAGGATCGCCAGGATGCCGTCTGCGCCCAGGCGTTGATAAGTCCTGGCCTGCGCGACCGCATCATCGGTTGCGGTCGAGGCGACCCCCGCGACGACCGGCACGCGTCCGGCGGCGGCCGCGATGGTCGTGCGCACCACGGCCGTGCGCTGCTCGCGGTCGAGATAGGCGAACTCTCCGGTCGAGCCGAGCGGCGTGAGGCCGTGCACGCCGGCGGCGACCAGATCGCTCACCAGCCGCCCGAGCACGTCCTCCAGAACGCGGCCGGACCCGTCGACAGGGGAAACGAGATAGGGATAGACGCCTTGGAAATCGCGCATGGCTGATTATCCACGGCGGCGGGGGTTTTGCCCAGCCGCCGTTTCGCCCAGTCGGATGTTTGCCGGCACGCCGCTTGCGGCGTCCTTGTAACCGGATCAAAGCATCCCGAGCATGCGTGGGAGCCACAGCGACAGCTCAGGCACGTAGGTCACCAGCCCGAGGAAGATCAGCATGGTGACGAGCCACGGCCACACGGCGATGGTGAGCTCGGTGATGCCCATCTTGGCGACGCCCGAGGCGACGTAGAGGTTGAGGCCGACCGGCGGGTGGCAGAGGCCGACCTCCATGTTGACGGTCATCAGGATGCCGAGGTGGACGGGGTTCACCCCGAGCCGCACTGCCACCGGAAACAGGATCGGCGCGGTGATCAGCACGATCGAGCTCGGTTCCATGACGTTGCCGGCGAGCAGCAGCAAGAGGTTCACGAACAGCAGGAACCCGACCCAGCTCAAGCCCGACGAGGTGACCCAATTGGTCATCGCCTGCGGGATCTGCTCGCTCGTCATCAGGAACGAGAACAGCACCGCATTGGTGACGATGTAGAGGATCATCGCGCTCATATTGGCGGAGCCGAGCAGCACGCGCGGCACGTCGGAGAGCGTCATGTCGCGATACACGAAGACCGCAATCACGAAGGCGTAGACCGCGCTGATGGCGGCGGCCTCGGTGGGCGTGAACATCCCGGCATAGATGCCGCCGAGCACGATCACGATCAGCAGCAGACCCCAGATCGATTTGCGGAAGGCCTCGAAGGCCTCGCCCCAGCTCGCCTTGGGCATGCGCGGATAGTCGTTCTTCCAGGCCCGGTAGAAGGTGGTCGCGCCCAGCATGGAGGCGAGCATGAGGCCGGGCACCACGCCCGCCATGAACAGCTGGCCGACCGAGGCGGAGAGCACGCGCTTGCCCTCGGGGTCGAGCGCGATGCTGCCACCGGTCGCGACCGAATAGATCACCATGACGATGGAGGGCGGGATCAGGATGCCGAGCGCGCCCGAGGTCGCGATCACGCCGGCGCCGAAGCGCTTGGGGAAGCCCTGTTTCACCATGGCGGGCAAGAGGATCGCGCCGATGGCGACGACGGTGGCGGGCGACGAGCCCGAGACTGCGGCGAACAGCGCGCAGGCCATGACGCCGGCGAGCCCCAGGCCGCCGTACCAATGGCCGATCATGGCGGTGGCGAACGCGATCATGCGTCGCGCCACGCCACCATGGGTCAGGAAGTTGCCGGCAAGGATGAAGAACGGGATCGCCATGATCTCGAAATTCTCGATGCCGGTGAAAAGCTTGAGCGCGACCGATTCGATCGGCACTTGCGTCATGGTGAACAGGAAGGTGAGCACCGTGAGCCCGAGCGCGATCGAGATCGGCATGCCGGTGAGCATCAGCGCGATCAACAGGCCGAAGATGAAGAGCGTCGTCACCGCGCGCCCTCCTGCTGATGGGGAGGCTCGATCTCCACGCCCTCGACGTGGCCTTCCTCATGGTGTGGCAGCTCGTTGGTCCAGAAATAGCGCCAGGCCACCTGGAGAAATCGAAAGCACATCAGGTACGATCCGGCCGGCACGCAGGAGAACACGATCCAGCGTGGGAGCTCGAGATCGGGCGAGACCTGGTCGGTCTGCGCGAGCTCCAGCACGAATTTCAGTCCCATGGTGCCGACCACGGCGGTGAACAGCGCACCGCAGAACAAGCCGAACAGCACCACCCACTTCTGCCACGGGTTTCTCAGTTCCTTCACCAGCACATCGACGCCGACATGGATGCCGGTGCGCACGCCGTAAGCAGCGCCGAACTTCGCCATCCACACGAACATGTAGATGCAGAGCTCTTGCGCCCACGACAGGTGAATGGGCGCCATGTACGGATAGAGGAACGGCACGCCCGAGGCATAGCGATGCACGACCGCGACGAAGATCAGCAGCGTCGCCGCCGCCATCAGCGTCGCGATCAGCACTTCCTCGAGCCGATCGAGCAGGCGGAGCAGCACAAGGGCCTCGCGTTTCGATGGAGGTCGAATTCAGTCGCCGCGAAGTCGGTAGGGCCCCTCTCCCCATTTGGGGAGAGGGTTGGAGTGAGGGGGTTACTGCTCTATCGATGGTCCGGTAACCCCCTCACCCCCGCCCTCTCCCCAAGCGGGGAGAGGGGGCGCACCGACCGCGCCGCGCGGACATTCGCCATCAAGTGCTACTGCGTCGCGCTTGCCGCTTCCTTCTGGAATTCGGCAATGGTGTCCTTGCCGACGCGCGACGCCATCTCGTTGTAGACGGGATCGAGCGCCTTGCGCCACGCCGCCTTCTGCTCGGGTGTCAACTCCACCAGCTCGCTCTTGCCGGAGGCCTTGATGGCGGCCAGCGCGTCGTCGTTCTCCTTCTGCGCGATCTCGTTGGTGAACGCTGTCGCTTCCTTCATGGCCCGGTCCAGGCTCGTGCGGATGTCGGGCGGCAGACCGTCCCAGAACTTCTTGTTGGCGATGACCGCGTAGCCGACATAGCCGTGCTCCGACAGCATCGTGTACTTCTGCACCTCGTGCATCTTCTGGGTATATTCGTTCGAAGGCGGGTTCTCCGTGCCGTCGACCACGCCGGTCTGCAGCGCCTGATAGACCTCGGAGAACGCCATCACTTGCGGGATCGCGCCCAGAGCGCGCATCTGCGCCTCCAGCACCTTCGACGACTGGATGCGCATCTTGAGGCCACGGAAGTCCGCCGGGAGGCGCAGCGGCTTGTTGGCGCTCATGTCCTTGAAGCCGTTGTCCCAGTAGGCGAGGCCCTTGATGCCTTTGGGATCGAGCAGCCCCAGGAGCTTCGTCCCGAGTGGCCCGTCCGTGACCTTGCGCAGGGCCGCCTTGTTGGGGAGGATGAACGGCAGGTCGAACACCTCGAACTCGCGCACGCCCAGCGGCCCGAATTTGGCGAGCGAAGGCGCCAGGAGCTGCACGGCGCCGAGCTGCAGCGCCTGCAGCTCCTCATTGTCCTTGTAGAGCTGGGAGTTCGGATAGACCTCCACCACCGCCTTGCCGTTGGTGTACTTCTCCGCCAGCTCCTTGAACTTGAGCGCACCCTTGCCCTTGGGCGTGTCGGGCGCCACCACGTGGCTGAACTTGATGACGATCGGCGCTTGTGCGAGCGCCTCTGCCGCGGTCTGGGCGAGCGCAAATGCTGCGCAGAACGCAATGATCATGCGTTTCATGGTCGTTCCTCGGCGTTTCTCTTATGCGGCATCGGCCGAAAGTCTCGGCCAATGCCTCATTTTTTCTTGCAGCCGACAATAGCGCCGATTGCCGCGGTGAGCCAATTCGACTTAGGGCGGCTTCACTTGCGGAGGCCGCGGCTGGGCGGGCGCCGCCGGGGGCTCACAACGCCTTGACGATCTCTTCCGTCATCTTCTTGGCGTCGCCGAACAGCATCATGGTGTTGTCGCGGTAGAACAGCGTGTTGTCGATTCCGGCATAGCCCGAGGAGAGCGAGCGCTTGGAGAACATCACGGTACCGGCTTTCCAGACCTCCAGCACCGGCATGCCGTAGATCGGGGAGGTCGGATCTTCCTTCGCCGCCGGATTGGTGACGTCGTTGGCGCCGATGACGAAGGCCACGTCGGCCTGGGCGAATTCCGAGTTGATGTCCTCGAGCTCGAACACCTCGTCGTAGGGAACGTTGGCTTCGGCCAGCAGCACGTTCATGTGGCCGGGCATGCGGCCGGCGACCGGATGGATGGCGTATTTCACCTCGACGCCTTCCTTCTTCAGGCGATCCGCCATCTCCCGCAGCGCATGCTGCGCCTGCGCCACCGCCATGCCGTAGCCGGGCACGATAATGACCTTGCCGGCATTCTTCATCACGAAGGCCGCGTCCTCGGCCGAGCCCTGCTTCACCGGCCGCTGCTCCTTGCCGTGTGCCGGGCCCGCGACCTCGCCGCCGAAGCCGCCGAGTATCACGGAGATGAAGCTCCGGTTCATCCCCTTGCACATGATGTAGGAGAGGATCGCGCCGGACGCGCCCACCAGCGCGCCGGTGATGATGAGCGCGGTATTGCCCAGCGTGAAGCCGATGCCGGCGGCCGCCCATCCCGAATACGAGTTGAGCATCGAGATCACGACCGGCATGTCGGCGCCGCCGATCGGGACGATGATGAGCACGC
>Ga0153954_1001514_pt1 | contig 12232 bp, 8 predicted proteins | sample TSFL038MetaG_FD_102277 | JGI IMG/M metagenome (GOLD analysis project Ga0153954, IMG submission 102277) | Attine ant fungus gardens microbial communities from Florida, USA - TSFL038 MetaG | ecosystem: Host-associated > Fungi > Mycelium > Unclassified | place: USA: Florida, Wekiwa Springs State... | reverse complement strand
GTCGTCGGCATGGCCGCGTCGCGGGTCGCACCGGCGCTGCGCGCGCGGGTCATTTTCTGGGGCGTCGCCGGAGCGGTCGTGTTGCGCATCCTGTTCGCGGCCGTGGCGACGCATCTGCTCACGATTGTTGGCCTCACCCTCGCCGGCGGCATCCTGTTGCTTTGGGTCTGCTGGAAGATGTACCGCGAGATCCGGCTATCGGTTGCGCAACCCGCATTCGCCGGCCCTGCCGGCAGCGCCGATGGCGCGCCGGTGGCCGCAACCATGACGTTCGGCGCGGCGCTCGTGCAGATCATCGTCGCCGACGTCTCGATGTCGCTCGATAACATCCTGGCGGTGGCCGGCGCTGCCAAAGGAGAGATCTGGGTGCTGGCGGTCGGCCTCACGATCGCGGTCGCCTTCATGGCCCTGCTGTCGGCCTACATCGCCAAGCTGCTCGCGAAGCATCACTGGATCATGTGGATCGGCCTGCTGATCGTGCTCTATGTCGCGCTCGATATGATCTGGAGCGGCACCCACCAGGTCGGATGCGAGTTCGTGTCGGCGCAAGCCTGCGCGCAAGGCCCACTTTCGACCGTGCTGGCGCTGCTTGTTGGTGGAGCATGATCTCATCCGAAAACCGGTTCCCACTTTTCGGGATCATGCTCGTTGGTGGAGCATGATCTGATCCGAAAACCGGTTCCCACTTTTCGGGATCATGCTCGTTGGCGGAGCATGATCTCATCCGAAAACCGGTTCCCACTTTTCGGGATCATGCTCGTTGGTGGAGCATGATCTGATCCGAAAACCGGTTCCCCCGCTCACTTAACACTGTCTTAAGGCTGCTCAGCCACTGTGCCCCAATTCGGCACACGGCCGTCGGTTGCGTAGTCGCGAGGTTGCGTCATGGGTGAGCGTGTCCTGATCGTCGACGACGATCCTGTGCAGCGCCGGTTGCTCGACAACATGCTGCGCAAGCTCGGCTACGAGGCGGTGGTGGCCGAAGGCGGCGATGCCGCAGTCACCCTCATGACCGGCGCGGCCGGCGCCGCCATCGACGCGATCGTGCTCGACCTCATGATGCCCGATCTCGACGGCCTCGGCGTGCTCGCGAAGCTGCGTGAGGCCGGGAGCTCGGTCCCGGTCATCGTGCAGACCGCCCACGGCGGCATCGACAACGTCGTGACCGCCATGCGCGCGGGAGCCACCGATTTCGTGGTCAAGCCGGTGGGCGCCGAGCGGATGCAGGTCTCGCTGCGCAACGCGCTCGCCGCGAGCGCGCTCGAGGGCGAGCTCGCCCGCATCAAGCGCAGCCGCGCCGGCACGCTCTCTTTCAACGACATCATCACACGCAGCCCGCGCATGCAGGCGGTGTTGCGCACGGCGGAAAAGGCGGCGACCTCGGCCATCCCGGTGCTGGTCGAGGGGCAGTCAGGCGTCGGCAAGGAACTGATCGCACGCGCCATCCATGGCTCCAGCGACCGGCGCACCAAGCCGTTCATCGCGGTCAATTGCGGCGCCATCCCCGACAATCTCGTGGAGTCGATCCTGTTCGGACACGAGAAGGGCGCATTCACGGGGGCGACCGAGCGCCACATCGGCAAGTTCGTGGAGGCAAGCGGCGGCACGCTGTTCCTCGACGAGGTCGGCGAGCTGCCCTTGTCGGCGCAGGTCAAGCTCTTGCGCGCGATCCAGGAAGGCGAGGCCGAACCCGTGGGCGCCCGCAAGCCGGTCAAGGTCGACGTGCGGCTCGTCTCCGCCACCAATCGCGATCTGGTCGCCGACGTGAAGGCCGGTCGCTTCCGCGAGGACCTGTTCTACCGGCTGCACGTGTTTCCCATCGCGGTGCCGGCGTTGCGCGAGCGGCCGGAGGACATTCCGGAGCTGACGCGCCATTTCCTGGCGCGCTTTGCCGCGGAGGAAGGCAAGCGCACCAACCGCGTGACGCCGGAAGCGCTGGCCTTGCTATCGGGCTACCGTTGGCCCGGCAACGTCCGCCAGCTCGAGAATGCGGTCTTCCGCGCCGTCGTGCTGGCCGAGAGCGATACCATCGGCGTCGAGGAATTTCCGCAGATTGCCTCGCAGATCGCGGCCTTCGTACCCACCGCCAGCGTCGCGCCCGGCCTGTCCGAGACCGAAAGCCTCGCGGCGGCGACGTCCGAGCACACCACGGCGACAGCGGATCTGCCCGAAAGCGTGCCGTCGACGACGATTGCTCCGGCGATGGCGCCGCAATCAGCCGCGGCGGCGCACGGAATGCTGGCGCTGCTCGACGACAACGGCGACACGCGCGCGCTCGACGAGATCGAGGCGGACGTGATTCGATTCGCCATCAGCCATTATCGCGGGCAGATGTCCGAAGTGGCGCGCCGCCTGCGCATCGGACGCTCGACACTCTACCGTAAGCTTGATTCGCTCGGGCTCGATGCGGCACCCGCGGACGACATATAAACAACGCGGAAAGGGCGCGTTGTAATCCGGTGACACCACGGAAAAAACAACCCGCGAAGCCTGCAACACATTGTAACTGAGCGACGGCGCGCCAAAATCGGCCAAATTCGGTCGCGATGATCGATGCTGCCTGTTGCCTCGCTTGGTCGGTTCAAGTCAGGTTCGAAGCACCACGGCGCGGGCTATCTGAACGTGTGGACCTGTACTTGGCCCCGGTCCCCTGAAAAATTGGGAGAAAGAACCATGCGCGGCCCCAACTATGACCGCATTCTGGCGAGTACGGCGCTAGCCCTGATTCTCGCGGCTCCGATCAGCGCCAGTGCGGCCCCGCCGCGACCGCCCGCCGCGATACCGGCCGCCAAGGTCGCCGCCGCGCCGACCAGCCCGACGACCGCCAGCCCTACGGCCGCGAAGCCCACAACCACTGACGCGACAGCCGCGACCGCTCCGGCCGCCGAGCCGGCCGCAACCACCGCAACCGCGCCGACTGATTCGCCTGCGGCAACGGGTACTGTAGCCCCGGCTGATACGGCCGCGGCCCCAGCGGATGCGGCCGCCCCCGCTGCTCCGGAGCAGGCGGCTCCGGCACAAGCCGCAACTCCGCCGGCCACCCCGGCCCCCGCAGAGGCTGCCACCACGCCGGCCGCCACCACCACGCCGGCCGAGACCGCGACAGCTCCGGCTGCCGCACCGGCCCCCGCGCCCGCGGCGACCGCTACGGCTCCGGCTCCCGCAGCCGCAACACCGGCGGTCGCCACCGAGCAGGTCGCGCCCGATCCACTGGCGGCGCTCGATCCCGCCGATCGCGCGGTCGCCGAGAAGATTCGCGATATGTTCGCGAACAAGAACGACAAGACGCTCGACAAGATCTTCGCCACCAAGAAGGAGCGCAGCGCCGTCGAGGCGTTCTATCAGAAGCGCAATCTCGCCCCGGTCTGGCTCGACAAGGGTATCGAGACCGCGCGCGCCAAGGCAGCGGTTGCGCGCATCAAGAATGCCGACGCCGACGGCCTCGACGCCAAGGACTACAAATTCCCCGACCTGACCGGCAGCCCCGATGCGCTGGCCGAGGCCGATCTGCGGTTCACCCAGACCGTGCTGACCTATGCGCGCCATGTGCAGGCCGGCCGCTTCCCCTATAGCCGCGTCAGCAGCAACAACATCGAGCTGCCGCAGACGCCGCCCGATCCGGCCGACGTTCTCACCAAGCTCATGGACGCTCCCGACGCCGGCAAGGCGCTCGACGCTTTCAGCCCGCAGAACGCCGAGTACAAGCGCCTCAAGACCGCGCTCGCGGAGATGCGTGACAAGGCCGGCGGCGGCGCCAAGGAAATCCCTGAGGGCTCGTTGCTCAAGGCGGTTTCCGGCAAGGCCGCTCCGATGGAGGACGCGCGCGTCCCGCTCGTGCGCGAACGGCTCGGCCTGACCGTGACCGGCGACCCCTCCGATCTCAAATACGACGGCAAGCTCGCCGAGGCGGTGAAGAAATTCCAGAAGTCCGTCGGGATTCCCGCGAACGGCAACCTGGATGCCCGCACCGTCCGCGAATTGAACGGTCCGCCGCGTGACAAGCAGATCGACCTCATCATCGCGAATATGGAGCGCTGGCGCTGGTACCCGCGGGATCTCGGCAAGGATCACGTGATCGTCAACCAGCCGGAATTCATGCTGCGCGTCTATCACGAGGGCGCCAACATCTGGACCACGCGCGTGGTGATCGGCAAGCCGTCGATGGCAACGCCGCTCCTCAGCGAAACGATGAAGTACGTCACCATCAACCCGACCTGGAACGTGCCGCCGTCGATCGTGCACAACGAATACCTGCCGGCGCTGCAGCAGGATCCGACGGTGCTGGCGCGCATGGGCCTCAAGGTCGTCACCGAACGCAACGGCAGCGTGCACATCTACCAGCCGCCGGGCGATGGCAATGCGCTCGGGCGCATCCGCTTCAACTTCCCGAACCGCTTCCTGGTCTATCAGCACGACACGCCGGACAAGCACTACTTCAACGATACGGTGCGCGCCTACAGCCACGGCTGCATGCGCGTGCAGGATCCGGCCAAGTATGCCGAGGTGCTGTTCAACATCGCGCGTCCGACCGAGAATTGGACCGCGGAGCGGGTCAAGAAGATGTACGGCAGCAACGAGCAGGACATCCAGCTGCCGGTGCCGATCTGGGTGCACCTGACCTACCAGACCGCTTATGTCGAGGAGAACGGCAAGCTCGACGTCTACCGCGACATCTACAACCTCGACAGCCGCACGCTGGCGGCGATCAAGAACGATCGCGGCGTCGTGGAGCCGGCGCAGGAGCGCAAGAAGGAGCCGGAAGTCGCTTCGTCCGGCGCGGGCAAGCGGCGCACCGCCGCAGCCGCGCAACAGCAGCCGCGCACTGTCAACTTCTTCGAAGCACTGTTCGGCGGCGGCCGCTCGTTCCAACCGCTGCCGCCTCAGCCGGTGCGGCGCGTGTCGCGCTGATCCTGATCAAGTCGATCGAGAGTTACGGGGGGCGGATCATCCGCCCCCCGTTGTTTTTGAACTGGTGCCGATTTGAGCCGTTAAAGGATTCTTTGGCCTGTCCAGAAGTGCAGCAAGTTTTCGCCACAGTCCCCTGCCACCTTTTCTGCATCGGGGGGGACGGGTGCGCTAACCTCGCGTTTACCCTTCCCTAATTAACACTGCGTTAGCCGTATTCGTCGCGGGCACCAACCGTGGCGAGTGGCGGAGCTTGTCGGCTGCGACGTTCGTCGCGGGCGAGGGGCGCTGACGCAATTAATGCGGGTTGGCACGTGACGGTCAAAGTCGCGCACAGGAATCTTTTGTCCCTGCGGACACGGGTTCTGCGGACACTGGCATTGCGCACGCTTTCCCTGCGCAACGTTCCTCTTCGGACAAATGCGTTCCGCGCTGCTGCTTCGCTGCAGGCGCTCTCGGTCGACGCCAAATCATTGTGGTCGGTGCGCGCGGGCTATTGCGGCGGCATCGCTGCGCTGCTGGTCGTTCTCGGCTGCGAGAGCCTGCAAAACGCGACCGCCGAAGGCGATACCCGCACGATCTCCTTTCATCACACCCATACCGGCGAGAACCTCACCGTCACCTACAAGGTGAACGGCCGCTACGACGAGGCCGCGCTCGAGAAGATCAACCACGAGCTGCGCGACTGGCGCGAGGAAAAGACGATCAAGATGGACCCCCACGTGATCGACCTCCTTTGGGAGGTCCATCGCGAGACCGGCTCCAAGGAGCCGATCTGGGTCGTCTGTGGCTACCGCTCGCCCGAAACCAACTCGATGCTGCGCCGGCGCTCGAGCGGCGTGGCCAAGGCCAGCCAGCACATGCTGGGCAAGGCCGTCGACTTCTACATTCCGGGCGTCCCGCTCGATCAGCTGCGCGCCGCGGGTCTGCGGGCACAGCGCGGCGGCGTCGGCTTCTACCCGACCTCGGGCTCGCCCTTCGTACATCTCGACACCGGCAGCGTGCGGCACTGGCCGCGCATGCCGGAGCAGCAACTGGCGGCAGTGCTGGCGAAAGGACCGCTGTCCAGCCAGAGCGCTTCCGACGGCGGCAAGGTGGCTGTGGCTCAGGCGGGCTTCAAGCCGCCGGCCTTCCTCGCCAAGCTGTTCGGCGGCGGCAAGGACGAGGAGGAAGACGCCGAGACCGCGGCGCAGCCCGCGCCCGCCAAGGCCGCCGCTCCCGCGCGTCCCGCGACAAAACCTGACACGCGCACCGCCGCAGCAGCGCCGCTGCCGCCCACGCGTCCCGCCAAGCCTGGCATTCAGCTCGCGAGCTACAAGGTCGCTTCGGCCGACGCGGCGCCGGTGCCCGCTCCGACCATCCAACCGGCATTCGAGCTCGCCTCCACCACGTCGAGGCCGATCATCCTGGCTGCCGACGACATGTCGCCCGCGACCTCACGGCTGTCGCGGCCGGCGAACGTGGCGCAATCGGATACGAGCGCCAACGACATCATCAACGCACGCGGCTATTGGCAGGGCGCGCCGGGCACCGAAACGACAGAGGCTGCCGGTGGCGCTCCCGCAAGCACCGCTCCCGCAAGCTCACCGAGCGTGAACGCTCCGCGACGCGCGCCGGCTCCGCGGAGGGCGGCGAGTGCCAGCGCCGAGCCTGCGACCACCGCCAGCACGACACCTTGGCCGATCAACCGCGGCGACAGCGATCCGGCACCGAACGCCCTCTCCTATGCGGCACAGCCGACGCCGATCGCCGGCGCACGCGCTCTACCGATGGGTGCGGGAACGGGCAGCGCGCCGGGCACCGGCACGGCCCGCGCGGCCCAGGAGGCGGTGAAAGCCGTCGAAGCCCGGCGCGGCGAGGAACGTCCCACGTTCATGCCCGCAGCCGCTGCGCCGAAGGTCAAAGGCGCGACCGTGGTGCGCGTCGGCGACCGCTTCAACGATCCCTGGATGCGCGCCATGATCGTGAGCCCGAGCGCGCAAAGCTTCATGCGGACCACCGTCTACGGCATGCAGGATTTCCGGACGCTCAGCGCGTATCTGCTCAAGCCGACGACCACGGTCGCCATGACGTTCACGGACGACCCGCATCTCGGCATGAGCTCGGAAAGGTTCACCGGAACGGCGGTCGCTTTCACGCCGACCATCGCATTCGGACTGCCGCGGACCGCGGCAGCACAGAGGTAGACGCTACCCATCGTCGGGGGATCGCTGGGGCGTGCCGCGCCGCAAGTCGGGAAACCGGCTTGCGGCGCAACCGCGTCTGGAGCCACGCTGATTCGCTGATCTCTCGTGTCCCCGCTGGGGCGCCTATGCTGATGGGTCTGGTCTGCGCTCAGATCATGCCGAGCGCGTGCATATAGGTCTCGACGATGGTCTCGTGCTCGCGGCGCTCATCGGCATCCTGCTTGCGCAGCCGCACGATGACACGCAGCGCCTTGACGTCGAAGCCGTTGCCCTTGGCCTCGGCATAGACGTCGCGGATATCGTCGGAGATCGTCTTCTTCTCTTCCTCCAGCCGTTCCACGCGCTCAATGAAGGCCTTGAGCTGGTCCTTCGCAAAACGGGTTGCGGGCTGTTCCTCTTCGTTGACGGCGGCGGCGGCAGTGGCCATTCGAAACCTCCTCAGGTGACGCGCACTCGTACGACGATTCGCAGCCCGCGCGATCGCGCGCCTGCACGAGCGTCAGAATCGGGACACGCGTGAATGGTGAGGTTTCGGAACCGGACGCGTCAAGGTCAAGGCGGGGCGTCAGTCATCCCCGGAGTACACAGGCGAAAACAATTAGTGCTTGTGCGCGGCTTTATCGAAGGCTGCCTGCTGATCCTTGGAGGCTTCCTTCTGATGCTTGGCCTTCCACTCCTCGTAGGGCATGCCGTAGATCGCCTCGCGGCTCTCGTCCTTGCTCATCGCCACGCCGTGCGCATCGGCCGCATCCTTCATCCAGTTGGACAGGCAGTTGCGGCAGAAGCCGGCGAGGTTCATGAGGTCGATGTTCTGCACGTCGGTGCGCGCGCGCAGATGCTCGACCAGCCTGCGGAACGCGGCCGCCTCCAGCTCGGTGCGCGTCTTCTCGTCGATCGCCGGGTTGCTGGCCATGGCTGCGGTCTCCTCAGATCCTTGGCGGGTTCGCCATTCGGCGCCCGCGCGATGAAACCTTTGTCGCCTTGACAATAGTGACGATCCGTCGGGCTTTCCAGCATCCGGCCCGGTACAACTGCGCCGCGGCAGGTGCGTCGATCGGGCTTCCGAAAGCCGGAATTCGCGCTATGAAGAGCCCTCTCCTCTTTCAGCACGACCGGACCAGCGTCTTGACCGTTTCGCCGCGCGCCCTGCTCGAGGGCTTGTTCCACAAAGCAGTCCACGCCGCGCACCCGGCAAGCTGCCTGCCGCCGCATCTGCCGCCTGCGCCCACGGGACGCCTCGTCATTCTCGCCGCCGGCAAAGCCGGCGCGTCCATGGCCGCGGTCGCGGAGCGGCATTACCTCGAGACGCTCGGTCTTGCGCCGGCCCGCATCACCGGCCTGGCGGTGACCCGGCGCGGCTACGGCGAGCCGACCCGCGTCATCCCGGTGATCGAGGCCGGCCATCCCGTGCCCGATGCGGCCGGCCTTGCCGCCACGTTCGACACGCTGGCGCTCGCCGACGCCGCGGGCCCCGACGACCTTGTGCTGGTGTTGATCTCCGGTGGCGCTTCGGCCAACTGGATTGCGCCCGCGGTCGGGCTCTCGCTTGCGGAGAAGCAGGGGCTGACCCGCGCCCTGCTCGCCTCGGGCGCCCCGATCGGAGAGATCAATACCCTGCGCAAGCACCTCTCCCGCATCAAGGGCGGCCACCTCGCCGAGCGAGCGCATCCCGCGCGCCTCGTCACCATTGGCATCTCGGACGTGCCCGGCGATGATCCGGCAGTGATCGGCTCCGGCCCGAGCGTGCCCGACGCCACCACGCTGGCCGATGCCCGCGCCATCGTCGCGCGCCACCGTCTCGACATCCCGCCGACGATCGCGCAGGCGCTTGCCGATGTCCGCAACGAGACGCCCAAGCCGGGCGATCCGGTCTTTGCCGGCTCCTCGTTCGTGCTGGCGGCCAAGCCGGCGGACGTATTCGTGACGGTCGAGCAGGCGGTGCGGGAGGCGGGCTACGAAAGCGTCCTGCTCGGCACGCAGGTCGAGGGCGAGGCGCGCGAGGTTGCGGCGGCCCATGCCCGCCTGGCGCGGGAGCTGCAAGCCCAGGGCCGCCGGGCCGTCATCCTGTCCGGGGGCGAGCTCACGGTGACGCTACGCGGCAAGGGCCGCGGCGGCCCCAATCAGGAATACGCCCTGGCGCTCGCCATCGCGCTGGAAAACGCCAGGGGGATTGCCGCCCTGGCCGGCGATACCGACGGTACCGACGGGGGTGGCGGTTCCCCCGATGACCCGGCCGGCGCCTTCGCGGATGTCACCACGCTTTCCCGGGCGCGCGGCCTCAGCCTCGATCCGGCCGCCTTTCTTGCCGACAATAATTCGACCGAATTCTTTGAGAAGCTTGGGGATCTGCTGACGCCGGGACCGACGCGGACCAACGTGAACGACTTTCGGGCTATCCTCGTTGACAGTCCTGAATAGTTCACGCGGAATCGTTATGGTCCCGAACGGCGGCGCAAGGCGCTTTCGGGATCGTGCTCTGGGACGACGGGCGGGGATGAGCTACCAGCGGACGAATGGTGCGATTGGGTGCACCCGGCTGGCCCCGCGGTTGGTGGGTACCTGTCTGCCGCTGTGCTGCTTCCTCATCACCACCGCGATGGCACTGAGCGTGCAGCCGGCCAAGGCCGACTTCCGCCTGTGCAACAATACCAGCAACCGGGTGGGCATCGCCGTCGGCTACAAGGAAGCCGATGGCTGGACCACCGAGGGCTGGTGGAACATCGCCGCCCGCAGCTGCGAGACCGTGTTGCGGGGGTCGCTGGTCGCGCGCTTCTACTACATCTACGCCGTCGACTACGACCGCGGCGGCGAGTGGTCGGGTCAGGCCTTCATGTGCACGCGCGACAAGGAATTCACCATCCGCGGCACCGAGGATTGCCTCGCTCGCGGTTATGACCGCACCGGCTTCTTCGAGGTCGATACGGCCGACCAGTCGTCGTGGACGGTGCAACTTACCGAATCGGCCGACCAGGTTCCGATGCAGCCGTTGCAATCGCGCGTGCCGATGTTGCAAACGCCGGCGACGGCAGGCAAACCAGGCACACCGCCACCGTCATTCCGAAGCCGAAACTGAAGCGCCCCGATGCGACGACTGCGCCGAACCAAGATCGTCGCCACCCTGGGCCCCGCGTCTTCCGAGCGCAGCATGATCGCGCGCTTGTTCCAGGCCGGCGCCGATGTATTCCGCATCAATATGAGCCACACTTCGCACGAGCGCATGCGCGAGCTCGTGGCCGCGATCCGCTCCGTCGAGGCCGAGCACGGACGGCCGATCGGCGTGCTCGTCGACCTGCAAGGCCCGAAACTGCGGGTGGGCAGGTTCGCCGACAATCCGGCGACCCTCGTCAAAGGCGAGACATTCGCGCTCGACGCCGACCCCGCGCCCGGGAACGCCGAGCGCGTGCAGTTGCCGCATCCCGAGATTTTCGCCGCCATCAGGCCCGGCGACGCGCTGCTGCTCGATGACGGCAAGATCAAGCTGATCGCCACCACGGTCGACCACAACCGCATCGTCACGCGCGTCGAGGTCGGAGGCAAGTTGTCGGACCGCAAGGGCGTGAGCCTGCCCGACACCACTTTGCCGTTCTCGGCGCTCGCCGAGAAGGACCGCTCCGATCTCGAAGCGGCGCTCGACACCGGCGTCGATTGGATCGCGCTCTCGTTCATCCAGCGGCCCGAGGACATCGCCGAGGCGAAGAAGATCACGCGCGGCCGCGCCGCGGTCATGGCGAAGATCGAGAAACCGCAGGCAGTGCAACGGCTCGAGGAGATCCTCGACCTGGCCGATGCGCTGATGGTGGCGCGCGGCGATCTCGGCGTCGAGATGCCGCTCGAGAAGGTGCCGGGCGTGCAGAAGCAGATGACGCGCACCACCCGCCGTGCCGGCAAGCCGGTCGTGGTGGCGACGCAGATGCTCGAATCGATGATCACGAGTCCGGTGCCGACGCGCGCCGAGGTTTCGGACGTCTCGACCGCGATCTTCGAGGGCGCCGATGCGATCATGCTCTCGGCGGAATCGGCGGCGGGCCAGTATCCGGTGGAGGCGGTCTCGACCATGAACCGCATCGCCGAGGAGGTCGAGCGCGACCCGGTCTACCGCAGCATCATTCACGCCCAGCGCACCGACCCCGAGCCGACCGGTGCTGACGCCATCGCGGCCGCGGCGCGCACGATCGCCGAGACTGTCGATCTCGCCGCGATCATCTGCTGGACCAGCTCGGGCTCGACCGGGTTGCGCGTCGCGCGCGAGCGTCCGGGTGTGCCGATCGTGGCGATCTCGCCCCGCATCGCGACCGGCCGCCGGCTCTCGCTGGTGTGGGGCGTCCATTGCATCGTGGCCGACGATGCCCATGATCTCGACGACATGGTCGAGCGCGCCTCCCGCCTCGCCTTCAAGGACGGCTTCGCGAAGGCCGGCCAGCGTGTGATCATCGTCGCCGGCGTCCCGCTCGGCACGCCCGGCGCCACCAACATGCTGCGGATCGCATTCGTCGGCGACATGAGCCCCGAGTAGATGGGGTAACGGGCGCGGTCAGATATCCCGGCCGTCGATCTGCTCGGAGAGCTTCTTGACGATCTCGGGGATGCGCTCGAGGTGCGGATGGATGGCGAGCGCGCGCCGGAAGGCGTCGAGCGCGTCCTTGTCGTCGCCCACGTCCTGCAGGATGATGCCGAGGCCCGACAGTGCGCCGAAATGGCGCGGCTCGCGCGCCAGCACTTCGTGGATGTCCGCGATGGCGCGGGCAAAGTCTTTCTTCAGATAGAAGATGGTCGCTCGTCGGTTCCAGGCCTCGAGGTAATCGGGCCGCAGATCGATGATGGCGTCGAGCAGCTTGATCGCAAGATCATAGTCCTTGCCGTCGGTCGCTGTCCGCACCCGGGTCATCAGCAAATTGGCGGTGTCGCTCGACGACGCCATCCAGATCGCCCAGATGCGGTTCTCGACGTATTTGGCGCTCTCGTCGTCAGGCGCGGCCTTGAGCGCCTCGAACAGCCGGTCGAGGCTCTGCGCGCGGTCGCCGTGCTGCACGTGCGGCAAGGTCGCCGGCGGCTCGATCGGCTTGACCGGCTCGGGATCCACGGATTCGGCGCGCGCGGTCGCGACCGACACAACAGCCACCAAAGCGATGGCCGGAAGGCCC
>Ga0153954_1001513_pt1 | contig 12243 bp, 7 predicted proteins | sample TSFL038MetaG_FD_102277 | JGI IMG/M metagenome (GOLD analysis project Ga0153954, IMG submission 102277) | Attine ant fungus gardens microbial communities from Florida, USA - TSFL038 MetaG | ecosystem: Host-associated > Fungi > Mycelium > Unclassified | place: USA: Florida, Wekiwa Springs State... | reverse complement strand
GGCGCCGAAGATCCTGGCGAAGTTGCAACAGATTCCCTTGTTGCGTGACGTCACATCGGACCAGGAGAACTCCGGCACCACCGAGACGCTGACCTATGACCGCGACCAGGCCGCGCGCTTCGGGGTGCAGCCGGCGGAAATAGACGCAATCATGTATGACGCGTTTGGCCAGCGCGAAGTGGCGCAGTATTTCACCGGCAACAAAGCCTACTATGTGATCCTTGAGGCTCTGCCGGATGAATTCGGCGATCCGCAGACGCTGCAGAAGCTGTATGTGCACGCGTCATCCGGTGCTGCCGTCCCGCTGTCTACCCTGCTGCACAAGACTACCCTGCCGGTGCAGCCACTGGCCATCAATCACCAGAGCCAGTTCCCGTCCGTTACCATCTCGTTCAATCTGAACGGCAATGCCTCCCTGGGCGATGCGGTCACCCGCATCCAGCAAATGCAGGCGTCGATGGGCGTTCCGCCCACCGTCCAGGGCAGCTTCCAGGGCACCGCGCAGGCGTTCCAATCCTCCCTCAGTACAGAACCGTATCTGATTGCCGCCGCCCTGGTCGCCGTCTACATCATCCTCGGCGTGCTTTATGAGAGCTACATCCTGCCGCTCACCATCCTCTCCACGCTGCCCTCGGCCGGCGTCGGGGCGCTGTTGATGCTGATGCTGTTCGGCTACCAGCTGACCGTCATCGCGCTGATCGGCATCATCCTGCTGATCGGCATCGTGAAGAAGAACGGCATCATGATGGTAGACTTCGCCATACATGCAGAGCGGACCGAGGGCTTTCCGCCACTCGATGCGATCCGCCAGGCCTGCCTGCTGCGGTTCCGCCCGATCCTGATGACGACGATGGCGGCACTGCTCAGCGGCCTGCCCCTCATGCTCGAAAACGGTGCGGGTTCAGAACTACGCAAGCCGCTCGGCTTTGCCATGGTGGGCGGCCTGCTGCTCAGCCAAGTGCTGACGCTCTATACGACGCCGGTGATCTACCTTTACCTCGACCGGATGCAGCACTGGCTGATGCCGAAGCGGCGGCGCACCCTGCCGCGGCTGGCCGACAAAATGGGCGCCGTGGCCGGGGATTAATCCCGGTCAGGCATGGCCGCCTTCGAGATAGGCGGCCTTGATCTCCGGCCGCGCCAGCAATTCGGCACCGGTGCCAGCCATGGTTATGGCGCCGTTCACCAGCACATAGCCACGATGTGCCAGCCGCAGTGCCTGATAGGCATTTTGTTCCACTAGCAGCACGGTCAGGCCGGACGTTCGGTTCAGATCGCGGATCGCCCCGAAAATCTGCTTCACGACCAGCGGCGCCAGCCCCAACGAAGGCTCATCCAGCAATAGCAGGCTCGGCTGCGACATCAGCGCCCGCCCGATCGCCAGCATCTGCTGCTCGCCGCCGGAGAGCGTACCACCGCGCTGGCTGATGCGTTCCTTCAGCCGCGGGAACAACGTAAACACCTGCTCGAGCAGGCCGGAGATGTTTGTGCGCCCGGAAACCTCTGCGCCCATCAGCAGATTTTCATAGACGGTCATGCGCCCGAAGATTCGACGCCCCTCCGGCGACTGTGCGATGCCGCGGCGCATGATCGCGAAGGTCGGCATGCGCGAAATGTCCTCGCCCTCATGCACGATTTTCCCGTCGCGAGCGCGCGGATTGCCACAGATCGTCATCATCAGCGTCGACTTGCCCGCGCCATTGGCACCGATCAGCGTTACGATCTCGCCCTGCTCGACCGTCAGATCGATGCCGCGCAGCGCCTGGATCGCGCCATAGAACGCGGTGACGCCCGACAGGGAGAGGACTGCGGTCACGCCGGCACCTCATCTTCGTCACCCTCGCCGAGATAGGCAGCGATCACCGCCGGATCGGCACGAATCTCCGCAGGTGTGCCGTCGCTGATCTTCTCGCCATGATCAAGCACGACGATATGATCCGAAATCCGCATGACCACGCCCATGTCATGCTCGATCAGCAGCAGCGAGCAGCCCTCATCACGGATACGCAACAGTAGCTGGTTGAGCTCTTCGGACTCACGCGGATTGAGCCCGGCGGCCGGTTCGTCCAGGCAGAGCAGCACCGGATCGGTGCACATGGCGCGCGCGATCTCCAACCGCCGTTGTGCACCATAGGGCAACGCGCCAGCCGGATCGTCAGCCCGGGAGGTCAGCCCGATAGCCTCCAGCCAATGCCGCGCCTTGTCGATCGCCTTGACCTCAGCCGCTTTGTATCCGCCGATACCAAGCAGGGCCATCACGCCAAAGCCTGTCGCGCCCATCAACGTATTGTGCTGGGCCACCAGCAGGTTCTCCAGCACGGTCATGCCGGCGAACAGGCGGATGTTTTGAAACGTCCTTGCAACCTTGGCATTGGCGGCGATGCGATGGCCAGGCATGGCATGTAGCGCGAAGGACGGACCGCCGGCGTGAGTCAGTTCGATCGTACCGCCGCTCGGCCGGTAAAAGCCGGTGATACAGTTGAAGACTGTGGTCTTTCCGGCACCGTTCGGACCAATCACCGCGGTGATGTCGCCAGCATTTGCCTGGAACGATAGCGAATCGACCGCGCGCAGGCCGCCGAACCGCATGGTCAGGCCGGTGACCGACAGCATCGCTCAGCCACGCCCCTGCGCGACCAGTTCGGCGGCGATCTCGCGTCGCGTGCCGAGCGCAACCGTCGGCGTGCGGCCGGATATCAGGCCGCGGGGCCGCAGGACCATCATGACGACCAGCGCCACGCCAAAGATCAACATGCGGTACAGCGGCAGATTCCCGGCGATATCAGCAAACAGCGGACTGTTCATCTGGTCGCCGAGGAAACTGAGGAAATCGCGCAGCACCTCCAGCCCGCCGATCATCACCAGCGCCGCAAGGGCGACGCCCAACTGGCTGCCCAAACCGCCCAATACGACGATCGCGAGAACCGTTGCGGATTCGATGAAGGTGAAACTTTCCGGACTGATGAACGCCTGGCGGGTCGCGAAGAATGCGCCAGCGAAACCACCAAACATGGCGCCAATGGCGAAGGCGGTGAGCTTCGTGTTGGTGACGTTGATGCCAAGAGAGCGACAGGCAACCTCATCCTCCCGCAGCGCCTCCCATGCCCTGCCGAGCGGCAGGCGGCGCAGGCGCAGGGTCACCCAATTGGTCAGCAACGCGAGGCCGAGGATGACGTAGTAGAGGAAGATCACGCGCTGGATCGTTGCAGGCTCGATGTTGAAGAATCCTGCGACCGTCCCTGGCCCGCCGTCCATGCTGAAACTCAGTCCGAACAGTGTCGGGCGCGGGATGCCGCTGATGCCATTCGGGCCGTTGGTCAGATCGGTCCAGTTGTTGATGACGACGCGGATGATCTCACCAAACGCCAGCGTAACGATAGCGAGATAGTCCCCGCGCAGTCGCAGCACCGGAAAGCCGAGCATGATGCCCCAGAGCGCGGCGAGGATTCCAGCCATGGGCAGGCAGGTCCAGAAGCCCAGGCCAAAGGTTTGCGCCAGCAACGCATAGGAGTAGGCGCCGACGGCATAGAACGCGACGTAGCCAAGGTCGAGCAGACCGGCCAGACCGACAACGATATTGAGGCCCCAGCCCAGCATCACATAGGTCAGCACCAGCGTGCCAAGGTCGATGTAATAGCGTGAGCCGCTGAATGGCAGTGCCACTGCGGCAACCAGCAGCACCGGCATGACGAAACGGCCTGCCCGGGTGACGCTCTCGGCAATCGCGCGGTTGGTGCGCGTGATCTCTCGCCGCGAGTGACGCGCGCGCCAGGTCAGAATGAGCAGGCGCCCGACGAACACCAGGCCGACGACCACCGCGGTCGCCAGCGGCCGGAACGTGAGTGTCAGCCCTTCTTCCGTCGGCGATGTGACCAAACCGACCAGCGGCACGAACAGTCCGCATGCAACCAACGCTGAGAGGAAGGCATCGCGCAGCGCCGTCATGGCCGCCGCCTCATACTTTCTCGACCTCGGCGCGGCCCAGGATACCGGTCGGCAGGAAAATCAGTGCGATGATCAGGATCGAGAACGCGGCAACATCCTTGTAGGCGACGCTGAAATAAGCCGACCAGAACACCTCGATCAGGCCAATCAACAAGCCACCCAGCACCGCGCCGGGAAGGCTGCCGATGCCGCCCAGCACTGCGGCGGTGAACGCCTTCACCCCGGCGATGAAGCCGATGTAGAAGTCGATCACACCATAGTACAGCAGGAACATGAAGCCCGCGACAGCGGCCAGCGCGGCGCCGATGACAAATGTCAGGCTGATCGTGCGATCCGTGTCGATGCCCAGGAGGCTGGCCATCTTCAGGTCCTGCTCGCACGCCCGCATGGTGCGGCCCAGCGGCGTGCGCGTCACCAGCCAGGTGAAAACGCCGAGGATCGCCAGCGTAATGACAATGATGGCGATCTGCATCCACGAAAGTGCGACGGTGAAGTCGCCCTGCGTGATCAATGGTATGCCTCCGGGGATCATCGCCTGGATCGGCTTCACCCGCGCGCCCTGGCTTACCTGCACGAAGTTCTGCAGCGTGATCGACATACCGATGGCACTGATCAGCGGGGCGAGCCGGAACGAGCCGCGCAAGGGGCGGTAGGCAACCCGCTCGACTGTCCAGCCATACAATGCGGCGATGGCGGCGGCGAATACCAGCGTCAGCGCAAGTGCCAGTGGAACCGAGGTGATCCCCAGCATCGACAGGCCCAGCAACGCGATCAGCGAGAGAAACGCGCCCACCATGAAGATGTCGCCGTGGGCGAAGTTGATCATGCCGATGATGCCGTAGACCATGGTGTAGCCGACGGCGATCAGGCCATAGATCATGCCCAGGGTGACGCCGTTGATCAGTTGCTGCAGCGCGTAAGCCAAACCTCACCCGAATCGCTATTTGATGCAATGCAACCATGCATCCTTCGTATGGCGCAAGGCGATGCGTGACGAATTGCCGCCGGGCCGCCGCGTTCGGCGGAACGCGGGCCGCCGATGCCGCGGATTTTAATCATTTCTTAAGGTGCCTGTGCGACGCACAGCCATGGCCATGCTCGGCCCCGCGCCCGGCAGACCGGCGCTTCCGTTGCAGTGGGGCACAATGAACTCGACGCTCCTGGTCATTGACGATCAACGATTGGACCGCGTGATCGCAACGCATGCCGGTGCGCGCGCCGGGTTGCGGGCCACCGGCATCGGATCGATTGCCGAGGCCACACGCTTGTTCGAGGAGGGAGCGCAGTTCGACTTCATTGTGCTCGACCTGTCGCTGGACCAGGAGGATGGCCTGGAAGCGTTGCCGTTGATTGCGAAGTTCAACAAGAACGCCATCGTCCTGTTCGTGTCCGGATTTGACATTCGCGTCCTGGCGGCCAGCCAACGCATCGCCGAGTCGCTCGGCCTGCTGGCCGGGGGCGTGCTGCGCAAGCCCATTCTGCCGGCGGTACTGATCGAGTTGCTGCGGCCACACCGGCTCACTTGGCGTCCCCATGCGGCGGCGGCACCGGCACCGCTACAACCGCAGGAGCTTCGCCAGGCGCTGGAATGCGGCGCCATCCAGCCCTGGTTCCAACCGAAAATTTCACTCATGACCGGCCGTATCGTTGGCACCGAGGCTCTGGCGCGTTGGACCAGACCCGACGGCTCACTCCTGCTGCCCGCCAGCTTCATTGCTGTCGCCGAACAGTCAGGTTTTGCCGCGGAATTGATGTCCACAATCCTCGGCCAATCGCTGGAGGCGTGCGCGCATTGGCGGCGCACTCGCCCGGATTGCTGGGTGGCGGTGAACCTGACGCCGTTGCTACTGACCGATTGCAGCCTGCCCGACCGGATCGATGAGCAGCTTCGGTTGCACGGTGTGCCGCCGTCGGCCCTGGTGCTCGAGATCACCGAAGGCAGCGCCGTGCCGGATACGCCGCGCGCAATGGAGATTCTCACCCGGCTGCGCATCCGCGGCATCGGCCTTTCGATCGACGATTTCGGCACCGGCCATTCCAGCCTGCTGTCGCTGGTCCGCCTGCCGTTCAACGAAATGAAAATCGACCAGGCCTTCGTGCGCGAAGCCCTCAACGACAGTGATTCGCGCAAGGTCGTTCGGGCGAGCGCTTCGCTGGGCCGCGAACTCGGCCTGAAGGTGGTGGCCGAAGGCGTGGAGACGCAACAAATGGCGCAACTGGTCACCGAGGCTGGCTGCGACATCGGCCAGGGCTGGCTATACGGCCGAGCCATGCCGGCGTCGGCATTCGAGCAGGCACTCAACCATTGTGACGGCGAGATGGCCTCTGTCTGAGTCAGGCCCCTTGAACGGCGCGAGTCGCATTGTAACCGCGATCCGCCGCTGGCGTCAGCGCCTTCGGGCCGCCGTCCTGGGCGATGGATCGGTTTTGCATGATCCAAGCGCGGCCCGCTTTTCTCAACCGGTTTCTCTCACGGTCCTGGTGTGCATTCTCATCATCGCTGCCATCTGGATCGATCCGGCAGTCGACCTCCGCGAGCGACATCACGCTGCTATCCGTGCAACCGAGCATGAGACACTCAATTTTGCCCGCGCCTTCGAAGAAAATATCCGGCGCACGATCGAGGTCGTCGACACCACCATTCGCGCCCTGCGGATCGCGAGAGAGAAAGACCCGACCGGCTTCGATCTGAAGGCCTGGGAGGCAGAAAGTGGCCTCACCCGCGAGCTGACGCTGCAGTTGTCGCTGGCGGACCGCAATGGGCTGGTCACCGCCAGCAACCTTATGGCGACGACGAAGCCCGTCAGTATCGCCGACCGCCCCCATTTCAGCGTGACCCGCAATACGCCGGGCGACCCGCTTTACATCAGCCGCCCGGTTATCGGCCGGGTCTCCAATCGCTGGTCGATCCAGTTCGTACGAAAGCTGTTCGGTGCCAACGGTCAGTTCGATGGCGTCATCGTGGCCTCACTGGATCCGTCGTTTCTGTCGCGCTTCTCGCAATCCCTCGAAATCGGCGATGGTGGTCTGCTGCTGCTCGGACCCGATGGTATTGTGCGTGCCGCCGGGCCGGAGAAACTGACGCCACTCGGAACCGACGTATCCGCGAGCGACCTCATGCGGGCGGCCGCCGCGACGCCCACCGGCACACTGCGAAGTGCCGCTTTCGCCGACGGACATGAGCGAATCTATAGCTGGCGACGCATCGAGCCCTACGGGCTAACGGTCGTCGCCGGCCTTTCCGTCGACGAGGCACTCGCCGATTTTCGCTCGGCAGCCGTCGATGCGGCCGTAGCGAGCGTCATACTATCGATCCTCGTCGTGGTGATCGGCAGCATGCTGATGAAGCGGCGACGCCAGTTGGTCGCCTCGTGGGAGCTGTTGCACGCGGCCGTCGAGAATATCAGCCAGGGATTGCTGGTGGCCGACGCGAACCGCAACGTGCCACTGATCAATCAGCGCGCCATCCAGCTTCTGGGACTTCCGCGCGCCCTGGTGAAACCCGATCTCCGATACGATGAGATCGTTGCCTGGCAGGTCTCGACCGGGGACGTCTCGGGACCGGAGCAGGCGCCATTGCGTGTCGTCGCGGCGAACGGCGGAATCGCTGCCGAGGCCAGCTCCTATCAGCGCACCCGTCCCAATGGCACCGTGCTCGAGGTGCGGACCCAGACATCGGATGGCGGCCTCGCAGTGCGCACGTACACTGACATCACCGAAGAACGCCGCAACGCCGAAGCGCTGGCAGTCGCACGCGACGCCGCGGAGGCTGCTGCGCGGACCCGCTCGGAATTCCTGGCCACCATCAGCCACGAAATCCGGACGCCGCTGAATGGCGTTCTCGGGCTCGCGGAACTGCTGGCAGACATGGAGCTCGGGCCAACGCAATTTGACTATGTCAGAATGATCCAGGATTCCGGCGAGCATCTGTTGGAGCTGATAAACGACATTCTTGACTTCTCACGCCTTGAAGCGTCGCGTGTGGAGCTGGAGGAGGTGGTCTTCGATCCGGCTTCCGTCGTTAATGGCCTGGCTGATCTGTTCCGGCCTCAGGCGACGCGCAAAGGATTGAACCTTTCGGTCACCGTGACTTCGCTTCCCCCCGCCGCACGTGGCGATCCGAGGCGACTGCGCCAGGTACTGTTCAACCTCGTCGGCAATGCCATCAAGTTCACCGATCACGGCTGGATCGACATCGCCGTGGGCGTGGTGACGCTCGATGGCGACGAAATTCGGCTGCTCGGGCGTGTCACCGATACCGGCATTGGCATCGACCCAGCCGCGGTGGACCGGATGTTCGATAAATTCACGCAGGCAGACGGCTCGATCTCTCGACGGTTCGGCGGCAGCGGCCTCGGGTTGGCGATCTGCCAGCGTCTGGTCAACCTCATGGGCGGCGACATCAGGGTCGAGAGTACGCCGGGCATCGGCAGCGCATTTCAGTTCGACATCATTCTGAAGACGACGACCGAGGTGTCGTCAGAGACGGACGCACCGGGCAGTGTTCCAGCTGATGATACCCACCGCCTGCGCATCCTGATCGCCGAGGACAACAGCACCAACAGACAGGTCGTCATGCATCAGCTGAGGCGGCTCGGCCATCAGGCCACGGCCGTGGAAGACGGCGCCAAAGCGGTCGCGGCCTACCGTGCCGCACCCTACGATTTGATCCTGATGGATGTCATGATGCCGGATATGGATGGGCTGACCGCCACGCGCCTGATCCGTTCGGAGGAGCCAGCCGATCAGCACCTGCCGATCATCGGCCTGACCGCCGGTTCACAGGCCGACCACCTGGCCGGCTGCCTCGCCGCCGGCATGGATGACGTTGCCACCAAGCCGATCACCTTGGCGCGGCTACGCGAAATCCTGCGGCCAATCGCGCCACTGCGACCCGCCAGTGCAACGAAACCGGCTCGCAGCCGGATCCAGGAACTGCGCGACGAGCTCGGCCCGGAGGTCGCATCGGAAATCTGCGCCACCTTCGCGGAAGATACGAGACTTCGTCTGGAGACGCTGCGGCAGGCGGCGGCGCAGGGCGAGACGCAGGTCATCTATCGCGGCGCGCATAGCGTGGCTGGTGCGGCCTCCAACGTAGGGGCGACCATCCTGGCGCAACACGCCAAGAAACTGGAGGAGACCATTGGCCAGCTCAGCCTCGACGCACTCCTGGAAGCTGTCACCGACCTGGAACGCGAATTAGACGCTGCGCTGGACAGTCTCGGGGTCACGCCGGAGCCGATCGCGGGAAGCGAACCCGCTCATGGAGCGCCGATGGGTGTCAGCCACGAAAATGCGGCATGACCTCACCACAGAGGAGTTGCAGCGAGTTCACCACACGGTCGCGCGGGATCTGCATGCCGCAATTCAGCTCCGCCAGAATGCCCGACAGACCTAGCGTCTGCCTCAGAGCACCAAGCCGGTCCACCACCATGGCGGGCGTTCCGACAATGATCTTGCTGCGCAACGCCTCATCGTAATCGATATTGATCAGCCGCTGACCACGTTCCGCCCGGTTTTCGATCGCGCGTGCGCCTTCCTGGCTTGCCGACGCCTCGATGCGCTGACCGAGGTAGCGATAGAAGAACATGATGGACTCACGCGGTTCTTCGCGCGCCTGGCGCTCCGTCTCGGCCAGGTAGACCGGCACGCGTAGATACACCCTGCCCTCGCCAGGATGGCCGGCTGCCTTCCAGGCCTCGCGATAGACCTGCAGATTGGGAACGAACTCGTTGAGGTCGCCCAGCCGCGTCGCGACAAAGATCGGCATGCCCTGTTCGCCGCTCTGCTGGAACGTATCAGGGCTGTTCACGGCGACCCGCAACTCCGGGTACGGACGCTGATAGGGTTTCGGCACCAGGCAGACATTGTCGAAATGATAGAACTGGCCGTGAAACGAAAACGTTTCCTGCGTCCAGGCCCGTTTGATGATCTCGAGCACCTCCACCATCCGCTCGCGGCTTTCCGCGTAGGAGACGCCGTACGCCTGGTAGGTGCGGGGAAAACCGCTGCGCCCGACACCGAATATCAACCGGCCGTGGCTGATGTGGTCGACCGTCGCGGCCTCTTCGGCGATGCGCACGGGGTGACACAGAGGCAGCACCTGCACGGCGATTCCAATCTTCATCCGCCTCGTGCGCGTGGCGATGGCGCTGGCTATGGCAAGCGGCGCGGCAAGGACGGAGCGTTCCGGAGCGTTGTGAAGTTCGGCGAGCCACATGACGTCGAGCCCGGAGCGCTCGGCGGTGTCCACCAGTTCAAACGATTCCGTGAACGCATCGGCTTCACTTTGACCCTCGCGACGCTGAAATTCGTGGAACATCCCAAATTCCATGGTCTCTCTCCCTGGTATTGCAGGAAGCGTCGGCCGGTTTTGGACAAAGCGCAAGGCCGGCGCCCGCCTGGCGCCCCGTACGCGACCCAATGAAAACGGCCCCAGGGAGTTACCCCCGGGGCCGTGCCGTCAGTAGCAGTGAGTCACGCCCAGCCGCCAAAGGCGTCGAGCGCGAGGCCTCGGCTTAGTGCAGCCAACCCGCCAGCATCGCCAGCAGCAGCAGCGCCACGATGTTGGTGATCTTGATCATCGGGTTCACCGCCGGGCCGGCGGTGTCCTTGTAGGGATCGCCCACGGTGTCGCCGGTCACCGCCGCCTTGTGCGCGTCGGAGCCCTTGCCGCCGTGATTGCCCTCTTCGATGTACTTCTTCGCGTTGTCCCACGCGCCACCACCCGAGGTCATCGAGATGGCGACGAACAGGCCGGTGACGATCGTGCCCAGCAGCATCGCTCCCAACGCAGCAAATGCAGCCGACCGGCCGGCAATGATGTCGACCAGGATCCACAGCACGATCGGCGCACCGACCGGCAGCAGCGACGGAATGATCATCTCGCGGATCGCTGCCTTGGTCAGCAGGTCAACGGCGGTGCCGTATTCCGGCTTGGCGGTGCCCTCCATGATCCCGGCGATTTCCCGGAACTGCCGACGGACTTCCACCACCACCGAACCGGCGGCGCGGCCGACGGCGGTCATGCCCATGGCACCGAACAGGTACGGCAGCATGCCACCGATGAACAAGCCGACCACCACGAACGGATTCTGCAGAGCGAAGTCGACCTGCAGGTTCGGGAAGTAGTGCGACAGGTCCTGGGTGTAGGCCGCGAACAGCACCAGCGATGCGAGGCCCGCGGACCCGATGGCGTAACCCTTGGTGACCGCCTTGGTGGTGTTGCCGACGGCGTCGAGCGCGTCGGTGGTGACACGCACCTCCTTCGGCAGGTCGGCCATTTCGGCGATGCCGCCGGCGTTGTCGGTCACTGGACCGTAGGCGTCCAGCGCAACGATCATGCCCGCCAACGACAACATCGTCGTCGCCGCCACGGCGATGCCGAACAGGCCGGCGACCATGTAGGTGACGATGATGCCGACCGAGATCACGATCACCGGCAGCGCGGTTGCTTCCATCGACACCGCCAGTCCCTGGATGACGTTGGTGCCGTGGCCTGTCGTAGAGCTCTGGGCGATCGAACGCACCGGCCGATACTCGGTCGCGGTGTAGTATTCGGTGATCACCACCAGCAGGCCGGTGACCGCCAGCCCGACGAGGGCACAGACAAACAGCTGGAAGCCATTCACCGTCACGCCGGCCATCGGCAGGGCGGTGGTCAATCCGGCACACAGCAGGATGACGAAGAAGATGCCGACGATGGAGGCGAGACCGGTAACGATCAGGCCGCGATACAGCGCCTTCATGATGCCGTTATCGGGGCCAAGCTTGACGAAATAGGTGCCGGCGATCGAGGTCAGGATGCAGACTGCGCAAATGCCCAGCGGCAGCATCAGCATAGCGTCACGCACGGCACCGGTGAAGAAGATGCCGGCCAGCAGCATGGTCGCAACGATCGTCACCGCGTAGGTCTCGAACAGGTCGGCCGCCATGCCGGCGCAGTCGCCAACGTTGTCGCCCACGTTGTCGGCGATCACGGCGGGGTTGCGGGGGTCATCCTCGGGGATGCCGGCCTCGACCTTGCCGACCAGGTCGGCGCCGACGTCAGCGCCCTTGGTGAAGATGCCGCCGCCGAGCCGCGCGAAGATCGAGATCAGCGAGCCGCCGAAGCCAAGGGCGACCATCGCCTCCAGCACCGGGCGCAGATCGCCACCGGGCGCCAGCGTCGCGCGCAGGAAGAAGTAGTAGCCAGCGACCCCGAGCAGACCGAGGCCAACCACCAGCATGCCGGTGATGGCGCCGGACTTGAACGCCACCTCCAGCCCCTGGGCGAGACCGCCGCGGGACGCCTGGGCG
>Ga0153954_1001512_pt1 | contig 12248 bp, 9 predicted proteins | sample TSFL038MetaG_FD_102277 | JGI IMG/M metagenome (GOLD analysis project Ga0153954, IMG submission 102277) | Attine ant fungus gardens microbial communities from Florida, USA - TSFL038 MetaG | ecosystem: Host-associated > Fungi > Mycelium > Unclassified | place: USA: Florida, Wekiwa Springs State... | reverse complement strand
TCGTATGGTTGCAAAATCACGCAACCCTGCCGAGCCCAGAAGCTGTGCAGCCGAAGGATCAGCGCCTGGAAACTGGGAACGGTGTCGGTCATCGGAGTGTTGGTCAGCCTGTCATACGAACAAGGGCGCCATTAAGCACCCCCAATGACCGTGAGCAAGCAGACAACATGGGCGCCGCGCGCGGTGCGGCAACGCTAGCGGAACTCACGCTTTTCGTGGCTTGCCGGCAGTTCCGGGCGCAAGGTCAAAGCATGAAATACAACCAGCGGTGTCTTGCGATGAGGCTCGCAAGCCTGCTCCACCGCCGACGGTTTCAGTGATCCGGTCGGTTAATCAACCTGGTCCAGTCTGCCGCGCCAACGTGTGTCGGAATCCAAACTCTTGGCTTCCAAAAGCCGCTGCAATCGGTATGTGTTTCGCCCAGCCTCCTTTGCGCGACTCGGCTACGGCGGCAGGTAGGCTCCCATAACAGCACTCGAAGGCATTTACTCATGACTGAAGACCGTACCGCCGTGTCGCGCCAGCGCCAGCGCCGGCATATGGCCTGGCTCGCGCTCGCGGCGATGGTGGGCCTGTTGCAGGGTTGCGGACCGGAACAAACCGTCAGGGGGTCGAAAAACCGCTTGTTCGCGGTCGATTTCGCTGGCGGGGCAAAGCTGTGCCAGGTGCCGAAGGTATCGCCGGTCGATAACCAGACGATCGAGGTTCCGATGGGTCTCGGTAATGATGGCGGCTGGTGTGGGTTGCTGGTGCAGCGCGGCGATGTTCCGTTCGGGGCAGGGCTTCTGACAACCCGCGCGGCGCATGGTACCGTCGTCATTCACTCGGTCGGGGACTTCACCCGGATCGACTACACGCCGGATCGTGGCTTTTCGGGTGCTGACAGCTTTGGCGTAAGGCTCATCCCGGGAAACGCCGGGATCAAGGTCAACGTGACGGTGAACCCGACCGCCAAATCCTAAGGGCCGCGGGACGGGCGTGGGGCTAATACCGGATGACAGGGAAACGCGAGTCGTGAGGCGACCGCGGTTCGCTGCGTGAATCGGCTACTACAGACCAGCAGTGACGTATCGCGCTTCGCTGAAGCGCGATACTGGTCGGTCCGTCGCCCGGCCTCGCCGCCGTTACGAACGCTTCTTATGCGTGCTATGCGTGGCCTTCGGGCTGCTCTTCGTCCCACCGCTTGAGGCCGTTGGCGTTTCACAGATCGCCACTGATACCGGCACCAGATTCTTGCCGGCAGCAAAGTCGGGTAGCTGGCTCGGCGAGCTGAGCGCCAAGACCTCATTGAAAATCAATCCGTTATGCGCGCAGAAGTCGCCGCCCATCTGGCTTCCCTCGCGCGACAGCGCATTCGCCAGCTCGGTCACGAACCGATCATGCTCAAATTGCCCCGACCGACCATAGCGATGCGAGAAATAAGCGCTCACCGCCCGTTCATTGGCTTGCAGGTCGGGCTGGTAACGCTGGATGAAGGCATTGTACTGCTCATTGGTGTGGCAGCCGGTCGCCAACACCATCAGCTCGCTGCGCAGCGCCTGGACGTCGAACGTTGTTTGATCCGTGCTCGACGTGCAGCGTTGCGCGGCGAGGACGGGCTGGGCCCCGATCAGACTGATAGCCGAGACGGCCGCCATCAGACGTCGCATGCGATTCTCCTTCGATTCGTAGTGCTGCTGGATAGCCTGCGCGTGATCGCGTCGCCATAGCAATCCTCACACGGGCGAGATTACATGTGGCTAAGTCGTTGCGCGGCTGCCTCGCGTCAGCTGCAATCGCTCGATCTTTGCGCGCGCTGTATGGGGCAGCCGGCGCGCAGCTCCAAAGCGAGACCGGCCTGGAAGGAAGCGTCGGCAGCTCTGAGTCTCCTAATAAAACAATGGATTAGAGCGGTCTCACGCGGTGCAGGCGGGGCGAAATCGCGCTAACGGTCGCCCCCCGGCTTTGCTATAGCGACCGCATGACGACGGGTGAGCGATATGCACTGGGCAGCCTTCTCGCAGGCTGCGTCGTGCTCGGCCTGAAGGCGGCAGCCTGGTGGCTGACCGGCAGCGCTGCGCTGTACTCCGATGCGCTGGAGTCCACGGTCAATGTCGCCGCGAGCCTCGTCGCCTGGGGCGCGCTGCGCTTTGCCGCTCGTCCGGCCGACGCCAATCATCCCTACGGCCATGACAAGGCGGAGTTCTTCTCAGCGGTGATCGAGGGCGGGCTGGTGATCGTCGCGGCCTTGCTGATCTTCAATGAGGCCTGGTCGAGTTGGTGGCAGCCGCGCGATCTTGCGATGCCCGTTCCGGGTATCGCGTTGAATGCCGCCGCGACCGTGATCAATGGCGCCTGGTCGCTGGTGCTGATGCGGGTCGGGCAGCGGCTGCGGTCACCCGCGCTGCAGGCAGATGGTCGGCACTTGATGTCCGACGTCGTGACCTCGGTCGGCATCGCCGCTGGCGTGGGGCTGACCGTGGCAACAGGCCTGTTGCAACTCGACGCGCTGCTGGCCGCTGCCACCGGTGTCTATATATTATGGTCCGGCATGGTGATGATCCGCGGCTCCGTCGATGGCCTGATGGACGCGGCCCCGGAACCGGCGATCGTTGAGCGCATCAAGCAACTGGTCTCGGAGACCGCGACGGGCGCCATTGAGGCCCACGACTTCCGCAGCCGCCAGGGCGGCCGGCTGACCTTCCTTGACTTCCATCTGGTGGTGCCGGGGACAATGTCGGTGTCGGCCGCGCATAACATATGCGACCGCATTGAGGACGCATTGCGTAGCGAGATGGATCACCTCGCCGTGACGATCCACGTCGAGCCCGAGGAGAAGTCGAAACACGACGCAGTTCGGGTTCATCCCCCTGCGTTCGGAGTCGATGAGAGCGTGTCTTCGCCGCCGAACTAGTGCAATTCACGGACAATTTACTCGCTCTAGTTGAATTTCGTTCGCTTGACACGCGTTACCGCCATCCGTAGAACGCCGCCTTCCTGCCGCTTGGGCACTGGGCTCGCGCCCGATGGTCTAGGCGGCCCGCTGTAGAGAAAAACAAGGACCCATGGCCAATACCGCTTCAGCGCGCAAGCGCATCCGTCAGACGGCTACCCGAACGGCCCGCAATCAGGCGCGCAAGTCACGCGTGCGGACCTTCATGAAGAAGATTGAGACTGCGATCGCTGGTGGCGACCGGGCAGCGGCGGCTGAGGCCCTGCGCTTGGCGCAGCCGGAAATGCAACGGGCCAGCGGCAAGGGCGTGCTGCACGCCAACACCGTGGCGCGGAAATTGTCGCGTCTGACGGCTCGTATCAAGGCGCTGCCAGCAGCGTGATTTTGGTCAATCCGGTCGGCCTTGTGTGGTTGACCGGACGTGGCGCCTGGGGCATCATCGTCTTTCGGTGATGCCAGACTTTACTGTCTGCGCACGCAGTCTTCGTGCAGAAGATCTTGCGTAATCACGCCGCTTTTCAGAATTCGCGCATTTATTACGCATGCCACGCAAGTAATGTTGTTGCGATTTTGGATCTGTCTTCTGTGTAACGCGGATTTAGCATTGCCTCCATCTGATTCCCTGACATACTCGGCCTTCGTCAGCAGCGATCAGTTCTTCAAATAGCCCGGATCGGGGACGGAAAACTGCGCCCGCCGCCGACCAACGAACCATCCGCGCGCCGGCAATCGGTGACGGAAACGCCAAGAATGGGACGGGTGAAGGTGTTTGGGGGGAGCATGGAATGACCACGGCTGAGGCTGTGATTGTGGAACTGCCAGAACTCACCGCACAATGGGGGCGTATCCGAACCAGGCTCCAGGGAGAGGTCGGAGACACCATCTACCGCAGTTGGTTACGCGAGATGAGCCTCGCCGGTATGGAAGGCGACGAGATCACCCTCACACTGCCGACGCGCTTCCTCCGCGATTGGGTTACCAGCCGCTTCGGCGATCGGATCAGCGCGCTGTGGCAGAGCGAAAACGCTTCCGTCCGACGCGTAGACATCCGCGTCGGCGAGCCGCCGGCCGATACCCCGGACCTTTCAGGCACGCTGACAGTGCTGAGTAAGCCGGCGAATGACCATGCAATGCCGAGCCGTCAGCCCGAGGGTAGCGCTGTCGTCGCGCCGCGCCTTGCCCAGTTGGCGTCAGTGCCCGCAAGCCCCGCGGCCGTTGCGACGGAGGATCGTATGGAGCCGCGTTCGGATTTCACCGCTGGCCTGGATTCACGTTTCACATTCGAGGGTTTCGTCGTCGGAAAGCCCAACGAATTTGCCTACGCGTGCTCCCGCCGTGTGGCGGAGCGGCCCTCGAGCCCAGGGTTCAATCCGCTGTTCCTGTACGGCGGCGTTGGTCTGGGCAAGACCCACCTCATGCACGCCATCGCCTGGGAATTGACTGACCGCACCGACAAACCCGTATCGGTCGCGTATATGTCAGCAGAAAAGTTCATGTATCGCTTCATTGCGGCAATCCGCAGTCAGTCGACAATGGAATTCAAGGAACAGCTGCGCAATGTCGACGTGCTGATGATCGACGACTTGCAGTTCCTTATCGGAAAAGACAATACGCAAGAAGAATTTTTCCATACCTTCAACTATCTCGTTGAGGCAGGGAAACAGATCGTGGTTTCAGCGGACAAGTCGCCGTCCGACCTGAGCGGTCTCGAGCATCGGCTGCGTACCCGCCTCGGCTGCGGCATGGTGGCCGATCTCCACACCACCACCTATGAGTTGCGCATTTCAATCCTGGAAGCCAAGGCCGCTCGGGCTGGGGTGCCCGTCCCGGTGAAGGTGCTCGAATTCCTCGCGCACAAGATTACCACCAACGTCCGCGAGCTCGAGGGGGCCCTCAATCGCCTCGTTGCCCATGCGAATTTGTTTGGTCGGATGGTGACGCTCGAAACAGCGCATGAGGTGCTGCACGATATCCTGAAAGCGCACGACCGCCGTGTGACGATCGAGGAAATCCAGAAGAAGGTGGCGGAGCATTACAGCATCCGCCTGACCGACATGTCCTCGGCCCGCCGCGCTCGCGCCGTCGCACGCCCACGCCAGGTCGCAATGTTCCTGGCGAAACAACTGACCAGCCGTAGCCTGCCCGAGATCGGACGCAAATTCGGCAACCGCGACCACACGACCGTCATGCATGCGGTCTCTCGCGTCACCGAATTGATGCAGCGCGATGGCACCTTCGCCGAGGATGTCGAGCTGCTGCGGCGGCTACTGGAGTCCTGAGTCTCGCGCAATGACCGCCCGGGCGACGTCAACTGGCGCTGGCGCCGGCTAGAGCCGTTTCCGTTCGCATCGCCTCACGGCAACGGCTCCAGCTCGTTGTTCTCGCGAGCATCTTCACCCGACCTGATGATTCCATCGGGTCGGGACCTGCTCTAGCGTCCGGGCCGATCGCTACGCCGCGGAGCGCAGCCTCTCGGTAGCGTCCATCCTGATCATGTCCGCGCCCTTTTCAGCGATCATGATGACGGCAGCGTTGGTGTTGCCGGATGGAACCGTCGGCATGATGGAAGCATCGACCACCCGCAGCCCCTCGATCCCGTGCACCCGCAGCCGATCATCCACCACCGCCTGCGGATCGGATCCCATCTTGCATGTGCCAATGACGTGGTAGGTGGTCTGGCCGGTCTCGCGCGCCCATTGCAGCCATTCATCATCAGTCTGGATCTTGTCGCCAGGGTTCATTTCGTAGGCGCGGTACTTGTCCAGCACGCGGTTGTTGATGATACGCCGGCCGATTTTCATGCCGTCCACCAGCACCCGCTGGTCGATCGGGTCTGCCAGGTAGTTCGGCCGGATCGCTGGGGTTGCGTTCGGGTCGGCGGATTTCGCGTGGATCGAGCCTTTTGATTCCGGCCGGCATTGATAGACGGTCAGCGTCATGCCCGGCTGTGTCTCCAGCACGCGCGTCTGCGCATTGCCGTAGCTGGCATGCGCGAAATGATATTGTACGTCCGGCTCTTCCAGTTCCGGCCGGGTCTTGATGAAGCCGTAGGCGATACCGGCCGTGAAGGTGAGGATGCCGCGCCGCTGCGTGTAGTACTTCACCACCTCCTTGGCGAGCGCCAGCCCACGGCTCTGCTCATTCAGCGTGACCGGCAGCTTCACCCGCCAGTTCATCCGCGGCGCGTAGTGGTCGCGATAGTTTTCCCCGACGCCCTTCAACTCGTGCTGCACCGGAATGCCGGCCGCGAGCAGAACCTCGGGATTGCCGATGCCGGAAAGTTCGAGGATATGCGGTGATTTCACCGCGCCCCCGGCGACGATGACCTCGCGATTGCAGCGTGCCTCCTTCGCGACGCCGCCCTGGGTATAGGCGACGCCGACCGCGCGCTTGCCCTCCAGGATCACCTTGGAGCACAGCGCCTCGGTCTCGATCTTCAGGTTCGGACGGCGGCGCGCCGGATCGAGGAAGCCGCGCGCGGTCGACCACCGCTCACCGTTCTTCTGCGTCACCTGGAAATAGCCGAACCCCTCCTGGTGTCCGTTGTTGTAGTCCTTGTTGCGCGGGAAACCTTCATCGACTGCCGCGTCAATGAACGCGTCGAGCAGTTCCGCCCGTTCGCGCATGTGGTCGACGTGCAGCGGTCCGCCCCGGCCGCGGCTATCATCACCGCCCGGACCAAAATGTTCCGACTTCCGGAAATACGGCAGCACCGCGTCGTACGACCAGCCACGGTTCCCGTATTGCGACCACGTGTTGTAGTCGAGCGGATTGCCACGCACGTACAGCATGCCATTGATCGAGCTGGACCCGCCCAGCGTGCGCCCGCGCGGAATGGGAATACGCCGGTTCGCCATGTTGGGCTCCGGCTCGCTCTCGAAGTTCCAATTGAACTTGGGATTGTTCAGCAGCTTGGTGAAGCCGGCCGGAATATTGATCCACATCGAGCTGTCTTTCGGTCCCGCTTCCAGCAGCAGCACCTTCGATCGTGCGTCTTCCGTGAGCCGGTTCGCCAGCACGCAGCCAGCCGATCCGGCCCCCACGATGATGTAGTCAAACTCCGCCATGGTCGCATTTCCCTCCGTTGCAGGAAGCTATAGCGAGGCTTGCCGGCGATCGGAAGCCCAACGGCTTCCCGTCGCCCGACAGGTGTGGCAACCATCGCTCGATGGCCGATCGATCGGAATTTTCCTTTCTCTCGCTGCTACGCCATGCCGGCGCTAAGGCGTGGCAGCGGCAGTGGCGCGACGCGCAGCCCAACGCGGCCTACGACGTGGTGATCGTCGGTGCCGGCGGCCATGGTCTCGCCACCGCCTATTACCTCGCCAGCAAATACGGCGTCCGCAACGTTGCCGTGCTCGATAAGGGCTGGCTCGGTGGTGGCAACACAGGGCGCAACACCACGATCATCCGGTCCAACTACCTGCGCGATGAGAGTGCTGCACTCTACGAGCATGCGCTGAAGCTGTGGGAAGGCCTGTCGGCGGCACTGAACTATAACGTCATGTACTCGCCGCGCGGCGTGTTGATGCTGGCGCACAATCATCACGACCTGCTGGTGTTCCAGCGCCACGTGCATGCCAACCGGCTGCAGGGCATCGACAACGAATGGCTGACCGCGGAGCAGGCAAAAGCCTACTGTCCGCCATTGGAAATCGGCCCCCGCGCGCGCTACGCCGTGCTGGGCGCCGCATTACAACGCCGTGGCGGCGTCGCCCGTCATGACGCCGTGGCATGGGGCTACGCCAGGGCGGCCAGCGCGCTCGGTGTCGACATCATCCAGAACTGCGCCGTGACGGCGATCAACCGCGATGCGTCAGGCGCGGTCTCGGGTGTGGAAACGACGCGCGGGCCGATCGCCGCCAGCCGTATCGGCGTGGTGACCGCGGGCCACACCAGCGTGCTGATGGCAATGGCCGGGCTACGCATGCCGCTGGAGTCCTTTCCGTTGCAGGCCCTGGTCAGTGAGCCGGTGAAGCCGGTCATGCCCTGCGTCGTCATGTCGAACACGGTGCACGCCTATATTTCCCAGTCCGACAAAGGGGAGTTGGTGATCGGCGCGGGAACCGACGCCTATCCCTCCTACAGCCAGGCCGGTGGTCTGCACATCGCGGTCGAGACGCTCCAGGCGATCCTGGAGATGTTTCCCTCATTTCGCCGGCTGCGCATGCTGCGCAACTGGGGCGGCATCGTCGATACGACACCAGACCGGTCGCCTATCATTGGCCTCACCCCGGTGCCGGGCCTGTTCGTCAATTGCGGCTGGGGCACCGGCGGTTTCAAGGCAACGCCCGGTTCCGGCGACGTGTTCGCCGCGACGATCGCGACCGGAGCGCCGCACCCTCTGGCCGCGCCCTTCAGCCTGGATCGTTTCACGTCGGGCCGCCTGATCGATGAGGCCGCGGCAGCAGCGGTGGCGCACTGATGCTGCTGATCCCCTGTCCCTGGTGCGGCGCGCGGCCGGAGAATGAGTTTCGCCACGCCGGCCAGGCGCACCTGCAACGACCGCTCGATCCATCCGCTGTCACTGACGAAGCCTGGGCAGCCTATCTCTACAGTCGGGAAAATCCGAAAGGTAGCCATCAGGAACGCTGGCATCATGTGCATGGCTGCGGTCGGTTCTTCAATTGCGTGCGCGATACGGTGACTGATCATATCAGCGCGACGTACCGCCCCGGCGAACATGGCGGCTCGTAGGGCGATGGCGCAATCCTTCAGATCCGACAGCTTCGGTCGTATCGATCGTAACCAACTGTTGCGCTTCACCTTCGACGGCCGCCCGTTTGAAGGTTTCGCCGGCGATACGCTGGCCTCGGCGCTGCTCGCCAACAGCGTGCACCTGGTCGGGCGATCGTTCAAATATCATCGCCCGCGAGGCGTCGTCTCCGCCGGCGCCGAAGAGCCGAATGCGCTGGTGACGCTGGATCGTGGGGCAGGGCGGGTCACACCCAACCTGCGGGCCACGCAGGTGGAGCTGTACGATGGCCTGGTCGCCCGCAGCCAGAATCGCTACCCGTCGCTTCGTTTCGACCTCGGCGCGCTGGCGGGTCTCGCCGCGCCACTCCTGTCAGCTGGATTCTACTACAAGACCTTCATGTGGCCGCGTTCGTTCTGGCACCGTCTCTATGAGCCGGCGATCCGACGCGCCGCCGGCCTCGGGCGCGCACCTACCGCTTCGGATCCGGACCGCTATCTGCACCAGTACGCGCATTGCGACGTGCTGATCGTCGGCGGCGGACCCGCCGGGCTGGCCGCCGCGCTGGGTGCATCTGTTACCGGCCAGCGCGTCATTCTCTGTGACGAGCAGTCCGAGCTTGGCGGGTCGCTGTTGCACGAGCCGTCTGTCACAATCGACGGCTGGCCGGCCGCGGATTGGCTGAACGAGGTCCTCAAGACGCTCGGCGCCTCGGTCACGCTGCTGCCGAGAACCACCGCCTTTGGCTGGTATCCCGACAATCTCATCGGCCTGGCGGAGCGCGTCACCGACCATCTCGCCAGTCCGCCCGGCGATCTCCCACGTGAGCGCCTGTGGCAGGTCAGGGCAGGGCGGGTGATCCTGGCAACTGGCGCGATCGAGCGGCCCATGGTGTTCGCCGGTAACGATCGGCCCGGCATCATGCTCGCCGGCGCGGCCTTGACGTTCCTGCATCGTTACGGTGTCCTGCCCGGCAAACGCGTGCTAGTCGCAACGACCGACGACAGCGCCTACCGCGCCGCGGTCGCTATTCATGAAGCCGGCGCGACGATCGCCGCCGTTGCGGATCAACGTCCGGACCCGTCGGGCGAAGCGGTGGAGGCGGTGCGTGCCCTCGGCATTCCAGTCCACGCTGGCACGGCGATTACCGAAACTGGAGGCAGTCTGCGCGTCCATTCAGCACGGCTCGACAACGGCGACGTGATCGCCTGCGACACCATCCTGATGTCCGGCGGTTGGACACCGTCGGTGCAACTCCACGCCCAGTCGCGCCGCGGACTTCGTTTCGATGCCGCCACTGGCGTATTCCTGCCGGAGGATGCCGCTGATTCCGTCGGCGCCTGTGCCGGCGAGCACGATCTGGCGGCGATCCTGTCTGCTGGCCTCGCCTGCGGCGGCAGCGAACCGCGCGCGTTCGTCGTGGCCGGTCTTCCGGCAATCGCCGGGTCCTCGCCACCCTCCGCCGCTCGGCCACATCGCAAAGCCTTCGTCGATCTGCAGAACGACGTAACCAGCCACGACCTCGCCATTGCCACGGCCGAGGGCTTCGTCTCCGTCGAACATGTGAAGCGCTACACCACCACCGGCATGGCAACGGATCAGGGCAAGACCTCCAATCTGAACGCCCTGACCACGGTCGCCGCGCTGACCGGCCAACCGGTCGAGGCGGTCGGCCACACCACGTTCCGGCCACCCTATACGCCGGTCACCTTTGGCGCGCTCGCCGGCTCCGGCCGCAGTGATCTGTTCGCGCCGGTGCGCCGCCCTCCGATCGCCGCGCCAGGCGCTGTCTTCGAAGATGTCGGCACCTGGAAGCGCGCCCGCTGCTTCCCCACACAAAATGAAACGATCGCCGTCGCCGTCGCCCGCGAATGTGTCGCTGTTCGAAACGATACCGGCATCTTCGATGCCTCCACACTCGGTAAGATCGACGTCGTCGGACCTGATGCAGAAACATTCCTGAATCGGATCTACCCGACCAACGTATCGACACTCTCGCCCGGCCGCTGCCGCTACGCAATTCTGCTTGGCGAGGATGGTTTCATTCGTGATGATGGCATCATTGCCCGTTTGGCCCCGGACCGGTTCCTGCTAACCACGACAACCGGCGGCGCGACATCCGTGCTGCTCCACATGGAAGACTATCAGCAGACCGAGTTTCCGGAGCTGCGCGTCTGGCTGACACCGGTAACCGAACAATGGGCCGTCGTCGCCCTGCAAGGGCCTCGCGCCGCGGCGGTCCTGGCGCCGCTCCTCGCCGACATCGATCCCGCAACGATGCCGCATATGAGCATCCGCGTCGGCTATATCGGCGACATCCCGATCCGCCTGCTCCGCGTCAGTTTCACAGGCGAGACCGGATTCGAAATAAACCTGCCGCCCGGCGATGCCCAGCGCGTGTGGGACGCCCTATTGCACGCCGGAGCAACCCCTTACGGCACCGATGCGATGCACGTCCTGCGCGCCGAGAAGGGCTACATCGTGATCGGCCAGGAAACCGACGGCACCGTCATCCCGGACGATCTCGGCCTCGCCCGTATGGCGGACGTCAAGAAGGGGGATTTCGTCGGCAAGCGCTCGCTCGCCCGGCCCGACATGCGCCGCCCCGATCGCGGACAACTCGTCGGCCTGCTGCCGGCCGATCCGAAGTTGGTCCTGCCCGAAGGCGCCCAGATCACTGAACACGGGCGCTATCCGGCACTCGGCCACGTGACCTCGTCGTATCACAGCACAACACTCGGTCGTGGTTTCGCGCTCGCACTCGTCTCGACGGGCCGTTCTCGGATCGGCACGACACTGCAGGTACCGCTCGCGAACGGCACCGTGGACGTTACAGTCACCGAGCCGATCTTCTACGATCCGACCGGCGAACGTCTGCGCGCGGCCTCGCTTCCCACCGCCGCCGTCGAACCACTGCCGCCGGCCGCGCCATCCACGCCGCCGGAGGCCTCGCTAGCTGACGGCGTCGACCTGGCCATGCTGGAGCCGGTCACGCGTCTCAACGTTCGCGCGGCATCTCCGGCCGCTAGCGGCATCGGTCTTGCGCTTGGCATCCTGCTGCCGAACGCGCCCAATCGGTCGATGATCCAGCGCGACCGAGCGGCGCTGTGGTTGGGACCTGATGAGTGGCTGATCCTGGCGCCGGCGGATGCCGCGACGTTGATCGCAGACGCGACAAAGGGAGCAGGCGACCATCCGGTCAGTGTCGTCGACGTTTCGCACGCCACCGTCGCGCTGGAACTATCCGGCCCCCGTGCCGCCTGGTGCCTGAACGCATTCTGCGCCCTCGACCTCGACCCGTCCGTTTTTCCCGTCGGCATGTGCACGCGGACCCTGCTCGGCAAGGCCGGCATCCTGCTTTGGCGCACCAGCGCCGACGGTTTCCGCATCGAAGTCGGCCGCTCCTACGTTCCGTATGTCTGGGACTGCCTCGAGGAAGCCCGCCGCGAATTCCGCACCGAACCCGGACCTGCGCCCGCCGCATGACCAATCGGCCGTCGTGGTCGGTTCCCCCGAGTGCCGGCTTGGAGTAGCGTCTGGGCAACACGAAACGACAGGAGGAAATGCGATGGATTTTCACGGCAAGGTCGCCCTGATCACCGGCGGCGGCAATGGCATCGG
>Ga0153954_1001511_pt1 | contig 12250 bp, 6 predicted proteins | sample TSFL038MetaG_FD_102277 | JGI IMG/M metagenome (GOLD analysis project Ga0153954, IMG submission 102277) | Attine ant fungus gardens microbial communities from Florida, USA - TSFL038 MetaG | ecosystem: Host-associated > Fungi > Mycelium > Unclassified | place: USA: Florida, Wekiwa Springs State... | reverse complement strand
TGGGTGCTGGAGACCCTGCTCACCAGCGAGTTCACGGTGCTGGTGCGCCTGATCGCGCGCATCGCCAATGGTCATTATTCGTCCCGCGATTATTCCGCCGACAGTCTGCGCCAGGCGCTCGAGCTCTATGTGCTGCATTTTCCCGTCTACCGCACCTATCTGACGGCAACCGGGCCGACCGCGCATGATCGCGCGCTGATCGAAACCACGATCGCGCAGGCGCGCACGGAATGGTACGCGGCCGACGAGGGCATCTTCGACTTCCTGCGCGACGCGCTGACCATGGATCTGATCAGGCCGGGCCGGCCGCCGCACAGCCCGCCACGGGTGCGCCGCTTTGCGCTGAAGCTGCAGCAATTCACCGGCCCCTTGATGGCGAAGTCGCTGGAGGACACCGCCTTTTATCGCTACCACCGGCTGCTTGCGCTGAACGAGGTCGGCGGCGACCCCGGCGCAAAAGCCCTGTCGATTCCCGCCTTCCACGACATGATGCAGGCGCGTGCGCACGAATGGCCGCACGGCATGACCGCGACCGCCACCCACGACACCAAGCGCGGCGAGGACGCCCGCGCCCGGCTGATGGCCTTGAGCGAAATTCCCGGCGAATGGACCAGCGCCGTGGCGCGCTGGAAAGTCCTGAACGCGCCCCACCTTGTGACCGATGGCGAGATGCGCGCGCCTTCGGTCGCCGCCGAATATATGCTGTACCAGACGCTGCTCGGCGCCTGGCCGACGGAAGGGTTGGATATCGCCTTCGCCGAGCGCATCCAGGCCTATGCCCTGAAGGCCGCACGTGAGGGCAAGGAACAGACGAGCTGGCTCAATCCGCACCAGGCTTACGAAGCCGGATTGAAGAGGTTCATCGGGCGGATTCTTGATTCGTCGCAGTCAGCCGAATTTCTCGAATCGATCGCAACGATGGCGCGACGCGTCGCGCTGCTAGGCGCACTCAATTCACTGAGCCAGCTCACGCTGAAGGCGACGCTGCCCGGCGTGCCGGACTTCTATCAGGGCACCGAGCTTTGGGATCTATCGCTGGTCGACCCCGATAATCGCAGACCGGTCGATTTCGCAGCCCGCACAGCTCTGCTCCCGACGCTGAGCTCACCCGATTGGGCGACGCTGGCGCAGGACTGGGTCAACGGCCACATAAAGCTTGCCTGGACCGCGCAGCTCCTGAAGTTGCGTCATGAACTCGCCGATGTTTTCACCGACGGCGACTATCAGCCAATCGAAGTAAGCGGCCCGCATCGCGATCATATCGTGGCGTTTGCACGGCGCCGAGGCAAGAGGGCCGCGATCGTCGTCGTTGGCAGACATTTTGCGGCCTTCACGGACGGCGGCCGGGCCTGGCCACGTAGCGAGATCATCGAGGCCTCGATCAATGTGACCGGCTATGCCGTCGATGGTGTCGAAGCGGGCACGGCGACGCTGCCGCTGTCCAGGCTGTTTGCAGATCTTCCTGCCGTCGTGCTGAAAGCAGAGTACGTTGCGGCTGCCAAGCCAACGCGAAAGCGCGTCACCGCTTAGCCTTTGCACGCGCGACGGCCGCCCGGGATCGAACGGCCGGACGGCCTCGCGGATGTCGTGCCGATTCGGAGATCGGTTCCCTTCCCCGCGCGAGACAATATCGTCCACCGAATTCGTTACCAACAAGCTGACGAAACTTGCGTCGCGCGAATTTCTACTTGTTACACCGCGAGAGGCGGGCGCTTCAATTGCGCTTGGTAAGCAGCAATGTGCCGCGATCGCGGATCGTTCGCTGCGCCATCTGCGCGAAGCGCTGCAGCAACCAGGGCAACATCACTTCCAGCCGCACATGATCATCCGCGACGTCGATATGGCCCGAGGCCGCTTGCCCCAGCGCGCGCACGCGAAAGAACATCTGGTCGCCGTCCCAGCGCTCCTCGTCCACGGTCAGCACCGGCACGCTAGCGGCAGCGCGCGAAAGACCTCCCTTGAGACGGCGTGCCGCTTCCTCGCGGCCCAGGCGATGCGGGATTGAAACGACCAGTGGTGCGGACATCGCAGATCCTCCGTCTGATTCCATTCCATGTAATTTGATTGCATTCGAACGGAAGAGGAGGAGCAATTAAAAAACGGAACTTTCGATGTTACCCAGCTTCTTCATCGCCGCCTTGATCGACGAAGCGGCGTCATCATAGCCCTGCCATGCCCTGGTCTTAGCGAGCAGCGACGGCACGGTGCGTACCGTGAAGCGCTTCGGATCGAGATCATCCCTGACCTGCGTCCAGGTTAGCGGCATCGAGACGGTGGCACCATCGCGCGCGCGGGGGCTGAGCACTGCCACCGCCGTCGACATCCGGTCGTTGCGAAGATAGTCGAGGAAGATCTTTCCCTTGCGCTTTGCCTTCGACATGTTGAGGAGATAGCGCTCGGGATCTCCACTCGCCATCGACTGGCAGACGGCTTGCGCAAAGGCCTTGGCTTCCTTCCAAGTCACCCGGTCCCTGGCGCCATGAAGCAGCGGCACCACGACATGCAGCCCCTTGCCGCCGGTGGTCTTGCAGAAGCTCTCCATGCCGAGATCGGCAAGATGTGTCCGCATCGCCTTGGCGGCCGCGATGACATCGATGAAGTCGATGTCCGGCGCGGGATCGAGATCAAACACCAGCCGGCCCGGCACATCATACTCGTCCGGCGCGCAATTCCAGGGATGCAGTTCAAGTCCGCCGACCTGCGCCACTGCGGCCAGCCCCTCGATACGGTCGATCTGCAGATAAGGCTTGCGGTCGCCGGAGACCTTGACCAGCTCAAGCAGCTTTGAGGTTCCCTGCATGCCGTGGCGCTGGAAAAACTGCTCGCCCTTGATGCCGTCGGGCGCGCGGACGATCGAACACGGGCGGCCCTTGAGATGGGGCATCATCCATTCGCCGACCGCTTCGAAATAGTGCGCGAGATCGAGCTTGGTGACGGCCTCGCCGTCGCCGGCGTTCGGCCACATCGCCTTGTCGGGATTGGAGATGACGACGCCCATCACCTCGGAAGATTTCTTGTCGGCCGACTTTGTTCGCGCCGAAACGAGCGTCTTCGACCTGGCCGCTGTCTTCGCCGCAGCGGGGTGCGCCACACGCGTCATCGCCGGCATCTCCGCCCTCACCTCGCGCGCATCCTTGTCCTGCCGCAATCCCTTGAACGCGGCCTGACGGACGTTGCCATCGCCGGTCCAGCCGGCGAATTCGATCTCGGCCACCAGCTCGGGCTTGAGCCAATGCACGTCACGCATCTTGCGCGGCGCATTCTCGCCCCCGAACGGACTTTCTTTTGATGCCGCCGCCTTCAAGGCCGGCATGATCTGCTTGACCTTGTCCTGGCCAAAGCCGGTGCCGACCATGCCGACAAAGGCGAGATGATCGTCGCGATAGACACCCGCCATCAGCGATCGGAATTTGCCATTGGTGGTCTTCCAGCCGCCGACCACGACCTCCTGCCCGGCGCGTGACTTCGCCTTGGTCCAACTGTCGGTTCGGCCGGAATGATAGGGCGCGCTCAGCTTCTTCGAGATGACGCCCTCGAGCTTCAATTCACGCGCCGATTCCATCACCGCGCCGCCGTCGACCTCGAAATGCTCGACATAGCGGATGCTCTTGCCCTTGCCGTGCTCGTCGAGCAGCTCCTTCAGGCGTGCTTTGCGGTCGCGCAGCGGCAGGCGGCGCAAATCCATGTCTTCCGCAAACAACAGATCGAACGCGAAGAAAATCAGCCTGCTGGTCTTGCCCTCGGACAGCGCGGCCTGCAGCGCCGAAAACTCAGGCACGCCCTCGTGGTCGAGCGCGACGATCTCGCCGTCGATCATCACATCCGGCAATGAGCGCGCTTCCTTGGCGATAGCTTCGAATTTCCCGGTCCAGTCGAGCCCCTTCCGCGTCTTCAGCGACACCTTGCCGCCCTCGACCCGCAATTGCATGCGGTAGCCGTCGAACTTGATCTCGTGGCCCCAGCCCTCGCCGCCCGGAGGGTGGTCGACCGAAACGCAGAGTTGCGGTGCGACGAAGCCGGGAATGGAGTCGATCCGTTTGGCTTCGACGCGTCGCGCAGGCCCCGCGGCCTTACGCTCCGCGCGTGCCTCCGCCGCGTCGCCGCGGTTGGAATGCCAGATCGCGTCCGCCCTGCCGCGGCCGTTCTTCGCCATCATGAATGGCTTCGGCGCCTTGCCCCTGCCTTCCGAGATTTCCGCAATCGTCCGCCCCGAGGCCACCGAGCGGTCTTCTTCCAGGACGTCGTTGGCCTCACCCTCTTTAGCGTACTCGTCGCGATGCTTGATCAGGAGCCAGTTCGTGCGGTTGCCGCCGTTACGGTCATGGCGCATCCGCACCAGGACCCAGCTGCCATGCAGCTTCTCGCCATCCAGATTGAATTTGAGATCACCCTTCCGAAAGCCCGCCTCGGGATCGTCGCTGTCCCAATAGCCGCGATCCCATAGCTGCACCGTGCCGCCGCCATACTGGCCCTTCGGAATCGTGCCTTCGAAATCGCCGTACTCAAGCGGATGATCTTCGACCTCCACGGCAAGCCGTTTGTCGTGAGGATCGAGCGAGGGACCGCGCGTTACCGCCCAGGACTTGAAGACGCCGTCAAATTCCAGTCTGAAATCGTAATGCAGCCGCGTCGCGGCATGCTTCTGGATGACGAAGCGCCGCCGTTTCGACGGCGCTACCTTCGCCTCGCCCGAAGGCTCGTCGGTTTTGTCGAAATCCCGCTTCTTTCGGTAGGTGGACAGCTTCCTGGAAGGCACCATCGATCCCGCGTTCATAAAGGGCATCTCAGCCTATCACGCGCCCGCAGAACCAGAACCCGGAAATGACAGCCGAAGTTCCCTAATCCGACGAGCGCAGGCGATAGCCGATGCCGGTCTCGGTCAACACGAATTGCGGGCGCTCCGGATCGGCCTCGATCTTTTGACGAAGCTGGCGCACATAGACGCGCAGATATTGCGCGTCCGTCAATTCGTCCCACAATTCCTTCAGGAGAAAGCGGTGGGTCAGCACCTTGCCGGCATGCTGCACCAGCACGCGCAACAGCTCATATTCCTTCGGTGACAGCTTCACCTCACGCTCTCCGACCTTGACGATGCGGCGCACGAGATCGACTGAGAGATCGCCGGAACGAAACACCGGCCGCTCGCCATGAGCCTGCAGCTGGTGCCGCAACGCCGCGCGCAAGCGCGCGAGCAGCTCATCCATGCCGAACGGCTTGGTCAGATAGTCATCTGCGCCAAGGTCGAGCGCCTGCACCTTGCCGGCCTCGTCACCGCGGCTCGACAGTACCACGATCGGTACGCCCTCGTTGCGGCCGCGGATGGTGCGGAGCAGCTCGTGACCCTGGATGTCCGGCAGGCCGAGATCCAGGATGATCAGCGCCGGATGTTGCGAAAGCAGGTCCAGCGCCGTCTTGCCGTTGGGCGCTTCCAGAATCTCATAGCCCTGCGTGCTCAGTCCCATCCGCAGCAATTTTCGGATCGGCGGCTCGTCGTCAATAACGAGCACCTTGATTGGCGTGGCGTTCATGCGGCGGTATCCAAGGCGTCGGTAACGGCCGGGATCGGCAGGCGGATGGTCAGCACCGCCCCGCTGCGGTCGGTGCGGTTGGCGGCTGTGATGCGGCCACGCATGGCTTCGACGAAGCCGCGGGAAATCGCGAGCCCCAGCCCCGTGCCGGGGCGGACACGGTCGCCCTTCTGCACGCGGTAGAACTTGTCGAAGACGCTCTCCAGTTCGCCGGACGGAATGCCCTCCCCCTCGTCCGCGACCTGCAGCGACACGGAATCCCGCTCGCGGAAGCTCTTGATCGAGATCGTGGTGTCGGGCGGCGAATATTTCGCGGCATTGTCGAACAGGTTGAACAGCACCTGCTCGAACAGCACGGCATCGAGCTCCAGCATCGGCAGATCGGCGGCCAATTCCAACAAAACCTTGTGCCGCGCCAAGATCTTGCTGGCGCGACGCAACGCGCTGCCGACGATCTCGCCGACGTCGTGCAGCGCCGTGTTCGGCACGATCGCGCCGGATTCGAGCTTGGTCATGTCGAGCAGATTGGCGATGAATCGGTTGAGCCGCTCGGATTCGTCGATCACCGTGGCGAGCAGGTCGCGCTTTTCATTGTCCGACAGGTTGCTCGCGAGGTCGCGCATGGTGGAAGCAGCGCCGAGCACGGACGCCAGCGGCGTCTTGAGATCGTGCGAGATCGAGGTGAGCAGCGCCGACCGCAACCGCTCCGACTCCACGCTGCGCTTGACGCGGTCCATGTCCTCCACCAGCAGGACACGCTCGATCGCGAGCGCGCCCTGGTCGACCAGCGCATCGAGCAGACGGCGCTGGTCCGGCGTCAGCAGCGGACCGGTGCGATCGTCGTCGATACCGATTGCGCCGATCGATCCGCGTCCGGTGCGCATCGGCAGGAACAGCCGCTTGGCGCCGGGCAGTGTGTCCGACCCGCGGCCCGCGGGCCGGTCGTTGCTCCAGGCCCAGTTCGCCGCGGCAAGATCGGCCTTGTCGAGTTCGTCCTCGGGCGGGTAGCCGGCTTTCACCGTCAGGACGCCCTCCTCCGATAGCAGCAGCACCACGCGCACCTTCAGCATCAGCGCGGTCTGATAGGCGGTCGCCCACAACACGTCGTCGAGCGTTGCGGTGCCGGCCAGCTTCCGGCTGAAGGCATAGAGCTGCTCGGTGGTCCTGATCCTTCCGATCGCCGTGTCGGCTTGGGTGCGCACCCGCGCGGCAACATTGGAGACCAGGATCGCGATCAGCATGAAAAAGAAGAACGCCGCGATATTGGTGGGATCGGTGATGGTGAGGGTATAGACCGGCGGCAGGAAGAAGAAATTGTAGGCGAGCGAGGCAACGACGCTCGTGAGCAACGACGGCCACAGGCCGTAGCGCACGGCGACAAGCACCACGGCGGTCAGGAACACCAGATCGACATTCTCGACCCCGAACCACGGCCGGATCACCGCCGCGACGGCAAGGCCCATGGCGGCGATCAGGAGCGACATCAGATAGGGCCGCGCATGAAACGGCTCGCTCTGCGCCGCCGTCTGCACGGCGGGCTTGGTGCCGGGGCCCGGCGGCGTCTCATCGCCGGCGATGACATTGACGCTGATATTGCCGGCGCGCCGCACCAGATCGTGCACGACCGAACCCTGCATGATCTCGAACCAGCGCGAGCGCGTGGACTTGCCGATGATGATCTGCGTCACGTTGTTGGCGTGCGCGAAACTGATGATGTCGTCGGCAATCCGGCGTCCGACGCCGGGAATGGTCAGGGCTTCGGCGCCGAGCGCTTCGGCGAGCCGCAGCGTATCGGCCAGGCGATCGCGCTGCTCATCGTTCAATTGCAGGCTGCGGCGCGTCTCGATCGAGATCGCGGTCCAGGGTGCATGCACGCGATCGGCGAGCCGCTTGGTGTAGCGCACCAGCCCCGCTGCGCGCGGGTCCTCGCTGACACAGACCAGGATGCGGTCGCCGGCGGCCCAGGGACCGGCGATGGCATTGGCCTGCATGTGGGTGAGCAGCTGCTCGTCGACGCGGTCGGCGGTACGGCGCAGCGCCAACTCGCGCAACGCGGTCAGATTGCCCGGCGAGAAATAATGCTCCAGCGCACGCTCGGCCTGTCTCGGGACGTAGACCTTGCCTTCCCTGAGGCGCTGGATCAGGTCATCCGGCGTCAGATCGATCAGCTCGATCGCGTCGGCGCGGTCGAAGATCGAGTCCGGCACGGTCTCGCGCACCCGCACATGGGTGATCTGCGCGACCACGTCGTTGAGGCTTTCGATGTGCTGGATGTTGACTGCGGTATAGACGTCGATCCCATGCGAGAGCAGTTCCTCGACATCGAGGTAGCGCTTGGGATGGCGGCTGCCGGCGGCATTGGTATGAGCGAGTTCGTCGACAAGCGCGAGCCGCGGCTTCCGGGCGATGACCGCATCCAGGTCCATCTCCTCGAGAACCTGGTCCTTGTATTCGATGCGCTTGCGCGGGATGACCTCGAGTCCCCGCAGCAGCGCCTCGGTCTCCGCCCGCCCATGGGTCTCGACATAGCCGACCACGACGTCGGTGCCGGACTTGAGCTTGGCGTGAGCGCTTTGCAGCATTTCATAGGTCTTGCCGACGCCGGGGGCGGCGCCGACAAAAATCTTCAGCTTTCCGAGAGGGCTGTCCTCCCGCCGGGCAGCCTCCAGCAAGGCTTCCGGCGAGGGACGTTGTTCGGGATCACGGCGCTGATTTGCCATGCGGTCAATATAGGCGCGGCGACGCGCCGGGCCTAGCCCGCCCTATTTTGAAGCGGCGTCGAGCGCCAGGTTCAAGGCCAGGACGTTAACGCGCGGCTCGCCGAGCAGGTCGCCAAGGCGACCCTCGGTGTTGTCGTTGACGAGCTGGCGGAGCTTCTCCTCCGGCAGGTTGCGTGCCTTGGCGACACGCGGCACCTGGAACAGCGCCGCTTCCGGCGAGATATCCGGGTCAAGGCCGCTGCCGGAGGTCGTCACGAGATCGACCGGCACCGGCTGCGACGGATTCTCCGCCTTCAGCTTCTCCACATCTTCCTTGACCCGGTCGTTCAGCGCCTTGCTGGTGGGCCCAAGATTCGAGCCGCCGGAATTAGCCGCGTTATAGGGCGCGGGCACCGTCTTGGTCGAATCGTTCGGATCGGGCGCCGTGGTCGCCGACGGGCGGCCATGGAAATATTTGTCGCTCTTGAACTCCTGTCCGATCAAGGCGGAGCCGACCACCTTGCCGTCCTTCTCGATCAGGCTGCCTTGCGCCTGTTTCGGGAAGATGGCCCCGGCGACGGCAGTGATGGCGAGCGGATAGACCAGGCCCGTGATGACCGTGAGCCCGAGCAAGAGGATGATGGCAGGACGAATTTCACGAAGCATTTTAGATCTCCTAAGTCTCCTCGTCATTGCGAGCGAAGCGAAGCAATCCAGACTGACTCTGCCGTGACATTTCTGGATTGCTTCGTCGCTTCGCTCCTCGCAATGACGGTTGAGGGTTAAGCCAGATGCAAGGCCGAGACCACGAGGTCGATGGCCTTGATGCCTATGAAGGGAATGATGATGCCGCCGACGCCGTAGATCATCAGGTTGCGGCGAAGCAGCGCGCCGGCGCCGACGGCGCGGTAGGCGACGCCCTTCAGCGCCAGCGGAATCAACGCGATGATGATCAGCGCGTTGAAGATGATCGCCGACAGGATGGCGCTCTGCGGGCTCGAAAGGTGCATGATGTTGAGCACGTTAAGCTGCGGATAGAACGCCAGGAACATCGCCGGGATGATGGCGAAGTACTTCGCCACGTCGTTGGCGATCGAGAACGTCGTCAGCGCACCGCGAGTCATCAACAGCTGCTTGCCGATCTCCACCACCTCGATCAGCTTGGTCGGGTTGGAGTCGAGGTCGACCATGTTGCCGGCCTCGCGCGCCGCCTGCGTGCCGGTGTTCATGGCAACCCCGACGTCGGCCTGCGCCAGCGCGGGCGCGTCGTTGGTGCCGTCGCCGCACATCGCCACCAGCTTGCCCTTGGCCTGCTCGTCACGGATCAGCTTCAGCTTGTCCTCTGGCGTCGCCTGGGCCAGGAAGTCGTCGACGCCGGCTTCGGCGGCGATCGCGGCCGCGGTCATCGGGTTGTCACCGGTGATCATCACGGTGCGGATGCCCATGCGGCGCAGCTCGGCAAAGCGCTCGCGGATGCCGCCCTTCACGATATCCTTGAGCTGGATGACGCCAAGCAGCCGGCCGTCCTTAGCCACCGCGAGCGGCGTACCGCCCTCCTTCGCGATCTCGTCGGCGATCGACTGCAGCTCGCGGCCGATGTCGGAGTTGAGCAGCGGCTGGAGCGAGCGGACGGTATTTCCGCTCGAGACCGGCTGCGTTCCGCCGGAGACATAGTTGAGGATCGCGTCGACCGCGCCCTTGCGCACCGACGAGCCGCCGGTATCGACGCCGCTCATGCGGGTCTGCGCCGTGAAGGGGATGAAGGTGGCCCCGAGCTCGGCCATATCGCGGCCGCGGATAGCATATTTTTCCTTCGCCAGCACGACGATGGAACGGCCTTCCGGCGTTTCATCGGCGAGCGAGGCGAGTTGCGCCGCGTCGGCCAGCTCCTGCTCGGTGACGCCGCGCACCGAACGGAAGGCGGTCGCCTGACGGTTACCGAGGGTGATGGTGCCGGTCTTGTCGAGCAGAAGCGTATCGACGTCGCCGGCCGCCTCCACCGCGCGGCCGGACATCGCCAGCACATTGAAGCGCACCAGGCGGTCCATGCCGGCGATGCCGATGGCGGAGAGCAGCGCGCCGATCGTGGTCGGGATCAAGGTCACGAACAGCGCCACCAGCACCACGACCGAGATCGAGCCGCCAGCATAGGCCGCATAGCTCGGAATGGTCACGGTCGCGAACACGAAGATGATGGTGAGCCCCGCGAGCAGGATGTTGAGCGCGATCTCGTTCGGCGTCTTCTGCCGCTCGGCGCCTTCGACCAGCTTGATCATGCGGTCGATGAAGGTCGAGCCTTGCGCCGCCGTGATGCGGACCTTGATCCAGTCCGACAGCACCTGCGTGCCGCCGGTCACCGCCGAACGGTCGCCGCCGGACTCGCGGATGACCGGCGCGGATTCACCGGTTATGGCGGCCTCGTTCACCGAGGCCACGCCCTCGATCACCTCGCCGTCGGAGGGGATATTGTCGCCGGCTTCGACCAGCACGATGTCACCGACCTTGAGGCTGGTGCCGGACACCAGGCGAATGGTGCCGTCGGAACCCGAGAGCAGCTTCGCCTGGCTCTCGGTGCGGGTCTTGCGCAGAGAGTCGGCCTGGGCCTTGCCGCGCCCTTCCGCGACCGCTTCGGCGAAATTCGCAAACAGCACGGTGAACCACAGCCAGACGATGATCTGGAAGGTGAAGCCAAGGTGCTCGCCGCCGGTCACGAGGTCGCGCAGGAAGATCACGGTGGTGAGCGCGGCCACGATCTCGACCACGAACATCACGGGGTTCTTGACCATCGCCCGCGGGTGAAGCTTGACGAAGGACGCACGGATCGCGGGATTGAGGATCTTCGGATCCAGCATCGCCGACATCGACGAGCGCTTCTGCAGTTTCATGGTTTCCATGGAGGTCACTCCAGAATCAGAACAGGGTGTTGGCGTTCATCGCGAGATGCTCGACGATGGGGCCGAGCGCGAGCGCCGGGAAGAAGGTGAGGCCGCCGATGATCAGGATCACGCCGACGACGAGGCCGACGAACAGGCCGCCCGTGGTCGGGAACGTACCGGCCGAGGCAGGCACCGACTTCTTCTCCGCGAGCGAACCCGCGATCGCCATCGCCGGCACGATCATGAAGAAGCGGCCGACGAACATCGCGCTGGCGAGCGTCAGATTATAGAAGAAGGTGTTGCCGGAGAGACCGGCAAAGGCTGAGCCGTTATTGCCGGTTGACGACACGTAGGCATAGAGAACCTCGGTGAAGCCATGCGGCCCGGCATTCGCCATCGAGGCGACTGCCGACGGCAGCACCACGGCGACCGAGGTCCAGCCCAGATACATCAGGGGCAGCACCAGGATCGCGAGCATCGCCATCTTGACCTCGCGCGCCTCGATCTTCTTGCCGACATATTCCGGCGTGCGGCCGACCATCAGGCCCGCCACGAAGATCGAGAGCACGACGAACAGGAGCATGCCGTAGAGGCCGGCGCCGACGCCGCCGATGATGATTTCGCCGAGCTGCATGTTGATCAGCGGAATCATGCCGCCGAGCGCGGTGAAGCTGTCATGCATGGCGTTGACCGCGCCGCAGGAGGCAGCCGTGGTGACGACCGCAAACAGCGAGGACGCCACAATGCCGAAGCGGACTTCCTTGCCTTCCATGTTGCCGCCGGTCAGGCCCAGCGCCTCAAGCGCGGTGGTGCCATTGGCTTCCGCCCAATAGGTGACGAAGACGCCGGCGAGGAACAGCGTGCCCATCACGGCGAAGATCGCCCAGCCCTGGCGCTGGTTGCCGACCATGCGGCCGAACACGTTGGTCATGGCCGCGCCGATCGCGAAGATCAGGACGATTTGCAGAAGGTTCGACAACGCGGTCGGATTCTCGAAGGGATGCGCGGCATTGGCATTGAAGAAGCCGCCGCCGTTGGTGCCCAGCATCTTGATCGCCTCCTGGGACGCCACCGGCCCCTGTGCGATCAGCTGTTTGGCTCCTTCCAGGCCGATGGCCTGGGTATAGGCGCCCAGATTCTGCGGCAC
>Ga0153954_1001510_pt1 | contig 12253 bp, 7 predicted proteins | sample TSFL038MetaG_FD_102277 | JGI IMG/M metagenome (GOLD analysis project Ga0153954, IMG submission 102277) | Attine ant fungus gardens microbial communities from Florida, USA - TSFL038 MetaG | ecosystem: Host-associated > Fungi > Mycelium > Unclassified | place: USA: Florida, Wekiwa Springs State... | reverse complement strand
CCTGCTCGGTCGGGCCCTGCTCCACAATTTTCCCGGGTTGCATGACGATGGCGCGGTCGCAGAGGGGGCGCACCACGTTGAGGTCGTGGGACACGAAGAGATAGCTCATGCCGAGCGTGTCCTTGAGCTCCTGCACAGATTGAGCGACCGGGGCTGGCGCCTGTAGCCCGGATGGAGCGAAGCGCAATCCGGGGGTTCGTGCCACGCGATCAATCTGCCCCGCATTGCGCTGCGCTCCATGCGGGCTACGAACGCGGACCGCCTTACGCCTTCACGTCGTTCTTGCCATGATAGCACCAAGAGAAGAAGTATTCGGGTAATGGAGCCCGCCGCCGAGCGTCCCGCTCAGTTTACGAGCAATCGCCCGCAACATTTTCAGGCGATGCCCGGCTCTAGCGGACAAACCGCCCCCCGTTCAACGGCATGGCGTGGCACGTCCGTTGCAAATCCGGCGCCGGATGGCTTCGTTTGCTCACGTCCCCTCAAACGAACTGAAGGAGAGACCGATGACCCGTGCAGCACTCACCGAGAAGATCCTCGACATAAAGCGCGAGAACGGATGGAGCTGGAAGCACATCTGCAACGAGATCGGCGGGTATTCGCCGGTGTTGCTGGTGGGCGCACTGCTCGGACAGATGAAGCTGACCAAGCCGCAGGCCGCCAAGGCCGGCGAGCTCTTCGGACTGTCGAAAGCCGAGACCGCGCTCCTCAACGAGGTGCCGATGCGCGGCGCGGGCGTGCCGATGCCGCCGACCGATCCGCTGATCTATCGGTTCTATGAGCTGGTGATGGTCAACGGCCCGGCCTGGAAAGCGCTGATCGAGGAGGAGTTCGGCGACGGCATCATGTCGGCGATCGATTTCGACATGCAGATGGAGCGGATGCCGAATCCCAAGGGCGACCGGGTGAAGATCACCATGTCGGGCAAGTTCCTGCCGTACAAGTATTACGGAAACACCGGCAACGTGCCGGAATATGGATATAAGGAAGAGTGAGCGTGGTAGTAGGATGGGTTGAGCCATAAGGCGAAACCCATCATTCAACAGCGGCACGAAAGCGATGGGTTTCGCTGCGCTCAACCCATCCTACACATGCTGAGACACCAATTCAGTAGACATCCTGCTGATAGCGGCCTTTCTTCTTGAGGTCGGCGACGAAGGCGACCGCCTCGTCGACTTTGCGCGCTCCGTGCTGGGCGACGATGTCGACCAGCGCAAGCTCCACATCCTTGGCCATGCGCTTGGCATCGCCGCAGACATAGACATGGGCGCCTTCCGCGAGCCAGGCCCAGAGGTCGCGGCCGACCTCGCGCATGCGGTCCTGCACGTAGAACTTCTGATCGTTGTCGCGCGACCACGCCAGCGAAAGCCGGGTGAGCAGCCCCGTCGCCTTCATGCCGGACAGCTCGTCCTCGTAGAAGAAGTCGCTGTCGTGGTGCTGATGGCCGAAGAACAGCCAGTTGCGGCCTTTGGCCTTGGTCGCCATGCGCTCGTGCAGGAAGGCGCGGAACGGCGCGACGCCGGTGCCGGGCCCGATCATGATCACCGGCACCGCGGGATTGGTCGGCAGGCCGAAGCCGATCGCCCTCTGCACATAGACCCTGACCGCATCGCCGGGCCGCGCGCGCGCGGCGAGGTAGGTGGAGGCGACACCGAGCCGGGTGCGCCCGTTGATCGGATAACGTACCGCGTCGACCGTAAGCGCGACGCGCCCGGGACTGCTCTTGGGAGACGACGCGATCGAATAGAGCCGCGGCTGCAGCGGATCGAGCGACTCGATGAATGCCTCCGGATCGGGGCGGATGCCGGGAAATTTCTCCAGCGCCGCCAGCACGTCGAGCGTCGCGGCATCACCGTCGGGATCGCCGCCGGATGCCAGCGCCTTCGCCTTCTGCCGCCGCTCGCCGCCGGTGATGTACGAGATCAGCTGGAACAGCATGTCGGGCGCCGGCGACAGCGAGACGCCGTCGATCAGCTCTTCACGCAGGGTGCGATCGCCGATCGGAAAATCGGCGGGCGCGGCAATGGCGCGAATGATCGCATCGACGAGTTGGGGATCGTTCAACGGAAAGAGGCCGAAGGCGTCGCCGACGACGTAATCGAGGCCGCTCTGCGCGAGATCGAGCTCGATGTGCCACGTCTCCTTGGCGGAACGCGCCTTGTTGAGGCGGGTGCGCGAGACGAGTCGCGCCGCGACCGGGTCGTTGCGCGAACGCCCGGGCGAGGCGCCCGGTGCAGGCTTGGAGACAACCTTGGGCGCCGCCGGTGCACCGAGATCGTCGAACAGCGTCTTGAGCATGCGGGTGGTGTCCTTGCCACCGGGCACGCACAGATTCAGCCGCTCCTCCTTGCGCGTGAAGATCGCGTCGGAATAGTCCTCGCAGGTATAGCCGCACTGGCCGCAATCCTGCTGGCCCATCGCCGCCATCATCTGTCGCCGCAACGGCCGGCCCTCGGCGAGCTTCATGCGATCGGGGAGCGGCATGCCGGGGTCGTGCCAGGGCGCGCCGTCGTCGTCATCGTCAGCGGTCTTGTCGGCGGTTTTGGCCGACGGCACGCCGCCTTGAAGACCCTCCATCAATGCGGCGGACGCTTCCGGCGACAGGGCGGTGACGCCGCCCTCGATCGCGAACAGACCCGCAAAGAAGCCGCTCAGCCAGTCGCGCTGCTCGGGCGTGAAGGGCGCGTTGTCCGGAAGGAGGCGCGGAATCGGCGGGCGCGCGGGCAAGGTCATGCGATCGCCTCCGCGGCGAACATCGTCTTGAGCGCATCGACGTCGTGGCGATTGGCGAAGGTGAGGAAGGTCTCCTCCGCCGACGCGCGATGGACGAGGTAGGCCTTGAGCATGCCCTCGACCTTGGCCGGCGCATCCTCCGCCTTCACGTCGCGATAGAGCTCGCGGCCGAGCGCGGCATCGGGCCCGAAGCCGCCGCCGGCATGGATGTGATAGCCCTCGACCGCGTCGCCGTCCTCGGCGACCGCGACCTTGCAGGCGATCAGCCCGATATCGCCGATATAGTGCTGCGCGCAGGAGTGATGGCAGCCGGTGAGATGGATGTTGACCGGCGTATCGAGCGTGAGCCTCGCCTCGCACCAGCGCGCAATCTCCTCGGCATGCCGCTTGGTGTCGGAGGCGGCGAACTTGCAGCCGCTGTTGCCGGTGCAGGCGATGAGGCCGGCGCGGACGGCATTGGTCTCGGCCGCCAGCCCGAGCGCAGCGAGCGCCGCGAGCGCGGCGTCGATGCGCTCCGCAGGCACGCCCGAGACAAGCAGGTTCTGCCAGACCGTGAGCCGGATCTCGCCATCGCCGAAGTCGCGCGCCAAAGCGGCGAGCCCACGCATCTGGTCCGACGTCAGCTTGCCGACGGGAAGCACCACGCCGATGAAATGCAGCCCCGGCTGCTTCTGTGCGTGCACGCCGATATGGGCGCTGCGGTCATAGGCCGGACGCGGCGCGATCGCCTCCGGCGGGACACGATCGAGCTTGCGGTCGAGCTTCTCCTCGATGAGCGCGACGAACCTCTCCATGCCGAGGCGATCGATGACGTATTTGAGCCGCGCCTTGTTGCGGTCGGTGCGGTCGCCGTGCTCGATGAATACCCGCACCACGGCATCGGCCACCTTGGTCGCATCATCGGGCCTGACGATCACGCCGGTCTCGCGCGCAAAGTCGCGATGCCCGGTGATGCCGCCGAGCGCGAGGCGGAACCAGACGCCGCCCGCGAGGCCGAACCCGTCCTTCACCTCGACCGCCTGGAAGCAGATGTCGTTGGTGTCCTCCAGCACCGGAATGATGCCGGCGCCGTCGAACGCGACGTTGAACTTGCGCGGCAGGCCGTAGAGCGAGCGGTCGTTGAGGATGTGGAAGTGCCATTCCCGCGCATAGGGCCGCGTGTCGATCAGTTCCTGCGGATCGATGCCCGCGGTCGGAGTGCCGGTGACGTTGCGGATATTGTCGGCGCCGGATCCGCGCGAGCACAGCCCGAGGTCCTGGATCCCCTCGACCATAGCGACCGCATGCTTGGGCGCAATCTCGCGCACCTGCAGGTTGGCGCGTGTGGTGACATGCGCATAGCCGCCGCCGTAGCGCTCGGCGAGATCGGCGATGCCGGCAAACTGCCAATGGGTGAGAATGCCGTTGGGGATGCGCAGCCGGCACATATACGAGGTCTGGTTCGGCGCCACATAGAACAGGCCGAAGAACCGCCAGCGGAAATTGTCCGGCGGCTTGGGCGCCTCGTCGGCGGCCGCCTGCGCCTTCAGCCGCTCGTAGCCGTCGAAAGGATGCAGCTCGCGCTTGAATTTTTCCTGATCGGTGAGCTTGCCGCCGGCGGCGACGACCCGGTCTTGCGCACGCAGATGAGCCGCATCGGGACCGATGGGCTCGGCCGCCGTGGTGCCGCCGCTGGAGCGCACGCCATCGCGGGCGACCTTGGCGATCTGCAGGCCGGCCGCCAGACCTTCCAGGTAGCGCTTCTGCTCCGGATTGAAATCACCGGACATCGCGTCGCCACTCATCGCGTCGCCACACCTTGCATCAGCGCGTCACCATCAAGCGTCACTCGGCGGGGACCTGCGCGGGAGCGGCCAGCGGCGCAGGCGCCGAGGCCGCGCGCGGCTTGTAGGTGAGGTAGATCGCCAGGCCCGTGAAGGTGAATCCGCCAACCAGGTTGCCGAGCGTCACCGGGATCTGATTCCACAGCCACCAATCGGCGACAGTGACCTTGGCACCCAGGATCATGCCGGTCGGGATCACGAACATGTTGACGACCGAATGCTCGAAGCCTTGCGCGAAGAACACGAACACCGGCATCCACGCCGTCGCGATCTTGCCGATGGTCGAGCTCGTGGTCATCGCCAGTACGACGGCGAGACAGACCATCCAATTGCAGAGGATCGCCTTGACGAAGACGGTCACCATGCCGGCCATGCCGAAGGCGGCATATCCGGTGGTCTTGGCCTCCGCGATCTGGACGATGCGCGCGGCCACGCCTGCCGGCGCGATCGCCCCCATGTCGGTGAGCGCGATCGCGATCAGCACGCCATAGGCGATGCTGCCGATCAGGTTGGCGATGAACACCCAGCCCCAATTGGCGAGCACGCTGGCGCCGCTCGCTTCGCGATCGAGCCAGGGCAGCGGTACCAGCGCGAAACTGCCGGTGATCAGCTCGAGGCCGAGCAGCACGATCATGACGAGCCCGACCGGAAACACCAGCGCGCCGACCAGCGCTTGTCCGGTCGATGCCGCCGCGGTCAAGGCGAGACTGGTCGAGACGCCGAGGATCGCGCCGGAGAGAATGCCGCGAATGAGCAGATCGCGCGGCGCAAGCGCGAGCTTGTTGCGGCCGCTTGCGATCATCGACGCTGCCACCTCGGTCGGCTTTGCGTAGTCCATGTCCCGTTCCTTGCATGCGTTGAACGATCGCGCGTCGGTCAAACAAATGACGTCCCGGGTCCGCAGCGGAATCCGGCGCCAGCATTACTGCAGCGTCTTGATCGGCCGGCGGGGCGGCGCGTCAGCGATCGGCGTCGATGACTGACGGTTAGCCCTATGCAAAGCAGATCTATGCAAGGCGGGTGCCAGCCGCTCCCGATGGGATATTTTCCATTATTTTCAAGCCGCCACCGTTCCGGTCACGAGGATGAACCAGGTCTTTTCGCGCGCGCCGGTGCTCCTTTTCACCTCACGGCGCACACCATTTGTGCGGCACAGCATTTTTGCCCAACGCTTGTGCAGCATGGCGGTCTTGCGCAGTGTCGGTGGCAATCAGGGCCCGGCCGCGACCGGCGTCCCGATGTAGCGGGCCCGCGGCCTGATGAGATAGCCGCTCGCCAGTTGCTCCAGCGCATGCGCCAGCCAGCCGGCGCAGCGTGCGACCAGAAACAGAATGAACGCCGCATCGTGCGGAAGCCGCAGGGCATGCACGAGCACGGCAAGGGCGAAATCGATATTCGGCTGCTCGCCGACGATGGCTTCGACCGTCTGTGCCAGCGTCCGCATGTGCGGCGGCGGCCGCAACACCCGCAGCAGCGCGAGCGCGCGTGGATCGCCGCCGGGATAGAGCGGGTGCCCGAAACCCGGGATCGGACGGCCCTGCGCCAGCCAGGTGCGGACCGCGGGCTCCGCGCCGCTGCGTTGCGCCTCCGCGACCAGCGCATGCACCTGCAACGCGGCGCCGCCGTGCAGCGGACCCGACAGCGCGCACAGTCCCGCAAGCACGCTTGCCGCGAGCGACGCTCCGGTCGAGGCGGTGACCCGCGCTGCGAAGGTCGAGGCGTTGAGCTCGTGATCGGCGAGCAGCACCAGCGCGCGCCTGACCGCATCGGCGCCGGCCGCGCCGCAGCCCCATTGGTCCGCCAGCCGCCGGTGAATGGGCATGTCGTGCGCGGTCCGCGATGCGAACGCGCCGGCGACCAGCATCATCAGGTCAGCGGCTTCCGCCTGCAGCGCGACCGGCGCGCGGCCGAATGCCGGCTCGTCGGCTCCGGCGCGCGCCGCGAGAACGGCGAACACATGCGCGCGCGGATCGGCGCAACGATCGGGCTTGGTTTTGCCGGCGTGGGCCGCCGCCCGCCGCGGCGCACCGATGTTGGATGGCCCGAACGCCTTCGCATTCCACAGCAGCGCCGCAACCTCTTCGAGCGTGGCATTCGCCGCCAGTTCGGCCGCATCGCGCCCGCGATAGAACAAGCGCTCCTGCGCGACGGTCGCGATCGCCGTCGGCAGGATCGGATCGCCCCAGGCGATGGTGCCGGCGGCCACCGCCTCGACGGCGCGGCCGCGCTTGCGCCGCTGCGCCAGCGCCTTCACGTCGGCGGCGCGATACAGGCTCCGGCGCGGATCGTCCGGGTCCGCCTTCGCGCCGATCCGACGGCGCGTCACATAGGCATAAAGGGTCTGCGGCCTGATCCCGAGCAACGCCATGGTCTCGGCCGCCGAAAGCCATCCTGCACGTGCAGCCATGTTGATTCTGTCCGTCAAGATTGACGTCAATGTTAGGCCATCCGATGTCTCGTGAGAACAGGATCTTCGGAACGAGACGGAGGTGACGATGACGACCGACGCATTGGCGAGCGACGGACTGGATGGCGTGGTGGCAGCCGACACGGTGCTGTCGGAGGTCGACGGCAGCAACGGACGGCTGATCATTCGCGGACACTCGCTCGATGCGCTCGCCGGCGCGACCACGTTCGAGGCGCTGGCCGAACTGCTGTTCGCGGGCTTCTTCGCCGGCGTGCCCGACGCCGCGCAGATGGTGGGCGCGCTCGGCCGCGCGCGCTGCGAGGTGTTCGACGAGGTCGGCGCGCTGGACGCGCGGCTCGCGGCGCTCCCGCCATTCGACGCGGTGCGTGCGCTGGTCGCGCGGCTCACTGACGGCGACGACCTCGCGACGGCGTTGCGCCTGTTGGCGGCGCCGGCGGTGTTCACCGCTGCGGTCGTGCGCACGCAGCGCGGCGCGGCGCCGATCGCGCCCGATCCCGCGCGCGCCCATAGCGCCGACATCCTGGCGATGATGGGCGGCAGCGCCGACGCCGCCCATCATCGCGGATGTGCCGCGGCGCTCGATGCCTATCTCGTCACCGTCTCCGACCACGGCCTCAACGCGTCCACGTTCACCGCGCGCGTGGTGGCCTCGACGCGCGCGGGGCTGACCTCCTCCGTGCTGGCGGGTCTGTGCGCCTTGAAGGGACCGCTGCACGGCGGCGCCCCCGGCCCGGTGATCGAGATGCTCAACGCGATCGGCACGGCCGAGAACGCGCGTCCATGGCTCGAGGCCGCGCTCGCGCATGGCGACCGGCTGATGGGCTTCGGCCACCGCATCTACCGTGTGCGCGATCCGCGCGCCGACGCACTCAAGCGCGCGGTGCGCACGCTGATGGCCGGCTCGAACAGCATTCCCGGTCGGCTCGCGCTCGCCGAGAGCGTGGAAGCCGCCGCGCTCGCGGTGCTGCGCGCACACAAACCCAACCGGTCGCTCGACACCAATGTCGAGTTCTACACCGCGCTCCTGCTGGAGGCGCTCGGCTTCCCGCCCGAGGTCTTCACCTGCGTGTTCGCAATGGGCCGCACCGCAGGCTGGATCGCACACGCACGCGAGCAAGTCGCCGGCGGCCGCCTGATCCGACCGCAGTCGCGCTACATCGGCCCGGCGCCGAAGAAAGCAGCGTGAGGTTTGATGTTTGCACCACACGGTCGGTGCGCCCCCTCTCCCCACTTGGGGAGAGGGTGGGGGTGAGGGGGTTACCGCACTCTCGGTCGTGCCCCTTCCATCGGCCGGTAACCCCCTCACGACCGACCCTCTCCCCTAACGGGGAGAGGGGGCGCACTGCCTGCGCGGCGAGATGGTGCATCAACACCGCGCACAGCATCAGCACCGCACACATCGATATCGCTTGTCCACAGGCGTTCTTTCGCCGGCGAAAGAACGCCCGCACTATTCTGCACTGATTCGCCTCACATCCTTGCTCGCGCGCTGGCGCGAGGTCGGACGACGAACGGATGCGGTTTCACGCCGACCTGCACGTGCACTCGAAGTATTCGCGCGCGACCAGCCGCGATCTCGACCTCGAGCATCTTGCAGCCTGGGCCTGCCGCAAGGGCATCGGCGTCGTCGGCACCGGCGATTTCACGCATCCGGCCTGGTGTGCCGAGCTCAAGCAGAAGCTCGTCCCGGCCGAGCCCGGATTGTTCCGCTTGCGCGACGATATCGCGGCGGCGGTCGCGCAGACGCTGCCGCCGGCGTGCCGCGCGGATGTGCGGTTCATGCTCGAGGTCGAGATCTCGACCATCTACAAGAAGGGCGAGCGCACCCGTAAGATCCATCATCTGATCTACGCACCCGACTTCGATACCGTCGATCGCATGTCGGCGCGGCTCGCGCGCATCGGCAATATCGCTTCCGACGGCCGCCCGATCCTCGGGCTCGATTCGCGCAACCTCCTCGAGATCGCGCTCGAATCCGGACCGGACGCCTATCTCGTGCCGGCGCATATCTGGACGCCGTGGTTCGCGGCGCTGGGATCGCAATCCGGTTTCGATTCGATCGTCGAATGTTACGGCGACCTCGCCGATCGCATCTTCGCGGTCGAGACCGGGCTGTCGTCCGATCCGGCGATGAACTGGCGGGTTTCGTTCCTCGATCGCTACCGGCTCACCTCCAACTCCGATGCGCATTCGCCGGGCAAGCTCGGACGCGAAGCCACCGCGTTCGATTGCGAGCGCGACTATTTCGCGATCAAGCACGCGCTCGAGACCGGCCAAGGCTATGCCGGAACCGTCGAGTTCTTTCCCGACGAGGGCAAGTATCACCTCGACGGCCACCGCAAGTGCAATGTGCGGCTCTCTCCCCCGGAGACGCTCGCCAATGGCGGACGCTGCCCGGTCTGCGGGCAACCCGTCACCATCGGCGTCGAGCACCGGGTCGAGGTGCTGGCCGACCGCAGCGAGGCGGACGCCAAGCCGCCGGCGACTGCGGGCGAGGTCGCGAACCTGGTGCCGCTCCCTGAGATTCTGTCCGAGCTGAGCGGCAGCGGCGTCGGCACGCGCACGGTCGAGCGCAGCTATGGGGAGGCCATCGCCAAGCTCGGGCCGGAGCTCGACATCCTCCAGGCGGTGCCGGTCGAGGACATCGCGCGCAGCGGCTCGTCATTGCTGGGCGAGGCGATCACGCGCCTGCGCGCCGGCAAGGTGATCCGCGATCCCGGCTACGATGGCGAGTACGGCGTCATCCGCCTGTTCGAGGAGCGCGAGCTGAAACAGCTCACCACCGGCGGCCTCCTCTTCGACGCGCCGATTTCGAAACGGAAGACGCGCGCGGCACCAAAGATTGAAGCTGATGCCGCCAGCGTCGCGGACGAGGCGCCGCGCAAGCCGGTGCGGCTGCAGCTGGTCAGCGACCGTACGGCCGCAGTTGCATCGGGCTTGCTCGCAGCGCTCGACGAGGATCAACGCGCCGCGGCGCAGACCATCGAAGGACCGCTGCTGATCGTTGCCGGCCCCGGTTCCGGCAAGACCCGCACGCTCACCTATCGCATCGCCCATCTGGTCGCTGAGCGCGGCGTTCCGCCGGAGCAATGCCTCGCCATCACCTTCACCCGCCGTGCCGCAGCGGAAATGCGCGAGCGGCTCTCGCATCTCATTCCGGACGCTGCGGAGAAGGTCGCGGTCCACACCTTCCACTCCCTCGGGCTGGCGCTGCTGCGCGAGCACGGGCCCGCCGCCGGCCTCCAGCGCGGATTTCGCGTCGCGAGCGACGCCGAGCGCATCGATCTCCTCGTCGAGACGCTCGGCTACACCGCGCAGAAGGCGGAGCGGCTGCTGCGCGCGATCTCACGGGAGAAACGCACCCAGTGCTCGGCCGGCGCCGAAGCCGCCGACGCGATCGCGGCATACGGCCGCGCGCTGGCGCTGCGCGACCTCATCGACTTCGATGACCTGATCGCGCTGCCGGTGCGCGCGCTGGTGGCCGATGCAGGCATGACGGCGCACTGCCGCGAGCGCTGGCGATTTATCTCCGTCGACGAGTTCCAGGACGTCGACGAGCAGCAGTATCGCCTGCTCAATCTGCTTGCGCCGCCCGACGCCAATCTCTGCGTCATCGGCGATCCCAACCAGGCGATCTACGGCTTCCGCGGCGCCGACGCCTCCTGCTTCGACCGCTTCAAGCACGACTATCCGGCCACGCGGACGGTGCGGCTCGCGCGCAACTATCGCTCCTCGGGCACGATCGTCACCGCGTCGTCGCAGCTGATCGCCGTGCAGCAGCCTGCGGCACGCGCAAGCGAGCCGATCGCCACAGTGGTGCGCGACATGCACGAGCGCATCACCGTGCATACCGCGCCGACCGAGCGGGCGGAGGCGGAATCGATCGTGAAGACGATCGAGCAGATGATCGGCGGACATACCTTCTTCTCGATCGACAGCGGCCGCGCGACGGGAGCCCCTGGCCGCGCGCTGTCCTTCTCGGACATCGCCGTGCTCTATCGCACCGCGTCCGTCTCGGCGGCGCTGTGCGAAGCCTTCGAGCGCTCCGGCATGCCCTACCAGAAGAGCGCCCACACGCCGCTCGCCGAGGAGCCCGCCGCCTGCGCCCTGCTGCAGGCGCTCGACGCCGATGCCCCCCTCGCCGAGGCGCTTGCAGCCGCGGCCCAGCGTGTCGAGGGATGCGACCCGGCGGCGATTGCGGTGAGCCTGCGGCGCCTCTCGGCGCTCGCCGCCTCCTGCAGCTATGACCGTGACCGCTTCCGCGACACGCTGGCGCTCACCACCGAAGCCGAGTTCTTCGACCCGCGCGCCGATCGGGTCTCGCTGCTCACGTTGCACGCCGCAAAAGGCCTGGAGTTTCCCGTCGTCTTCATCGTCGGGCTCGAGGACGGCCTGCTTCCGCTGCATTGGAGCGAGCCCGATGATGTCGCGCTCGCGGAAGAGCGCCGGCTGTTCTATGTCGGCATGACCCGCGCCAAGGACCAGCTCATTCTCAGTCGCGCCGAGCAACGCCACTGGCGCGGCGCGGTGCACCAGCTCGCGCCGTCGCCGTTCCTGCGCGCCATCGAGAGCGAACTCACCCGGCATCAGCGCATGGAGCCCATGCGCCGCAAGCCGCAGGATCGCCAGTTGCAGCTGTTCTGAAGGTCGCGATCTGACGGTAGGGTGGGCAAAATCGCCTGCCGTGTCGTCTCGATCGTGCACGGCTCGCGCGCGATTTTGCCCACGCGTCGCAACGTCCGGCAACGATCGCGCGTGGGCAAAGGCGCGAGAGTGCATACGTGCGGAGAGGTGGTTTGCGCGCCTTTGCCCACCCTACGACAAACGCTACATTGGCCCTCACGAATGACGTTGTGGGAGGGTTCCGCATGGACATCGGCTTCATTGGCCTCGGCCAAATGGGTTTCCACATGGCGCGCAGGCTGGTCGAGGCCGGTCATCGCGTGATGGTGTTCGACACCAATGCCGAGGCCATGGCGCGGTTGACGGCGCTGGGCGCGAAGGCGGCGGGCTCGCCGCGCGCGATGGCCGACGAGGTGGAGACCATCTTCGCGAGCCTGCCGACGCCCGATGTGGTGCTGGCGGTCGCGACCGGCCCCGATGGCGTCATTGCCGGCAAGCGCGTGCGCCGCTTCATCGATCTCTCGACCACCGGCGCGGATATGGCCAAGCGCATCTTCGACCTGCTCAAGGCGAAGAACATCACGCAGATCGATTGTCCCGTGAGCGGCGGCACCACCGGCGCCGCCAAGGGCACGCTCGCGCTGAT
>Ga0153954_1001509_pt1 | contig 12254 bp, 10 predicted proteins | sample TSFL038MetaG_FD_102277 | JGI IMG/M metagenome (GOLD analysis project Ga0153954, IMG submission 102277) | Attine ant fungus gardens microbial communities from Florida, USA - TSFL038 MetaG | ecosystem: Host-associated > Fungi > Mycelium > Unclassified | place: USA: Florida, Wekiwa Springs State... | reverse complement strand
GGCCGGTAAGCACCGTCAGCGAGTCACGCGGGATGACAACGTCGACGTTTTTCAGATTGTGTTCCCGCGCGCCGCGCACGTGGATGTTGCCGGCCATGAGGCGTGTCATTCCTTTTGGGGCTGGATGTTCATCCTGCGTTCCCGTATTGCCAGAGAGGTGGCAGGCTGGGAAGCCGATTCCGATATGGGTATGCGGATGTGGCGATGGCCAGGCATTTTGACGAGGGGTTCGGCCATTTTCCGAGTCGCCGGCGTGCCTGCGGCGGTGTGCCGGCGTTAACCCATTGGACGCTGGTTCAGAACTAGGATTGCTGGTCAGCAACCCTGGATCGCGATAAACCGGCCAGGATACCAAAATACATTCGTACGTAAGGGCATCGAGCTATGGCAGGCAGCGTCAACAAGGTGATCCTGGTCGGAAACCTCGGAAAGGATCCCGAAGTCCGCTCCACCCAAGACGGCAGCAAAATCGTCAACCTGACGCTCGCGACCAGTGAGACGTGGAACGACCGCGCCTCGGGCGAGCGGAAGGAGCGGACGGAGTGGCACCGCGTCGTCATCTTCAACGACCGGGTTGCTGACGTGGCGGAGCGCTATCTGAAGAAGGGCGCCAAGGTCTATGTCGAGGGTTCGTTGCAGACCCGCAAGTGGACTGACCAGCAGGGTCAGGAACGGTATACGACCGAGGTGGTGATCGGCCGCTTCAAGGGTGAGCTGACGATGCTCGATGGCAGGTCGGGCGGCGGCGGGGAGGGCGGTTACGCCGCCGACCCGGGTGCTTCGCCATCCGGTGGCGGCTATGCGCCGCGCGATCGTGCGCCGGCAGTGGCGGGCGGTGCTGCACGTCCGGGCGGCGCTGGGCGCAGTGGCGGGTCCGGAGGGCCGTCCTGGGACGCGCCACGCGGCGGCGATTTGGACGACGAGATCCCGTTCTAGGTCGGACCCGGAACGACCAGGCAACGAGGCGGCTTTGCCAACGGGCGAGGCCGCTGGTTGCCGGCGGTCTCACCGCCGCGGACGGACCGGTAATCGTGCCCGGCGTGGTAGGTGCGCGTGTGACCGATCAGGCACCGGTGCTTCGACGGTGGACAGGTGCCAGTGTTTCGGCTGGTTATTGGAACCGCAGATGAACGCCGAAAACGCCGATTGCGGTGCTGCGTGCTCTGCCGTGCGTCCACTCGCGCCGCGTTCCGCTCGACAGCCTGCTGCACTGTTGCCGCCCATGATGGCGATCCGCTGATTCGACGAGTCGCTCGATGCTGTCTGGGCCTCGCCATGCGCCTCAGTGCGGCCAGCTTGAAGCCACGCGTGAAGCTGCGGCGCTTGCGTCTCATAGGCGCATCCGTTCTTCTGTCCGAACAGTGTGTCTAGATTTCGTGTCCTGCGATAGGGGCGCATTCTAGAGCTCCAACCTCGATCCGCGTCCATCGGCGTTCATCCGCGGTTCCTTTTTTCGGCCCGGGCCGCCGTTGGAAATTGAGTGCGAGACCGGTCGGCGCCGACGTCCATGGTGCAGCGTGACCAACATGGAATGTGAGAATCCCTTAGTCCCTCCGGGACTCGTAAAAGCAGTGTCCAATCACCACCGCGGTCACCTCCGGCCCCGGTCCTGTTTCGCTCGTTTCCAGCCTGAGACGCGCACGACCTTTATTCCGGGACTGATCGAACCACATCGAATTTATATGCGTGGCCGATCATTTTCGGCGCCATGAACACGTGGTTCTTCACCCAGCCACACCTTCTCACGCTTCGCCTCGGCAGTGTCGCGGCGCTGGTTGTGATGATGGCTGCCATCGCGGCCTTGGCACACGGGATGAAGCGGATCGGGCGGTTGCGTTCCAGCAGGGATCATCATGGCAACACTCTCCTTCACCGGCGCGCCGGCCTGTCCTGATCGGCGCGTCAATACCGAGGGGCTGGCCGAGCTGGTCGCCGCACGGCTGCAACGGCTGCGTGGACCCTTCCGATGTCTGTTCGACTCCAGTGCCATGCTGCAGGAAGAGGTGCTGGCCCGCGTCGGGGCGGTCGAGATCCGCCGCGTTCCGGCGGGATGGCGCCTCGAGACCATCGTCAAGGGCGCGCCGGACGCCGCGCGCGAGACCGGATTGCGGCGCATGGCAAGCTATGTCGCGCGCCGCGTGCCGTCAGACCAGACGCTGCACGTGGTACGCCCGCTCATGCAAACCCAAGAAGCACCAAATCGCTGGCGGCTCAGCGTCCCGCTCGGCGGGATGGAAAACGCAACCGCGGCGCTTGCGGCAAGCGGTGGGCGCGTCCGGGTGCACGCGACCCGGCGAGTGACCGTTGCCGTCATGCCGGTGCGTGGCTGGCCCACGCCGCAACGGATCGCGGACGCCGACGCGCGGTTACGCGAGGCCCTAACCGAGACCGCCTGGATATCCACCGGTGCCGCAATCCTGCGCCTACACCGCTCGCTTGGCCTGCTGCCGCTGCTGGCACGCTTTCAGGTTGCCGTTCCGGTCGCCGACTCAGCCGCCTCAACAACGCTGACAGCGACCACCCGGTAGCAGCATCACCGACGCCGGCTTTTCTCAGGACGTGGCCAACACGCCGTGCAGCGCTGCCACCACCTGCGCACCTTCCCCCACTGCAGCCGCCACCCGCTTGGTCGAGCCGGAACGTACATCCCCGATAGCGAAGACACCGGGCACGCTCGTCTGCAGCGGCGACGCCGCATGCGCCGAAACTGGCCCCGGAGAGTCCGCGGCCATCGCGCCGGTTCGCACGAAGCCGCCGGGGTCGCGAGCCACCGGACAGTCCGACAGCCACGCCGTGTTCGGATCGGCACCGATGAACAGAAACAAGTGGCGTATGTCCATGCTGGTCGTGGTCCCGGCCGCATTATCCCGCAGGTCGAACCCGGCCAGACCGCTGGCGGCGTCGCCCGCCAGAGCCGTCACCTCGCAGCCCCGGTGAAGCACCACATTCGGCAGCGCCGCGATCCGCTCGATCAGGTAGCGCGACATTGACGCTTCGAGGCCCGCGCCACGAACAATCAGATGCAGCCGACGAACCCGAGGTGCGAGGTAGGCGACCGCCTGGCCGGCCGAGTTGCCGGCACCGACCAGCGCGACCTCCTGGTCCTCGCACAGCTTCGCTTCGACCGGGGACGCCCAATAGGACACGCCCGCGCCTTCGAACATCGCGAGATTGGCAATGTCCGGCCGGCGGTAGCGCGCTCCGCAGGCGATGACGACGGTGCGCGATTTGACCTGCCGCTCACCCGCAAGCCGCAGCTGGAACGGCACCCCGGTCCGCAGATCAGCGGCGGCACAGTCCAGTGCCTCAACGGTGACCGGAATGGCGATCTCAGCGCCAAACTTCTGCGCCTGATTGAAGGCGCGGGCGGCCAATGCGTGACCGGAGATGCCGGTTGGGAACCCCAGGTAGTTCTCGATCCGCGCCGATGCACCGGCCTGACCACCGAAGGCCCGGGAATCCAGTACCACGACCGAGAGACCCTCGGATGCGGCATACACTGCCGCTGCCAGTCCGGCCGGTCCGGCGCCGACCACCGCGACATCATACACCCGTTCAGGATCGAGCTCCGGCGTGATGCCGATACAGGCACCGACATCGATATCGGTTGGTCGTTTGAGCAGGGAGCCGTTCGGGCAGAGCAGCAGCGGCAGGTCATCGGCAGCCAGGCCCAACCGCTCGACCATGGCTCTGCCCTCGACGTCCTCGTGGGCGTCCAATACGGAATAGGGATAGCCGTTGCGGCTCAGGAACCCTTCGATCCGCACCAGGTCCGGGTCGCTATGCGAGCCGATCAGCACGGAGCCGACGCCGCCACCCGCGATCAGCTCCACTCGGCGCAGGATGAATGCCCGCATGATGATCTCGCCCAACTCCGCCGACCCGATGAGGAGGGCGCGCAGATGCGCGGCATCGAAGCTGGCAACCTCGCAGCCATCGGCCCCGGCGCGCGCCTCGACCAGCGACGCGCGTCCGGCGAGTTGCGTCAATTCGCCGCTGATATGGCCCGGGCCGTGGCTGACGATGAGGCCTTCCCGGCCGGTGCCGTCATGCCGCAGGATGTCCACCGCGCCGTCCAAAACGAGGAAGGCTGGCGCGTTGCGCTCGCCGATCGAGACCAGCACCGCCCCGGGTACAAACCGTTGCGGTGGCCCGGAGGCGAAACGCAGCGCGGTCGCGATCTGCGTGGGAGTCAACGTGGGGAAGATCTGGCTGTATCGCGTATCGATCAGGCTCATCGTCAGATCCTTCCTGGTATGCCGGCAGCCAACGCAGCAGGCGTGTGGGCAGTTCTGGACACTGGTGTTGTGACCTGCCAACGCCAAGAGGCCAGATCGTCGCATCGTGTGTTTCAACGGTGTTTGCGGCGTCGCACACCGGCGGTTGCAACTCGGTAAATTCCGCCCCAGCCACAACGGAGCCGCGCGCGCCTGCAGCACCCGCCGGAGCCAGCCGGTCGGTGCCCGGCCGGCATCGTCAGCCTGGCGCCGGTGGCGCATTGACGTTTCGAAGCCTCACACACAGGCCTCGACATTGCGTAAGCGGATCCGCGAACGGGGGACCGAGCCGCTTCCGCACGCTGCCGCGGCATGAAACTTGCTGTTACAGAGCCATAAGCAGAAATACAGGGCCGGTGTCCGCAGCTATGAACGAAACGGTAAGGTCCATCCCGAGCCAGGCTGGCGAGCAGTCTGCCCTGTCAATCGAGCTCGATGGACTGGTTAAGCAGCAGTACGCCCAGCATGTAGGCAATACTGATGGTGGGTTGGCCGACTACATTCCAGAATTGGCAAAAGTTCCTCCAGACCTTTTCGGCATTGCAATCGCCGCGCACGGCGGCCAGATCTTCACCGCCGGCGATGCGACGGCGCCGTTCACCATCCAATCTGTCTCTAAGGTGTTCACCTTCGCGATGCTGTTGGAGCGGGTCGGGCGCGCCGAGACATATGCCGCCGTTGGTGTGCAGCCGAGCGCCGAACCATTCAACGCCATCATGTTGGATGCCAGGACGCACCGGCCGTTCAATCCGATGCTGAACGCCGGCGCCATCGCCGTGGCCGGCCGGTTGCGCCAGACGATCGGAGCCAGCGCTTTCGACGCCGTGCTGGCGCTGTTCGAGCGTGCCGCGGGACATCGGCTGGAGGTCGATGAGGCAGTGTTCGAGTCCGAGCGCGAGACCGGCCACCGCAACCGGGCGATCGGCCATCTGCTGCGCGCAGCCGGTGTGTTTGACGTTCCGGTCGACGATGTGCTCGAGCTGTATTTCCGCCAGTGCTCGATTCAGGTCACCGCGACCGACCTTGCCGTGATGGGCGCGACACTGGCCAATCTCGGGATCAACCCGGTGACCGGTGTTGACGTCTTCGGCGTGGATGCGGTGCGTGACACGCTGTCGGTGATGTTCACCTGTGGCATGTACGACGGCACCGGCGACTGGGCGACCCGGGTCGGGCTGCCGGCGAAGAGCGGCGTGGGTGGCGGCATCATGGCCGTGGTCAATCGCCAGGTTGGCATCGGCGTGTTCTCGCCCCGTCTGGACGCGGAGGGGAATTCCGTGCGCGGGAAATTGTGCTGCATCGACCTGTCAGAGCAGATCGGGCTGCACGCGTTTGACCCGACCCATCCAGGCTCGACGTATTTGCGGGGATTGCCCAAGGGAAAGTGATCGGCCACCAAAATGCGATTGGGCGGCCTGACGCCATCATTCAGCTACGACGCCGCGTTGCTGACGGGTCTGCTATGAGTGGAACCGGCGCGCGCGATGGCTGACACCGTGATGCTGACGCCCACATAGTGCGCGGTTGTGAGAAAAGGTTCGGCATGGTCAGGCTTGTGGCGCTTCTACTACTCCTCGGCATTGCCGGAGGGCTGGGTGCCTGCGCCGGTGGATTTCCGCCGGTCGGCAACGGCCGCGGGATCCTCAACGACGCCGATCCGATGATGGGCGGCGGGGGCTGATCGCGAAGCTGAGGCAATGGGCTCAGATCCTTCGACCAGTGGCCCCTGGGTGGGGCCAAAATGCCAAATACAGGAGTTGAGATGATCAAGGTGCTCATGGTCTTGGTCGCGCTCGGAGCGACCTTGAGCGTTGCCGGCTGCAACGGTGCCGGCTTTGCTCAGCCGGCGCCGCGTTGGGGCGGAACCGTCTATCCAGCCAATCCGACGCTGGGCGGCGGGGGGTAGTACGAGATCGGCCTGACCGGCAGCGGCGGCAGGTCGGGAATTTCACGATGAACAATGGAGCGGAGCGATTTCACCTTGGGCAACAGGGTGAAGTCGCTCAGGCGCGTGCGCACAGCCGCTATTTGACGCGTGATCAGGTGGCAATCTGATCGCATTCTGCAACGTTGCAGCTTAATTCTGAGATTTGGGCGCTCATGAGAAATATTCGATCCGCGACCGAGTAGATATGTGTCGATTTCTTGCAGAGCGCGCGTCGGTACAAAGGAAATCGAGAAACAACTGGAATGGTTCGGTCGATTTTGCTATACGTCACATGCCTTCATATCGAAACGGCATGCGGATGACTTCCGGCACGCGGTGAATATTGCCGCGCCGACGTGAGCGGCTGTTCGCACTGGTCCGTTTCTGCCTGGCGGCGTCAAGTCGGCAATAATAAAGCAAAATACAGGAGGACTCGTCATGTCTGTCATTCAGGTCGGACTGGTCGACACCACAGGCGAAATCGATCCGCAGTTGGTGCAGGCCGCGGCCGCCGCGCTGAATATCCAGGTCACACGCGATCTGCCGCAGTTCTGGAACGTGACTGCCACGGTGCAATACTTGCCCAGCCACCACCGCGTACCATCCGGCGTCTGGCCAGTACAGCTGGTGCGCCATCTGCCGCCGGGTGAGGGCGGATTTCATACGGACCGGCATCATCAGCCCTACGCCAAGGTGATCGCCAACGCGCATGATGATACCTGGACGATCGACGCCAGCCACGAGATTCTCGAAATGCTGGTCGATCCCTACGGCAACCGGCTGCAGTCATCCGTTGCGATCGACATCAAAGGCGATGGCGTCATCGACACCACCGGCCAGTTCAACTACCTCGTGGAAGCCTGCGACCCCTGCGAGGCGAACAATTTTGGCTATTCAGTCAATGGCGTGCTGGTGTCGGACTTCATCACCCCGCATTACTATGATCCGGTCAAGACGGCGGGCACACGCTACAGTTTCACCGGTTCCATCACTGCGCCACGCCAGCTCCTGAAGGGCGGCTACATCTCCTTCGTCAATCAGGAACTCGATGAGTGGCAGCAGATCCTCTGGGTCGAACCGGGGCCGCCGCAACTCAACAATCTGGGCCCGGCGACGGGAGGCAGCCTGCGTGCCTGGATCGATGCAGAAATGACGAAGAACCGGGAGCGGCACACCATGATGCAGGAGGCGATCCACGGGGTGTCTACTGAGCGACAGCAGCACGCCAGGGAACGCCGCGCGAAGTTGGACACGATCGCTGAAGTGCGGGCGCGCAAGCTCTACAACCACGGCCTCTGACGCAGGCTGTTCATGATGCCGGCAACGGCGGCGGGGTGATCCTCGCCGTCGCTACGGATCGATCAACACGCCGGGGTTCATGATCCCGCGCGGGTCGAGCGTTGCCTTGGCCGCTTTCAGCGCCGCCGCGAACAAATCCGGCCGCTGGCGGTCGTACCAGGGACGGTGTTCGCGCCCGACCGCGTGATGGTGGGTGATCGTGCCGCCCCCCTCGATCACCGCATCAGACGCCGCGTTCTTGATCGCTTGCCACTGCTCCATCATCGCGCCGTGGCGACCCATCGCGTGGAAGCTGAAATACGGCGCGGGGCCGTCGGGATAGACATGCGTGAAACGACAGGTGACCTGGCCCGGCTTGCCGGTGACGTCGCGGATTGCCTTCTCGGTCGCGGCCTTGATGCTGTCGTGGAATGTTTCGAAACGATCCCAGGTGATCGCCGTCTCGAATGTGTCGTTGATGATGGCCCGTGGCGTCAGGAACTCGCGCGCATACGGCATGCGGATGAACGCGTTGCGCCACAGGCCGGCGGCGCCTTCGCGATGCGCGTCGGGACCGCCATCCGTCTCCGGCGTGCCGCCATGATCGCGCACCACCTCCAGCGCGCGGCTCATCCAGGCGTCGACGGGATGATCGGCAGACTCGAACGCCAGCACCATGATCGCGACACTGCCATCGGCGGCGCCCGTGTTGAACGCCTCCTGCGGGTCGAGGATGCGGCAATTCGACGGATACAGCCCGGTCTGGCTGAGCACCCGCAGCGCACGTGCGGCGGTGAAGAAATCCTTGAACCGCACTGCTCCGCCGGCCCGGAAGCTCGGCCGGTCCTGTAGCCGCATCCAGGCCTCGGTGATGACGCCGAGGATGCCCTCGGAGCCGATGAACATCCGATCGGGGCTAGGCCCGGCGCCGGAGCCCGGCAGCCGCCGACTCTCCAGCGTGCCGGCCGGAGTAACGACCCGCAGGCTTTCCACAAAGTCGTCGATGTGGGTGTACAGCGTGGCGAAATGGCCCCCGGAGCGGGTGGCGATCCAGCCACCGAGCGTTGAATATTCAAAACTTTGGGGGAAGTGGCGGAGGGTGAGCTTGTGCGGGCGCAGCTGGTTCTCCAGCGCCGGGCCGAACACACCGGCCTGGATACGAGCGGCACGCGAGGCGCGGTCGATCTCCAACACCTTGTCGAGCTTCGAGAGGTTCAGCGTGACCACGGGCGGCCCATCCGCCGGCGGGGTGACGCCGCCGCAGACGCTCGAGCCGCCGCCAAACGGGATCAGTGCGGCGCCCGCAGCGCCGGCCCAATCCATCACAGCAGCCACCTCCTGCTCGCTGGTCGGATACGCCACCACGTCGGGCGCCGAGGCGAACTGGTTCAGCATGATCCGCAGCGAATCGGTGAAGCCCTTGCTGTGGGCATGCAGCGCCCGCTCATACGGCTCGCTCGTGCAAATCCCGGCCAGCGAGGCCGGCGGCGCGATCCGCGGCGCCCGTAGCACATACTCCGACGGCGTCGGCACGGCATGGCTGGGAAATTCGGAAATGCCGAACAGGCGGTGGTAGCCGCCCATGACGAAGGCCTCTTCCTCGGGGGTCATGCCCTCATTCTCGCGGCCCCAGCCGTAAATTTTCAGACGCGGCTGATTCGCTTTCGCCATGCCGGCTTTCCTCCTGGTTGCGCGCCTCGGGCGCGACGAGCTTGTTGCGCTCCCGACGGGAGCGGTTGAGCGGACATTCGCGCCATTTCCGCATCGGGCACAAGCGGGATCGTGGCAGCCTGAGATTGACCGCGGCGGATCGCTGGCCGAGACAGGCAAGGATGTTCGACCGCACCGCACCTTTCCTATTCGTGCTGCTGTGGAGCAGTTCCTTCGTCGCCGCCAAGGTCGGCCTGCAACATTTATCTCCATTGTTGTTCGTCGCCATCCGCCTGGCCGGGTGTGCCGCGGTGATGGTGGTGCTCATGCTGGTGCTCCGCCGTTCCTGGTCGCCGCTCGGGCGCCTGCGCTGGTTGCATTGCGGCATCGCCGGTGCGCTGTTGAACGCGGTCGGCCTGATGGCGCCGCATGTCGGCCTGCTGCTGGTGCCGGCGGCGCAGATCGCGCTGGTGCAGTCGCTGACGCCGCTGCTGACCGCCTTGCTCGGCGTGGTGTTGCTGCGCGAATCGCTGCGGCCGAGGCAGTGGCTCGGGCTGCTGCTGGGCATGGCCGGCGTCGGCCTGGTGGTCGGGCACGCCGCGCTCGACAGCCCGACCCGCTTCACGGGCCTGCTCCTCGCCTTCGTCGGTGTGCTCGGCCTGGTCGCCGGCACGCTGTATTTCGGCCGATTCTGCCGTGGCGTGCCGCTGCTCGCCGGCGCCACCGCGCAGTTCGTTGCCGCCGCGTTGGTATCCGCGGCCGGTGCCTGGTTGCTGGAGACGCCGCGCGTCGACTGGACGCCGGGCACGATCGGTGCCGTGGTCTGGAACACGGTCATGGTCTCGCTTGGTGGCATGGTGCTGTATTCGGCGATGCTCGCTCGCGGGTCCGCCGCGCGGGTCAGTGCGAATTTCTACCTGGTGCCGGGGACGGCGGCGTTCATGGCCTGGGCGTTCGTCGGCGAGGGCCTGACGCCGTTGTCGATCGCCGGGCTGCTGGTCGCCTCCGCAGGCTGCTGGCTCGTCAGTAGCGGCAGCCGGCGTTGAACTGCCGCAACGCGGGTTCGGTGCAGCGAGATATGGAACGAACCGACCGGTTCCAGCCGGTCCGCGTTGCGTGACCAGGACATTTGTTCCGCTTTGTCATTCCCTATTTCGTCTATATACTTTGATTCGGGGCGACAAAATATTCGGGGCCTTTTGCGCTCGGTTGCAGAATGGCGTATTATACAGCAGCGGAGCCGGGAGATTCCGACTCGGCGCCCTGTACGTGGTGTCACCAGATGTTGTCGAGTAAGGCCAAATACGCCCTCCGAGCGGCTGTTTTCCTGGCGGAGCGGTATGCCGAGGAAACCTGGGCACTGGCGTCCGAGATTGCTGATTCGCAGGAATTACCGAAGAAGTTTCTCGAGGCAATCCTCGTCGAGCTACGCGATCATGGCATTGTCGACAGCCGCCGTGGGCGATACGGCGGTCATCGCCTCAGCCGCCCGCCGGATCGCATTTCCGTCGGCGACATCATCCGCGTCATCGATGGGCCGCTGGCCCTGACGCCATGCTCCAGCCGCACGCAGTATGGCGCCTGCGCCGATTGCGTCGATCCCGTGGTCTGTTCCTTGCGTCCGGTCCTGCAGGAGGCGCGTGATGCCGTCGCTGGTGTGCTGGACGAGCGCTCGCTGGCACAACTGATCGAGCGGCCCCGCACCCGACCATCGCCGTCGCGCCGGGTCGTCGCCTGATCCCCGGCGCCTGCGCCGCAGGGAAATCGCGTTTTCCTCGCCGCCGCCACGGCGGTCGGATAATGTGCCAATAAGCAATCCAGCGCGGAGCTCACGAAGATCACGCAGAAGCGATCCAGGGTTTCGCTTCGGCCGTGCGGCAACGCCAGCCGAACACAACTCCGTGCCCCTTCGTGGGTCTTGAGTCCTTCGGGTTAAAATTCTTCGCTCCGATGCCGCTCGATCGCGCCAAGCCGGTGTGACGATTCCGGTTGACAGGCAACCCCGCGCCGTGCGTCTAATTCATACAAGATGAATAGATAATAATTCCGACGGCATTCGGGAGACGATGGACGCAGCCGTCATAACGAAAGCATGACGCAACGATTTTGGCCAGGAGACGGAACGATGTTTGACGCCGCCACCGCACCGAAGCCACCCGCGACGCTGCCGTCCTATGACGCATCAGCAACGACCATCGCCATCATCGGCGCCGGTTTCAGCGGCACCCTGCTGGCACTGCACCTGATGCGGCGATGTCCCGCCGGCACGCGGGTCATCCTGATCGAGCGGAGCGGCCAGCACGGCCCCGGCCTCGCCTACGCCACGTCCCATCCCAGCCACCTGTTGAACGTGCCCGCCGGTAAAATGAGCGCGTTCCACGATTGCCCGCACGATTTCCTGCGGTTCCTGACACAGCGGTCCGAAGCCGACAGCGTGCAGCCACCCGCCGCCGGTGCCTTCGTCTCGCGCGGCGAGTACGGCGCCTATATCAGCAGCCTGTTACAGGAAGCGATGCAGGATCCCGCCATAGGCCGGAACCTGTTCCTGGCACATGACGACATCATCGGCCTCGATCGTCGCACCGACCGACTGGTGCTGCGCGGCATGCACGGCACGCGGATCGAGGCCGACCTGGCGGTGCTGGCGATCGGCAATCTGCCGCCGGCGCCATTGCCGCTCGCCGATGACTCCTTCTATCGCACCCCGTTCTATCGTCACTCGCCATGGGCGCCGGACGCGTTGTCCGGTCTGGACTGCGATGCGCCGGTGCTGCTGCTGGGTGCCGGACTGACGATGGTCGACACGGTGATCGCGCTGCTCGACCAGGGGCATCGCGGCCCGATCCATGCGGTGTCTCGCCGCGGTATGGTACCACACCGGCACAAGCCGACGCTGTCCCTCCCGCCGGCGTCGTCGCCCTATCCAACCACAGCCGTTGGACTGCTCCGGCTGCTGCGCGCGCAGGCACGTGACGCCAAGGCGGCAGGTGGCGACTGGCGCGGCGTGGTCGACGCAGTGCGTCCGTTCACCGTGGATCTGTGGCAGGCTTCATCCTACGCGGAGCGCCGCCGCTTCCTGCGCCACCTGCGCCCGTGGTGGGACCTGCACCGCCACCGCATGG
>Ga0153954_1001508_pt1 | contig 12264 bp, 9 predicted proteins | sample TSFL038MetaG_FD_102277 | JGI IMG/M metagenome (GOLD analysis project Ga0153954, IMG submission 102277) | Attine ant fungus gardens microbial communities from Florida, USA - TSFL038 MetaG | ecosystem: Host-associated > Fungi > Mycelium > Unclassified | place: USA: Florida, Wekiwa Springs State... | reverse complement strand
AGGCCGACGGCCGGGGTCAGGCAGATGACGATCAGGAACGGCTTGTAGTCCAGCAGCCGGGCTAGCCGACCCGGTTGCCGGAGCGCCGCGCCTCGCGGAGCAATCGTGGTTACGGACATTGTGAATCCGGGTGTGATTTATCTGGGGTCGTCATTTCCGGGGCGCGCGTTAGCGCGAACCCGGAAATCTCGAGATTCCGGGTCTGGTGCTGGCGCACCATCCCGGAATGACGGCGTCAAACGCTTCGCGCGCAATGACGCCGCCGCTTGCTGACTTACCGGCGGAAGTAGCGCTTGGAGCGGCGCTCGGCTTCCGCGGCCGCGGCTTCCGGCGTCGCGGCGTCGGTCGCGACCGAGGCGCACATCTGGACCAGCACATAGTCGGCATTGATCGCGCCGGTCGCTGTCGACATTGGGCCCGCATAGCCATTCCAGTACTTGTTGGCCATCGTGTCCTTGAAGATGCTGACCTTGGGATCGCCGGACCAGACAGCGGCATCGCCATAGGCCGCGAGCGGCTGCGCCCAGTAGCCGCTATTGGCGTTGAGCCACGGCTCGTATTGCTGGTGCTCCAGCATGAACTGCAGGAATGCCTTTGCCGCATTGGGGTAGGGGCTGTGCTTGAACACCATGGCGTTCATCGTCAGCCCTGCCATCGGCGCGCTCTTGGCAACGCCGAGCGGAACGTTCTGATGCTCGGTGTCCTCGGCGATCTTCGCCGTCGCCGGATCGTTCTTAAGCGAGAAATACAGCGAGACGCCATTCGTCGTCATCGAGATGTCGCCGGCCGAATAGGCGCGGTTGTTGCTGACATCGTTCCAGGACGGCGTACCCGCAATCATGGCCGGATAGAGTTGTTTGAGGTATTTCAGCGCGGCCACGGTTTCCTTGCTGTTGATGGTGATGTTGCCGTCGGCGTCGAGCAGCGCGGCGCCATGTGACCACAGCAGCCAGTTTGCGAACGTATTGCCATCACCGACGGCATTGCCGAGCGCGAAGCCCACCGGCTTTGCCTTGGCCTTCAGCTTCTGGCAAAGGTCGAGGAAGCCAGCGTGGTCGTCCGGGACCTTTTCATAACCCGCAGCCTGGATCATCGACTTGCGGTACACGAGCGGACCGCCGGTGGCGCCGAACGGCAGACCGATCCAGGTATTGCTCTTGTAGCGCTTGCCGTACTTCTCCGCGAGGAACAGCCAGCCGCCATAGCGCTTGCCGAGATAGTCGGCGACGTCGGTAAGTTCGATCAGCTTGTCGACATAGATATGCGGGGAATCGGAAAAGCCGATGATGAGGTCCGGGCCGGCGCCGCTATTGGCGGTCACCGCGGTCTGCTGGTTGATGTCCTCCCAGCCGACGAAATCGACCTTGACCTGGACTCCGGTCTTTTCGGTGAACTTGGCCGCATTGGCGCGGAAGACGTCTTCGTCGGCCTGGACGAAGCGCACCGGCCGCAGCATGCGCAGGGTTGCGCCTTTCTCGATCGGCAGTGAGGGAGCGGGAGCGTCGGCGGCCTTGACCAGCGAGGTGTCCGCCAGAGCCGGCGCACCGGTTGCGGCAAGGGTCGCCGCAGAAAGTCCGAGGGCCAGCGCGTCGCGGCGGGTGATCTCGTTCTTCATAATTGTCAGTTTCCTTCCGTTTTGTTCGGTCTGGTTGTTGTTCTTGTCCCGTTCCCGGCGTTGTATCGCCAGTGAACGGTATCCAGGTCGGCGCCGCTGCCTTTTCTAGCTGTTCGGCCCGCGATCCATGCCGACGGGCTGCCAGCGACGGAGCGCGGTGTTCTGCAACACCGACGGATTGACGCAGCTTACCGGCCATAGACCGGACAGCACTAGTGACAATTCGTAGCCCACCCGCCGCTTGCGCGCCTCGTCGAAACGTGCCGAGGCGGAGGCCACGTGGGCGGTCAGCGTCACATTTTCCATCCGCAGCATGGGATTGTTGTGGGAAGGCGGTTCCTTCTCCAGCACGTCGAGCGCAGCATGGGCGATCCAACCCTCCTGCAGCGCCTTGATCAAGCCTTCCTCCTGAACGGTCGCGCCGCGGCCGGTATTGATGAAGATCGCGCTCTTTTTCATCTGGCGAAAATGCTTCTCGGTCAGCATGTGGTGCACCTCGGGGCGCGCCGGGGCATGCATCGACACGAAATCCGATTGTGACAGGACTTCCGACAATGTCGCCGGCAGCACGCCGTATTCGGACATCAGGGTTTCCTGGATGAAGGGGTCATACGCCATCATCCGCAGCCCGAATGGCGCGGCGCGCTTGGCGACGGCGCGGGCGACGCGGCCGAACGAGATGAAACCAAGCGTCTGGCCCATCAGTCGCGGAATCTTCAGGAGCGCCGGGCGGCCCTCGGACCAGCGGCCTTCGCGCACCATCTTGTCCTGCTCGACCAGCCGGCGGAAGCCGGCAAGCAGCAGCATCATCGCATGATCCGCCACCTCCTCGATAAATGTGTCGGGGATGTTGGTGACGGGAATGCCGCGTGCGCTCGCTGCCTTGATGTCGACACTGTCGACCCCGACGCTGCCGAGCGAGATCACCTTGCAGTTTTCCAGCGCGTCGATGACGGTCTTGGTGATCGGCATGCCCTTGGCATAGATGGCGTCCGCATTCTTCGCGGCGGCGATGAATTCAGCCTCGTTGGCCGGCGCCTCGACGATTTCGGCGCCGATCGGATCGAGCGCTTCCATTTCGTAGTCGTAATTGCCGCCCGCGACCGTGAAACTCGCGCCTTTCGGCGTCACCACCCTGAATTTTGACATCAACGCCTCCTTTTTCGGCCGCCTGGCGCGGCCTCTTCTTGTCCCCCGCTATAAAGCACGGCCGGGCGCCGCTCGGCTAGCGCATGATCCGGAAAAGTGCGCAGCGGTCCCTGCGATAAGCGCGGAAGTCATGCGCAAGCATAAAGTCTAAAGCGCGAGATCATCCTCAGATCATTTGGCCGGTCACGACGCGGCGCACAGGGCATCACCCGGGGTTCTACGGAGTCGTGTGTAACCGGTCGCTAAAGAGTTTGCCCGTATCGTGACGGCGAATCACTTCGAAGTTGGCGCCGCTCCCCAAGAGGTCTCCCGTGACGCTGGATAATCTGAAAATCGCTCCCAAGCTTGGCATCCTGGTGGGGGTGACGTTGCTCGGCCTTTGCATTTCCGGCGCACTCGCCGGCTACCTGATGCAGGAGCAGATGCTCAATGCACGCATCGAGCAGGCCAAGGCCATGGTCGAGATGGGACGCAACATGGCGGCCGGATTGAAGCGGCAGGTCGACCTCGGCGAACTCACCCAGGAGCAGGCGATGGCGGAGTTTCGTCGTCGGGGCAATACGATGACTTATGACAACGGCTCGGGCTATCTGTTCGCGACGTCCTATGACGGCCTCACGCAGCTTGCGCCCGATCCCAAGCAGATCGGCACCAATCGTCTGGATGTGCTGGTCAACGGCAGAGCGATTTCGCGTGAATTGCTGGATGGTGTCCGCTCGCATGGCCAAATCCTGCTCACTTATGATTATGTGAGGCCCGGCGAGACAAGGCCCATCCGCAAGCTCGGCTATGCCGTCGAAGTCCCCGGCTTCAACATGTATATCGGCACCGGCGCCTATCTCGACGATATCGACGCCAAGATGCGGCCGATCACCTGGCTGCTCGCAATGTCCATCCTTTGCATCGCGGTCGTAGCTGGCGGTGTCGCCTGGATGATTGGCCGTGGCATTGCCGTGCCGCTGAGCCAGCTCGGCACTCGCATGCGCGCGCTCGCCGACGGCAAGCTGGACGAAGCTATTCCTGGTGTCGGGCGCGGCGACGAGATCGGCGCGATGGCGGCAACGGTGCAGATCTTCAAGGACAACGCCGTGCGCGTACACAAGCTTGAACAGGCCGAGGCTGAAACGCAGTCACGGGCAGAAGCTGAGCGGCGCTCGACGATGGCCGACCTCGCCAGCGATTTCGAACGCAGCGTCAACGGCATCGTCCGCTCGGTCTCGACGGCCGCCGCCGGCATGCAGAATACCGCGCAATCGATGACGGCGACCGCGAGCGATGCCAGCACGCGCGCCGCCACCGTGGGCGCGGCGTCGCAGAACGCCTCCAGCAATGTCGGCACGGTTGCCGCTGCCGCCGAGGAATTGTCGAACTCGGTTGCGGAGATTTCCCGCCAGGTGAGCCGTTCGACCGAGATCGCAAGCCAGGCCGTCGGCGATGCCGAGCGCACCAATGCCACGGTGCAGGTGCTGTCCACCGGCGCCGAGAAGATCGGCGAGGTGGTCAAGCTGATCCATTCGATCGCTGCGCAGACCAACCTTCTGGCGCTGAATGCGACCATCGAGGCGGCGCGCGCCGGTGAATCCGGCCGCGGCTTTGCGGTCGTGGCCTCGGAGGTGAAGGCGCTCGCCAACCAGACCGCGAAGGCGACCGAGGAGATCTCGGGCCAGGTCGCGGCCATGCAGCAGTCGACCAGCGATGCTGTATCCGCGATCAACGGTATCACCCAGACCATCAGCCAGATGAGCGATATCACGGCGAGCATCGCGACCGCGATCGAGCAGCAGGGCGGCGCGACCCGTGAGATTGCTCGCAACATCCAGTCGGTGGCGGCGGGATCGAGCGAGATCAACGCTCATATCGGCGGCGTCACCCAGGCTGCCACGGCGACCGGCACGGCGGCTTCCGAAGTGCTGGCCAATGCACGCGAGCTTGACAACCAGTCAGGCATGCTGCGCAGCGCCGTTGACGGCTTCCTCGCCAAGGTCCGCGCCGCGTAAACCGGATTCTTGCTCACTTCACGCGGTGCCGTGTATCGGTGCCGCGTGTCCGGTTCGGTGATCCGCCGTCTCAGCGGCGCGAGGCGATGATCACGCCGGCAAGCACCAGCACGTAGCCGATCAGATGAAACAGCTGCGGCTGCTCGCCGAGCAGCAGGATCGCCATCGCCGAACCGAATACCGGCATCAGATGAAAAAACGGTGCCGCCCGGTTCGGACCGATCAACGCGATGCCGCGGTTGAAGAACAGGTAGGCCAGCGCAGAGGGAAAGATCACGACATAGATCAGCGTCGCGATCGTCAGCATGTCGAATTTCAGCGTGGCGCCCTCGGCGATTTCCCAGATCGAGAACGGCAGCAGCATCAACGCGCCGCCCAACGTGGTGCAGGCGATCAGCGACAATTGATGCGTTGCCGGCCGCCGCAGCATCAGCGCCGAATAGATTCCGAATGAGAGCAGGGCGCCCGCGACCATCAGGTCGCCCTTATTGAGCTGAATCGCCGCCAGCGCACCGAAGTCACCGCGCAGGATGATGGTCACCACGCCCACAAGTGAGATGAGGATGCCGCCGAGCTGCGCCCAGGTCAGCCGCAGGCCGAACAGAACGAGTGTCCACAGCGCCACGAACAGCGGGCCGGATGACTGGATCAGCAGGGCAGTCAACGCCTGCGTATACTGCAGGCCCCAATAGGACAGCGCATTGTTGATGGCGAAGCCGGTCGCCGACAGCATGACGAGCAGCGGCAGCCGCCCGCGCAATACGGGCCAATCCTTTGCCAGATGCGGCCTTGCAAAGGGCAGCAGCATCACGAACGCGCCGATCCAGCGGATGCAGGCCAGCGTCATCGGCGGGATGTGGCCGGCGACATAGCGTCCGAGTACGATGTTGCTGGCCCAGAACAGCGACGTCAGGCTGAGCAGCAGATAGGGCTGGTTGTTGAGCCAGCGGAGCGGCGAGTGGTGGGAAGGTTTGGCGGACAACGTGCGAGCATATGTGCTGGAAATTCCCGTCGCGACAAGGTCACGCCGCGAATTGGAGCCATGCGCGGCGTCTTGTCATTCCGGGACGCGCCGTCGCGACAAAATAGCGAAGCTGTTTTCGCGCCAAGGCGCAGGCCCGGAATCCATATTCACGATTTCGGTTATGGATTCCGGGCTCGCGCGTTCCGCGCGCCCGGAATGACGAATTGAAACAAACGGGCGCACCAAACGCGTTACTTCTGTGGTCCCGACAGCGGAATGTCGCGCTCGGCCCGGAACACGTTGCTGTAGAGATTGGCGATCCATTGCCGTCCGCTGGACGTCACGTTGAGATAACGAATCGCCGTTTGAACGTGTGGCGCCACGCTGTTCCAGTAGAATTGCGGGTAGAGGTTGACGAGATCGGCCGGTGAGGAATAGCCGAGCTGGCGATTCAAGCCTGACTCCTCGAATTCGTGATAGAGCGCGTTGGCCTTGCGGATGTAATGGGGATCGCCGAGCTGTCCGATCAGGTCGGCGGCGCGCAGCAGCGCTGCTTCCTCGTCGCATTCCTCCTCTTCGCTCGGAATACTCGCGGGAAAGCGCGTGCCCTCGACCGCACGTGCGATGCGGCGCTTGTCGAGAAACGCCACACCCTCGATCCGCTCCATCACATACATCTTCGAACGGTCGACATGGTAGGGTAGCAGCGCTGCGTCCGACGAACCGCGCGGCAACATGACCTTGCGGCCGGAGGGGTCGACGACATAGCCGTCCTTGTCGTCGGCCTTGAACAGTCCGCGCACATAGCCGATGTCGTGCGTCAGGCACGCGATGATCACATGGGCGTAGTCCTCGGCCGGCATGTGGGTGTGCAGCGCGCGACCGCGCAGGATGTCGTGGCCGGCCATCGTCACCAGCATGGTGTGCTCGACATTGTGATAAAGCGCATCGCTGTTGCCGATGCATTCGATGGCGATACGGGCGATCGACGGCACCATCTCGACGAGGTGGGTCTGCGACGAGCCGAAGCGCCGACGCATATAGTTTCCCAGGAAGCGTCCCACCGCGTCGGCGGCAAGCTCCGGAACGGTAATCATCGCCATCGACAAAGCCCCGAACCATCCGCCGGCAGTTCACACAGCCGCGCACTCTAACGCGCTGTTGTGACACGCTCGTTGCGGGCGGTACGAGGGAGTCTGGGGGGCGGTTCAGCGGGACTGCTTGCGCGAGGCGACGAAGACACCGGCCAGCACCAGCGCGAAGCCGACAACATGGAAAAGCTGCGGATGCTCGCCCAGCACCGCGATCGCCAGCACCGAGCCGAATACCGGCACGAGATGGAAGAAGGGAGCGGCGCGGTTGGCGCCGATCAGCTGCACACCCCGGTTGAAGCAGAGATAGGCGATCGTCGACGGAAAGACTGCGACATAGAACAGCGTCAGCAGGTTGTGTGCATCGAGTGCCATCACCGGGCGTGAATACAATTCCCAGATCAACAGCGGAATCAGGCAGGCCGCGCCGCAGGCAAAGGTGAAGGCGAGAAATGACAGATTGTGGATCGCCGGCCGCCTCTGCATCATCGCCGAATAGAAGCCGAATACGACCATCGCCCCGGTGAAGATGAGATCGCCCTTGTTGAAGGTGATGCCTGATATCGCCGTCAGATCGCCTTTCAGCAAAATCACCAGCACGCCGGTCATCGACACCAGGACGCCGATTGCCTGCGCCAGCGTGAGCCGCACCCCGAGCAGAATCAGCGACCACACCGCCACGAACAGTGGCCCGGCCGATTGCAGCAGCAGCGTGTTGAGCGCCTGGGTGTACTGGAGCGCCGTATATTGCAGCGTATTGAAGGCGCCGATGCCGGTCAGCGAGAGCACGACCATGATACCCAGTCGGCTGCGGATCATCGGCCAGTCGCGCACCAGGTGCTTCCAGGCGAAGGGCAGCACGATCAGGAGCGCCAGCGACCAGCGCAGGAACGACAGCGTCACCGGCGGGATGTGTCCGGCGGCGAGCCGGCCGGCGATGGCGTTGCCGGCCCAGCACAGCGCGGTAATGCAGAGCAGCAGATAGGGCTGATGGGTGATCCAGTGACCGGAGCTGGGCGAGGCGGCGTGCGAGGTCTGGTCGGAGGCGGACATCGGCGGGCGGTCTTGCTGGCTCGGGTCAAACAATACCGCGGCCCGCCCGGCGGTGGTTGCCGGGCCGGATGTCTGGCCCGGCGGGTTCACAGACACGGATTTTGGCCGTCTATCAATGCGCTTCCGTGCATCGCGACCATGCGCGGGGCCTCTGGTGGCCCAATTCTACTTTCGCATCCCGTGGTCGCAGCTTGTATGGCGGCGAACGTCGAATCAGGCGGTCAGGGGATGGGCGGCGGCCCCGAGCGCGGCAACCGCATCGGCGGGATTGAGTTCGACTTGCAGGCCGCGCTGCCCGCCATTGATGAACACCGTCACCTGGCTGAGCGCCGTCTGCTCGATCACGGTGGGAACGCGCTTTTTCTGTCCAAACGGGCTGATCCCCCCAACATGATAGCCGGTGAGCCGCTCGGCGTCGGCCGGGCGCATCATGCGGGCCGTCTTGCCGCCCAGCGCCGCGGCCAGCTTCTTCATGCCGACCTCGCGGTCGGACGGGACGACGACGCAAACCGGCTGGCCATCGATCTCCGCCATCAGGGTTTTGAGTACGCGGCCGGGCTCGACGCCGAGCGCCTCGGCTGCCTGTAAGCCGATACTGTCGGCGTCCGAATCATAGCCGTAAGTATGAATAGTGAAGGCGATGCCGAGCTTGCGCAGGGCCTGGGTTGCGGGTGTCGTTTTGGCCATCGGGCCGGCTCTCCCCTGGTTTGCCATCTGCCTTGGCAAAGCCACAAATCTCCGGGGGATATCAATAGCTTGGAAGTCTCCCGGAACGCATTGATAGCCCCCTTCTTGCTTGCCTAGAAAGCCCGCATCCTTTATCCGGTGGGGCGCCTCGCATGCGAGCGGCTCCTTTGGCCGCAATTTGGGTTGGGGCGCTGATGTTGGAAAAGCATGGGACCCGGTTTTCCGACACGATCATGCTCGTTTGAAACAGAGAGTGGCAGAGGGAATAGCTGCGAATGGCTAATGTTGTCGTCGTCGGCGCCCAGTGGGGCGACGAAGGGAAGGGCAAGATCGTCGACTGGTTGTCGGAGCAGGCCGACATTGTCGTGCGCTTCCAGGGCGGTCACAATGCCGGCCATACCCTCGTCATCAATGGCGAAACCTACAAGCTCGCACTGCTGCCTTCGGGCGTGCTGCGCCCGTCCAAGCTGGCGGTGATCGGCAATGGTGTGGTGTTCGACCCGCAAGCCTTTCTCGACGAGGTCGCGAAGCTCAGGAGCCAGGGAGTTGCGGTCAGCCCGGACAATCTGCGCATCGCCGAGAACGTGACGCTGATCCTGCCACTGCATCGAGAGCTCGATGCCTTGCGCGAATCATCCAATGCAATCACCGCGATCGGCACCACGCGCCGCGGCATTGGGCCCGCCTATGAAGACAAGGTCGGCCGCCGTGCCATCCGCCTGATGGACCTCGCCGACCTCGACACGCTGCCGCACAAGATCGAGCGGCTGCTCGCGCATCACAATGCGCTGCGTCGCGGACTGAATCTCGAGCAGATCGACGGCGGCGGAATCCTGCGCGAGCTGACGGCGTTGGCGCCGCAGCTCCTGCCTTACGCGGAAACGGTATGGCGGTTGCTCGACCTCAAGCGGCGCGAAGGCAAGCGCATCCTGTTTGAAGGCGCGCAAGGCGCGCTGCTCGATGTCGATCACGGCACCTATCCCTACGTGACCTCGTCCAACACGGTAGCGGCCCAGGCAGCCACCGGCACCGGCATGGGCCCGGGCGGCGTCGGCTACGTGCTCGGCATCTGCAAGGCCTACACGACCCGCGTTGGCCAGGGGCCGTTCCCGACCGAACTGCATGATGAGATCGGCGAGGAGATCGGCCGCAGGGGCCGGGAGTTCGGGGTCAATACCGGACGCAAGCGGCGCGTCGGCTGGTTCGACGCGATGCTGGTGCGCCAGACCGTGCGAACCTGCGGCATCAACGGCTTGGCTCTGACCAAGCTCGATATCCTTGACGGTTTCGACAGCATCAAGGTCTGCACCGGCTACAGGCTCGACGGCAAGGAGATCGACCATCTGCCGGCGGGAGAGGGCGCGCAGGCGCGGGTCGAACCGATCTACGAGACCATCGAGGGCTGGAAGCAGCCGACGGCGAACGCCCGTTCGTGGGCCGATTTGCCCGCCCAGGCGATTAAATATGTGCGTCGGGTCGAGGAACTGGTGGGCTGTCCCATCGCCTTGCTTTCCACGAGCCCCGAACGCGAGGATACTATCCTGGTTCAGAATCCATTCGAGGCGTAACGAGATATTACAGCAACGCACACACAGTTGAGTTGATATGGCCGATTACTACCCGCTGATCGCTCGCGCCATCGCCGGACTGGATCCCAGTGCCCCCGGCGAGAGCCGCCGTGCGCTCTACGAGCGGGCACGCGCGGCCCTCATCACACAATTGCGAAGCGTCGAGCCTCCGCTCAGCGAGTCCGAGATCACCCGCGAGCGGCTGTCGCTGGAAGAGGCCGTACGCAAGGTCGAATCGGAGGCCGCCCAGCGCGCCCGTGACGCCCGCGCCGGTGGTCCGTCGCGGCCCGGCGACGGTGCTGCGCGCGCCGGCGATGCCTTCCGCCGCGCCACCGCTAATGCGCGATCGCCCGAACCCGTGCGACCACAGGAGGCGCCGCGACCGGCGGATGCTGCGCCGGCGGCTCCGGGACAGACTGCCACGCCGCCGCTGCCGCAGCGGCCGGCGCGACCCGCGCCGTCACCTGCACGCAACGAGCGCCCGCCACTCGGCCAGGAAGAACGGCAGGAGCGCGCGGATCAGCCACGGCCGCCCCGCGGCGCCCGCAATGACGGACCGCCACCCGTGCCCCGGCCCGAATTGTCGCCGCCGGGACGTGATCGCGGTGGGCAGCCGCGCCGCGGCCCTGACAACGGCAACGGCAATGGTAACGGCAATGGATCGACCGGCATGCGCGGTTTCCGCGACATTACGGCCGATGTCGATGATCTCGGTCGTGCCGCGGCGCAGGCCAGCCGCTCCGCGCGCAAAACCTACGCCAACGTGCCGTCGCCCTCGCCAGAATTCGATCGCCTCGAGGAAGGCCTGGAGAATCGCGGCGGCGATTTCGACCAGCCCTATTCCTACGACGAATCGATGGAGGAGGCGGAGCGCTACGCGCCGGCGTCCGCACCGCCGCAGGCTTCGCGGTCGCGCCTTGGCGCTGATCGCGACCGCGAGCCGAAACGGCTGCGCACCGGGACGGTGTTTCCGTTCAAGAGCGCGATCGCGATCGGCATCGCGCTGATCCTGGTCGGCGCGGTGATCCTGTGGGGCAAGTCGGTCGTGTCGACCGTGGGCGGGTTGTTCAAGTCGCAGCCGCAGCAGGTCGAGGCACCGAAGGACACCGCACCGCTGGCCAAGCCGAAGATTCCCGATCGCGTCGGCCAGCCGTCATCGAGCGAGCAGGTGGCGCCGGTGGCGCAGCGTGTTGTGCTCTATGACGAGGATCCCTCCGATCCCAAGGGCAAGCAGTATGTCGGCTCGGTGATCTGGCGTACCGAACCGATCAAGGCGTCCGGCAACCAGAAGGCTGATATCGCTGTGCGCGCCGACATCGAGATTCCCGATCGCAAGTTCAAGATGACGATGTCGTTCCGCCGCAACACCGATTCGTCGCTGCCGGCGAGCCACACCGCGGAATTGACCTTCATCCTGCCGCCGGATTTCTCGGGCGGCGGCGTCGCCAACGTGCCGGGCATCCTGATGAAGTCGAACGAGCAGGCGCGCGGCACGCCGCTTGCGGGCCTTGCGGTGAAGGTCACCGATGGCTTCTTCCTGGTCGGCCTGTCCAATGTCGATGCCGATCGCCAGCGCAACCTGCAGCTCCTGAAGGAGCGCTCGTGGTTCGACGTGCCGCTGGTCTATTCCAACCAGCGCCGCGCCATCATCGCGATCGAAAAGGGTGCGCCGGGCGAGCGGGCCTTCAACGACGCCTTCGCCGCGTGGGGCGAATAGCAGAGAGCCGTTGCATCGCGACAGTCGCCTGGGTGCTGACCGTTCAGCTGCGGCCGCTTGAACAAGGCAGAAATTTGTCCAAGCTTCATGTGCCGCTGCTATAAGTTGCTCGTATGGTGGTTCAGAAGTGGGTCGGACATCCCGACTTCTGAACCAGAGCCACACGAGCGCATGATCCGGAAAAAGGCGCGGCGGTTTTCCGAAAAGGTCATGCGCAAACAAAGGGCTGAAGCGTGATGACGATTGCTCAACTCATCGCGTTAAAGGAGATCCGAGCGCGGAGCTTGGCATGAAACGCTATCTGGTTTTTGCCGTTCTGGTGCCGTTGATTGGCGGGTTCTGGCTCCTGCTGACGACCACTTACCAGTCCGGCTACTGGCATGAGACCAATGCCGGCGAGGTCGCAAAGCTCTTCAAGGTGTT
>Ga0153954_1001507_pt1 | contig 12267 bp, 13 predicted proteins | sample TSFL038MetaG_FD_102277 | JGI IMG/M metagenome (GOLD analysis project Ga0153954, IMG submission 102277) | Attine ant fungus gardens microbial communities from Florida, USA - TSFL038 MetaG | ecosystem: Host-associated > Fungi > Mycelium > Unclassified | place: USA: Florida, Wekiwa Springs State... | reverse complement strand
GATCGCTCGCGATATCGGGACGTTTCTTGCCTATATCTTCGGATCGATCATCGCCGCCAGGATTGTCCGCATGATCCTGCGTCGGGTCATGAGCGGAGATCGCATGACGTCTCAACTCCTGCGAGACTTCATCGTCACGTCCTCCCGGACGCGTCATTGTCGCGATCGGGTTCCTGTTGGCGTTGTCCGCGCTCGAGGTGAACCTTGCGCCTCTGCTGGCGGTCATCGGCGCGGCAGGCTTCGTCGTCGCCTTCGCGTTGCAGGGCACGCTCAGCAACTTCGCCAGCGGGCTCCTCATCATGGTGTTCAAGCCGTTCGACGTCGGCGACGAGGTCGAAGTTGGCGGCGGCATCAAGGGCAAGGTGACGCACGTGACGATCTTCAGCACCTACATCCGCACCGATGATGGGCTCGTAAAGATCGTGCCGAACGACAACATCTGGAAGAGCGTCATCATCAACCAGACGACGCGCGTGGTGAAAGCTCCGCCTTCGGGCGATGCGAAACCGCCGGAAGAAAACGCCGAAGCCGCCTAACGGGCCCGCGAGCTGAGGCGCGCGCCGAGCCGATACGTGAGGGCGCTGATGTGCGGAATGGGCGGGCTTTTCGCCCGCCCGCTTCACGCTGGCGAGAGATGAGCCCCGTGATCAGGCCTTCTTGGGCTGATCGAGGAGCGAGCTTTCCTTGAACAAGAACCCGGCCGCGCCCGCCCCGATGAGCGGCGCGATGATGAACAGCCAGAGCTGAGCGACGGCGCCCGGGTTCGAACCCATGCCAATCAGCGCCGGGCCGATCGAACGGGCCGGGTTGACCGAGGTTCCGGTGATGTTGATGCCCACTAGATGGATGGCGACGAGCGTGAGCCCGATCGCGAGGCCTGCGAACCCGGTCGGCGAGAACGGGTGGGTGACGCCGAGGATGCACACCAGGAACAGGAACGTCGCCACCACTTCGTAGACGAACGCGGACGTCACGTTGTACTCGCCGTTGTAGCCGGGCCCCCAGCCGTTCTGGCCGAGCCCGCCGGTCCAGCCCTGGGCCTTGCCCGACAGAATGAGATAGAGCACCGCCGCGCCGACGATCGCGCCAAGCACCTGGGCGATCCAGTAGCTGATCATCTCGGCCGCGCTCATGCGGCCGGCGACAAAGACGCCGAAGCTCACCGCCGGATTGACGTGACAGCCGGAAATCGGCCCGATCCCGTAAGCCATCGCCACGATGGCGAAGCCGAAGGCGCTCGAGATGCCGAGCAGGTTGACCGCGGTCGCCCCCGTTCCCATGCCGCCGATGGCGGCCGTTCCCACGCCGAAGAAGACGAGCGCGAATGTCCCTATAAATTCAGCGACTTGTTTATTCATTTCGTCCCCCGCTCGATACGAATCACTCGCGAGCCGTTATACCGAGTGTCGGAATGTGAGAAAAGCGCCGTCGAGCGCCCGCCGCCGATCCGCTCAATCCAGCAGCGAGCCGTTGCTTTCATGGGGTCCGCGGCTATATATGCCACGCCTTTTTGATGACCCCTTGATGAACGGCGCGGCATTCGCGTCACCGGAGCCGCCATCCCCGTGCTGATCACCGCCGCCTACGCACAAGCCAGCAGCGCTTCGCCTTTCGCGGCGAGCGACACGCTGGTTCAACTCGTGCCGATCGTGGCCATGATCGCGATCGTTTACTTCGTGCTGTGGCGCCCGCAACAGCGGCGGGCGAAAGAGCAGCGCGAGATGGTCCAGGCAGCGCGGCGCGGCGACACTGTCGTCACTACCGGCGGTCTGATCGGCAAGGTCACCAAGTCGGTCGACGACAACGAGGTCGAGTTCGAGCTCGCCCCCAATGTGCGCGTGCGCCTGGCCCGCTCCGGCATCGCCGAAGTCCGGTCCAAGGGCGAGCCGGTCAAGGATGCTACGCCGCCAGCCAAATCGCCGCCCGCCAAGAAGGACGCGCCGAGCCCCTGAGGGCCGGAACGCCGCTTTCAGGCGCGCGTTGAAACTCCTCCTGGATAGAAAGTCTGATGCTCCGCTTCGCGAACTGGAAATTGGCTTCCGTCCTGGCGCTCGTGGCGGCTGCAGTGCTGGTCATCTTGCCGAGCTTCATGCCGGCCCAGACGGTCGAGGCGATCGCCGCGCGGGTCCCGGGCTTCATCCCCTTCCGCCAGATCGTGCTCGGCCTTGACCTGCAGGGCGGCGCGTATCTCTTGATGGAGGTCGACACGCCCTCGGTGATCAAGAGCCAGGTCGAGGCTTTGCGCGACGACGTGCGCCAGAAGCTGCGCGAAGGCAAGATTGCGATCTCCGGCGGCATCGCCGCCGAGCCGCGCGGGGTCGTCGTCCGCATCGCCGACCCGGCCGAGCGGGCCAAGGCGCTCGAACTTCTCCAGTCGCTCAGTCAGCCGATCGGCGGCCCCCTCGCCGGAGGAAACGGCCGCACCCTCGACGTGAGCCAGGCCGCCGACGGCGTGCGTCTTACGCTCACCGACGCGGCCGTCGCCGACAAGGTGCGCCATGCGGTCGGGCAATCGATCGAGGTCTTGAACCGGCGCATCAACGCGATGGGCACGAAGGAGACGGTCATCCAGCAGCAGGGGCCGAACCGCGTGCTGATCGAAGCGCCCGGCAGCCAGGACACGACGGCGCTGAAAGCCATGATCGGTCAGACCGCCAAGCTCGAGTTCCGTCTGGTCGCCGACCCCGGCGATCCGCCGAACGAAATCGAGACGCTGCCGATGCAGAAGGGCGGCGGAACGGTCCCGGTGCAGAAGCGGGTCATGGTCGATGGCGCGGACCTGGTCGACGCGCAGCAGAGCTTCGACCAGCAGACCAGCGAGCCGGACGTAACCTTCCGTTTCAACCTGCGGGGCGGGCAGAAGTTCGGCCAAGTCACCTCGGAAAACGTCGGCCGTCCGTTCGCCATCGTGCTCGACGGCAAGGTGATTTCGGCGCCGGTCATTCGCTCCCCGATCACCGGCGGCACCGGGCAGATCACCGGCAATTTCTCTCTTGAGGAAGCCTCGAGCCTAGCGATCTTGTTGCGCGCCGGCGCGCTGCCGGCCAAGCTCACCGTGATCGAGGAGCGCACAGTCGGACCGGGCCTCGGTCAAGACTCGATCGACGCGGGCAAACGCGCGGCTTATGTCGGCGCGGCGTTGGTCGTCGCCTACATGATCGCGACTTACGGCATCTTTGGCGTGTTCGCCGATCTCGCGCTCGCGGTGCACATTCTCTTCATCTTCGCCTCGATGGCGCTGCTCGGCGCGACGCTCACGCTGCCCGGCATCGCCGGCATCGTCTTCACGATCGGCATGGCGGTCGATTCGAACGTGCTCATCTATGAGCGCATCCGTGAGGAGGCGCATCTCGGCCGCTCAGTCGTTTCGGCGCTCGACGCCGGCTTCCGCCGCGCCTTCGCGACCATCATCGATTCCAACGTCACGATGTTCGTGGCGGCGCTCATCCTCTACCTGTTCGGTTCAGGCGCGGTGCGCGGCTTCGCCGTCTCGCTTGGGCTAGGCATCCTGACCTCTGTGATCACCGCGGTCACGATGACCCGGATGATGATCGCGCTCTGGTACCACCGGACGCGTCCAAAGAGCTTGCCGATATGAACGAGGCGATGCGCACAACGGAACTTGCGGAATGAAACGGCTTCGGCTCGCGCCCGAGAACACCAAATTCGGCTTCATGCGGTTCCGCCGCGTGAGCTATCCGCTGTCAGCGTTGCTGTCGATCATCTCGGTCGTCATGTTCCTGTTCGTCGGCATGAATTTCGGCATCGACTTCGCCGGCGGGACGCAGGTCGACATGCGCGCCAAGAGCGGCGAGGCCAATGTCGCCGACATCCGCTCCGCCGCCGAAGGCCTTGGCGTGGGGCCCGTTGAAGTGCAGCGGATCGGGGCCGAATCCGATGTGCTGCTGCGGCTTGGCGTGCAGGCGGGCGGCGATGCCGGCCAGCAGACCGCGATCGCCAAGATCAAGGATGCGTTCGGCGCAAATTACGAGTTCCGCAGCGTCGACTCGGTCGGCCCGACCGTCTCGGCCGAGCTCGTCCAGCGCGGGACGCTCGGCGTGGTCGTCGCCATCATCGCGGTCCTGACCTATTTGTGGTTCCGCTTCGAGTGGCAGTTCGCGGTCGGAGCGATCATCGGCACGATGCACGACCTGCTTCTGACGGTCGGGTTCTTCTGCGTCACCCAGCTCGAGTTCAACCAGACCTCGATCGCGGCGATCCTCACCATCGTCGGCTACTCGCTGAACGAAACGGTGGTCGTGCTCGACCGCATCCGCGAGGTGATGCGCAAATACAAGCGCCTGTCGACATCCGAAATCATCGACATGTCGATCAACGCCGTCCTGCCGCGCACCATCATGACGGCGACGACAGTGTTTCTCGCGCTCCTTGCGCTCTTCTTCCTCGGCGGCCATGTCATCCGCTCGTTCTCAGCCGCGATGATCTGGGGCATTTTCGTCGCGACCTATTCGTCGATCTTCATCTGCTCGCCAATGCTGATCTACATGGGCGTCCGCGCCGACACATTCGACAGGATGCGGGAGAAGGACATCGCCGGCGCCGATGTAAAGGACGTGAAGGCGAAGGAGAAGGCGTGAGCGAGGCCGGGCCGCGCGGAGCCTTCGCGCCCGGCAGCCACTCGATTGCGGCGCATGGGCACGGGGCGTTTGCTTTCGCCGGCATGTCTCACGAGGGCTCGATTCTCGCAACGCCCAGCGGCGTGCGGCCGATCGAGGCGACGAGCGTCGACGAGCTCGAAGCGAACGCGCTTCAGCCGCTCCTGGCCGAATGCGCCGAGAAGCCCGGTTCGATCGAATTCCTTATTGTCGGGACCGGCGCGCGCATGGCGCCCGTCCCGAAGACCTTTCGGGCGGCCTTGGGCAGCGTTGGGCTTCGCTTCGAAGCGATGGCGACAGGGCCCGCGCTTCGCGTCTATAACGTGATGCAGTCCGAAGGGCGCCGCGTCGCGGCGGCGCTGATCGCCGCGCCGTGACAGCGCGCCGTCCGCCAGGCGCGAACCCGCTTGCGGACGCCCACGAATATTGCGCGGCCCTCGCCCGCGCTCATGCGCGCGATCAGTGGCTCGGCGCGCTCTATGCGAGCGAGGAAGCGCGCGACGCGCTGTTCGCCTTGGCGTGCTTCGACATCGAAATCCGCCAGGCGCTGACGCGCGCCCACAATCCCACGCTCGCGGCCATTCGGCTCGCCTGGTGGCGCGAAGCGATCGCTGGCGAACGAACGCAAGAGGCGGCCGGCAACCCGGTCACGCTGGCGCTTGGCGCCGCGATCGACGCCTTTGCGCTGCCCCAGTCTTGGCTCGAAGCGATGATCGACGCACGCCTGCAGGAAATCGCGCCGCAGGAAGATTTCGATTTCGCCGCCTTTCGCATTTTCGCCGAAGACAGCGAAGGTGCTCGGCTGCGCCTGGCCTCGCGCATCGCGGCCGGCGGAGAGGATATCGACCCGGTCGCCGCTTATGTCCCCGCCGGCATGGCGCTCGCGCTCACGCGCCTCCTCAAGGCGCTGCCGTTCAAGGCCGGTTCGGCAGCAACGCTCGTTCCCGCCGACGTGGCCTCTCGTCATGGCGCAAGCGCGGCCGAGTTCGACGCGCGGCGCGCAACGCCCGGCGTCATCGCCGCGTGCCGCGAACTGCGGGGATTGGCGCGCACGGAGCTCACCGAGGCCGAGCGCCGGCTGAAAGGATCGCCTCCGGACATCCTCCCCGCTTTCATTCCGCTCGGCCCCTTGCGGCTCGACCTTGACCGGCTCGAGCGCACCGGGGATCGCCCGTTCGAGGCTGCGCCAGAACCCACGCCGCTGCGTCGCCAATGGGCGATCTGGCGCTGGGCGCTGGGGCGGTGAGCAGATTTTGATGTATTGACATTGCATATACAGAGCGTGATTATGCGTCCATGTCGAAAAGCCGGCCCGCCTCTTCTCAGGCCGCCGCGGTCGTGAAGTCGCCCGTAGCTTCTGGGACAAAGGGCAGCATCAACCTGCGCATCGAGACCGACACTCGTCAGCTCATTGACGACGCCGCAGCGATCCTCGGGCAGACGCGCACCGAGTTCATGGTCGAGAGCGCGCGACGTTTGGCTATCGAGGTGCTGCTCGAACAGCGGCTCTTCGCGCTCGATCCGGAGCGCTTCGAAACATTCGTTCGCGTCCTCGACAATCCGCCTCTGCCTGGGCCTAAGCTCAAGGCGCTTCTTCGCCGGACTCCGGCATGGGACAGACGATAGAGTTCCTGAGCGTCGAGCCCGATGATTGCCGCCCCGGTCGCGCTCACTGCGGAGCATGATCTTTCGGCCTTCGATTGCGGCGCGCCAGCGCTCAACGAATGGCTGAAGTCTCGGGCTCTGAAGAACGAAAGCCGATTTTCGAGGACCTATGTCGCCTGCGCGACCGACCGGGTCATTGCTTACACGTGCGTCTCGGCCGGATCGGTGGAACGCGTGCATGCGCCGGGCAAGATTCGGCGCAACGCTCCCGATGCGATTCCGGTGTCCGTGATCGGCCGCCTTGCGGTCGACCGCGGCCATGCTGGGAATGGACTGGGCTCAGACATGCTCGCGGACGCCCTTCGCCGCGTCGCTGCGGCCTCGCAGGTCATCGGGATTGTGGCGGCGCTCGTCCACGCCAAGGATGAGGCCGCCAAGCGGTTCTATCTGGCCCGCGCGGAATTCATCGAATATCCCGTCGACAGCCGCATCCTGTTTCTGCCGATCGAGACGATCATTGCCGGGATTGACTGACTGTGGGACGATATGCGGTGGTCGCGGCTACAAATATTGCGCGCCGGCTTCGGCCGCGAAGCGGCTCGGCTCTCCCTCCCAGACGATCCTTCCGTGTTCGAGCACATAGACGCGGTCCGCATGCGGCAGAGCGAAGGTGACGTTCTGCTCGCCGAGCAGCACGGTGATGTCGGTGGTCTGCCGAAGCCGCTCCATCGCCTTCGAGATCTGCTCCATGATGACGGGCGCGAGGCCGAGAGTGGGCTCATCGAGGATCAGAAGCTCGGGCTTCATCATGAGCGCCCGCGCGATGGTCAGCATCTGCTGCTCGCCGCCGGACAATGTCGCGGCCGTCTGACTCTGGCGCTCCTTCAGTCTCGGGAACAGGTCGAACAGCCATTCCTGGCGTTCGGTCCGGTCCTTGTCGCTGAGCCCATGCCCGCCCATGTCGAGATTCTCGCGGACCGTCATCAGGCCGAACAGCTCGCGGCCCTCGGGCGATTGCACGATTCCTCCGCGCGCGATCGCCGCTGCGCTTAATCCCCGCATCGCCTGGCCCTGCCGGCGGATATCGCCGGTATAGGGAACGAGGCCCGAGACGGCGTTGAACAGGGTCGTCTTGCCCGCGCCGTTCAATCCGACGACTGCGACAAACTCGCCTTTGTGCACGTGAAGCGAAACGTTCTCGAGCGCCTGGGCCTTGCCATAGACGACGCTCACATTCTCGATCTCGAGAAAAGGCGTCTGGGCGTCGGCGAAGGAGGTTTCCGGCCGCGCGGCGGTTTCGAGCGCGCCGCCGAGATAAACGCGGCGCACGGTCTCGTTCGCCATCACTTCGGCGACCGTGCCCTCCGCGATCTTTTCGCCGACATTCATGGCGTAGACCCGGTCGACGAGCGCCGACATGCTTTTCACGTTGTGATCGACAATGAGAATCGCCCGCCCGTCGTCGCGCATTTCGATGATCAGCTTGGCGAAAGACGCCGTCTCGCGCGCGGTCAGGCCAGCGAACGGCTCGTCGATCAGCACGACATGCGGGTCGCTCGCGATCGCTTTGGCGATCTCGATCTTGCGCAGATCGGCGAACGGCAGGGTGCCGGGGCGCCGGTCAAGCACCGACGCGAGCCCGACCCGATCAGCGATCGCCCGGCCGCGCGCCTCCGTCGCGGCGCGAGGCAGGAGATCGAGGAGCCGATCCGGCAACAGCCCCAAAAGAATGTTCTCGAGCACCGTCTGGCGATGCAGCGGACGGGAATGCTGGAACACCATGCCGACCCCGAGCCGAGCGATGCGGTGAGGCGGCCAGCCGGCGACTTCCTGGCCATCGACGCGGACCGATCCGGAATCGGGCCGCTCGACGCCTAGGATCGACTTCATCACGGTCGACTTGCCCGATCCGTTCGGCCCGATGAGGCCGAGGATTTCTCCGGCGCGGACGGAGAAGCTCACGTCCTTCACGGCGATGAGGCCGCCGAACCGCTTCTGGAGGCTCGTGACCTCGAGCTTGGCCGCAGGCGCGCTCATGTCGCCTCCCGCACGCCCTTGACCATGCCGAGCAATCCGGCCGGAAAGAACAGGACCACGACGAGCGCGACCGCCGAGACGATGAAGGTCGCGAGATCGCCGAGCGGCCTCAAGCTCTCGCCGAGCGCGACAAGGAACACCGCGCCGAGTACGGCGCCAAGAATCGTGCGGCGTCCCCCGAGAACGGCGCCGATGATGACCTGCACGCCGACTGTGACGTCGATGAATGTGCCGACCGAAGCCGCACCCAGGTAGAACGCCATCAGCGCGCCCGCGAGCCCGGAGAAGAACGCGCTGACCAGGAACGCCGCGAGCTTGTGCTTCGTCACGTTGAAGCCGAGCGCGCCCGCCTGTACGGGATCCTGTCCGCTCGCCTGGAGGATGAGGCCGACCGGCGAGCGCGTGAGTCCGTAGAGGATCGCGCCGCTTACGCCCATGAAGCCGAGCGCGATCCAGTAATTGACCTTGTCGTTGATCGAAATGACGTCGGGAATCGTGAGGCCGATTTCGCCGCCGGTCAGACCCGCGGCGACCACGACGAAGTTCTGCAGCATCAGGACGGCGACGAGCGTGGTGAGCCCGAAATAGGGGCCGCGCACGCGCAAAGCCGGCAGGGCGAGCACGAGGCCGCCGATCATCGAGGCCAAGACGCCCGCGGCGATGCAGAGCGCGATCGGCGGCTGGTAGAGGCTGTCGAGGATGCCGGCGGTATAGGCGCCGAGCCCGATCAGGAACGAGGGGCCGAAGTTCACTTCATTGGCGAAGCCGAAGAGGAGATCCCAGGCCATCGAGAAGACGCCGAAATAATAGGCGATGGTGAGAAGCCCGAGCACATAGCCTGAGACATAGAGCGGCAGCGTCGCGGCGAGGAGCAGAACGACGAGGCTGATCAGGACGGGCGGAGAGAAGAGCGCGCGGACAACCATGGCCTAGCGCCTGCCCAGAAGCCCGCGCGGGCGCACATACATCACCGCGACCAGAAGCAGGAGCGCCGGGATCGAGCGATAGGCCGGCGACACGAGATAGGCCGTCAGCGTCTCGAGATAGCCGACGACATAGGCCGCAATGAGCGAACCCGAGACGCTGCCGAGTCCGCCCAGGACGACGATCGAGAAGGCGCTCGCGGTCAAAGGCCCGGCGCTATAGGACGAGACGCCGAGGAACATGCCGAGCAGGATGCCGGCGACGCCGGCGAGCACGCCGTAAATCGCCCACACGCCGACATAGACGGTCTTGAGCTCGATCCCGACCAGAGTGACGCCGCGTGGATTCATCGAGGCGGCGAGCACCGCCTTCCCCGCCAATGTCTTGTTGACGAACAGCCACAGGATTCCGATCGTCGCCCAGCAGACGACCGCGGTGAAGATCTCGTTGGCTGGCGTGCGCACGCCGAGAATCCGGACGACGCCGTCGACGATCGGCAGCACGGTCTTGGCGTTGTTGGTGAAGAGATAGGCGATCGCCTCCTGAATCATGATCCCCCAAAGCAGCGTCGCGGTGAGGATGAAGATCTCCTTCTCCTCCTCGCGGACGGCGCGCGACAATTGCAGCCGGCGGACGATGAGATAATAGGTGGCGAGCGCAAGCACGAGGGCGACGAGGACGCCGAACAGGGCGGCCACATAGGAACCGGCCCCCCACTCTCCCGATGCGGCCCAGGCCGCGACGGCGGCGGCGACCATGATCGCCCCGTGGGAGAGATTGAGCACGCCCGTCACGCCGAAAATCAGGGTGAAGCCCGTCGCGCCCAAAGCGTAGAGCGAGGAGATCGCGAAGCCGTCGATCAGGATCTGCCAGAACTGCATCGAGAAGTCCCGCCGCCCTTCAGACGCTAGCTTGAGACGGCGGGATCGCAGCGTTCACTTGGCGCCCGCGATTTTGACGAAGGAGGGGAATGCAAGCTTGCCGGCGGCGAGGTCGGGCGGCCACATATTGACCTGCTTGCCGTCCTGCCATTGCAGCGCAAGGCCGGTAATGAAGCCCTTGCCTGTCTTCAGCGCATGGACGTGAGGATCGCCCTTCGGCAGGAACTGAATGCGGCCGATGGTGCTGACGTAGTCCGTCTTCTCCATCGCGTCGACAAGCTTGTCGCTGTCCAGGCTTCCTGCGCGCTTGACCGCTTCGGCGATCATGTAGACCTCGTCATAGGCCGTGTAGCCAGCGTAGGACGGCGTATTGCCGTATTTCTTGGTGAAGGCGTCGACGAACGGCAGCGTCTTCGGCGTGACCGCGACGCCTGGACCTGAGGCGGCGAGGTAGATCACGCCTTCCGCCGCGCCGTTGGTGTCCTTCCAGAAGGTTGAGTTGGTCGCCTGGTTCGCAGTGCCGAACATCGGAATCGGCACCTCCTGACTCTTCCATTGCACGGTCGGCTGGGGGCCGACATGCGAGATGCCAGTGATGATCACGTCCGGCTTCTTGCCCTCGATCTTGTTGAAGATCGGGGTGAAGTCGGTGGTGTCGGGCGAAAAGCGGATGTCGTCGAGCACCTGGAGCCCGATCTTCGGCAGGCACTCGAGGAGCTTCGTATTGTACGGCGTCGTCCAGGCGGCGTCCTCGATCATGACGACCGCAGTCTTCATCTTGAGCTGGTCGACAAGCATGTCCTTGGCGGAATCGCAGACGAACGACGCGATCGCGGTCGAGGTGAGATAAGCGTGGAAGGTGTATTTGAGGTGATCGTAGTCCTTGGCGATGTTCTCGGAGATGAGATCGGAGCCGGCGCCTGGCGTGATGAGCAGGGTCTTGAGGCGCCCTGACCACGGCTCGAGAGCGAGCACGGCTTCGCTGAGATAGCTGCCGATCACCGCGTTGACGTGATCCTCGTTGACGGCGCGCTGGAAGGCGCGCACCGATTCCGCCGATGAGGAATGGTTGTCATAGGTGACGAGTTCGATCTTGCGCCCGTCCACGCCGCCCGCGGCGTTGATCTCGTCGGCCGCGATCTGCGCCGCTTGCGGGATCGAGGAGCCCACGACGGCTTGCGCCTCCGCAATCACCCCGATCTTGAGCGGCGCCTTGTCCTCAGCGAGAGCAGGCGAACCGAAGGCGAGCGCGCATGCGGCGACGCCTGCGCCGAGCGCGCTCAAAAGCGCGGCAATGCGAGGAGCAGTTTGTTGTGGCGTCAATCTATCCTCCCGAAACGCCTTATCTTCTCGCCGCATAACCTGACCTGGCGGCATGGCGCCGCGAACCTCTGCCGTGTTTGGCGTTCTGAAGCAAGGCTCATTCCACCACTCATGAGAGAAAGGAAGAAGGCAAGCGAGAAGGCCCGCTCCATCGACGAGCCTCGAATCCCGAGCATGCTCCGGGCGAGCGGCCCCGGTCCGGCCGCCGCCCTCAGCGCCGAGTGGAAAGCGGCGATCTCCGCCGATCAATTGCCGCCCGCTGCGGTTTTGACAAAGGCGGGGAACCGAACCTTGCCGTTGGCGAGCGCCAACGGCCACATGTTGACCTGCTTGCCGTCCTGCCATTGCAGCTCGAGGCCGGTGATGAGCCCCGGGCCGATCTTGAGACCGTGCACGGCCGGATCGCCCTTCGGCAGGAACTGGGTCCGGCCGATCGTGCCGAGGAAGTCGGTCTTCTCCATCGCGTCGACGAGCTTGTCGCCGTCGAGGCTGCCTGCGCGTTTGATCGCCTCGGCGATGATGTAGACGTCGTCGTAAGCCGTGTAGCCCGCGTAACCGGGCAGATTGCCAAATCGCTTCTGGAACGCGTCGACGAACGGCAGCGTCTTCGGCGTCACCGCGACGTCGGGACCTGACACGCCGAAGAAAAGCACGCCTTCGGTCGCCCCGTTCGTATCCTTCCAGAAGGTCGAGTTGGTCGCCTGCGACGAGATGCCGAACATCGGAATCGGCACTTCCTGGCTCTTCCATTGCACCGTCGGCTGCGTGCCGACATGCGAGATGCCGGTGATGATCACGTCCGGCTTCGACGCTTCGATCTTGTTGAAGATCGGCGTGAAGTCGGTGGTGTCGGGCGAGAAGCGGATGTGATCGAGGACTTT
>Ga0153954_1001506_pt1 | contig 12274 bp, 10 predicted proteins | sample TSFL038MetaG_FD_102277 | JGI IMG/M metagenome (GOLD analysis project Ga0153954, IMG submission 102277) | Attine ant fungus gardens microbial communities from Florida, USA - TSFL038 MetaG | ecosystem: Host-associated > Fungi > Mycelium > Unclassified | place: USA: Florida, Wekiwa Springs State... | reverse complement strand
CTGTCGATCGCGATCCTCAGCGTCAACCTGATCGGTGATGCCGCGCGCGATGCGCTCGATCCCCGCATGAAGCAGCGCGAGGGAAAATAATGGAGTTGGATTCTCTCTCAACTTGGTCATTCCGGGATGCGCCGAAAGGCGCAGGCCCGGAATCCGCAACCACAGTCCGGGGTTATGGATTCCGGGCTCGCCGCTTCGCGGCGCCCCGGAATGACGGCGGTGAAAGCCTGATATGACCGCCGCCATCCTCGACATCAATGACCTCGTCGTCAGCCTCGGCAAGGCCGCGAACGGACCACGCATCATCGACGGCATCTCGCTGCAGGTGGCCGAGCGCGAGACGCTATGCCTGGTTGGCGAAAGCGGCTCGGGCAAATCGGTAACCTCGCTGACGGTGATGGGTTTGTTGCAGAAGGGGGCGTTGGCCGCGACCGGCGGCAGCGTGAAGCTGGTCGGCGAGGAATTGCTCGGCGCGAGCGACCGCCGCCTGCGTCAGCTGCGCGCGACTACAATGGCGATGATCTTTCAGGAGCCGATGACCGCGCTCAATCCCGTGGTGCCGGTCGGCCGCCAGATCGACGAAGTGCTGCGCGCGCACACGGGACTCGATCCGCGCGCGCGGCGCAAGCGTATCCTCGACATGATGGAGCAGGTCCGCCTGCCGGAGGTCGAGCGCATCTTTGCGTCCTACCCGCACCGCCTCTCCGGTGGTCAGCGCCAGCGCATCATGATCGCGATGGCGCTCGTGCTGGAGCCGAAGCTATTGATCGCGGACGAGCCGACCACCGCCCTCGACGTCACCACGCAAAAGCAGATCCTGACCCTGATCCGCGAGTTGCAACGCGATCACGGCACCGCCGTGCTCTTCATCACTCACGACATGGGCGTGGTCGCCGAGATCGCCGACCGCGTCGCGGTTATGCGTCAAGGCCGACTGGTCGAAACCGGCCCGCTCGACACCGTGCTGCGCACACCGCGCAACGAGTACACCCGCAACCTGCTCGCTTCGGTGCCGAGCCTGGTGCCGCGTCCGCCGCGCCAGGCGAGCAGCGAGCCGGTGGTGCTGGAAGCCAACGAGCTCGGCAAGATCTATCGCGAGCGCTCCTTCCTCGGCAAAGCGCGCGAGGTCGTCGCGGCGGAGAACGTCACCCTCACCTTGCGCAAGGGCCGCACGCTCGGCATCGTCGGCGAAAGCGGCTCCGGCAAATCCACGGTGGCGCGCTGCATCGTGCGGCTGATCGACCCGACCTCCGGCGGCATCCGCCTTGCCGGGCGCGAGATATCCGACCTGTCGCGGCGGCTGCTGCAGCCGCACCGCAAACGCATCCAGATCGTCTTCCAGGACCCATACCGCTCCTTGAACCCGCGCATCTCGATCGGCGAGACCATTGCCGAAGGTCCGATCAATTACGGCATGAAGCGAAGCGAGGCGCTCGCGAAGGCGGTCGAGTTGCTCGAACTCGTCGACCTGCCTCCCGACAGTGTCTCACGCTATCCGCATCAGTTCTCCGGCGGCCAGCGCCAGCGCATTGCGATTGCGCGGGCGCTCGCGCTGGACCCGGACGTGTTGGTCGCAGACGAAGCGGTTTCGGCACTCGATGTTTCGGTGCAGGCGCAAGTGCTGGAGCTGCTCGATGAAATCCAGCGACGACTCGGCATCGCGCTGCTCTTCATCACGCATGATCTGCGTGTTGCAGCGCAAATCTGCGACGATGTTGCCGTGATGCAGCACGGCAAGGTTGTAGAACAGGGACCGGCCGCGGAAGTGCTGACCAACCCAAAACAGGCCTATACGCGCGCGCTGCTTGATGCCGCGCCCGGCCGGGGCTGGGATTTCGCCAATTTCCGTCCGGTGGCAACGGCAGGCGCAGCCTGAATCCGGCACGTCGTTCCGGGTCGCGCCTCGCGGCGCCCACGATTGTTTTGGCGATATCGTGTCCCCGGGCAATACGACTCATTGCCTACATGCAAAACCGCAACGCTCCGCAGCTTGCGCTTTTCGCTGACGCAAGGCTAACGTCGGCGCGCACGAAGTCTGTTCGAGACCTGATCGATGACCCGTATCGCCGTCGGCGGTTTTCTGCACGAGACCAACACCTTCGCGCCCACCAAGGCGACCTATGGCGATTTCGTGCATGGCGGCGGCTGGCCGTCGATGGCGGTTGGCGCCGATGTGCTCAAGGTGATGCGTCGCATCAATGTCGGGCTTGCCGGCTTTGTCGAAGCAGCCGAAGCCAATGGCTGGGACCTGGTCCCGACGATCTCCTGCGGCGCGAGCCCCTCGGCCCATGTCACGAAGGACGCATTCGAACGCATCGTCAAAGTGATGGTCGACGGCATCATGGCCGCTGGCCCGCTCGATGCGGTTTATCTCGACCTCCACGGCGCCATGGTCACCGAGCATGTCGACGACGGTGAAGGCGAAATCCTGGCGCGCGTGCGGCGGGTCATAGGCAAGGATCTGCCACTCGTGGTGAGCCTTGACCTGCATGCCAATGTCACGCCGGCAATGGTCGAACATGCCGATGCACTGATCGCCTACCGTACCTATCCGCATGTCGACATGGCGGACACAGGCCGCACCAGTGCCCGGCATCTCGCGCTGATGCTGAAGACCAGGCAGCGCTTTGCCAAGGCGTTCCGCCAATTGCCGTTCCTGATTCCGATCAGCTGGCAGTGTACCAACGACCAGCCGACCAAGGGCATTTACGAGAAGCTCGCCGCGCTCGAGGGCGATGCGGTGCCGACATTGTCCTTTGCGCCGGGATTTCCCGCCGCGGATTTTGCCGATTGCGGGCCAAGCGTGTTCGCTTATGGCCTGACGCAGGCTGATGCCGATGCCGCCGCGGATGCGATCGCACGGGTCGTCGAAAGCCACGAAGACGATTTCGACGGCCGCATCTACACTCCGGACGAAGGCGTGCAGACCGCGATGGCGCTGGCAAAAAGCGCAAAAAAGCCGATCGTGATCGCCGACACGCAGGATAATCCTGGCGCCGGCGGCGATTCCGACACCACGGGCATGCTGCGCGCGCTGGTGCGCAACAACGCGACGCGGGCGGCGACCGGTGTCATCTACGATCCGCAATCGGCCAAGGCCGCACATCAGGCCGGCGTCGGCGCCACCGTAACGCTCGCGCTCGGCGGCAAGTCTGGCATTGCCGGCGATGCGCCGTATCAGGAAACGTTCGTCGTCGAACAATTGTCCGACGGAAAATTCGTCGCCTCCGGCCCCTATTATGGCGGTCGCGATATGGACATGGGACCATCGGCCTGCTTGCGGATCGGCGATGTCCGCGTGGTCGTCTCCTCGCACAAGGCGCAGCTCGCCGACCAGGCGATGTATCGCTATGTCGGTATCGAGCCCACCGAGCAGGCCATCCTCGTCAACAAGAGCTCGGTGCATTTCCGCGCCGACTTCGAGCCGATCGCCGAAAAGCTTTTGATCTGCGCCGCACCGGGTGCGATGCCTGCCGATCCCGCCACTTTGCCATGGACGCGGCTGCGTCCAGGCATCCGCCTCAAGCCGAATGGCCCCGCCTTCACACCTGACAGCAAATCACGTTCAACCGGATAGAGGGACATGCCGAATATCGAACGTATCGACGGCTTCGCCGACGAACTCACCGCGATCCGAAGGGATCTGCACGCGCATCCCGAGATCGGCTTCGAGGAGGTCCGCACCTCCGGCATCGTCGCCGAGAAGCTCACGCAATGGGGCGTCGAGGTGCATCGCGGCCTGGGTGGCACCGGCGTGGTCGGCGTGCTCAAGGGCAAGGGAAATGGCGGCAAGAGCATTGGCCTGCGTGCCGACATGGACGCGCTGCCGATGGAAGAGAACACCAACCTGCCCTGGCGTTCGACCATTCCCGGCCGTTTCCACGGCTGCGGCCATGATGGTCACACCACCATGCTGCTCGGTACCGCGCGCTATCTCGCCGAGACCCGCAATTTCGACGGCACCGTGCATTTCATCTTCCAGCCCGCCGAGGAAGGCCTTGGCGGCGCCCGCGCCATGATCAAGGACGGGCTGTTCCAGAAATTCCCCTGCGACGAGGTCTATGGCCTGCACAACGCCCCCGATCTCAACCATGGCGAGATCGCGATCCTGCCCGGCCCGGCGATGGCCGGCGCCGATTTCTTCGACATCACCATCCATGGCTATGGCGCCCATGGCGCGATGCCGGAGCGTTCCAAGGACGCGATCGTGATCGCAATGACGCTGGGGCAGGCGCTGCAGACCATTGTCAGCCGCAATGTCGAGCCGGCGCATGCCGCCGTGCTGTCGATCACCCAGTTCCACGCCGGCTCGGCCTATAATGTGATCCCCGGCGAGGCCAAGCTTTGCGGCACGGTGCGTGCCTTCTCCGACAAGACACGCGTGCTGATCCGCGAGCGCATGCGCGCGATCTGCGCCGGTATCGCCAGCGCGTTCCAGGTCGAGATCGATGCCGACATCCGCGACACTTTCAGCGTCCTGGTCAACCAGGAGGAGCAATCCCGCGTGGTGGAACAGGCCGCGCGCACCGTGGTTGATCCGTCCAAGGTGCTTACGCGCTCGACGCCGAAAATGGGCAGCGAGGATTTCGCCGACATGATGCAGGCCGTGCCCGGCGCCTATTTCTGGGTCGGCCATGACGGCTCAGTGCCGGTGCACAATCCTGGCTACGTGCTCGACGACAAAATCTTGCCGATTGGCGCCAGCATCTTCGCACGCATCATCGAAACCAGGCTGCCGGTGGGTTCGCATGCATAAAACAACATCGGAAGACGCGGTCACCTCGCTGCACGATCTTTCTGCCGTCGATCTGATGGCGGGCTATCGCGCCCGGCAATTCTCGCCGTCGGAAGTGCTCGACGATGTCCTGGCCCACATCGAAAAGTGGGAACCGCACATCAAGGCGCTCTACCTGTTCGATCCCGACGCGGCGCGCGCCAGCGCGAAGGCGTCGTCGGAGCGCTGGCAGAAGGATGCGCCGTCCGGGCTGCTCGATGGCGTGCCGGTCACGATCAAGGACAACATTGCCACCAAGGGCCAGCCGGTGCCGCTTGGCGCCGCCAGCGTCAAGCTGGCGGTGGCTGAGAAGGACGCCCCGCCGGTGGCCCGCCTGCGTGAAGCCGGCGCGATCATCTTCAGCAAGACCACCATGCCGGACTACGGCATGCTGTCGTCGGGCCTTTCCAGCTTCCACGCTCTCTCCCGCAATCCCTGGGATCTCAGCAAGAATCCCGGCGGCTCCAGCGCGGGCGCCGGCGCGGCCGCCGCGGCGGGTTATGGCCCGCTGCACCTCGGCACTGATATCGGCGGTTCGGTGCGATTGCCGGCGGCCTGGTGCGGCCTCGTTGCGCTGAAGCCGAGCCTCGGACGCATCCCGATCGATCCGCCCTATGTCGGGCGTGTCGCCGGTCCCATGACCCGCATTGTCGACGACGCCGCGCTGATGATGAGCGTGCTGTCGAAACCCGACCGCCGCGACGGCATGAGCCTGCCACCCAATGACATCAACTGGAAAGCCCTGGAGAAATCGCCGCGCAAGCTGCGCTTCGGACTGATGCTCGATCTCGGTGTCGGCCAGGCGCTGGAGAAACCGGTGCGCGAGGTCGTGGTGAAGGCCGCGAAGGCGTTTGAATCCGCTGGTGCTGTCGTCACCGAGGTTGACGGCTTCGTGACGCGAGAGATGCTCGACGGCCTTGACGATTTCTGGCGCGCGCGAATGTGGGATGACCTGTCGAAACTTGCGCCCGAAGAGCGCCAGAAGGCATTGCCCTATATCTATAAATGGGCGGAGCGCGGCGAAAGGCTCAGCGGGGTCGATGTGATCCGTGGCTTCAATAGCACCATGGCAATCCGCGCCGCCGCGGCAAAGCTGTTTTGCGAGCTGGATTATGTGATCTCGCCGGTGTCGCCGGTGGTGAACTTCCCGGCCGAGTTCGCCTCCCCGCTCAACGATCCCGACAGGCCTTTCGAGCACATCTGCTACACCGCGCCCTGGAACATGGCGGAGAACCCGGCGCTGTCGATCAACGGTGGTTACGACGACAAGGGCTTCCCGATCGGTGTGCAGATTATCGGCCGTCGCTTCGACGACCTTGGCGTGCTCGCCCTGGGCAAGGCGTTCGAGAGCCTGCGCGGCCCGCAGCGGCCGTGGCCGGAGCCGCCGCAACCATAGTGAATACGCGTCGTGGCCGGGTATAGTCGTCCGAAGGACGGCGTCGCTTCCGCTCGCCTATGCCCGGCCATCCACGTCTTTGGAAGGTCGCAAAGCAAGACCTGGATGCCCGCGACAAGCGCGGGCATGACGATGAGGATAGACCACGACAAAAAATGAATATCAGCGAGGACTCCCCATGGCGTACGAGACGATCACATACGAGATCGCCGAGCAGATCCTCACCATCACGTTGAACCGTCCGGACAAGCTCAACGCCTTCAACGCCACCATGCAGAAGGAGCTGATCGACGCCTTCGATCGCGCCGATCGCGATGACGACGTCCGCGCCATCATCGTCACCGGAGCCGGCCGCGGCTTCTGTGCCGGCGCCGATCTGTCGTCCGGCGCCGACACGTTCGACCGCGACGCCAAGCGCGGGCCGGTGAAGCGGCTCGCTGACGGCAAGGTCGATTACAGCGATCCCAATGTGCGCGATGGCGGCGGACAGGTGACCTTGCGCATCTTCAAATGCCTCAAGCCGGTGATCGCGGCGGTGAACGGGCCGGCAGTCGGGATCGGCGTCACCATGCAGCTCGCGATGGATATCCGCATCGCCTCCGAGGCCGCGCGCTTCGGCTTCGTGTTCTCCCAGCGCGGCATCGTGCCGGAGGCCGCATCGAGCTGGTTCCTGCCGCGCATCGTCGGCATCGCGCAGGCGCTGGAGTGGTGCTACACCGGCCGCGTCTTCCCGGCGCAGGAAGCGCTCGCCGGCCGTCTCGTCAGCCAGGTGGTGCCGCCCGCCGAGCTGTTGCCGACCGCACGAGCGCTTGCAAAGGAGATCGCCGCGAAGACCGCGCCGGTCTCGGTCGCACTGATCCGCCAGATGATGTGGCGCATGATGGGCGCCGACGATCCGATGGAAGCGCACAAGATCGACAGCCGCGGCATCTATACCCGCGGCCGCTCCGATGACGTGAAAGAAGGCGTGGTGGCATTTCTCGAGAAGCGCCCTGCCGCGTTCACGAACAAGGTGTCGTCCGACATGCCGGATTATTTCCCGTGGTGGGACGAGCGGGAGTATGAGTAGATTGGCGTTCTCAAAGTAACTGTCATGGCCGGGCTCGTCCCGGCCATCCACGTCTTGGAATATCCAAAGAAAGACGCGGATGCCCGGCACATAGGCGAGCGGAAGCGACGCCGTCCTTCGGACGGCTATGGCCGGGCATGACGAATGCTAGTCCACCACCAACGCCACCCGCCCGATCGCCTTGCGGTCGATCAGGAGCCGCATCGCCGGCGCAAATTCTTCCAGCGGATGCCGATGCGAAACATGGGGCCGGACCTTGCCGGCCTCGGCCCACGCGAGAAGCGCCTTCATGCGCGCCTCGCCGAGCGCAGGATTTTTCCGCACCGCCTCGCCGGCACGGACGCCGAGCACACTCGCGCCCTTGATCAGCAGCAGATTGGTGCGGGCGAGCCCGATGCCACCGGTGAAGCCGATCACCAGAAGCCGCGCGCCCCAGGCGATGCAGCGCAGGCTGTCCTCAAACACCTGCCCGCCAACGGGGTCGAACACGACGTCGGCGCCGCGCCCATCAGTGATGCGCTTGACCGCATCGCGGAACGGCTCGCGGCCATAGAGCACGAGGTGCGCCGCGCCCTTTGCGTGCGCGACCGCAAGCTTGTCCTCCGAGGATGCCGCCGCGATCACGGTTGCGCCTAATAGCTTGCCGATCTCGACCGCTGCGAGCCCGACACCGCCACCGGCGCCGTGCACCAGCAACACCTCGCCGCGCCGCAGCTGGGCGCGATCGACCAGCGCGTGATAGGCGGTGCCGTGCGCGGCGAGAAAAGTCGCGCCCTCCGCGTGGTCGAAGGTCGAGGGCAGCACCGTGAGCTGCGAAGGCGTCGCCACCACCTCGCTGGCGTAGCCGCCATGCCGGAGCCTGACGATCACCCGATCGCCGACACGGACGCCGCTGGCGTCATTCACCTCGATGACATCGCCGGCCGATTCCATGCCCGGCGTGAACGGCAAGTCCGGCTTGAGCTGATATTCGCCCGCCGCCATTAATACGTCCGGGAAATTGATCCCGGCCGCCTTGATCGCGACGCGGACCTCGCCCGGCGCGAGCGGCGCAGCCTCGAATGTCTCCAGCCGCAGCTGTTCGGGCGGGCCGAGCTCGCGGCAGACGACCTTTCTCGGCATCAGGCGGCGCGCTCCTTGCGGCGCTCCAACGCCGCGCGGATCAGCGGCAAGCGGTCGTTGCCGAAATACATGTCGGTCTTGTCGATGAAGATCGTCGGCGAGCCGAAGCCGCCACGCGCCATCACTTCGTCCGTATTCGCCTTGAGCTGATCCTTGATCGCCTGTTGCGTAATGCCCGCGAAGAATTTCTGGGCGTCGATGCCGACGCGCCGGCAGACCTCGGCGAGCACCGCGTCCTGCGAGATGTCCTGATCCTCGCCCCAGTAGATCTCGAACACCGAGCGTGCGAACGGCACCATATCCTTGGAAGACTCTTGGCCCAGGAAGATGCAGCCGCGCATCGCCTTGACGCTGTTCACCGGGAACACGGTCGGGCGCATCTTGATGGTCAGACCGGCAAGCCGCGCCCAGTCCGCGACGTCCTTTTTCTGGTAGGCGACCTTGGCCTCGACCGGACGCTCGCGCGAGGCGTAGACGCTCGGGTTGATGGTGTTGAAGATGCCGCCGACCAGGATCGGCCGCCAAGTGATCTCCTCGCCAAACTCTTTCGCCAAAGGCTGGATGTTGTGGAAGGCGAGATAGGTCCAGGGACTGGAGCAGTCGAAGAAGAACTCGATCATAGGTTTCCTTGCTTCTAGGGCCTTTGTGTTACAGGTCATTTCGGGTCTGGTCCGCAGCCTGTCATCGGACCGCGCTTCGCGCGGACCCGTTGCGGCCATCCCGGATGACAGGCGCCTTTATTCCCCGTCACAAAGACTTTTGTTGTTCTGTACCTTGAGCATAAGACATGGCAGAGAGGCGCTCAACCAGAACCCAACGGGAGGCTCCAATGCTGTTTCCAACCACCATTGCAGGTTCGCTGCCGAAGCCGGAATGGCTGGCCGAGCCCAACATGCTGTGGGCGCCCTGGAAGTCGCAAGGCGAGGAACTGGCGCGCGCCAAGCGCGACGCCACCATGCTGGCGGTGAAGCTGCAGGAAGACGCCGGCGTCGACATCGTCACCGAGGGCGAGCAGGCGCGCCAGCATTTCGTTCACGGCTTTCTCGAGAAGATCGAAGGCATCGATTTCGCCCACAAGGTCGAGATGGGAATCCGGAAAGATCGCTACAAGGCGATGGTGCCGCAGGTGGTGGCGCCGCTGCGGCTGAAGGGCCGGGTCCATGCCGATGAAGCCCGCGTTGCGCGCGCGCACACCACGCGCAAGCTGAAATTCACCCTGCCCGGCCCGATGACCATCATCGACACCATCGCCGACCGCCACTACGGCGACCGCGTCAAGATGGCGTTCGCTTTTGCCGAACTGTTGAATGAGGAGGCCAAGGCACTGCAGGCCGACGGCGTCGATCTCGTGCAGTTCGACGAGCCCGCCTTCAACGTCTACATGGACGAGGTCAACGACTGGGGCATCAAGGCGCTGGAGCGTGCCGCAGAGGGCCTCACCTGCACCACAGCCGTGCACATCTGTTACGGCTACGGCATCAAGGCCAACACCGACTGGAAGGAGACGCTGGGCAACCAGTGGCGGCAATACGAACAGATCTTCCCGGCGATCGACAAGAGCCCGATCCAGCAGGTCGCGATCGAGTGCCGTAATTCCAAGGTGCCGCTGGAACTGCTCGCGCTGCTGCCGGGCAAGGTGGTCCAGGCCGGCGTGATCGATGTCGCGAGCGACACGGTGGAGAGCGCCAAGGACGTAGTCGGTGTGATCGAGGCTGTCTCGAAATTCGTGCCGAAGAGCAACATCATCGCGACCACCAATTGCGGCATGGCGCCGATGCGCCGCGATATCGCCGAGGCAAAGCTGATGGCGCTCGGCGCCGGCGCGAAGCTGGCGCGCGAGAAGCTGGGGTGAGGTTTGCCGTCTTACGCGAAGGACGTTCCGTTCCCCCTTGCGGGGGAGGGTTAGGGAGGGGGGTAAGCCGCTAGCCCTGCTGCTGGGGTACCCCCCTCTCCAGCTCTCCCCCGCAAGGGGAGAGAGCAGACCGGGCCTGCCGCACCACTCAACTTGCTTACGCGCGAGCACTCGGATGTAACACCGGCCGGTAACCGGCCATGAAAGCGCGCAACGTCGAGGGCGGTGTCAGCAGCATGGCGTCTATCACTGGCGTTGCCGCCGCGCTGTAACCGGCCGGCGACCACAACAGCGCGCATCCCCGCGCGATCAGGAAGCTGTCCTCCCCCGCCTGCACCATCGCGCCATCGGGCAGTTGTTCGAATGGCATCGGCAACGGATGCAGTTTCCTGCAGCTGGCGAGGCGTTCCCGATGCAGCACCGCGTCGATCTCGGGCGCGAGCACGTCTTTGACGCCGTTGCCCTGTTCCCACGCTGCGCGAAAGCGGTTGGCGTCATCGCGGCGGCAGTAGAAGCAAGGCCGATGGCCTGCAGCAAAGGCCGTCGCTTCATCGAGGAAGAACAGCTCGGTCCAGCTTCGCCCGCCCATCACCACGCGTCGGCGTCCCCGGAACTCGCACAGGCAGGTGAGCCAGGCCGGGCTCGACCATCGCTTGCGCAGCAGCGTTCTGGTGGCGGGATCATGGATGATGCCGCGATTGCCGGTAAAGGTGCCGCGATGCGGCGTCGCGATGATCTCGCCTGTCGGGGTGACGCGGTTCTGGAGGGGCATTGACGCGTCCACTATTTTCACCGTCATTCCGGGATGCGTGCGAAGCACGCAGGCCCGGAATCCATAACCACCATCGTGAGTATGGATTCCGGGCTCGCGACTCAGCGCAAAATAGCTTCGCTATTTTGTCGCGACGTCGCGCCCCGGAATGACAGTCACGCCGCGCCGTCCCGGATCGGCGGCTGGAATGACAGCGCCGTGTCCCAGGGAAAGAAGATCCAGGTGTCCTGCGACACTTCGGTGATGAAGGTGTCAACCAGCGGCCGCCCTTTCGGCTTGGCGTAGACGGTTGCGAAATGGGCCTCCGGCATCATGGCGCGCACCAATCGCCCGGTCTTGCCGGTGTCGACGAGGTCGTCGACGATCAGAAGCCCCTTGCCGGTACCGCCCCCGAGCTTCGCGGTTTCCTCGCAGACGCCCTTGAGCACCTGGAGGTCGCCCTGCTTGTCGTGGTCATAGCTCGCGACGCAGACGGTATCGATGATGCGTACATCGAGCTCACGCGCCACGATCGCCGCCGGCACAAGGCCGCCCCGGGTGATCGCGATCACGGCCTTGAACGGCCCGACCTCGTTGAGCCGCCAGGTCAGCGCCCGGCAATCCCGGTGGAACTGGTCCCACGAGACCGGAAAGGCTTTGCCCGCGCGCTCCTGCGCGCTCCGCGTCACTTCGGTCATCATCGTCTCCTGCATAACCCGCCAGCGCTCTTCTATCCTGCGCTGCCTTGCAGCTTCTTCAGCATCTCCTTCACCGCCGTCATCGCGGCATTGAGCTTTTCCGGATCGCGCGAACGCACCACGAGATTGCTATTGGGCTTCTGGTTCTCGTCCATGAAGGGATAGCTACCGATGATGGTGTCGGGATGCGCGTTGGCGATCTCCCGCAAGGGGCCACCAATGTCGCCTTCCCTGGCATTGGCGCGGACGCTGTCCGACAGCATCTTGACCCCGGATTTCAGCTTCGGCGCCACGATGTCCATCATCGCCTGCATGATCGTCGGGATGCCGGCCATCACGATGACATTGCCGAGCTTGAAACCGGGCGCGAGGATGGTCGCGCTCTGGATCAATTCGGCGCCATCGGGAATCCGCGCCATGCGCAGCCGCGCCTCGTTCAGGTCCTGCGAGCTCCAGCGTTCCTTGAAACGCGCCACCACCTCCGGATGGTGATCGATGCCGACGCCGAAGGCCTTCGCCACGCTGTCGGCGGTGATGTCGTCATGGGTGGGGCCGATGCCACCGGTGGTAAAGACATAGCTGTAGCGCTCCCGCAACGCGTTCAGCGCCGCG
>Ga0153954_1001505_pt1 | contig 12277 bp, 9 predicted proteins | sample TSFL038MetaG_FD_102277 | JGI IMG/M metagenome (GOLD analysis project Ga0153954, IMG submission 102277) | Attine ant fungus gardens microbial communities from Florida, USA - TSFL038 MetaG | ecosystem: Host-associated > Fungi > Mycelium > Unclassified | place: USA: Florida, Wekiwa Springs State... | reverse complement strand
TAGCGGCCGAGCAGGTCCGGCGCGATCTTCTTGCAGGCGTCGACCAGGCCCTGGACCGAACCGACCGACTTGTCGAAGGCCTCGCGGTCCTTGCCGCCAAGCTCGATCTCGACAATGCGCTCGACCCCCTTCGAGCCGATCACGACCGGCACGCCGACATACATGTCCTTCACCCCGAACTCGCCATTGAGATAGGCGGCGCAGGGCAGCACGCGCTTCTTGTCCTTCAGATAGCTCTCGGCCATCGCGATCGCGGACGCTGCCGGAGCGTAGAAAGCCGAGCCGGTCTTCAGCAGGTTGACGATCTCGGCGCCGCCATTGCGGGTGCGGTCGACGATCTCGTCGATGCGCGACTGCGAGGTCCAGCCCATCTTGACGAGGTCCGGCAGCGGAATGCCGGCGACGGTGGAATAGCGCGCCAGCGGCACCATGGTGTCGCCATGGCCGCCGAGCACGAAAGCGGTGACGTCTTCGACGGAGACGTTGAACTCATCGGCGAGGAAATAGCGGAAGCGCGCGGAGTCGAGCACGCCCGCCATGCCCACCACCTTCTTGTGCGGCAGGCCGGAGGCCTTCTGCAGCGCCCAGACCATCGCGTCCAGCGGGTTGGTGATGCAGATGACGAAGGCATCGGGGGCATATTTCTTGATGCCGGCGCCGACCTGCTCCATCACCTTCAGATTGATCGAGAGCAGATCGTCGCGGCTCATGCCCGGCTTGCGCGGCACGCCGGCGGTGACGATACAGACCTTGGCGTTGTCGAGTGCCTCATAGGAATTGGCGCCGGCGAAATGCGCGTCGAAACCATCGACCGGCGAGGACTGCGCGATATCGAGCGCCTTGCCCTGCGGCACGCCCTCGGCGATGTCGAACATCACGACGTCACCGAGCTCTTTCAGCCCGATGAGATGAGCCAACGTTCCGCCGATCTGACCGGAGCCAATCAAAGCAATCTTGTCGCGCGCCATGGGAAATCTGTCCTTTGACCCCGAACGGGGAAGAGAGGTGGGAAAAGCCGAGAGGCTGGTTATCGCTTTAGGCCGGACCGTTCAAGTCGGCCATGCCCATTTGGAGGACGGCAGTCATTCCGGGATGGCGCATCCGACTTGGATGCCAGCCCCGGAATCTCGCGCCACAATCTCCAGATTCCGGGTTCGCTCGCAGGGATGCGAGCGCCCCGGAATGACAGCGGAGGGTCAGGTCTCCACCAGCCCGGTGGTCGAGCCGCTGGCCGCGGAATCCTTGTTGTGCCCGTGCGGCAGCGCCAAATAGGATTCCGAGCTCATTTCGATCAGGCGTGACGAGGTCCGCTTGAACTCATTGGCCTCGTTGCCGTCGGCCGCGAGGTACAGCGACAGCGGATCGGCCTCGGCCGAGGCCATCAGCTTCACCGCATTGTCATAAAGCGTGTCGATCAGCGTGATGAAGCGCTTGGCGGCGTTGCGTTCGGCATAATCCATGACCGGCACATGGTCGACCATGATGGTGTGATAGTCGCGCGCAAGCCGGAGATAGTCGGAGGCCGCGAGCGGCTTCTCGCAGAGGTCGGCGAAGGCGAACCGCGCCACGCCATGCGAGGAGCACGGCACGCGCAGCGTGCGGCCCTTGATCGAAATATCGCGCGGCTTGCAGGGCGCTTTGCCGGTCATCTTCGCCCAGGCCCTGTCGAGCGCCGCATCGGCCTCGTTGTCGGCAGGCACCAGCCACATCTTCACACCGGCGAGCTTTTCCAGCCGGAAATCGGTGCGGGCGTCGAGCCGCATCACGTCCATATGTTCTGATATCTGGGCGATGAAGGGCAGGAACAGCGCGCGATTGAGGCCGCCCTTGTAGAGATCTTCCGGCGCGACGTTCGAGGTTGCGACCACCACGGTGCCGAGCTCGAACAATTTTGCGAAGAGACGGCCGAGGATCATCGCGTCGGCGATGTCGGTGACATGAAATTCGTCGAAGCAGAGCAGCCACGCTTCCTCGAAGATCGCAGCCGCGGTCAGCGCGATCACGTCGCCATTGGCGAGCTCGCCACGCGCGATCTCCTGGCGATAGGCGTAGATCCGCTCATGCACGTCGGCCATGAATTCATGGAAATGCGCGCGGCGCTTGTGGGTGACCGGGCTTGCACCGAAGAACAGGTCCATCAGCATGGTCTTGCCGCGGCCGACTTCGCCGTGAACGTAAAGGCCGCGCGGCGGGCCGCCATTCTTGTCGGCGAACAGCCTGCCGAGCAGGCCGTTCTTGCGCTGCGGCTTGTAGTTTGCAAGCCGCCGCTCCAGCGCGCCAAAGGCCTGAGCGACCTCGGCCTGCGCCGCGTCGGGCTCGATCGCGCCGGAGGAAATCTGGGCCTGATACTGGTCGTGAAAGGAACTTGGCGGGCTGGACAACATGCCCACCTTTCCGCCTGAGATGAGCGAAAATTGCAAGCCGCGAATTGGTTGCGGCGGGTATGCCAGATCCGTCGTCATGGCCGGGCTAAACACTTGTCCCGGCCATCCACGTCTTGCTACCCGTGCAGACCGGACAGAAAGACGTGGATGCCCGGCCCAAGGCCGGGCATGACGACAAGTGCGAAGAGCACGCGGCTCACGCACTCAGCGCGTAGGAATCCTCGACCACATAGGGTCCGCCGCCGGTCGAAGCGCGCGAGGAGAACAGCACGAAGCGGTCGGCGGTGAACACGCGGCTTGGGAAGTAGCCGCGCACCGAGAGATAATCCGCGACGTCCCGGCTCGATGCGTCATGGAGCCGCGCTAGCGTCACATGCGGTGTGAATTTGCGCCCTTCCGGATCAAGCCCGATCCGCTGCATCATCCGCTCGAGCTCGGCCTGCAGCTCGATCAGCGGCCTGCTCGGCTCGATGGCGGCGACCACCGCGCGCGGCTTCTTGCCGCCGAATGAGGTGAGGCCCTGCAGCTTCACCTCGAACGGCTTTCGATTCACCCGAAACAGCATCGACGCGATCTCGTTGGCGGAGATGCCGTCGATGTCGCCGATGAAGCGCAAGGTGACGTGATAATTTTCGGGATCGATCCAGCGGGCGCCGGGAAGGCCACCCCGCAAGCTGGACAGCGTGTGGCCGATATCGGCCGGGATTTCCAGTCCAGTAAACAAACGCGGCATCGTTCAAGACTCCCGATGCTTGGGTTTGACCTGATCAAGCCCAGACCAAACCCTTAGACGATTCCCGGTGACGAATCACCGATGGCTAATTTCTACCCGACTTGTGTGACTCTGCGAAGCGCGTGGCGTTAACGGGTCGGAAACCTCCTTGCATAAATCTTGAGGGGTAGGGTTATCCCCGACAGGCAACGGTATCGATGCCTGCTTTTCAGGGGCTTTGCTCTCTGAGCGGGCCGAGAAATGCCTCCACCGTGGGCACGATCTTGTTGACGATGATGTCGACGCCCTCGGGCGTCGGATGAATGCCGTCGGCCTGGTTGAGCTTGGCATCGGCGGCGACGCCGTCAAGAAAAAACGGATAGAGCGGCACGCCGAAGGATTTCGCGAGATCCGGATAGATGGCGTTGAAGCGCGCCGCATAATCGCGGCCGTAGTTCGGCGGCGCGAGCATCCCGCACAACATGACGGCAATGTTACGCGCTTTGAGCCGCGTCAAAATGTCTGACAGCGCCGCGCGCGTTACGGCAGGATCGGTGCCGCGCAACGCGTCGTTGGCGCCGAGCTCGACGACGACGGCCTGGGTTCCATCCGGCACCGACCAGTCAAGCCGGTCGCGGCCGCCCGAAGCCGTATCGCCGGACACTCCGGCATTGGCTATCTCGACATTTATCCCCTTGTCTTTCAAGGATTTTTGCAGCTTGGCCGGAAATGCATCGGAGGCCGACAGGCCAAGTCCCGCAGACAGCGAATCACCGAGAACCACGAGCTTGATCGGCTTGCTCACTGCCTTGGCCTCATTGCCAGCCTGCTCTCCCGCGAGAGCCGATGCCATCGACGTCAAGGCCATCGTCAACACAAGGATGTGCGCGAACACGGAGCGCCGGCTCTCGACCGGGCCCGTGAAAGTGCCATAAGACCGAGCCATGGACAGCTTCATCGAATCTCCCTCGCTCGCCGGCGCGACGCCGGACACTATTTCCATCTCCAACGTCAATCTCTCGCTCGGCAGCGGCGCCGCGCGTGTTCATATCCTGAAAGACATCAGCCTGCGCGTCGGATCCGGCGAAACAATCGGCCTGATCGGCCCCTCGGGTTCGGGAAAATCCACGCTGCTGATGGTGATGGCGGGCCTGGAACGTCCTGATAGTGGAGAGGTGGTGGTCAATGGAACGCCTTTCAATGCCCTCGACGAGGACGCGCTGGCGCGCTTCCGCGGCCGCCAGGTCGGCATCGTCTTCCAGTCGTTTCATCTGATCCCGACCATGACGGCGCTGGAGAATGTCGCGGTGCCGCTGGAGCTCGCGGGCAATCCCGACGCCGCAAAACGCGCCGCGCAGGAACTCGGTTCGGTCGGTCTCGGCGACCGCCTTCATCACTATCCGACGCAACTTTCCGGCGGCGAGCAGCAGCGCGTCGCGCTGGCGCGCGCGCTGGCGCCAGATCCCGCGATCCTCGTCGCCGACGAGCCGACCGGCAATCTCGATGAGGCCACCGGTAAGCAGATCGTCGACCTGCTGTTCACCAAGCATGCCGAGCGCGGCATGACGCTGGTGCTGGTGACGCATGATACCTCGCTGGCGCAGCGCTGCGATCGCGTGGTGCGGCTGCGTTCGGGCCGCATCGACTCGGCCACCACCAATCGCATCGCCGCTTCATGAGCATCGCGTCGGAGAGCATGGGGCAGCTTGCGGAACGGCCGACGCACGGCAAGGGCGCGCTCTGGCTCAGCCTGCGCTATTCGCTGCGCGAATTGCGCGGCGGCCTGCGCGGCTTCTATGTGTTCATCGCCTGCATCGCGCTCGGCGTGATGGCGATTGCCGGAGTCGGCTCGGTGGCGGCGAGCCTCGGCGACGGCATGGCGCGCGAGGGCCGCAACCTGCTCGGCGGCGATGTCGCCTTCCTCCTCTTCCAACGCGAAGCCAAGCCCGACGAGCTCGCCTTCCTCCGCTCGCGCGGGCAGGTATCGGTCATCGCGACTCTGCGCGGCATGGCCCGCGCCGCCGACGGCCGGCTTGCGCTGGTCGAGATGAAAGCGGTCGATGGCACCTATCCGTCGATCGGCGAGCTCACGCTCAATCCCGCCATGCCGCTGAGCGACGTTCTCAGCGAGCGCGATGGCGTGTTCGGTGCGGCCGTCGATCCGACGCTTCTCGCGCGGCTCGATCTGAAGGTCGGCGACATCGTCACCATCGGCGACGCGCGCTTCCAGATCCGGACCGCGGAAGAATCCGAGCCGGACAAGCTCGGCATCGGCATCGGCTTCGGTCCGCGCTTCCTGATCAGCGAGGCGGCGCTGCGCGCGACCGGGCTGATCCAGCCCGGCAGCCTGGTGCGCTGGAACTATCGGGTGAAGCTGCCCGACAATGCGTCCGACGACCGCGCCGTCAATGCGCTGATGGAGGATGCGCGAACCGCCGCGCCAGAGGCCGGCTGGGAGATCCGCAGCCGTGCCAACGCCTCGCCGCAGCTTGAACGCAACATTACCCGCTTCACGCAATTCCTCACGCTGGTCGGCCTCGCCGCGCTCCTGGTCGGCGGCGTCGGCGTCGCCAATGCGGTGAAGAGCCATATCGATCGCCGGCTCGACGTGATCGCGGCCTTCAAGGCGCTCGGCGCCACCGGCCGCGACGTGTTCGCAATCTATGTGACGCAAGTCATCGTGCTGGCGAGCCTCGGTTCGGTGATCGGGCTCGTCGCCGGCGCTGCGCTGCCTTTCGTCATTGTCGACCTGTTCGGCAAATTATTGCCGCTGCCGGTCGTGCCGGCGATCCATCCGAGCGAGCTCGCGCTGTCGCTGGTCTACGGCCTCCTGACCGCGCTCACCTTCGGCCTGTGGCCGCTCGGCCGCATCCACGACGTGCCGGTGGCGGCTTTGTTCCGCGAAACCATCACCGCCGAATGGCATCGGCCGCGCTGGCGCACGCTCGCGCTGATGCTGATCGTGGTCGCGCTGTTGATCGCGGTCGTGATCGGGCTTGCCTATGACAAGCGCGTCGCGGCGGTGTTCGTCGTCTCGGCGATGATCGTGTTTGCGCTGCTGCGCGGCATCGCCGAAGTCGTGATGGCGTTGGCGCGGCGGCTGCCGCGCACGCGCTTCACCATGCTGCGGCTTGCGATCTCCAACATCTACCGGCCCGGCGCCCTGACCCCTTCCGTCGTGCTGTCGCTGGGCCTCGGGCTCGCCGTGCTCGTCACCATCACCCAGATCGACGGCAATCTGCGCCGGCAATTCCTCGCAGCACTGCCCGAGCACGCGCCGTCATTCTACTTCATCGACATTCCCTCCACCGACGCCGACCGCTTCAGCGACTTCCTCAAGAAGATCGAGCCGGACGCCACGGTGGAAGACGTGCCGATGCTGCGCGGGCGCATCGTCGCCGCGCGCGGCGTCCGCGCGGAGGAATTGAACCCCTCGAGCGACGCCGAGTGGGTGCTGCACAGCGACCGCGGCCTGACCTACACCGGCGACGTCCCGAAAGGATCGAAGGTCGTCGAGGGTGAGTGGTGGGGCGCGGATTACAGCGGCCCGCCGCTGGTCTCGATCGAGAAGAAGATCGCCGACGGGCTGAAGCTCAAGCTCGGCGATGAGATCGTGGTCAATGTGCTCGGCCGCGACATCCCGGCGAAGATCGGCAACATGCGCAATATCGACTGGCAGGGGCTTGGCATCAATTTCGTGCTGGTGTTCTCGCCCAACGCCTTCAAGGGCGCGCCGCACAGCCACATCGCGACCCTGACCGAAATTCACCCGAGCGCCAAGGAGGACGCCCGCGTCATCAAGCAGGTCGCGGACGCCTTCCCGATGGTCACGAGCGTGCGGGTGCGCGAGCTGATGGAAACCATCGGTTCGGTGGTGACCAATCTCGCGCTGGCGATCCGTGGCGCCAGCGCGGTGACCCTGATCTCCGCCATTCTGGTGCTGGGCGGCGCGCTTGCCGCCGGCCATCGCCACCGGGTCTACGACGCCGTCATCCTGAAGACGCTGGGGGCAACGCGCGCGCGCCTGCTCGGCGCCTATGCGCTCGAATACCTCATGATCGGTTTTGCCACTGCCGTGTTCGGCGTGTTCGCCGGATCGGTCGCCGCCTGGCTGATCGTCACGCGGCTGATGACGCTCAGTTTCGTCTGGCAGGCGGGCAGCGCCGCGCTCGTGGTGTTCGCCGCGCTGATCGTCACGGTGGGACTGGGGCTCGCAGGCACGCTGCTCGCGCTCAACCAGAAGCCGGCATCGGTGCTGCGGAACCTATGACAAATTGTAGCACCGTTTAAGAACTCTTGACGCGGCAGGCCGCTGTTTCCCGCACGTTTATGGCAAATATATTGTTTACGGAATTTCAGGCGCGTATGCGCGGGCAGAGGATGCGCCTCGCGACATTCAGCCGCGTGTGGCGGCCGCTCGCCACTATGGTAGTTTGATGCGGGACCACCAGATAAAGCCTAAGTCAGACGCGCAGCTTGATGACGCAAAATTAATGTCCGCAACCCGCGCCATCTGAGATAGGTTTCAACGAGCCGGCAACGCAAAAGCTTACACAAAGCTTACAGGGCGTCACCGCCGGACAACCAACGGGAAGTCGACCATGTCGGACCTTGACCGCAACTATACGTCTCCCTTCGGCCGGGTCGCCGGGCGCGTTGATACCGCGGCCGTCGATGCCGGCCTGCGCGCCTACATGCTGCGCATTTACAACTACATGAGCATCGGGCTCGCCATCACGGGCTGCGCTGCTCTTGGCATCTATATGGCGGCGGTGACCTCGGATCCGTCCGGCGCCGCAGCCAAGATCGGCAACGCGTTTCTGACGCCGTTCGGCTACGCGATGTTCGTGAGCCCGCTGAAGTGGCTGTTCATCCTGGCGCCGCTCGCCATGGTGTTCGTGATTTCAGCCGGCATCAACCGCCTCGCGCCATCGACCGCCCAGCTTCTGTTCTGGGTGTTCTCGGCACTGATGGGCGTCTCGCTGTCGTCGATCTTCCTGGTGTACACGCACACCTCGATCGTGCGCGTGTTCTTCATCACCGCAGCGACCTTCGGCGCACTCAGCCTCTACGGCTACACCACGCGGCGTGACCTGACCGGATTTGGCTCGTTCCTGTTCATGGGCCTGATCGGCATCATCATCGCGAGCCTGGTGAACCTCTTCCTGGCGAGTTCCGCGCTGCAGTTCGCGGTGTCGGTGATCGGCGTGCTGGTGTTCGCGGGCCTTACCGCCTGGGATACGCAGCGGCTGAAGAACGAATACATCTACGGCTACGCCTCGGCCGGTGGTGACGTGGCGGAGCGCGCGGCGATCACGGGTGCGCTGTCGCTCTACCTGAACTTCATCAACCTGTTCACGCTGCTGCTGCAGCTGCTCGGCCAGCGCGACTGACCGGCGAAACATAGACGAACGCATCGAGCCCCGGCCATTCGGCCGGGGCTTTTGTTTTTCTCCATTCGTCATGGCCGCGCTTGTCGGGGCCATCCACGTCTTCCTGGCGGCGAAATGGTGAAGACGTGGATGCCCGGGTCAAGCCCGGGCATGACGAAGAGCGTTGATTGGCGATAGCCTGCTGATATCCTCGCACCATGTCCTCGCCCGAAATCCGGCCCGCCACCGAGGCCGACCTTCCCGTCATCACCGAAATCTACGAGCATGCGGTGCGCCATGGCACCGCGACCTTCGAGCTGATCCCGCCCGACCTCACCGAGATGACGCAACGCTTTCGCTCGCTGATCGAGGCGGGCTTTCCCTACCTCGTCGCCGAGCTCGACGGCGCCGTCACCGGCTATGCCTATGCCGGCCCGTACCGGCCTCGGCCGGCCTATCGCTTCACGGTGGAGAACTCGATCTATCTCAAGCCGGCCATCCACCGGCGCGGCATCGGCCTGAAGCTGATGAAACGGCTGCTCGGCGAGTGCACGGCGCGCGGCTATCGCCAGATGATCGCGGTGATCGGCGATTCCGCCAATGCCGGGTCGGTCGGACTGCACACGCAATGCGGGTTTCAGATGATCGGCACGCACCCGAATGTCGGGCTGAAATTCGGCCGCTGGCTCGACACTGTCATGATGCAGATCGCGCTCGGCGAAGGCGGCACGACGGTGCCGAGCGATTGACCCGACAACGCCATTCCGGGGCGCGCGAGAGCGCGAACCCGGAACCTCGCGCGACAACCTCCGGATTCCGGATCGAGCGCTACGCGCTCGTCCGGAATGACTATCGGATCAGACCACCGCGAGCTTGCGGTCGATCACCAGCAGCACGCGCTCGAGCTCGTGGCCGCGGCGCAGGATCAGCCCGGTCGCCGAGATCACGCTATACATGCCCTGCTTGCGCGCCAGCCGCGGATCCTTCTCGATCCGATAGATCGGGACCTCGGAGGAGCGGCGGAACACCGAAAAAACGGCGCGGTCCTTGAGGAAATCGATGGCATAGTCGCGCCATTCGCCGTCCGCGACCATGCGGCCGTAAAGGTTCAAGATTCGATTGAGCTCTAGACGATTGAATGTCACCCGGTTGGCTGTCGGACTCGCAACGGCCGCGCGCGCCGCTGCGTGATTACCGCTTGGATCGGCATCCTCCGAAATCAGGCTCATGGAGCGCCTCCTGTCATTTCCTTGACATGATTGCGCCAACGGACGCCCGCCGCAAGAGCTGCTTTGTCGCAAGAAGCGGAACAGGCGCGACGAACGGGCTGGTTTTCGCCGTCACAGGATCGTTAGAAGGAATCATAATACCGCCCCACTTCCGCCAAGCGCCCGCCGTCCTAACTTGGGAAAAAAGCACACTGCGTTGGCCCGGTTCTTTCGGTCTCGGATTCCTCAGCCCCCAGCCCCCCGGGATTGTCGGGACCGGGCCTATCGCAGCGAACAAAGGGCCGACGCGAGTCGGTCCTTTTTGCTTTTTGGGAGTCTTTGTCATTCCGGACGCTGCGAAGCGACGATCCGGTATCTCGAGATTCTCAGGTGCGCAATTGCGCACCATAGTTCGCGCTGTCACGCGCCCCGGAATGACGAACGTCGATATTCAGCGAATCAGTGCAGCGGCTTGAACGCGGCGCCCAGCATCGGGCCCGGCTTGTCGCGGTTGCCATCCTGGACATAGGCGACCGCAGCATCGATACCGTCCTGCTCGACATCATCGAGCGGTACGGTCCAGCTTCCGGAATCGCCATTCCAGTCACCGACCTTCATGAGGTTGCGCACGACGTTGTAGTACGTCAATTCCTTGCCGCGATTCTCGCCGCGGCCGATCGAGATCGGGATGGCCTTGGAGATCGCGCAGATCCACACCTCGCCATGCATCACCGCCGGACTCCTGTTCGCCGCGACAGAAACGGTGAGCTGCTTGCCGGACTGCGTCATCGTCACAGGGATCGACATCACGCCATTCGCCTTGCGCGTCACGCCGATCGCACTCTCGATGCCCGCGAGATCGCTGCCGACCACATGCACCGAGCCATTGACGACGGCTTGCGGCGTGTAGACCTCACGGTCGCCGCGCACCCTTGAATAGGCCTTCTGCCGCGCGGAGAAACGCGCGTCCGCAAGCGTATCCTTCCAGCCGAGATAGTCCCAATAGTCGATCGGCATGCTCAGTGCGATGACGGAGGGATCCTTCGCGAGCTCGCCGATGATCTTGTCGGCGGGCGGGCAAGACGAGCAGCCTTGCGAGGTGAAGAGCTCGACCACCGCGCGGGGATCGGCATGGGCGGGACGAATGATGGCGATAATCGCACAGATTCCGAGAGCTCCGGACCAGCGCGAAACCAGATTATAGGCCATCGTCCCTGTCATTCTCTACCGTCCGTACGTTCACGGGCCCAAGAACTGCCCCGAAATGCAAGGAGGCGGCCAACGTCTTAGGCCGCCTCCAAATGTGCCGCCACTCACTTCGCGGTGAGCAAATCAGCCTCCACTCACTTCGCAGTGAGCCTGCGACGACGCCCCGCGTTACGCTGCCAGCTTGCGCAGCACGTAGTGCAGGATGCCGCCGTTGCGATAATAGTCGAGCTCGTCCAGCGTATCGATGCGGCAGAGCAGCGGGACGCGCTGCAGGTTGCCGTCGCTGGAGACGATCTCGGCGGTAAGCTTTTGGCGCGGCTTCAGGTCGCCCTGCAGGCCGCGAATCGTGACCTTTTCATCGCCCTTCAGGCCGATCGACTCCCACGACGAGCCTTCCTCGAAGGTCAGGGGCAGCACGCCCATGCCGACCAGGTTGGAGCGGTGGATACGCTCGAAGCTCTGGCAGATCACCGCGCGCACGCCGAGCAGGCGTGTGCCCTTCGCGGCCCAGTCGCGCGACGAGCCGTTGCCGTATTCCGCACCTGCGAACACCACCAGCGGCACGCTCTCCATCTGGTACTTCATCGCCGCGTCGTAGATCGACATCTGCTCGCCGTCGGGCCAGTGCCTGGTGAGGCCACCTTCCGGAATGTTGCCGTCGGCGCCCTTGAGCATGAAGTTCTTGATTCGGATGTTGGCGAAGGTGCCGCGCATCATCACTTCATGGTTGCCGCGCCGCGTGCCGTACTGGTTGAAGTCGGCGGGCCGCACCTGGTGCTCGCTCAGGAATTTGCCGGCGGGCGAGGTCAGCTTGATCGAGCCGGCCGGCGAGATGTGGTCGGTGGTGATCTTGTCGCCGAACATCGCCAGAATCCGCGCATCGACCACGTCGGCGACCGGATCGGGCTCCTTCTTCATGCCATCGAAGTAAGGCGGGTTCTGCACATAGGTCGAGGACATGTTCCAGCGATAGGTCTCGCTGTCGACCGTCTTGATCTTGCGCCAGTTGGTATCACCCTTGAACACGTCGGCATATTTCTTCTTGAAGATCGGCGCGGTGACGTACTTCTTGACGAAGGCGTTGATCTCCTTCGCGGTCGGCCAGATGTCCTTCAGGTAGACCGGCTTGCCGTCCTTGCCGGTGCCGAGCGGCTCGGTCGCGAGATTCTTGGTGACGCTGCCGGCGAGCGCATGCGCCACGACGAGCGGCGGCGACGCCAGATAGTTCGCCTGCACGTCCGGGCTGACGCGGCCTTCGAAGTTGCGGTTGCCGGAGAGCACGGCGGCGGCAACGATGCCGTTGTCGTTGATCGACTTCGAAATGTCCTCCGGCAGCGGGCCGGAATTGCCGATGCAGGTGGTGCAGCCGAAGCCGACCAGGTTGAAGCCGAC
>Ga0153954_1001504_pt1 | contig 12281 bp, 8 predicted proteins | sample TSFL038MetaG_FD_102277 | JGI IMG/M metagenome (GOLD analysis project Ga0153954, IMG submission 102277) | Attine ant fungus gardens microbial communities from Florida, USA - TSFL038 MetaG | ecosystem: Host-associated > Fungi > Mycelium > Unclassified | place: USA: Florida, Wekiwa Springs State... | reverse complement strand
TGAGCACAGTCACCGAGCCGAAGCGCCGCAGAAGCTGCAGGACCTGCGCCCCATCGTCCGTGCCCCAGCCCCAATCGGCATAGACGGTCCAGAGCGGAATATGCGCAAAGACCACGATCGGCGTCGAATTCGACTTGTCTTTCAGATCATCGGCGAGCCAGGCGAGCTGCTCCGGCCCAAGATTGCCGAGGCCGCCGGCCTTCAGGTTCACGACATTGACCAAGCCGATGAAATGCACCCCATGGTCGTCGAAAGAAAACCAGCCCGCGCCGAGCTTTCCCTTGCCATAGCGGTCGGCATAGAGCTTGCCGTTCCCGTCATCGACGAGATCGTGCTCGCCAGGCACGTAATGCACATCGAGACCGGCGCCACCGATGATCTGCGCGGCGTCGTCGAATTGCGATGCCAGCGACAGATGGGTGATATCGCCGGTGTGGATCATAAAGGCGGGCTTCGCCGCCAGCGCTTTCACCTCGCCGACCGCCGACTTCAGCGTGTCGATCGCATGCGGATTCGCCGCCTTGTTGAAGCCGACGTGGCTGTCGGAAATCTGCAGGAAGGTGAATGCGGATTGCGCGGCTTCCGCCGCCTGGGCCGTGCCAAGCAAGCCAAGCGACTTGGGCACGCCGCCGGATACCGTCCAGAGCACACCGGTGCCCGCCCAAACCATACATTCAAGCGCCTGGCGGCGTGAGGGTTCGTAAGTCTGATCGTCGTCTTGCATCGTGGCGGTCTCCTTTGTCGAATTGGAGACTCACGGCTTTGCAGCTTTATTCCCGAAGCACGCGTATTTTTAGCGCCGGCGGTTGCAAGCGCATGTCGCTCAGAGGGCCAAGGGGTCCGGAGCGGCGAGAATCTGGAAAAGGGGGGAAGCCGGCTATCCGAACGTTCTGGCTGGGGCGGGAGGATTCGAACCTCCGGATGGCGGAATCAAAATCCGCTGCCTTACCACTTGGCTACGCCCCAAGACGTTGAGATTGGCCCGAGAGGAAGCCGCGGGGCCCCGGCGGCGGCGCGACCATAAAGCGGGCCTTCGCCCCCCGCAACCTCTTCCTCCCGCGCTGCGAACTGGTAAATAGCGCGGCATGTCCTCACGCCATCTCGATATCGCAGCGCTTGGAGGTTATGCCCCGCCTCTGCGGCCGGTCGATCTCGGGCCGCTCGATGTGGTGATCGCGCCAAGCCGCGGCGGACAATTTTACGCCCGCTCGCCGTTCGATCTTGGCCCTTATGAAGCCAAGGTGACAGGCTGGCTCGACCGCTGGGCGGCGCTGAGGCCGGACAACGTCTTTCTGGCCGAACGGCGCGGCGAAGCCTGGCAGACGATCACCTATGCCGAGGCGCGGCAGAAGGCGCGCCCCCTCGCCCAGGCACTGCTCGCGCGCGGCTTGAGCGCCGAACGCCCGCTCGTCATTCTCTCGGGCAATAGCATCGCCCATGCGCTGCTGGGTCTCGCGGCCCTCTATGCCGGTATCCCCTACGCGCCGCTCTCACCGGCCTATGCGCTCGCCGCGCCGGATTTCGCCCGGCTGAAAAGCATCATCGCTTTACTCACGCCGGGCCTCGTCTTCGCTGAGGATGGCGCGCTCTATGCGCCGGCCCTCGCCGCGCTGCCGGCGGACATCCCCCGCCTCGTCGTCCTCGATGATCTGCTGACAACGGAAGCGACGGCGGCTCTCGATCAGGCGAATGCGGCAGTCGGCCCCGATACAATCGCGAAATTCATGTTCACCTCCGGCTCGACCGCCGCGCCGAAAGCCGTCATCACCACGCATCGGATGCTTTGCGCCAATCAGGCGATGATCGCGCATGTGCTGCGCTTTCTTCGGCGCGAGCCGCCGGTGCTCGTCGATTGGCTGCCTTGGAGCCATAGTTTCGGCGGCAACCAGAATTTCAATCTGGTGCTGGCGCATGGCGGCACGCTCTATATCGATGCCGGACGGCCGGGGCCGGAAGGCATGGCCGCGACGCTCGCCAATCTGCGCGACATTTCCCCGACCCTCCATTTCAACGTGCCGGCCGGACTCGAGTCTTTGCTGCCGCATCTCGCCCGCGACAAAAAGCTCGCGACAAATTTCTTTCGTCGTTTGCAGCTTACGTTTTTTGCCGGCGCGCCAATGACGCGCGCAAGCTATGAAGCCTGGGATGACATGCCCGTTGAGGCCTGCGGGGAAAAAATCGTGACGATGAGCGGCTATGGCGCGACCGAATCCGGCCCCGCCACGACATTCTGGACGCCCTTTATCCGCCCTGAAGGCGGCGTCGGCCTGCCGCTGCCCGGCAGCGAATTGAAGCTCGTGCCGCAGGGCGAAAAGCTGGAAGTGCGCGCGAAAGGAGCGAATGTCACGCCCGGCTATTGGCGCGATGCACAGGCGACGGAACAGGCCTTCGACGACGACGGCTTTTTCCGGCTCGGCGATGCTTTGCGTCTGGCCGAGGCGACGGCGCCGAGACTGGGCTTCTGCTTCGACGGCAGGATCGGCGAGGACTTCAAGCTTGCGACCGGCACATGGGTCAGCACCGGGCCTTTGCGCGACGCCGTTTTGGCCGCCTTTGCGCCCTTCGTCCAAGACGTGGTGATCGCAGGGGAGGGTGAGGCTTTCGCAGCGGCGCTCGTCTTTCCCAATTTCGAGGCCTGCCAAAGCCTCGCCGCAGGCCTTGCGTCGCCGGCCGAACTCGTCGCGCATCGCGACGTGCGGGCGAAGTTCCAGGCACTGCTCGATGGCTTTGCCGGCGGCGCGAAGGGCGCGTCGCGGCGCATAGCGCGTCTCGTCTTGCTCGCCGCACCGGCGTCAGCCGCGGCCGGCGAACTGACCGACAAAGGCGGCCTCAACCGGATGGCGGTGCTGGCCAACCGGGCGCTCGAGGCGGCTGGTCTTTTTTCCGCCATGCCGTCGGCGCAAGTCATACGCGCCAGCGCTGTCCCGGCAAACGCCCGTTTCGGTCCACCTAGCTGAAATCGCTGACTAATTCGCCGTTTCCCCGCCATTCACCCTGCCGACTGAAAGCCATCGCGCCAGCCGGCCGCAATTGCTAAAGAGAGGCGCAAATTCGAGTGATGTCCGTGAGCGCCGACCCGACTTCTGCCGCCGCCAAGCGCGCCGCTTCCGCGGCGCTGATTGCGCATCTCGAAGCCTCCGGCTATCCGCGCTTCGAGCCGCCGATTCTGCAAAAGGCGGATCTGTTCTTCAACTCGGGCGAAGATATTCGCAGCCAGCTCTATCTGACGAGCGACCTGTCCGGCGCCGAATATTGCCTGCGGCCCGAATATACGATCCCGGTTTGCGCGCATTACCTCGCCTCCGAAGCCGCCGGGCTTGCGGCGACCTATTCCTATTGCGGTCCGGCGTTCCGCTTCCGCACGGACGGGCCGAGCGAGTTCCTCCAGGCGGGCCTCGAGAATTTCGGTCATCCGGATCGCGAAGCCGCCGATGCCGAGATTCTGGGCGTCACGCTCGATGCGGTTGCCGCGCTCGGCCAAAGCGACGTCGACGTGCGCTTCGGCGACAACGGCTTGATCCGCGATCTCGTCGCCGCGCTCGATCTCTCTCCGCAATGGCAGCGGCGCATTCTGCGCGGCCATGCGCAGGATAAATCGCTCGATGCCATCCTCGCCGAACCTGTGAACGGCAAAGGATCTGACCACACTGGCGTCCTCGCCGCGCTCGAGGGCGTCGACAAGAAGGGCGCGCGCGCTTTGGTCGAAGACCTGCTCTCGATCGCCGGCATTTCGAGCGTCGGCGGCCGCAGCGTCGCGGAGATCGCCGACCGCTTCCTCGAACAGGCGGCGCTCAGGGCGGGGGAAGAATTCCCCATCGAGCATCGCGCCGTCCTGAAGGAATTCCTCGACATCGAGACGGACCCCGATCAAGCATCGAGCCGGCTGCGCCAGCTTGCCGCGACCACCGGGCTCGACCTTGGCGTCGCGCTCGACCGTTTCGATGCGCGGCTTGGCTTCATGGCGGCGCGCGGGCTCGACGTCGCCGATTTCACCTTCTCGACACGCTTCGCGCGCGATCTCGAATATTATACCGGCTTCGTCTTCGAGGCCTTCGATCGCGCCCGCCCGCAGGAAGAGCCGATCGTCGGCGGCGGCCGTTATGACGGCCTGCTCAAAGCGCTCGGCGGCGAAGGCGATATTGGCGCGGTCGGTGCGGCGATCTGGATCGAGCGTTTGCAATTGCCGCAACGCGGCCAGATGGATTGGTGGCGATGAGCGATGTGATCAAGCCTCAGCTCGTTCTCGCCGTGCCGTCCAAAGGGCGGCTGCAAGAGAACGCGTCTGCCTTTTTCGCCCGCGCCGGGCTGCAATTCGTGCAAGGCCGCGGCGCGCGTGATTATCGCGGCAAGATCGCCGGCCTCGACGGGGTCGAGGTGGCGTTCGTCTCGACTTCGGAGATCGTCACCCATCTCGCTGCCGGCACCGCGCATCTCGGTGTCACCGGCGAAGACCTGGTGCGCGAGAGCATTGCCGATGCCGATTCCAAATGCGAGCTGCTCGCGCCGCTCGGCTTTGGCCATGCCAATGTCATCGTCGCCGTACCGCAAGCCTGGATCGACGTCCGCACGATGGCGGATCTCGAAGATGTCGCCGTCGCCTTCCGCGCCCGGCGCGGCGAGCGCATGCGGGTCGCGACCAAATATGTCAACCTCACGCGGCGCTTCTTCGCGGAACGCCATGTCACCGACTATCGCATCGTCGAAAGCCTCGGCGCGACCGAAGGCGCCCCCGCCGCAGGCACGGCGGAACTGATCGTCGACATTACGACGACGGGCAGCACATTAGCGGCGAACGCGCTGAAGATCCTCGACGATGGCGTGATCCTGCGCTCGGAAGCCAATTTCGTCGCCTCGCTCACCGCGCCCTGGACGGTCGAGACGCGTGAAGCGGCCCGGATCATCCTTTCGCGCATTGCGGCGGAAGAAGTCGCGCGGACGACGCGCGAAGTCTCGGCGCGGATCGCACAGGTCGATATCGAGCTCTTCGCCCATGCCGAAGTACTGTTTGCGGCGCGGCCGCGCCGCCACCTCGCCGATGGCTGGCTGACGCTCACCTGCCCGAAGGACAAGGTGGCGGCGCTCGCCGACTGGCTTTTGACGCAAGGCGCAGCGGAGGTCACCGTCGCGCAGCTCGACTATGTCTTCACCGATAAGAACAAGCTTTACGAAAAGCTCGTCGCGCGGCTGCCCTAAAGCATCGTACGTTCAAATTGAATCGCTCGGCGCTTTTAAGTCTTTTTCATCGCATCGGATTTGTTCGAAAACCGCTTCGCACTTTTCGGTCCGATGCTCTAACTATTCCGCTGCGTTCGCGACGTCGTCTTTCGGCGTGAACATGCCCTCGCCGGCCGGCTGCATTTCGAGCCGGCGCTTGTGGAACTGTTCGATCGTCGCGCGATGGCCGATCGAGACGATCGTCGTCTTCGGCAATTTTTGCCGCAAGGTCTGATAGATCGAGGCCTCCATCGGCTCGTCCATCGCGGTCGTCGCCTCGTCGAGGAACAGCCAGTCGGGCTTTTCGAGCAAGGCGCGGGCGATCGACAGGCGCTGCTGCTCGCCGCCTGAAAGCTGCTGCTGCCAGACACCGCCTTCGACATCGAGCTTATCGATGAGATGCGTGAGCTGCGCTGCCGCCATGGCATCGCGCAAGGTCGCATCATCATATTGCTCGGGCGCGGTCGGATAGGCGAGCGCCGTCCGCAGCGTTCCCATCGGCACGTAGGGCTTCTGCGGCAGCAGCATCAATTTTGCCGACGGCGGCAGATCGATCTTACCCTGGCCGTAGGGCCAGATGCCGGCGATGGCGCGGAACAAGGTCGATTTGCCCGAGCCCGACGGGCCCATCAGCAGAGCCGGAATTTCGGAGACCAAGTCGAGATTGGCATTCTCGACGATGGTGCGGCCATCGGGCAGGCTCAGCGTCACTTCGACGAGGCGGACATTGCCGGCGTCGGCCGCGACCGGCTCCGGACGGAATTCGTAATTGTCCGCCTTTTCGATCGATTGATCGAAAGAGGTCAGACGATCGAGGACGGCTTTATAATCGGCGAGGTAGACGTAATAGGTGACGACGAAAGTCAGCGCGCTGTTGACATTGCTGAACGCGCTCGCTGTCTGCGTCATGATGCCGAGCGTGACCTTGCCGGCAAAATAGAACGGCGCCGAGACGATATAGGGAATGAACGGGCTGATCTGCGAATAGGACGCCGTGAACGCGGTGAGCCGCTTGCGGCAGGCGATAATGTCGAAATAATTCGACACGATCGCAGAAAAGCGCGTCTTCAGCGAGCGCTTCTCTGCCGTTTCGCCGGACAGCAGCGCGACCTGCTCGGTATATTCACGCAAACGCGCGAGCGAGAAACGGAAATCGGCTTCATAGCGCTGCCGCTTGAACGACAGAGGCACGAGCGGCCGGCCGATCCAATGCGTGAGCAAGGTGCCGACCGCCGCATAGATGAGCGCGACCCAGAAGAGGAAGCCCGGCACGGCGATATGCGTCCCCGGCAGCGTGAAATTCGCCGAAAGCACCCACAAGAGAATGGCGAACGAGACGAGCGAGCTCAGGTTCGAGATCAGCAGGATCGTGAAGGAATAAATGCCGTAGCCGACATCGCCGCCGTCGATGAAGCGGCTGATGTCCTCCGAAATACGCTGATCGGGATTGTCCGCCGGCGTACCGGCAAGCGACATCCGGTAATGCCGGTGATTGTCGAGCCAATGGTCGAGATAGAACGAGGTGAGCCAGCGCCGCCAACGGATCACCAATGTCGACGTCACGACATATTCAACGACGGCGCAAAAGATGTAGAGGAAGGCCCACACCATGAAGACGGTGAAAAGCTGGTACCAAAAGCTCTTGGCATCGCGCGCCTGGATCGCATTGAACCAGTCGCGTGAGAAAAACGAGAGGCGGATGTTGATGCCGACTTCAGCCTGGTTGATGAGGACCAGAAAGACGACCATGGCGGTCGCCACCTTGCGCTCGGCCGACCGATAGGACGGGAACGGCCAGACGCGCGCGGTCGTCATATCGCGCGAGTCGAAATAGCGGTCGGCGATGCGCATCATCGACTGGACGAGCGGCACGTAGGACGTCAGATAGACGGCGATGGCAAAGAGCGCGACCGTCAAGGGCAGGCTTTCGGGGATTTGGTAATCCGCCCAGCTCGCCGGCCAGAGATGCAACACGTCGACGAGGCACAAAGCCCCGAAGATGATGAGTTCGATCGCGAAAATCGCGACAAAGATCGTCAGATAGCTCGAAATATGCCGCGACCGGTAGGTCGTATAGGCGCAGATGAAGGATGTGACGGCAAGGAGCGCCGTTGTCGCGTCCTCCGCCTTGGCGGCGACCAGCGCGGCGGCGACAGCAAAGAGCGCGACGGCAATTGCAAGAGCTTTCATAGAGTCGTCATCATCCGGGGAATTCGGCCAATCAAACACGCTTTAGCGCACAGGCGCAAACCGCCGCCTAGTTACAGGTTGGTAATCTTTGCGGCTTCTCTGCGGCGCGGCCGCGCGCCAAAAAATACCCGCGCAGACGCCGCTAATCCTGCAATTCTTGTGCAGTTTCGGCATCTTCACCGTTGATCAGCGCAACCAAAACGGGTGAAGGCCGAAAGGTCAACACCCGACGCGGCTTGATCGGCACTTCGATGCCGGTGCGCGGATTGCGACCGATACGCTCCCGCTTGGCGCGAACCGAGAAAAGACCGAAAGAGCGAAGTTTAACGGTTTCGCCGCGCACGAGCGCCGAAGAAATTTCATCCAATGTCATTTCAAAAATATCGCGTGCCTGGGCGCGCGACAGGCCCTTGCAAGAATCATAGACGGCATTGAGCAAATCAGCCCGCGTGGCTGTTTTTTTATCGGCCTCGTTTGGCGGCAACTGATCCACTTGAGCCCCTCCTGCATCGGTTGTCGAAGCGCTCCCTGCTATGAGCTTCATGCGCTTCGTACTTCTGCTTTTTAGCCAGCGATTGCATTACGAGAAACCACGATTCTCGCGCTTCACACCGACGCACGCAAGCGGAGTAAACAAAAAGCCCCGGAAAACCGGGGCTTTTAAGTGTCGTTTCGCACAAAGACGGGGCTTAGAAGTCCATGCCGCCCATGCCGCCCATGCCACCGCCGCCGCCAACCGGCGCCGATTCTTTCTTCGGCTGCTCAGTGATGATGGCTTCGGTCGTGATCAACAGGCCGGCCACAGACGCCGCATCTTGGAGCGCGGTGCGGACAACCTTGGTCGGGTCAATAATGCCGAGCTTGACGAGATCGCCATATTCGCCCGTCTGCGCATTATAGCCATAGCCATAATCGCCGCTTTCGAGCAGCTTGCCGACGATCACCGCACCGTCAGCGCCGGAATTGTCGGCGATCTGGCGGGCCGGCGATTGGATCGCCTTGCGGACGATGTCGATACCGGCCTTCTGATCGGCATTCGCCGTCTTGACGTTGTCGAGCACCTTGGTCGCGCGCAGCAGCGGAACGCCGCCGCCCGGCAGAATACCTTCCTCGACCGCGGCGCGGGTCGCATTGAGCGCATCGTCAACGCGATCCTTCTTCTCCTTCACCTCGACCTCGGTCGCGCCGCCGACGCGGATCACCGCGACGCCGCCCGCGAGCTTGGCGAGACGCTCCTGCAGCTTCTCACGATCGTAATCGGAGGTCGTGTCGGCAATCTGCGACTTGATCTGAGCAATACGTGCTTCGATGTCGCTCTTCGAGCCGGCGCCGTCGATGATCGTCGTCGTTTCCTTCTCGATGCGGATGCGCTTGGCGCGGCCGAGCATCGGCAGGGTGACGTTCTCGAGCTTGATGCCAAGGTCCTCGGAGATGAGCTGGCCGCCCGTCAGGATGGCGATGTCTTCGAGCATGGCCTTGCGGCGATCGCCGAAGCCCGGCGCCTTGACGGCCGCGACCTTGAGGCCGCCGCGCAGCTTGTTGACGACGAGAGTCGCAAGCGCCTCGCCTTCGACGTCTTCGGCGACGATCAGTAGCGGCTTGCCGGTCTGCACGACAGCTTCGAGCACCGGCAGGATCGCCTGCAGCGACGACAGCTTCTTCTCGTTGATCAGAATGTAGGGATCTTCGAGCTCGGCAATCATCTTCTCGGCATTGGTGATGAAATAGGGCGAGAGATAACCGCGGTCGAACTGCATGCCTTCGACGACATCGAGTTCGGTCTCAAGGCTCTTGGCCTCTTCGACGGTGATGACGCCTTCGTTGCCGACCTTCTGCATCGCCGTGGCGATGATCTGGCCGATCGAGGTGTCGCCATTGGCCGAATTGGTGCCGACCTGGGCGATCTCGTCGTTGGAGGTGACCTTCTTCGACTTGGTCTTGAGGTCGGCCACGACCGCATCGACGGCGAGGTCGATGCCGCGCTTCAAATCCATCGGGTTGAGGCCGGCGGCAACCGCCTTGGTGCCTTCGCGAACGATCGAAGAGGCGAGGATCGTCGCCGTCGTCGTGCCGTCACCGGCGATGTCATTCTGCTTCGAAGCGACTTCGCGGACGAGCTGGGCGCCGAGATTCTCGAACTTATCGGAAAGCTCGATCTCCTTGGCGACGGTCACGCCGTCCTTGGTGATGCGCGGGGCGCCGAAGCTCTTCTCGATGACCACATTGCGGCCCTTCGGACCGAGGGTCACCTTGACGGCGTTGTTGAGGATGTCGACGCCGCGCAACATGCGGTCGCGGGCATCAGAGGAAAAGCGTACGTCTTTGGCTGCCATATTGGGAAACTCCTGAATTGGGGCTCACTAGGACCGGGTGATCAGCCGACGACGCCCAGGATGTCGCTCTCCTTCATGATGAGGAGATCCTGGCCATCAATCTTGACCTCGGTGCCGGACCATTTGCCGAAGAGGATGCGATCGCCGGCCTTCACATCGAGGGGGACGAGCTTGCCGGTCTCGTCGCGGGCGCCGGGGCCGACGGCCACGATCTCACCCTCCTGCGGCTTTTCCTTCGCCGTATCGGGGATAATGATGCCGCCCTTCGTCTTCTCCTCGCCTTCGAGGCGCTTGACGACGACGCGGTCATGCAGAGGACGGAAAGTCATGCGTTGCTTCCTTGAACGTTTCGAGAACGGCACGCTGATGAGAGACGCTGGTACCGCTCGGACTTGGAAAAATGAGGGACCGTTAGCACTCTAGCTTGGTGAGTGCTAACGGCGGCCTGGACATAGGCGGCGCCCCTTGGGCTGTCAAGAACGGCGGCGGTCGGATCATGCTTTCCGGCGCTCGAAAACGCGTCCGGTTCCGGGGCTTGGTTAACCCCGGAGCGTCTTGCCTAAAGATTGACCGCGACGAAGCGCTCTTCGCCCTGCGGCGTCGAGACGAGCAGCAGAACCCATTTCTTTCCGGCGGTCTTCAACACCCGCATTTTCTTGGCGATGTCGCCCGGCGCCCGCACCGGGTCCTGATTGATTTCGAGGATCACCTCGCCAGGCAGAATGTTCTTCTGCGCCGCGGGCGAATTGGCATCGACGCCGGTGACGACAACGCCCGCCGTCACACTGTCCTTGATCGCATATTTGAGGCGCGAGGTCTCATTGAGCGGCGACAGCGCCATGCCGAGGGCTTTTTCGACCGGGGTCGGCGGCAAGATCTTGCCCTCCCCCAGATCGCCGGTTTTCAAAGACGCTTTCTGCGCACCGTCTTCCAGCCGGCCGAGCTTGGCCATCTTGGTCAGTTCATGGCCCTGGCGAAGGACGACGATCGCGACCTCCTTGCCGACCGGTGTCGAAGCAACGAGCTTGGGCAGATCGTGTGACTCAGCGACCTCGACACCGTCGAACTTGACGATCACATCGCCCGTCTCGATCCCGGCCGTCGCCGCCGGGCCGCCGGCATCGGTGCCGGCAACAAGCGCGCCACGCACCTTGCCGAGATCGAGGCTCTCGGCGATCGAATCGTCGATCGACTGGATGCGCACGCCGAGCCAGCCGCGCCGCGTCTCGCCATAGGTGCGCAATTGATCGATGACAGGGGCGACCGTATCCGAGGGCGTCGCGAAGCCGATGCCGATCGAACCGCCGCTCGGCGACAGGATGGCGGTGTTGATGCCGATCACCTCGCCATCCATGTTGAACAGCGGACCGCCGGAATTGCCTTTGTTGATCGCCGCATCGGTCTGAATGTAATTGTCGTAGGGGCCAGAATCGATGTCGCGGTGGCGAGCCGAGACGATGCCAGCCGTGACGCTGCCGCCGAGCCCGAACGGATTGCCGACGGCGATCACCCAATCGCCGACACGCATCTTGTCGCTGTCGCCGAACTTCACCGCCTTCAGCGGATGATCCGGATTGACCTTGAGGACCGCGACATCGACCTTGGTGTCCTTGCCGAGCACGCGCGCCTTCAGCTTCGTGCCGTCGGTGAAGATCACCGTCACTTCGTTGGAATCGGCGATGACGTGATTGTTGGTGATGATGATGCCCGAGGGATCGATCACAAAGCCCGAGCCCAGCGAATTGGAGCTGCGCTCGTGCGAGCCGAGGCCGCTATCGCCGCCACCCTGCGGATGATGGCGGAGGAATTGATCGAAGAGATCGTCGAACGGCGTGCCCGGATCGACCTCGGAGCCATTGCCGGCGTCTTTTTCCTGATAGGTCTGTGTCGCGGAAATATTGACTACGGCATCGCTGACGGTCGCGGCGAGATCGGCAAAGGAATCCGGTCGGTTGCCGGCGAACGCGGGGCCCGCGGCGCCAAGGCCGATCGTCGCTAAGGTCAAGGCTCCGGCCAGCAGAATTTTCCGCGCATAAAGACCAGCGACCGCTTGCGGGACCAAAACCATTCATATCTCCCGGATCGCGATACGTTGCGGCGACGGCAGCCAACCACATCTGACGCGATCGATTGTATCAAGTTTGCGCGGATTGATGCGAAAAACCGGCATCGGCGTTTCGCATCCCGAAGCTAGCCCATCAACCGGGCAAGTTCACGCCGATTTTGCACGGGAACCGCGGCAAAATCATAACATGAGCGGCACCCGGCCCTAATGCGCCGGCGCTGGCGCAGCCTCACCCGACGGCGCGAAGAACCGGAAGAAGGCCGATTTCGGGCTCAGCACATAGCGCGTATTGGAGGATTTCAGGCCCGAGACATAGGCCTGCATCGAGCGGTAGAAGGCGAAAAAGTCCGGGTCCTTGCCGAAGGCCGCGGCAAAAATCCGGGCGCGTTCGGCGTCGCCCGCGCCGCGGATCTGGTCGGCATCGCGTTGCGCGTCGGCGCGCAGCACCACCGCATCGCGGTCGGCCTTGGCTTTGATCT
>Ga0153954_1001503_pt1 | contig 12285 bp, 11 predicted proteins | sample TSFL038MetaG_FD_102277 | JGI IMG/M metagenome (GOLD analysis project Ga0153954, IMG submission 102277) | Attine ant fungus gardens microbial communities from Florida, USA - TSFL038 MetaG | ecosystem: Host-associated > Fungi > Mycelium > Unclassified | place: USA: Florida, Wekiwa Springs State... | reverse complement strand
TTATCGTCAATCTTTTGGGTGGGTTGATTGCCTATTGCCATCAACCAAAAAAACCCTCTTTAAATCTGTCTATTCATGAGTCTAGGTCACTGATGATTTGCTAGTTCAAAACAGAACTCAGGTATTTTTACATTACTCTTCGGAGAAAACGACTTCAAGCTCGATTTGGCCGTCTTTGTAAGCGCAAATGATCGTGTCCCCTTCTTTGCAATCGCATTCAATAATGGCCCTGGCAATCACCGTCGTCAACTCTTTTTCAACGATACGTTTTAAAGGGCGAGCGCCGAGCTTGGGATCAATTGAAAAAGTTTTGAGATAACTGATGAGGCTTGCATCAAAACACATCCCAACCCCTTTTGAGACACATACCCTTTCCTTTAGCTCACCCAATATTTTTCGAATCAGTTTTTCAAAAACCTCTTCACTGAGAGGAGCAAAAATCATACAGTCCAAACGGTTATACATTTCTGGAGAAAGAACTTGCATGAAATGGGGTTGCAAAAGGGTAAGTATCTGTTGATGGTTCAAACCTTTCCCGAATAGTTCGGCTATCTCGGGAGCCGCTAGATTAGAGGTCAGAATAAAAATGGCATCACAACAATTGACCTCTAAACCGCTTGCAGCTGTTAGGTGACCTGCATCAAACACATGGAGAAAGAGCTTCAAAACATTAGGATGGGCTTTTTCGATTTCATCCAATAAAACCACCGCGTGAGGTGTTTTTGAAAGGCGATTGGTAAGACCCCCTCCCGATTCGTAACCAATATAGCCAGGAGGAGAACCAATCAGACGGGAAACGGTATGAGCCTCACTATACTCCGACATGTTGAGTCGGATCAGACAATCTTCATCACCATAAAGTTCTAAACAAAGCTGTCTGGCCAGCTCAGTTTTACCCACCCCTGAAGGTCCACAAAATAAAAGAGATGCTATCGGAGAAAAGGGGTCATTCACACCAGCCGCATAGCGTACAATGGCATTGGCAGTTTCTTGAACAGCAGCGTCCTGACCAAATATTTTTTGCCGGATCTTTTGCTCTAAGGTTTTGGATTTTTCAACAATGGATTGATTCACTTTGCGCTGCGCTTGCACAGAGTCAAAATAACCTGCAACCATCTCAGTTTCTGAGGATGGAAAAGGATAGCTGAGCATCCGACTCTCCATTCCTATCAAGTGCGACATCCATAAAATATATCCAATCAAGCAAACTTCTTTACGCACGGGAAAAACCTCTCATATAACCAATTTCTCGTGCCCGTGAGCGTGCCCGTGCCTTTGCCCGACCCAGATTTTCGGGCAAAGGCACGGGCACGCTCACGGGCACGTTTGATCTTAAGTATTGGCAGGTTTAAGGGCAAAAAAAAACGCACAGATTCATTGTGCGTTTTTTCTCATTGAGAAATGAACGATTAGCTAGCTTGCGCCACCGTTTTTTTGCTGAGATATTCATCTTTATAGCGATTCACTTCATCTGAGTGAATTACCCAAGCAGCCCCTTTACGGGAACCTTTAATCATCCCTGTGCGAGTCGCATAGTAGATTTTTTGTGCAGGAACACCCAATAGTTTTGCCACTTGATTAACTGAGAAATATCCTTTGTTATTATCGAATAGAAGTTCTCCACCAAACATAGATTTTGTTCGGGAATACTTATTATTGCGATATTCTTCGAGATCTTTAACATCGATTTCCCAACGAGTCTTTTTTGTCGCTTTAAGTTTCTTTTGCTTAATTGCAACATAAATAGCCTGTCTTGTTACCTTATTGATTTTCGCAGCTTCAGTGATCGAAACAACTTTTCGATCTTCCGCACTTTGCGACTCAAAAGGCACTTGCATGTCCTTGTTGTCTTTCATTTTCTAACCCCCTAAGGTTTTTAGTTTTTTTATCTTTTTCTATTTTGCCTTTGAGGCGGAAGTCGTGTTTACTCCGTTCGTAAAGCCTCGAATTCTTTTACTTAAAACACTGATATCTCAGCTCTTTAAGTAATTATTATCTCTTATATTAAAATATAGATCAAGAATTTTTTTATGTAATGTTAAGATTTCTTACATCTTCTCGATCTTCTTTTCTACCTAAGTCCACAGAAAACTCTAATTTCGTGTAATATTTTGATTAAGCATCTAATTCAAATCAATCATTTTTTCATTTTTTATTGTTTCTTAATATAACCCATGGTAGTCCATAAGAAAGCATCTATAGCGAATTGCAAAATTGCCGTGTTTCGACTATAAGGTGGCGTAAAAAGCTTTGAATGACAATGATAAGGCTATATGTGTAAATTTTTATTCCTTGCCATTTTCTTTGTATTCTCACTCGAGGCTGCAAAATTACCTGAGATTACTCCCCAGGATGTAGTCGAAACGCTTCAGACCATGATGGAAGCCCATGTGGCTTGCAAAGAAATCAATGCTTCCTTGGTAAAAAAAACCTTAGAACATTTCCTAGAGGAGCTTGATCCTACAAAAACGTATTTACTCAAAAGCGAGATTAAACCGTGGGCCGAACCTTCGGATGACCTCTGCGAAACAATCTCTCAGAAGATGCGTGAAGGGGATTTTTCCCATTTCAAACAGATCCATTCTTTGATGCTAAATGCGATTCAGCGCAGGCAAGTCTTAGAGAAACAACAGGCTGATACACCTTTGCCACAACATGTCTTGGTCTCAGAAATCAAAGATATGGATTGGGCAGTCTCAGAAAATGATTTGGCTGAGCGACTCTTAAAGATTAAATCTTTACAGGTGACTGCAGCTGAGAAATTTGACTCAGATGCGCGTGAAAAGATTCTGCTGCGCATTGCGAAACATCGCACACTTAGAGAAGAGGAATTAGCCGTTTTAACAGAATCGGACCGTGAGAAATTGATTCTAACTTTCGTTCTTAAAGCATGTGCTTCCTCATTTGATGCTCACACGGCTTATTTTACCCCCTGGGAGGCCACCCAATTTGTGATTCAGCTTCAGCAAAGGCTCTTTGGCATCGGAGCTCAACTACGAGATGATCTCAACGGTTTTACTGTTGTCAAAATTATCGAAGGGGGCCCAGCCAGCCGCAATACGGGGTTAAAAGAAAATGATCGCATCATTGCTATCGATGGAGAACCAGTCGTAGGGCTTGAAATCACCGAAGCGGTCGAGCATGTGCGCGGTGAAGAAGGGACTGCCGTTTCTCTGACTGTCCTCCGGCCCGTGGGTGATAAAGAAGAGATGCTTGAAATTGAAATTATCCGCGGGGAAGTGGTCATCAAAGAGGCACGCATCGAATCAAAGAGCATCCCTTTTGGGGATGGAGTGATCGCTCATATCTCCCTCCACTCATTCTATCAAGACCCTTTACATTCCTCAGCCTTTGATCTTTTCGAGGAAATCCAAAAAATCCAAAAAGATCACACGATCAAGGGTTTGATCCTTGACTTGCGCTCAAATACAGGCGGGATTTTACCACAGGCCGTTGCTGTAACCGGATTGTTTATCACAAAAGGGATCGTCTGCTCGATTAAAGACAACTATGGCTTAATTGAACACTTACGCGATATAGATAGCCGCACAGCTTATGATGGTCCCCTCATCGTCCTTACCAGCAAAGCTTCCGCTTCGGCCTCTGAAATAGTGGCTCAAACCCTTCAAGATTATGGCCGGGCCATTCTTGTGGGAGATGAGCATACCTATGGGAAAGGCACCTTTCAAACGTTCACTCTAGATTCTTCCAACGCAGGAAAGGTAAATCCAAAAGGGGAATTTAAAGTGACTCGTGGTAAATATTACACTGTTTCAGGTAAAAGTCCCCAACTGATAGGTGTCACACCAGATATTATTGTCCCTGGATTTTATTCGACAGCGGACATAGGCGAGAGGCATGCCAAAAACCCTCTTGAAAATGATTCTATCAATGAAAACTTCAATGACGATCTCTCTGACGTGCCTCCCATGAAAAGAGACCAGATCAGTTGGCTTTACCGTTTCAATCTTCAGCCTAAGCTTAAAAATTTTACCCGCCATCTCGCGACATTACAAAAAAATTCTAAAAGCAGAGTGGAGAATGAACAATATTACCAAAGTTTTCTTTCCCTTCTCAATGAAAATGAAGTTAAACAAGAGCTTGCTGAAGTCTATACTAAAATGGATCCCCAACTTCATGAAACGATCAATATCATGAAAGACTTGATTCTTCTCATGAAATAAGGATATAGTTTTCGCCATGCAAAAAGTACGCGTCAGAATTGCTCCCTCTCCTACAGGCGATCCCCACGTAGGGACAGCCTATATGGCTCTTTTTAACTTAGTCTTTGCTCGCCATTTTGAAGGTTCATTCATTCTTCGGATTGAAGACACCGACCGCACGAGAAGCCGTCCAGAATACGAAACCAACATCTATGAAGCCTTAAAATGGTGCGGCATCAGTTGGGATGAAGGACCCGATATTGGAGGGCCTCATGCCCCCTACCGCCAGTCTGAGCGGAGCGAAATATATAAAAAACATGCTTACGAGTTGTTAGAAAAAGGGTACGCCTATAAATGTTTCGCTACCCCTCAAGAGCTTATAGAAATGCGTGAAGTAGGTGGAAAAGGAGGTTATGACCGTCGTTACCGTAACCTAAGCGCTGAAGAGATCAAATTGCGTGAGGAAGAAGGGCAACCCTTCACGATTCGACTCAAAGTCCCCTTAACCGGAGAATGCACTTTTGAGGATGCGATTAAAGGACGTATTACCGTGCCTTGGGCTGACATAGACGACCAGGTCCTCCTCAAATCTGACGGGTTTCCGACCTATCATTTAGCCAATGTTGTCGATGACCACTTAATGGCCATTACACATGTGATTCGTGGGGATGAATGGATTAGCTCAACCCCCAAACATATTCAGCTCTACACAGCTTTTGGTTGGACCCCTCCCGAATTTTACCATATGCCCCTTCTCTTAGGAACCGACGGCAAAAAGCTATCCAAAAGGCGCAATCCTACCTCGATTTTTTATTACCGAGATTCGGGGTACTTGCCAGAGGCTTTTCTCAATTTCCTCACCCTCATGGGCTATAGCATGCCTGCCGATAAAGAAATTTATACCGTTGAAGAACTTATCCGGGAGTTTGATCCTAAAAGAATAGGCGCATCAGGAGCCATCTTCGACACTTCAAAACTAGATTGGCTCAATCAACAGTACCTAATTAACCATATCCCTCAAGACCAGCTTTGGAACAGAATTAAAGCATGGGGCTTTTCAGACAAATTTATGCAGTCTTTGATGCCCCTCTGCCACGCCCGTATTAAGACCTTTGGCGAATTTATGGAGCTTTGCCAATTCTTTTTCATCAATCACCTTGAGTATACCCAAGAGCTTTTAACCCCTAGGCAAATTACCCCTAGCCAAGCCTCTAGTTTGCTGCAAACCCTCATTTGGTCTTTAGAAGAGAAAGAAGACTGGGGAAATAAATCTTTTGCTGAAAGTACCCATGAAGTGGCTTCTACTTTCGATGTGAATCTAAAAAAAGTTCTCATTCCCCTTCTTTATGTGGCCATTACTGGCAAAACCCAGGGTCCCCCCCTATTTGACTCGGCTGCCCTTTTAGGGAAAGACCGAACCCGAGCTCGGCTCCTTAATGCTATCCAATTTTTGGGAGGGCTTTCCAATAAACACACTTCTTATCTTAAGGAACTATGGGGAAAGCGGGTTGAGGTGGCGAAGAGCTGCTCGCCATTGATGGCTCCGGAAGCTGACAAGAAGTCGCCTCAATCTCCTGCTTAATCTTCATTTCATCTGCCAAAATGTAAAGTCTTTGATAAGGCTGAGGACAGCAACATCCCCCCAAAATCGATGCAAGCAAAAAAAAGGCATAGCGCTTCATGATTTTATTTTATCTAAGTCATCCATTTTTTTTAATTAATATTAAATTAAAACTACAACTATTTGACTACTAATTATAAAAGTGGTATAATATTTTTATTAATTTTATTGAGGGATAACTATGTCATCTTCTTATCAACCATTACCAAATAATCCTGAGCAATCAACGGCTGCTGCTAAAATATTAGATCTTAAAAACCGGGGTTTTTCTCCCACTGGGTCAAAAAAGGTCGTCGTGCGATGGGGAAGACGATGGTACGTGGAAGTTTATGAAAAAAAAGTGGAAGGTGTTGAACGGGCTCTAACAGCAGTGGGTACAGCTATAGCCACCGTGGGATTTGCAGGGTTACCCTTAGCTTCCAAAGAATTCCGTGAAGTGGCAGAACTTGGTTTTTCAGGCGTCGTGAGGGAGAAAATCTATACTGAAGCTCCTCAAAAGACTCTCGAACCCCAAAAATTGGGATATGATCCTGCTGATAGCAAATCAATTATTGAGTTTTTCAAAGATCCAAAAACTAATTACACACAAATGGGTGACTATTACGTCTATTTTCCCACGCTTGCGGCACACGGCGGATGCTCTACAGCTCTCATTGTCGACCGCGATTTTAAAAAAGGAAGATTGCTCGATTTACATGAAAAAGAATCGGGTAAACCGTTTAGAAATAAACTCCAAAAAGAAAGGGCTGTACAAACTTATATTGTAAGCATTTCAGATATCAAAGCAAAATGGAAAGAAGCGCTTCCCAAACTGGCAGAGCGGATGGTAGCCTTAACACCAGGATCAGGTCTCACGCTAGAAAGAGCCTTAAAAATCATCAAATCTCGCCCTAGAAGCATTGCAATCAGCGCTAAAGATGGCACTGCAACAGTTTATGTCCATCTCGATCCAAATTCCGGTTTAAAACTAGGCAGCCACTTGATGGGAACACTGATCACTCTAGAAGATGATACGAAAGAAGAGATCAAACGTGTCCACGGCAAGTCGATGAAACATAAAGAACCGCTCGAAGGGAAAAAACCGTTCAGAAAGCCGCAAACCCCTGACGTGGAAGAACTATTTACCAATAACCCAGGATCTCGTACCAACGGTTCCCAAAACTCACAAAGTGACGACGAAGATTCAATTGACGTTTCTTCTGAACTTGATACGGATTCCGAATAATCTAAAAGCTAATCCCACTAAGGGATTAGCTTTTTTTCCTGACTTTTCATGATATAACTTTTGATAAGCTCTTCGTAACCATTCACAAACAATGTCGTCAATGTGTCATTAAGTTTAAACTTATGCGTTCCTAATGCCTCAATTGGTCTCACCCCATGCATCGTATTCGTACGAAAAGCCACTGCATCCTTGGGCAGCTCATCTACTCCCATTTTGACATATTCGACTCTAAACCCGAAGTCTGCTGCCATTTGAATGACATTTCTGACAGTTACACCAAAATACAAAGGAAGCGAAGGGTCGGGAGTATACACACAAAGATCATGCACCCATATCAAATTGCCAAAAGCAGCCTCTAAAAGAAGCCCCCCTTCAGTCACTGTGACACAATCATCCCAACCGCTCCGATAAGCCTCTTCCATCACATAATAACGGTTTAAGTGAGCTAAACTCTTATATCCCGCATGGCAGCTCCAAAACGGGATAGAAAAAATTCCCATCCTCAATGGCTTCATACCAGCCGGTACAAACGGCTTTATTGCAGCTAGCACCCTTCCCCTCCTCTCAGGAAGCCGCTGCTCAGCGCCATCACCCCCAGTCACAAAAATTTTCAGCCGCCAAATCCCTTCATGAGCCCCATTTCTTTCCACTAACTCATCTACACAATCTATCTCTTCAAAACTTAAACCCATTTGCCCACATTGTTCTCGCAACTGAGACACATGTGTTTCCAAAAACAAGGGCACGCCATCTCTCACCTGTAGGGTCGCATAGGCTCCATCGCCACACACAAACCCCCTATCTGACACAGGCAAAACCGCTTCTTCCTCTCCCAAAAACCTCCCCTCAAAATAAATGACACCCATTTCAATCCCCTTTCAATCCTAACCGCTCAAGTTCCAGTTGAGTAAACCCTATCAGCAAAAATTCTTTCTCCCTGGCACTTGCCCCTTTCAAAAGAACAATTTTGCTCTGGGGAATTTCAAATGTCTTCGAAAGAAAATGGACAACCGCCCGGTTAGCTTCCCCTTTTTCAGCAGGTGCACAGATTTTGACCTTCAACCGCCCATTATACCAGCCTACGATTCCGCTCTTGCTGGCACCAGGAATCACCTTGATTGGCAAGATCAAGCCATCTTTTGTTTCACGCAAGCTTTCCATTGCCTACAAACCTTAAGGAGCTTGCCCATTCAAGCAAGCCCCACCCAATTAAATTGTTATAGAAGCAGCTTCCCGCTCTATTTCTGTAAATCCAGCCTGAGTGGCCTCTTCCTTATAAGTCCCCTCATAGCTGCGATAGACAACATACTGAGCAAGTAACTTCGAAGGATTGATCCATCTCGGATCGGTAACCTCTTCAGCAAGCTGCGCACTGATTGTCGTCATTGCACACAGAATAGGGACATCTGGTAATTGATCCAGCAAAGGACGGATATCCACTTTTTTTCCTTGCAAAGCCTCTTCAATCAGAAGAGCCAGCTCCTTTTGAATCTTTTCATTGGGATAATGACACTCAAAATTCTTATCACAATATCCCGATATTCTAGTACGCTCTGAGCACAAAACAAGCGGATTTTTAATATTGTTTTTTTCCATGTATGAGCGCATCATTGTTCCCATTTCTATCAGTTCTATCCCATACTGACGGTATGTTAAATAGGAACTCATAGTAAAACAGGGAACAACAATGATTTCCATCCCGACGAGTTTTAACTGTTGGACGCAGTAGCTAAGCTCACGTGATGGAATGCTAGATGAGTTGTTGTGGACAAGCATCATTTCCGAGTATGGAAAGCTGTAGAAGTTGATACAAGGGTATTCATAGCTTCTCCAGCTTCCATACTGTCTCTGACATTCTGAAATAATCTCTCGCAGCACAGAAGAAGATCCAATGGGCCCTCCTCCTCCAGCAACGATCCCGATAGGTCTCGGTTTCATATATAAGTCTCCTTTTTACATACGGAACATCCCGTAAACAAAAGCGACCCTACAAAACTCTCGCAATTATTACAAAGCTAAAAAATTAAACACCAAAAGCAAAATTTTAATTCCTCATAATTGTTAAGTGAGAGATTTTTTGAATGCCCCAAAATTTAAAATTTGCTACCCTTACTGAAATTATCAACAGAATCCTTATATGCATTTGATTGCTTACATTGCCCTAACGCTTATGCCTCTTTCTTTAATAGGAGCCACACATATTGGTCCATCATATGACACCAAACCACGTTATGCCATAGATGCATTCGCAAAAAAGTTAGCCAAAGAGTATCAATTAGAATTCTTAAATAGCGGCACAGGTCACATGGCCGATGCAAAACAAGGAATCTGGGCACTCAGCCTTGTCTGCCGGCAACCCATGACCCTTGACGAAGGACGTCAATTGGCAACAGCTATCGCCCAAAAACTCCTGAACAAAGTCTTCACAGATCCCCTCTTTAGTATTTATTGTCAGAAAGAAAATTCTTTTCGCAAAGATACTATCCTCAGAAAGGAATATGTAGCTTTTCGCTTGGCTTTTTGGGACAAAAACACTGACCGCCCCCAACACCCTTACCTCGCTCAAATACGCCTTGCTGACGGAAACCTCTTCTATCACTACGCAGACCCCACCACACAAGCCCTCCAACCACCCATCACAGAACCTTTAGATATTCCTGGCTGTTGGAATCAGTAAAAAAGTTCACAATCTTTTCAAAAAAATAACGAATTATTTAAATACCTGCTGCTAAAAGTATAGCCCTCCTTTCAAAGCTCTCCGCTAAATATCATGCTTTGTTCCTGTCAATTATTGCTATTTTTTTGTTGCGCATCCATATTCCGTTACCTGCTTTTAAGAATTGCCAATCGTAAAAAAGAGTCATTGGATTGCGTTGCGAAGCAGCAGAGATTTGGATGTGTTCGGTTTCTAATAATTCATTTTTAGAAGGAATTCCTTCCAAAATGGCACTAAAAGAACCTGTTTGAGTGGCTCGTAATTTTTCCACCACTATCCCCTTTTGTGAATGTACCGAAAGAGTGATTTCTTCATTTGGTTGAAATTTTTCGCCTAGAAGGCAATAGCAAGCTTTATGGTGGGTAAAAAGTTTCATCGACACATGACATCCATTTTCTCCATAAACTTCTAAAGGCTTTGGAATGAGGCTAGCAGCAAGATATGTTTTTTCGTCATCTAATATGACTAATGAGAAAAGAGGTTCTCCTGGGAGCATCCCTCCTGCAAATTGCAGACAGTTTGCCAATTTTATGTATCTTTCTTTTTGTATGTCTTTTTCTATTTTTTTGAACCAGGCCTCTCCATCCTGATCGATATACCCAGTTCCAAAAAACAGAGGATTATATACCCCAAGCAAGTTGCATTGATAGACTGTAAATCGGGTACTAGGTGGTATTCCTTTCAAAATAAGCTGATAAGGTCCATAAATTTTTTCCGGAAAAGATTCATTCGTCTCCACAGGTTGTGCTATTGGATCTTCAGTTAACTTGTAGAAAAAAGTATTTTCGGTTGGATTTAAGTTTGCATTCGCAAAAGCTTCCCACATCTTTTCTTTGTCAAGCTTAGCGAAAAGCGAGCAAGAGATAAAAATAGTCAAAAAAGTAAAAATGTATTTCATAAAATCACCCTTAAGCAGCCTGTACACCCTAGCTCTCATTTTTTTAATCCATAAACTGCGTTACTTATGTTTTTGTGAATCCCTTTTAAGGATCAAATGTTGATCATCACCACGGTGCCCCAACCACTCAGTTCCCTATAACTTTTCTTCTTGCTTCCTCATAAGATTCTTCACATAGATCATAATAATCTTTTTTTTCTTTGTCGTATGCTGCAAAGTATACTTTATGTTCTTTAGCAATGCTCATCAATGCAACACATCCTTCATCAATGTCTCGCTCTTTTGATCCAATAAAACTAATCATTAATTTTATATTACCCTCCACAAATGGAAAAGCATGCAAATAAGGATGGATTTTTTTATGACGATTAATTCGATTTAATAATTCTTCCATCATTTCAACATAAAGTATTCGTGCATTATCTACATTTAGAGCCTCAAAACAAAAAAAATCTAACTCGATTTTTTGAATATCATTCATCATCGCTCCACCATATCCGTAAAGCTCTAAACCGCGCGGTGTAGCAAATTCTCTGACATAGTTATTTACAATCTGATCTGCTATTTTACAATAATCTGATTCCTTATACCTAAAAGAAGTCAGAAATAGTAAAAAAGCGGATAAATATATCATCCTATTCATTAAAATACCTACGTCTGAAATCATAACCTCTCCTTGCAATGTCTTCAGAGTATGTTGACCCTAGAAAGCCATGCTCCATCAGGGGACAGCAGGTCGAAGGACTTAAGAATTGTACATTATATTTTTTATTCATAAGTCCCATTGTATAAGCTATTGGATTTGTCATCGGGACCACATCATATGGGCTCAAAATATTTTGAGCATTAGCAAAAAAGTCTTTTGGTATTAACGTAGCAGAGCCATAGGAAAATACGTCGATATGTTTTCTTTCATGGGGATGGAGCAATTTGCCGGTGTTCATCATTTGGGTGCCTCCCCTACTATGCACGAAGGCTGTGAAGGTGTGGTTGGGGTCTTCGTGAAGTTTTTCACGGAAGTAGTTGGCGCACATTTTATTATAGGAAGTTGGGAAACCGGTCTTTGCAACTGCACAATTGATTAAATCCATGATGAATCCTTCAGTCTTTTGGTAAAGGACATCTATTCGCGCACCACCATGTTTGTTTGAAAGAGATTCCCCCCCATCATCGGCGTTTTTTCTGAGGTTTAGCATCCCATTACCATATACGACTGAATGATGTGGTACAGATCTTCCGGGAATGGAAAAGATTTCGTTGGTGCCGCCACGGTAGTTGCTAGGACCGAACAAATCCCCACCGGCACCCCAACGACCTATGGATTCTACAGCGCAGCGGTAATATGGGATAGGGATCAAGTTGGCGCCCGTCCATTCAATAGCTTTGAAAGTAGCTTGGGACATTGTATTGAGGCTACTTCGTAAGCTAAATAGACCATAAAGATCAATTGTGGTGAGAGGATTATTATGGACATAAGCATAAAGGTTAGGACCGTCAGCAAACCCTTGAGGATCGGTGGTGATCCATCTCCCTAGATTTGGTGAATAGTACCTTCTACCAAAGTAGAGGAAGTTGGTTTCGGGGTCGTATCTTTTGCTGGCAAAGCGCCAAGGGGAAGTATTATCCCCTGCGATCTCTTCACCATAGGCTGTGTAGCGGTAG
>Ga0153954_1001502_pt1 | contig 12290 bp, 11 predicted proteins | sample TSFL038MetaG_FD_102277 | JGI IMG/M metagenome (GOLD analysis project Ga0153954, IMG submission 102277) | Attine ant fungus gardens microbial communities from Florida, USA - TSFL038 MetaG | ecosystem: Host-associated > Fungi > Mycelium > Unclassified | place: USA: Florida, Wekiwa Springs State... | reverse complement strand
GCCGGCCTCGACGACGGGGAGCACCGAATCGTCGAACGAGCCGCCGTTGGTCTCCAGGCCCTTGGTCTTGTGCTCGGTCTCCCAATGCGCGTACTCGCGCTTGCCGAAGAGATACTTCGCGTTTTTGAAGGTCGGCACCCAGCGGCCGTTCTCGAGCCTGGTGTTCCAGCCGACGTGGTCGACATGCAGGTGGGTGCACATCACGAAGTCGACCGAATCGGGATGGCAGCCACAGGCGTTGAGACGCTCGAGGAACGGCGTGTTGAGCTTGTTCCAGCCGGGATTGTGCCGGTCCTTGTGGTTGCCGAGGCAGGTGTCGATCAGGATCGTGTGCCTGGGTGTCTTCACGACCCAGGTGTGGACGCTGCCGACCAGCCGGTCGCTGTTGGCCTCGACATGCTCGGGCACCATCCAGTGCTTCTGCGCGTCGAAGGCATCCTGGTTGAACTTGGGGAACATGCGCGCGGGCTTGAAGCCCGGCCCGCAGATCTCCTCGACCTTCTGGATGGTGGTGTCGCCGAGCTTGCGCATGGTTGGCCTCAGAAGGTGACGACGCTGCGGATCGACTTGCCTTCGTGCATCAGGTGGAAGGCGTCGTTGATCTTTTCGACCGGCATCACATGGGTGATGAGCGAATCGATGTCGATCTTCCCGTCCATGTACCAGTCGACGATCTTCGGCACATCGCGCCGGCCCTTGGCGCCGCCGAAGGCCGTGCCCATCCACTGGCGGCCGGTGACGAGCTGGAAAGGCCGGGTGCTGATCTCCTGACCGGAGCCCGCGACGCCGATGATGACCGACTTGCCCCAGCCGCGATGGCAGCATTCCAGCGCTTGGCGCATCAGCCTGGTGTTGCCGACGCATTCGAAGGAATAATCCGCGCCGCCGTCGGTGAGTTCCACGAGATGGGCGACGAGGTCCTTGTCCCCGAGGTCCTTCGGATTGACGAAATGCGTCATGCCGAACTTGCGGCCGAGCGCCTCGCGATCGGGGTTGAGATCGACACCCACGATCATGTTGGCGCCGACCATGCGCGCGCCCTGCACGACATTGAGGCCGATGCCGCCAAGGCCGAACACGACGACGTTGGCGCCAGGCTCGACCTTGGCCGTGTTGATCACCGCGCCGATGCCGGTGGTGACGCCGCAGCCGATGTAGCAGACCTTGTCGAAAGGCGCGTCGGGCCGGATCTTGGCGAGCGCGATCTCGGGCAGCACCGTGTAGTTCGAGAAGGTCGAGCAGCCCATGTAGTGATGGATCTTCTTGCCACCGATCGAGAAGCGCGATGTGCCGTCGGGCATCACGCCCTGGCCCTGCGTGCCGCGGATGGCCGTGCAGAGATTGGTCTTGCCCGAGAGGCAGGATTTGCACTGCCGGCATTCGGGTGTGTAGAGCGGGATCACGTGATCGCCTTTCTTGAGCGACACGATGCCCGGCCCGACATCGACCACGACGCCCGCGCCCTCGTGACCGAAGATCACGGGGAACAGTCCCTCGGGATCGCCGCCGGAGCGCGTGAACTCGTCGGTGTGGCAGACGCCGGACGCCTTGATCTCGACCAGCACCTCGCCGAATTTCGGTCCTTCGAGATCGACGGTTTCAATCTCGAGTTCCTTGCCGGCCTCGAAACAGACCGCAGCCTTGGTTTTCACGGTGTTCGTCTCCCTACTGGAGGGAGCGTAGAACAGCGCCGCGCTCGATGCCACCGGCCTCGCTGCGCGAAGCGGAAGCCGCCACTTACTTGTCGTCGACGCGGCCCAGTTTCTCGAGAGCGTAGTCGAGGAAGCGCCGGTCGATCATGGCCTCGATGCTGGTCGGATGCGCCATGAAGCCCTGCTTGATGTACCAGTTCTGCTGGTCCTTCAATCCGGCGATGGAGACCTCGCCGTTGGCGTCCATGTAGGTCCACTGGATCTTGTCGTATATCGCCTTGTCCTTGAGGCTGGTGTACTTGGCGCAGATCGCCACCACCTCGGCGCGCTTGGGTCCGCCGTGCATGGCGTCGACATAATCACGCACGCCCTTGAGGTAGGCGACCGAGAAGGCCTTGGCCTCGTCCGGGTTCTTGTCCGTCCACGTCTTGCTGTAGAGCAGGACCGAGGCTTCGAGCGGCGGGTTGGACATGAAATCGGCAGCACGGCGGAGAGGAGTGGAGATCTTCTTCTGCGTGAACTCCGTGGCGAACGGTTCGACCACCATGGCGGCGTCGATCGCATGCGTCTCCATGCCGGGCGCCCTGTTCGGCCAATCCACGTTGAGGGTCTGCACGTCGTCGATGGTGAGGCCCTCGGACTCCATGAACCGGCCCAGCAAGAAGTGCAGCACCGGGGCCGGCGTGTTGATGCCGACGAGCCTGCCTTTCAGTGCCTTGGCTGAAGTGATCGTGGATTTGAGGTCGTTGCGCACCGCGATCATGTCGCTGGAGAAACCCGGCCTGTCGCTGGTGCGGCCCATGGCGATGCGGACCGGCCAATCGTGTGCGAAAGCACTGTACAGCGTCGCGCCTGCGCCGCCGCCCGCTACCTGGATGTCGTTACTCGAGAGGCGATGTCGCTTGGGTGGCCGAGCCGAAGCGCTGCAGGGTCACGTCGAGCTTTTCGTCGGCGAAGTAGCCCTTTTCGACGGCAATGTAGAGGGGTGCGTCGCTCAGGATGCCGAGCTCGCCCACCTTGATCGGACCGGCATCGGCCGTGACGGCCCAAAGGCCGCTCAGCAGGGCCGGCAGCAGACGAAGCATGCAATCCTCTTCAGTCTCGGAACCAAGGCATCAAGCGGCGCTTGTCGCCAGCGAGCAGATACATCGTCCCGGTCGTATCTGGAATCGCCATCACGACGAGTGCGGCGTCCGCGTCGACATGAAACAAAACTGACATGGCCGCCTGCGCGTTGCGCGACTTGCTGAGCGTGCTCACGCCGCCGTGCGCGCCAGGCCCCCTTGGCTTCCCTGTTTGGCTTCCCTGTATTGTGCGATCAGACGGCGACAGAGCTCGGCGGCCTCGGGCAGGTCGCGGATATTCCCGACGCCGTGGCCCGCCGTGTAGATGTCCTTCCAGCGCTTCTTGTTCTCCTGGCTCGAGACGATCTTGCCGGGCAGGGTCGTGCGCAGCACATCGAGATCGATGCCGGCGGCCAACAGGCTCGGTGTCAGCCAGTTGGCCGGCGCGCCGTCGATCGACGAGGTAAGGAACACGTCGGTGGCGCGCGTATCGAGGATCATCTGCTTGTGCGCCGCCGCCGCCATCGCCTCGCGCGTGGCGATGAAGCGCGTGCCGATATAGGCGAGATCGGCGCCCATCGTCTGGGCCGCCAGCACGTCGCGGCCGGTCGACATGCCGCCCGCCAGGACGATGGCGAAGTGATCGCCGAGCTGGCGCACCTCGTTCATCAGGGCGAAGGGGTTGATCGTGCCGGTATGGCCGCCCGCGCCGCCCGCCACGGCGATCACGCCGTCGACGCCGGCCTCCAGCGCTTTCTCGGCATGGCGCTGGTTGGCGATGTCGTGCAGCGCCACGGCGCCCCAGCCATGGATACGCTTGATCGCATCGCCCGGCGCGCCCTTGGAGGTCAGCACGACCGGCACTTTGTATTGCTCGACCAGCTCGAGGTCGCCCGGATAGCGCGGGTTGGAGGCGTGGACGACGAGGTTGACCGCCCAGGGCGCGGGCTTCCTGCCGGTGTCCTCCAGTCGCTTGATGCCGTCCTGCATCTCGTCGAGCCAGCCCTGGAACTCCTCGCGACTGCGCGTGCCGTGAGCGGGGAAGCTGCCCATGACGCCTTCGGCGCAGCACGCCAGGGTCAATGCCGGATTGGAGACCAGGAACATGGGCGCGGCGATGATGGGCGCCGCCATGCGATCGATCAGCTTCAGAACTTCAGCCCGCGCCATGGATCAGACCTCTCCCACTGTCGGCACCGTCGATGTCACGCCCGCATCGGCCAGCGCCCGCAATTGCTCGTCGTTGTAGCCCAGGATCGAGCGCAGCACCTCTTCGGTGTGCTGGCCGAGGTCGGGCGCGGCGCGGTCGATGACGATGCCGCTGCCGTCGAGGCGATAGGGCAGGCCCTTCACCAGCCCGCCGCCTGCCCCGCGGGCCATGGTCACGCCGGCCAGCGCCTTGTCGCGCAAAAGATCGGTGCCGTCATTGCAGGGCGCGGCGGCGATGCCACGGAACAAGAGCTCGGCCACAGCCTCGGCGCTCGTGCGGCCGGCGCAGAAGGCGGCAAGGTCGGGCTGTTCGAGGGCCGCGCTGACCGCGATCCAGCGTCCGTCCTTGCACTTGTAGGTGTCTTGTTGGGCAACGCCGTCCTGCCGGTTGTCTTGTCGCGTCTGCACGCGCTTGGGGTCCGCTGATGCGGCGAGAATCTCTTCGCCTATCGTGAACGACGCCACTTCGCGCTGGGAGAAGTCGAGGAAGCAGCCGTGACCGGTGCGCCGCGCTTCCATGACGGCGGTGATGACCATGCCCGACACGAACAGCGACACGATCTGGTCCGGATAGTTCACATCCATGCCCGAGATACGTGGCTCCTCGCCTTCGTAGCCGGTGAGTGAGGCGATGCCTGACGTCGCATCGAGCGTCGAGCCGAACGACATGTTCATGCGCTCGGGGCCCGTGTCGCCCTGGCTGGAGATGGCGGCGAACACGATCTTCGGATTGGCCGCGCTCAGCTCCTTGTAGCCGAGCCCCGCGCGATCGAGCACGCCGCGGCGGAAATTCTCGACCACCACGTCGCAATGCCTCGCCAGCTCGCGGATGACGCGCTGGCCTTCCTTGTCCTTGAGATTCAGCGCCACGCCGCGCTTGTTGCGGTTGGTGAAGCGGAACTGCGGCGAGCGGTTCCACCAGCCGTCGTCGTTGTCGGGCTTGCCGACCACGCGGAACGGATCGAGATAGGCACCGGCCTCGATCTTGATCACGTCGGCGCCGAGATCGGCCAGCATCGCCGAGCTATTGGCACCTGCGGTCAACAGCCCGAAGTCGAGCACGCGGATGCCGGAGAGAGGTCTCTTCTTGTCTTTTCCCTCCCCATTCAAATGGGGAGGTGTCGCCGTCTTCGGCGAGGGAGGGGTCTTGACCCCATCGCCGACGTAAGACGTGGGCACTTCCCCATTTGAATGGGGAAGGGTGGGAGCGGGCTTTGGCGCAAACGACCTGCCGTTCCATTGGACGGGGAGCTGCGGCACCTTGTAGTCGCCGAGCTTCGCCAAGAATCCGCGCGCGGCATATTGCTCGGCTTCGAGCAGCTCGGCCGGCGAGAAGATCGGGCCGAAGGGTACGCCCTTGGCTTGCGCGCTCGTCTGGATCTCCGCGCGTGTCTTGTCGGCGAACCAGGGCGTGATGATCTCATAGAGATCGCCGATGTGCTGGCGGCGGCCGGCACGGGTGGCGAACTTCGGATCGTCGAGCCGCGGATCGGCGATCAGCACGCGAAGCGCGGGCCACTGCGTCACCGTGTAGACGACAGCCACATGACCGTCGCGGCAGGGCACGATCTGGAATTCCGACTGCTTGCCCTCGCGGCCCGGCGAGACGCCGGTGGCATCGGCGCCCGACGCCGCCTTCCAGTTCACCCACTGCATTACCTCGACCAGCGACACGCGCACCGCGGCGGCGGCGCGACCGGCACCACGCGCGGCCAGGGCCGCCGCGAGGCCGGTGAAGGCGGTGAGGCCCGCGGCATAGGACGCTTGATGCCCGCCCAATCGCAATGGCTTGCGCTCGGGCTCGCCCACCATATGCAATAGGCCCGCCAGCGCCAGCACCGTGAAGCCGCTGACCGGCCGGCGGGCGGCGTCCATCTCGAGCGGGAAGGCCGCGATCTCGATGGGCGCGGCACGCGCCTTGCGGGCCATCGCGGCAATGGACGCCGGCTCTTCGAACAGCACGGCATCGGCCTTGGCAAGGAGCCCGCCGAGATCGGCGCGGCCGGAGTCGCTCGCTAGGTCGAGCACGATCGATCGCTTGGAAGTGTTGAGGAACTGGAACAGCGCACTTTCGCCAGTCGGTAGAAGTGGCGGGGCGCGGCGTGCGGGATCTCCGCCCGGTGGTTCGATCTTGAGCACATCGGCGCCGAGATCGGCCGCGATCTTTCCGGCGAGCGACGTCGCGAGCCTGAGGCAAAGCGGTGCGTCTTTGTCATTTACCTCGATGACGGTGAAGCGCGCGAGCGGCAAGGCGTCGGGTGAGTTCATGGAAGCGTTCTGCCTATCCCGTGCTACGCTGACTGTCCACGGAGGGATTAATGGCACAGACCGGCAACCATAAGGGGCTTCAGTTCGGCATCTTTCTCGCGCCCTTTCATCGCGTGGGCGAGAATCCGACGCTCGGCATGGCGCGCGACATGGAGCTGGTCGAGTGGCTCGATGAGCTGGGCTACGATGAAGCGTGGATCGGCGAGCATCATTCCGCCGGCTGGGAGATCATCGCCTCCCCCGAGGTCTTCATCGGCGCACTGATCGAGCGCACGCGCTACATCCGGCTCGGTTCGGGCGTGACCAGCCTGCCGTATCACCATCCGCTGATGGTCGCGAACCGCTTCGTGCAGCTCGACCACATGTCGCGCGGCCGCACCATGCTCGGTTGTGGCCCGGGCGCGCTGCCGTCGGACGCCTACATGATGGGCATCGAGCCTTCCACGCAGCGCGACCGCATGGAGCAGTCGCTGGCCGCCATCATGGCGCTTCTGAAGTGCGAGGAGCCGGTCACGATGAAGACCGACTGGTTCGAGCTCAAGGACGCGCGGTTGCATCTCGCGCCGTACAGCTATCCGCATTTCCCGATCGCCTGCGCCAGCACCATCACACCGTCGGGCATGATCGCGGCAGGCAAGCACGGCGTGGGCGTGCTGTCGATCGGCGCCGGCCTGCCGGGCGGCCCGGAGGCGATGGCCAAGCAGTGGGCGATCTACGAGGAGACCGCGGCCAAGCATGGCCACAAGGCCGACCGCTCGAAGTGGCGCATCGTGGTGAACGCGCATGTCGCCGACGACGATGAGCGCGCGCTGCGCGAGGTCCATGCCGGCGAGCGGCGCGAGACCGTGACCTATTTCGAAGACACGCTTGGCCGGCCGCCGGGCCGCTCCGACGATCCGCTGCGCGAGGGCGTGAAGCAGGGCACGACCCTGGTCGGCACGCCCGACACGGTTGCCAAGGGCATCGAACGGCTGCTGGGCTACAGCCAGGGCGGCTTCGGCGGCATCCTGTTCCGCGCCCACGAATGGGCCGACCGCGAAGCGACGCTCCGCTCCTACGAGCTCTTCGCGCGCTACGTGATGCCGCGCTTCCAAGGCTCGCTCGATACGATCGTCGGTTCGAATACCTGGTCGCGTGAGAACCGCAAAGCCGTGTTCGGCCCGACCGTTGCCGCGGTGAAGAAGGCCTTCACCGATGTCGGTCGGGAAGTTCCCGACGAATTCCGCTCTCGCACTGTTGGGGCGCGGGACGTGAAGGACTAACCGTCAGCGATTGGCTTGCCATCCCGAGGCCGAAGGCCGAGGGATCCTTACCCAACAGGAAGGATCCCTTGCTGCGCTCGGGATGACAATGCGGTATCAGAACTCCTTCGTCTGACCCGGCTGCCAGTCGTCCAGGACCTTGATCGAGGTCTGGCCCAGGGCGGCCTTGAATTCGGCCGGCGTGCCCTTGAGGAAGGGGTTCGTGCCGTAGTGCATGGGCAGCACCATCTTGGGCTTGATCCATTCCTTGGTGGCGAAGGCCGCGTCCTGCGGGTTCATCACGAAGTGACCGCCGATCGGGATCAGCAGCAGGTCGGGCTTGTACTTCTCGCCGTAGAACTTCATGTCGCTGAACAGGGCGGTGTCGCCCATGTGGTAGATCGTGAAGCCGTTGTCGAACTGCAGGATGAAGCCCATCGGCTCACCGGCAGGATAGCTCGTATCCTTGCCGGTCACCGGATCCTTCAGGATCATTTCCGACGAATGCTCGGCGTGGACGGCGGTGACCTTCAGGCCGGGCACCGGCTCGATCGTGCCGCCCTTGCCCATGCGCGGCGCCAGGTTGGCGGGCAGGAAGCCGAGTGTGGTCAGGAACTGGTCCATGCCGGCAGGGCCCCACACGGGGGCGTTGTTCTTCTTCGCGAGTGGAATGGCGTCGCCGAGGTGATCGCCGTGCGCGTGGGTCACGAGGATGACGTCGACCTTGCCGAGCTTGTCGAGATCCTTCCATTCCGCCGGCGTCTTCGGATTGCCGGTGAGCCAGGGGTCGATCATCACGACCTTGCCGCCAGGCGTGGTGAGTTTGAACGCCGATTGCGCGAACCATTGCAGCTGGATCTTGCCCTGGGCATTGGCGCCCGACGCGAAGAGCAGGCACGCGGCGAACACGCCTCCCAGAAAACGAAGGATCATTGACGTCTCCCTTCAATCCTTTTGCGGACCCTAGCATGGTTCCTCCGGGCGAAAGATGTCGCTTTTCCGTGAGCGCCAATCGCCTACGATGCGGCGCAGCATCGAGAGGGAGAGCACGCGCCGATGAGCATCAAGGGCAAGGCCTATATCGCCGGCATCTACGAGCACCCGACGCGGCTCGCCAAGGATCTGTCGCTGGCGCAGATCCATGCTCAGTGCGCCAAGGGCGCGCTGGAGGATGCGGGCCTCAGCAAGGACGATGTCGACGGCTACTTCTGTGCCGGCGACGCACCGGGCCTCGGCCCGATGTCGATGGTCGAGTACATGGGGCTGAAGCCGCGTCACGTGGATTCCACCGACACCGGTGGTTCGTCCTACGTGCTGCATGTCGGCCACGCGGCCGAGGCCATCGCGGCGGGCAAGTGCAAAGTTGCGTTGATCACCTTGGCCGGTCGTCCGCGCGCCGAGGGCATGGCGACCGGCACCGTGCCGCGGTCGCGCGGGGGTACGCCGACGCCGGACGAGCCCTTCGAATTTCCCTACGGTCCGACGGTCGTGAACATGTACGCCATGTGTGCCATGCGTCACATGTACGAGTTCGGCACGACCTCCGAGCAGCTCGCCTGGATCAAGGTCGCGGCGTCGCATCATGCGCAATACAACCCGCATGCGCTTCTGAAGGACGTGGTCACGGTCGAGGAAGTCGTGAACTCGCCGATGATTTCCGATCCGCTGCATCGGCTGGACTGCTGCGTCATCACCGACGGTGGCGGCGCGATCGTGGTGGTGGCCCCGGAGATCGCGGCCAAGCTCAAGCGGCCGAAGGTCAAGCTGCTGGGCTCCTCGGAGTTCGTGAAGACGCAGATGGGCGGCAAGGTCGATCTGACATACTCGGGCGCGCGTTTCAGCGGTGCGGCGGCCTTCGCCGAGGCAGGCGTGAAGCCGGCCGACATCAAATATGCCTCGATCTACGACAGCTTCACCATCACCGTGCTGATGCAACTCGAGGATCTCGGTTTCTGCGAGAAGGGCAAGGGCGGTGCTTTCGTTGCTGACGGCAATCTGATCTCGGGCCAGGGCAAGCTGCCGTTCAACACCGATGGCGGCGGGCTGTGCAGCAACCATCCGGGCAATCGCGGCGGCCTCACCAAGGTGCTGGAAGCCGTGCGTCAGCTGCGCGGCGAGGCTCATCCCAAGGTACAGGTGAAGAACTGCAATCTCGCGGTCGCCCACGGCACCGGCGGCTCGCTCGGTCTGCGCCATGGCAGCGCTACCGTCATTCTGGAGAGGGAGTAGTCCGATGGCCGACACCAAGGAACGCAAGCTGCCCGCGCCGGCCGTCGCGCCCGAGACGCAGGCCTATTGGGACGCCGCCGCGCAGGGCAAGCTGCTGGTACGCAAATGCACCAACTGCGGCCAGGCGCACCACTATCCGCGCACGATCTGTCCCTTCTGCTTCTCCGACAAGACCGAATGGATCGAGGCGTCGGGCAAGGGCACGATCTATTCCTACAGCGTGATGCGCCGTGCGCCGGTGCCCTACGCGATGGCCTACGTGACGCTCGCCGAAGGGCCGCGCATGGTGACGAACATCGTGGATTGCGATTTCGACGCGCTGAAATGCGAGCAGCCGGTGAAGGTCGTCTTCAAGCCGACCGACGGTGGCCCGCTGCTGCCGATGTTCACGCCGGCCTGATCGCTGTGCGTGGCGCGCGCCTTCTCGCGGCGATGCTGGGAGGCCTGCTGGCCTCCGCGAGCGCCAACGCCCAGGCGCCCGCGGCGATCGACATCAAGGGCGCGACGGCGTGCGCGGTGCAAGGTTTCGCGATCGATCGCGATCCCAAAGGCTCCAATCTCCGCAGCGCGCCACGGGCCGATGCGCCGATCATCGGCCACGTCCCGCCGCTCTACCATGTCGGCGGCGACGACTGGACGGGCACGGCGCTCAACATCGTGGGTTCGAAGGACGGCTGGCTGCTGGTGCACGATGACGCGCCAAATCCCGAGATGACCTTCGATGCTGCGCACACCAGCGACAGGCGCGGGTGGATTTCGGCCCGGCTGGTGGGCACCTCGTTGCGCTTTCCGCCCCTCCGCTCGGCGCCGCGGCGGGATGCGCCGCCGGTCGCGCGGATGGCGGGCGACGGCTGGGGGCCGGACAGCATCACCGGCACGACGGTTCATGGCTGCCAGGGCGACTATATCGAGGTCACGGCAACGCCGATGGGCGGCAAGCCGGTGCGCGGCTGGTCCTACAAGGGGTGCGCCGCACAGCTTTCAACCTGCGACAGTGGCGGCATGACGGAATGATTGGGAGAGTGTGAACATGGTGAAGATCTGGGGCCGCAACTCGTCGTCGAACGTGCAGAAGGTAATGTGGGCTGTCACCGAGATCGGCCTGCCCGTCGAGCGCATCGATATCGGCGGTTCGTTCGGCCAGAACCGCGAGAAGCCGTATCTGGCGATGAACCCCAACGGCCTCGTGCCAACCCTCGAAGAGGAGGACGGCCACACGCTCTGGGAATCGAACTCGATCGTTCGCTACCTCGCGGCCAAGCATGAGAGCAGCCTCGAGCCTGCCGACCTGAAGACCCGGGCGCACGCGCAGAAGTGGATGGACTGGCAGCTCTCGGTGATGGCGCCGGCGATCCTGCCGTTCTTCTGGGGCATGGTCCGCACGCCGCCGGCCGAGCGCAACATGAAGGCGATCGAGGAGAGCAAGGCCAAGACTACCGCCGCGGCCGGCATCATGGACGCGCAGCTCGGCAAGACGCAGTTCCTCGCCGGCGATGCCTTCTCCTATGGCGATATCCCCCTCGGGATCATGATCTGGCGCTATTACTCGCTCGCGTCCGACCGGCCGGCGTTCAAGAACCTCGACCGCTGGTACGCCGCCATCTCCGAGCGGCCAGGCTTCCAGCAGCACGTGAAGGCGATCCCGCTGACGTAGCTCTTTTGGACCGCGCGCAGGATGCGCGCGGTCCAACGAGAAGTCATGCCCAGTGCAGCACTTCCCAGACGCGCTCAGGTGTCGCCGGCATGTTGACGTGCTTGCCGCCAAGTGCATCGACGATGGCATTCATCACCGACGGCAGCGAGCCTGCGCAGCCGGCCTCACCGCAGCCCTTGGCGCCCAGCACGTTGGTCCTGGCCGGCACCGAGTGGTAGCCCATCGCGAAGAACGGCACCGAGTCGGCGCGGGGCAGGGCGTAGTCGGTGAAGCTGCCGGTGAGCGGCTGGCCCTCTTCGCTATAGACCACATGCTCGAACATCGCCTGGCCGATGCCCTGGACCACGCCGCCATGGCTCTGGCCCTCGACCAGTAGCGGATTGATGACCGTGCCGAAGTCGCCGACCATCGTATACTTCACGATGTCGATCGTGCCGGTGTCGGGATCGATCTCGACCTCGCAGACATGCGTGCCGTTGGGGAAGGCTGACGGCGCTTCCTTGTGCACGTGGCTGACGTTCAAGGTGTCGGGCACGCCCTCGGGAAGCTTCATCGTCTTCGTGCGCAGCTTCTCGGCCAGCTCCATGATGCCGATGCCGCGGTCGGTGCCGACGATGTTGAAACGGCCGCGCTGGAACTCGATGTCGGCGGCCGCCGCCTCGAGCGCCACGCCGGCGATATCCTTGCCCTTCTCGATCACTTTGTCGGACGCTTCCATGATCGCCGCGCCCGAGGCCATGATCGACTTCGAGCCGCCGGTGCCGCCGCCCGCTATCAGCAGGTCGCTGTCGCCCTGGATCAGCTTGATCTTGTGGAACGGGATGCCGAGCTTGGTGGTCAGCACCTGGGCGAAGGCCGACCAGTGGCCCTGGCCGTAGTCGAGCGTGCCGGTGATGATCGAGACGTCGCCATTGTCCTCGAAGCGTAGCCCGCCCATTTCGTTCATCGGCGGCGCGGTGACCTCGAGATAGTC
>Ga0153954_1001501_pt1 | contig 12295 bp, 7 predicted proteins | sample TSFL038MetaG_FD_102277 | JGI IMG/M metagenome (GOLD analysis project Ga0153954, IMG submission 102277) | Attine ant fungus gardens microbial communities from Florida, USA - TSFL038 MetaG | ecosystem: Host-associated > Fungi > Mycelium > Unclassified | place: USA: Florida, Wekiwa Springs State... | reverse complement strand
TCAGCGATTCGCAGGTTTGCGCTCTGCTGCGCCCACCAAAAAAAGACGTTCTTGATTGCTCCATTCGGGCACTTGATGAATCAGCGGGAGATGTTCATAAGCGGCGTCCCCGCAGCGACCCGACTAAGGATTTTGGTGTGGCAGATATCCGTCGACAGATTGCAAGCGAGCTTGGCGTTCGAGAAGAGCAGGTCGAGGCCGCGATCGGTCTGCTGGACGGCGGCGCTACGGTTCCTTTCATTGCGCGGTATCGCAAGGAACTGACGGGCGCACTCGACGATGCGCAACTTCGTACGCTCGAGGAGCGGCTTGGCTATCTGCGCGAACTCGAGGAGCGGCGCGGTGCGGTCCTCAGTTCGATTCGCGAACAAGGAAAGCTGGATGCGGCCCTTGAAGCCGCGATCCTCGCCGCTGACACCAAGGGACGGCTGGAGGATATCTACCAGCCCTACAAGCCGAAACGGCGCACCAAAGCCGAGATCGCAAAGGAAGCCGGGCTGGAGCCCCTTTCCGAAATGTTGCTGACGCAACCCGGGAACGATCCGCAAGCTGCGGCAGCGGCCTTTGTCGATGCCGAGAAGGGCGTGGCGGACGCCGCGGCCGCGCTCGAAGGCGCGCGCGCGATTCTGACGGAACGTTTTGACGAAGATGCCGACTTGAAAGGAGCATTGCGCGAGGCTGTATGGTCGGACGGACGGATGGGATCCACCGTGCGCACCGGCAAGCAGACGCAGGGAGAGAAGTTCAAGGATTACTTCGATTTCAGCGAGCCTTTGCACAAATTGCCGTCGCATCGCATCCTTGCGATGTTTCGCGGCGAGAAGGAGGAAATCCTCGATCTGCAGATTCAGCCGGAGGCGCAGGCGCCGGTCCCCGGCGTACCAGGTCCCTACGAGCTCAAGATCATGCGGCGCTTTGGCATTTCCGACCAGGGACGGCCCGGTGACCGCTGGCTCATGGAAACCGTGCGTTGGGCCTGGCGCACCCGAATTCAGGTACATCTCAATGTCGACCTCCGGCTGCGACTGTGGACGGTCGCGGAGACCGAGGCGGTTCGCGTCTTTGCGTCCAACGTGCGTGACCTCCTGCTCGCGGCACCGGCTGGTGAGCGCGTCACCATGGGCCTTGATCCCGGCTATCGCACGGGGGTGAAGGTTGCCGTCGTTGATGCGACCGGCAAGGTGCTCACCACGACGGCGGTCTTCCCGCACGAACCGCAAAGGCGCTGGGACGAGGCCTTGGCGATTCTCGGCAAACTGGCGATGACGCTGCACGTCGATCTCATTGCTATCGGTAATGGCACGGCCTCGCGAGAAACCGAGAAGCTGGCGGCGGAATTGGTCAAACGGCTACCCGATCTGAAGATGACAAAGATTGTGGTGTCCGAGGCCGGCGCTTCCGTCTATTCGGCGTCCGCCTTTGCGTCGGAGGAGTTGCCGGATCTCGACGTAACCATGCGGGGGGCGGTATCGATCGCGCGCCGCCTGCAGGATCCGCTGGCGGAACTGGTGAAGATTGATCCCAAGGCCATTGGCGTCGGCCAATACCAGCACGACCTCGGCGAAAGCAATCTGGCCCGCTCGCTCAATGCCGTTGTCGAGGATTGCGTCAATGCTGTCGGCGTCGACGTCAACACGGCTTCGGCTCCCTTGCTGGCGCGCGTGTCCGGTATCGGTCCTGGGCTCGCGCAAGGCATCGTGCAGCACCGCGACGCCAATGGTCCGTTCAAGTCGCGCAAGGCGCTCAAGGACGTGCCGCGGCTGGGCGCCAAGGCCTTCGAGCAATGCGCAGGCTTTCTGCGTATCAACGGCGGCGAAGACCCGCTTGATACGTCGGGCGTGCATCCGGAAGCCTATCCGGTGGTGCGGCGGATTCTCGCGGCGACCAAGAGCGACATCAAGGCGCTGATTGGCAATACCGAGGCTGTACGTCAGTTGAAGCCGCAGGCTTTCGTCGACGACACGTTCGGACTCCCGACCGTGACAGACATCCTGCGCGAACTGGAAAAGCCGGGCCGCGATCCACGCCCCGCGTTCAAGGCCGCCGTATTCAAGGAGGGTGTTGAGGAGATCAAGGATCTCAAGCCTGGCATGATCCTGGAAGGCACGGTCACCAACGTTGCTGCCTTTGGTGCTTTCGTCGACATCGGCGTGCATCAGGACGGACTGGTGCACATTTCGGCGATGTCGAAGACCTTCGTGAAAGACCCGCGCACGGTGGTCAAGCCCGGCGACATCGTCAAGGTGAAGGTGCTGGAGGTGGAGGTCGCCCGTAAGCGTATCGCGCTCTCCTTGCGTCTGGACGACGAGGCCGGCAGCAAGAAGGAAATGTCGTCCCGCGACAACGTTCGGGCGCCGATGAAGGCGAGCAAGCAACAGGAGCCGGCAGGCGGCGGCGCCCTCGCCGACGCGTTGCGTCGCGCCAGCGAGAAAAGCAGCCGCGGCAAGACGCGAATCTAGCCGGGCGTCGGAAAATCTTGTTCGTCTGGCAAATGACGGAGAAGCGGCTTCCCTGAGAAGGCAGGGCTATCGCAGATGGCCGGAAAGAGACCACTGTCGTCATCGGGCTCGCCGAAGGCGAGACCCGGTGGCGGGGACGACACCGACTTCGTTGAGACGGCTGCGCATCCCTTTGCAATTTCGCATTGCAGTCCATATGCGATAGCCCTGCCTGAGAAGGGCAGGGATCATGCTTCGCTTAGCATCGACCGCAGGCGTCGGGCGACGTCTGCCGGACTGAATGGCTTTTCGACGATCGGAAATTCGCCGGCGGCATTGTGCCGCTCTAACACGCTCGCCGCATAGCCGGAGGTCAGAAGGATCTTGATATCTTTGCTGAGCCGCCTCGCTTCGCGGGCGAGTTCAACACCGTTGATTCCGTTCGGCATCACGATATCGCTAAACAGGAGCGCGAAATGTTGTCCGCTACGGAGCAACTCGAGCGCTTCGGTGCCATTCCGGGCGCAGGTGACATCGTAGCCGAACGTGGTCAGCGTTGCCGACACGACATCGAGCAGATCCTCATTGTCCTCAACGACCAGAATTTGCTCCGTACCTGTCGGTACACTCCGGGATTGAATGCTTTCCGGCTCAGTTTTCGGCGCTTGCGTAGCCTTCGGCAGATACAACTCCACTGCAGTTCCTGCGCCGGGCGTGCTGTTGATGGCAATATGGCCACCGGACTGCCGGACAAAGCCATAGACCATGCTGAGGCCGAGCCCGGTCCCCTTGCCGACATCCTTGGTCGTGAAGAACGGTTCGAACACCCGCTCGCGCACTTCAGGAGTCATTCCGCAGCCGGTGTCTGTGACGGACAGCCTCACATACGATCCGGGCGGACACCCGGTCTCCGCGCTCTGATCTTCCACGATGTTCCGGGTCTCGATCTGGATCACACCTCCATCCGGCATCGCGTCGCGTGCATTCAAGACCAGGTTGAGGAGCGCCGTCTCCAACAGCGACGGATCGACGTGGCATAGCCACAATCCGTCCTCGAACTGCAGCTTGATTTCGCATAGATCTCCAACGGCCTGGCGGATGAGCCCGTTGAACTCGGTCAGCAGCTGGTTGGCATCGATCAATTTCGGCTTCAATGCCTGCCGGCGGGAAAAGGCGAGAAGTTGCGTCGTCAGCTTGTTCCCACGATGCGCGGCACGACGCGCGGCCGCGGCATGGTGCCGGACCTTGGCCATATCTCTGCTGTCTTCGATGAGTTCCAGGTTCGCCGAGATCACGGTAAGCAGATTGTTGAAGTCATGTGCGATGCCGCCGGTGAGTTGTCCGACGGACTCCATCTTCTGGCTCTGATGGAGCTGCTCCTCCATCAGACGGCGCGCCTCCAGTGCATGCTTGTGATCGGTGATGTCTCGGGCGAAGATCGCGAGGCCCTCGCTGGAAGGGAAAGAGTTGATCGCGTACCAGGTATTGGTGCGCGGACAGAAAACTTCGATGGCGGCTGGACGCCCTTCGGAGGTCGCCTTCTGAACTTGCCCCAGGGCGTCCAGGCCGGCGGACACGGGAAAGGCTTCCGAAAGGGGCATGCCGATGATGTCTCGTCCTTCGGCGAGCTTCCCCAAGGCTGGGCCGTTGAGATAGCTGACGCGCCAGTCATGATCGATGATAAGCACGCTGTCGGTCGTGCTCTCAAAGATCATCGTGATCCGGGCCGCCGCCTCCTCGGCTTTCTCCTTCGCCTCGGACAATTCGTGTTCGCGGCGTTCCAGCGCATCTGCCATGGTATTGAACGCATCGGCGACCCGCACGATTTCAGACGTTCCGCGAACGTCTGCACGTTGTGCAAAATCGCCGAGGCGCCACTGGTTGGCGGCGTTGACCAATTCGCCGAGAGGGCGATGGACGTAGCGTCGGGCGCCCAACGATGTCAGGATCAACACCAGAGCGGTGCTCAATACGATCAGAAGGATGCCACGTCGCGTCTCCCGTTGAATTTCGGTGAACGCCCGGACCTTGTCGAGGCCAAAGCCGATAAGAAGCCCTCCATCTTGCAGCGCTGAATAGCCAACAACCCGCCTCACACCATCGAGGTCGACGTTGTCGACCGCGCTCCGATGATTTGGTTTGGGATCCTCGACCATCTTGCGGCCGACAAAACTCGCGTTATCGGGATAGCGCGCGAGATACCTGCCGTTGCGATCCATAATGGCAAGCGCTGCTCCCGGCGGCACAGCCTGCAGGGCGACGACGTCGGCGAGCCAATCCAGGCTCAGAGCAGCGATGACGACACCGCCAAAGTGGCCATCATCGGCATAGAACGGCAATGCAAAATGAAGGACTTTGCGGCCCGTCTTGCGACCGATCGCGAACTCTCCAACGGTGAATTGGCGGGTTTTCAGGACGTCGGCAAAGTAGACCCTTCCGGCCGCGGTCGCTGGCTTGTGATCATCGCTCGTGTCGCAAAACGTTGCGCCGCTGGTATCGACCACGACAAAGCTGATGAAGCCTGGATACCGTTGCTTGATCTTGGCGAGGTAGGCGTTGCATCCTTCTGCGTCTTTCGCCTTTATCGCCGGGAGTTCCGACAGTGCAATCAAGGCCTGATGAATGCCCTGAACGATCTGTCGCAGTTCTGCAGCGGCGAGCTCAGCCAGGTTGAGCGCCTGATTTTGCACTTCCACATGGCGTGCGCGGCGCAAGGCGAACTCGCCGTGAGCCTGGATCGCGATAGCTGGCAGCAAGGCGATCGCCACCAGTACCAGCAGGCGCGACAGCAGGGTCGCTTCGTTTCTTGGCCTTTTTCCAACCCGTGCGCTCGGTAGATCCGCCAGCGACGACGCTCTGATCTCGGTCGTCGGCGAAACTTTGTCGGCAATGCGCTCCGCCCTCATCCTGCTCCCGGGCTTGATGTGAGCGTCATGTACGCCTTGCTCCAGACCGATCCGCCCCATTTAGAGCTCTACTCCTCTTGGTGTAAGGCGTCCGAATAAGTCGTCCCTGGTTGGCGGTCGGCATGTCTCGAAACGCAACTGATCCCTTGCTCTGCTAGGGTGTGAACGAACCTGTCGATGCTTTGAATGCGCTCAGCAGCATCATGACCGCGCGACGCAACGCGTTGAATGAGATCGCAACCCGCATTGCGATCTCATCGAGCGCGGAAAGCACGCCGGCGGCCGCCGACTCGATCGCTCCAATCCGGCGCGTCGTCGCCGGATAAGAAACCGCCATAATAACATTGAAATCGCGCCCTGCCTTGTAGATGTGCGGCAGATAGAAGAAGAGGCGCAGCAAGTTGAAGATCGTGAACGGGCAACACGCCACGTAGGAAAACATCATTCGCGAACCGGCTCCTCACTGAATACTCGAACCAACTTTTTTCGTGGAGCCTGCCGGTCTCGGTTATCGTAGCGGCCGGACGGCTCTGCCGCCTTCAAATGTTGGCGAGCCCTGCTACCGAATCATGACATGTGAGGCTGGACCGGTTACAATTGTAACAGGTGGGTTCCGCCGTTCCGGTTCGATCAGCTGCAATTGTGTGCGCTAAGTCGGAATGGCTGCCGTCCATGATGGGCGCCCGTCGCCGCAACTCTCAGGCCGATCGGACGAATGACACCGCGCCAGGCGTCCGGCACAAATGGCCGCTCATGTCAACTGCGAGAACGTCAGTCGGCATTGAAGGACGCGGGGGCGCGGGCCCTCGCCAAGGAACCGTGCGCCATGCGACAAGCGCGCATCACACGGTACATGATAAGGAAATCCGCTCAATGGTCGCGACGTTCGCTGCTGGTCCACTCGACGGCATACGGGTGATTGATCTGACCAACGTGATCATGGGACCGTTCGCGACCCATATCCTGGCGGACATGGGAGCCGATGTCATCAAGATCGAGGGCGCCGAGGGCGATTCATTCCGCACCTATCGCCCGAACCGCAACGAAGGGATGGCCGGCGGATTCCTTCACCTGAACCGGAACAAGCGAAGCGTCGTGCTCGATCTGAAGCAGGCCGAAGGGATGTCCGCCCTGCACAAGCTGATCGCCACGGCCGACGTCTTTGTTCATTCGCTCCGCCCAAAGGCGATCAAGAAACTGGGGCTGGATTACGACTCGGTTCGTGCCATCAAGGCTGACATCATCTATTGTGGCGCTTACGGTTTCGGCGACAAGGGGCCGTACCGAGACAAAGCCGCTTATGACGATATCATTCAGGCCGGTTCCGGACTGGCGGCGCTGCATCAGGTATCGCGTGGTGAACCAGCTTTCATGCCTACCGTTCTTTGCGACAAGCTTTCCGGGCAGGCGATCGCCTATGCCGTGAGCGCCGCCCTGTTCCAGCGCGAACGCGGCGGGGGCGGGCAGGCCATCGAGGTCCCGATGTTCGAGACCTCGGCCGAATTCGCCTATATTGAACATCTCCTGGGTTTCGCTTTCGAGCCGCCCCTCGGCGAGCCCGGTTACGTCCGGGTCGTGAGCCCAAAGCGCAAGCCATATCGCACCAGCGATGGCTATGCCTGCATCCTGCCCTATTCGGATCAGAACTGGCGCGACTTCTTCGATTTTGTCGGCCGTCCCGAACTGAAGGACGACGATCGCCTTTACCCGCTTGTGAAGCGCGCAGCACATCTTGAATCCCTCTACGAGCTCATCGACCAGGAAGCCCCCAAGCACACGAGCGCCGAGTGGGTCGCGTTCTGCGATCGGGTCAGCATTCCCTGCATGCCGGTTCTCGCGCTCGGAGAATTGCCCGACGATCCGCATATGCAGGCTGTCGAGATGTTCAGCCCGGCCGAACATCCGTCAGAGGGCTCCTACAAGAGCATCCGTTCGCCGGTTTCATTCAGTTCGGCGCCGTTTCGCGTTCGCCGCCATGCGCCGCGTCTCGGCGAACACACCGAAGAAGTGCTGCGCGAAATCGGAGTTGAAGCCGAAGGTTCAGCCGAAAGAAAAGCGCAATAGGTTTGCGCTGTTCGTATCGGGCGGGCGCCGAGAGGAGCCTGCCGCTTCTAGGCGCGCTTTCGGCGCGTTGACCCCGCAAGCAGAAGGGACGCCCCCGCCGCGATCAGGGCGGGGATGGCGGCGAAGGCGAATAGCCACTGTGCTCCGACATTGCGTCCGAGCATGATGCCGCCGACCAATGGCCCCACGATCGAGCCGACGCGGCCGATGCCAAGCGCCCAGCCGACGCCTGTTGACCGGATCGCGGTCGGATAGAAGGTGGCAGTCAGTGCATTCGACGCAATCTGACCGCCGACGATGCAGAAGCCTGCCGCAAAGATCGAGATCGTAACCAGGCCTGTCGAGTGGCTGGTAAATCCGATTGCGGCGACGGCAGCCGCCGCAAACAGATAGGTCAGCGCAAGCGCGTGGAAGGAAAAGCGATCGATCAAGTAACCAAGCGTGAAGGTGCCGACGACACCGCCGACCTGCAGCATGGCGCCGATTGCGGCCGCGACCGAGACCGCTACGCCGAGATCGTTCAGCACCGTCGGTAGCCAATTCGATAGCAAATAGAGGTCGAGCAGGCTCATGAAGAACACGACCCACAGCAGCAAAGTCGTGGTCCCGCGCCGCTCCGCGAAGAGATGCGCAACCGGCAGGCCGGAGAGCCTTGGCTCCTGCACGACAAAGTGTGTGTCGCTGGCGAACTTCGCGGCCGGCGTGACACGTCGCAGCAACTCGGCCACCTCACGGTCGCGACCGCCAACCAGGGCCAGATAGCGGATCGACTCGGGCAGCGCCGAGAGCAGCAGCGGCATGAGCAGCAGCGGCACCAGGCCGCCGACGATGAAGACCGATCGCCAGCCATAGGCTGGAATCAAAGCCGCCGCGGCGAGGCCGCCCAGCGCCGCGCCTATCGAGAAGCCCGCGAACATTGCCATCACCATGGTGGCGCGGCGCCGGTGCGGGCTGAATTCGGATGTCAGCGCGACCGCGTTCGGCATCGCGCCGCCGAGTCCGAGACCGGTCAGGAAGCGCAGCGCCATCAGCGAGCCGGCATCCTGGGCCAGGATGGTGAGCAGGGTGCCGATGCCGAATGCGGCTGTGCTGAACACGATGATCCGCTTGCGTCCGATCCGGTCAGCGAGCGGACCAAGAACGAGCGCGCCGATCATCAGCCCAAACAGACCTGCGCTGAACACTGGTCCGAGCGCACCGCGCGCCAGCTTCCATTCCTGCGCTAGGGCGGGCGCCACATAGCCGATGGCCTGGGTGTCGAAGCCGTCGATGAAGAGCACCGCCGCGCAAATCAGCAAGACGCGAATTTGAAAGGCTCCGACGGGCTGCCGGTCGATGTAGTCGGGAATGTCGACGACGGCCGATGTGGCCTCCGGCGTGGCGGTAACGGTCATGCGCGATTTTCCTCCCCAGGGCCCAGCCAGCTGCGCTATAATTCTTTATAAAATCTCTTATATTGAGATTTTAAGACGCGCAAGCCGGGACCGCGATGTCCATTCCCGCAAGGTGACAAACCGGCTACAGGGCGGGCGGCGCGAAAGCTGGATCGAAGAAGTGGGAAAGATAAACAGGCAGGATCGCGTGCTCGCCGTGCTCGACTTGTTCAGCGAGAGCCGCCCGCTTTGGACGCCCGATGAGCTGATGCGCGAACTCGGCTACACCCGGCCGACGCTATACCGCTACCTCAAGAGCCTGAAGGAAAGCGGCATCGTGATGCCGACACGCGGCGGACACTTCACGCTGGGCCCGCGCGTCGTCGAGATGGACTATTTGAGCCGGCGCGCGGATCCGTTGGTCGCTGCCGCTATGCCGCATTTGCAGCGGCTCACGGCAGCGCGTCCCTGTACGGCGCTGATCGTGCGATGGTACGGCGACAAGATGCTCTGCGTCGCCTCGCAATCGTCGACACCCAATCCGGTGAGCAGCTATCCAAGGGGACGTCCAATGCCGATGGGGCGCGGTGCAATTGCCCGATCCATCATGGCCTTCCTGCCGAAAAACCGGCTGATGCCGCTCGTTACGCGCTACGCGGATGATCTGCGCAAGGTCGGCGTCGGCGAGACACCGCAGGATATCGTGGCGGTTCTCAAGCGCATCAAGCGGGCCGGCGTTGCCGTTGCCTACGGCGAGGTGACCCCGGGTGCCATCGGCATCGCCGCGCCCATTCTCGACAGCAATTATCCCGTGGCCAGCCTCTGCGTTACCATCGCGGGCCAACACACGAATGGTGAGCTGATCGATCGGATCAGCGGGGAAGTTCGCGAGACCGCTCGTCTGATTGCATCTGAGACACTTGAAGAAGACAAGTAAATCTCAGTATTTGAGATTTTTATCTTGACCTGGTCCGGGGCTGGATGCATCTGGGCTGCGATTGGACGGCCGACGGTAGGCCGCATGAAGGCAGTTGCCAGGGGACGCCGTAATGCGTGGTTCAGCGAAAAACGATGCGCCTGTCGTGATCGTCGGCGGAGGCCCGGTCGGCTTTGGTCTTGCGATCGATCTCGGCCTGCGGGGCATTCGATCCATTGTGGTCGAGCGTCATCCCGAGCCGCAGCCGATTCCGAAAGGACAGAACCTCACCCAGCGTACGCTGGAGCACTTCCATTTCTGGGGTGCCGAAGACGACTTGCGTGCTGCGCGTACCATACCGCGCGAATACGGCATCGGCGGCATGACAAGCTATGGCAGCTTGTTGAGCGGCTATAGCCACGATTGGCTTCAGCGCGAACTGGTGCGGCCGTTCTATTTCACCGACAACGAGCGGCTGCCGCAATATGCGACCGAAGCCGTGTTGCGGCGCCGTGCCTCGCAGATCCCCGCTATCGAAACGATGTACGGCTGGACATGCGAAGCGGTGCGATCGGACGATGACGGCGTGAGCATCGAGATCGTTGACCGCGAAGCGACGAAGCGCAGCCTGCGCGCCGATTATGTCGTGGGCTGCGACGGCAGCCGTTCAATCGTGCGGCAGCAAGCGGGCATTCCGCAGACGCTCTCCGATCATGACCGGTTGATGGTCTTGCTGGTGTTTCGCTCGACCGGCCTGCACAAATTGCTGGAGCGCTATCCCGGCAAATCGTTCTACAACGTGCTGCATCCGGAGCTTGACGGTTACTGGAAATTTTTCGGGCGGGTGGATCTCGGCAGCACGTGGTTCTTTCACGCCCCGGTGCCCGCCGACACCACGCGCGACAATTTCGATTTCAAGCGTTTCCTGCATGAAGCCGCCGGCGGCGAATTCGATGTGGAATTCGATCACGTCGGGTTTTGGGATCTGCGGTTTGCTCTCGCCGACAGCTACCGGAAGGAGCGGGTGTTCATTGCCGGGGACGCGGCACACAGCCATCCTCCCTATGGTGGTTACGGCATCAACAGCGGCCTGGAAGATGCCGTCAATCTCTCCTGGAAGCTGGCGGCGACCCTGCAGGGCTGGGGCGGCTCGGGCTTGCTCGATAGTTATGACGCCGAGCGACGGCCTGTCTTCGCCTCGACGGCGCACGACTTTATCGAGCAGTCGATCTTCAGTGACCGCGACTTTCTGCGTAGTCACGATCCGGCCCGCGACCGTGCCGACTTTGAAGCTGCATGGCGCGAACGGCAGACCGGCGCGCGCGCCGAGGTCAACGCATTCGAGCCGAATTACGAGGGATCGCCGATCGCATTCGGTCCGGCCGGTGCCGTCAGCAGCGCTATCGGTTCGCACGCCTATGCGGCGAGGGCCGGCCATCATTTGACACCGCAGCTCCTATCCTCGGGCAAGAATATATTCGAGGAGCTCGGGAAAGGCTTCACGCTTGTCGATCTTGGCGCCGGTCAGTCGGCGTCTCATTTCGAGCAAGTTGCATCAAGACTTGGCGTTCCCCTGAAGATCGTGCGTGACACCGCAACGGATGGGCGAGAGAAATATCATTCCGGTCTCATTCTGGTGCGGCCCGATCAGTTTGTCGCCTGGACAGACGACGGAGCGGATGCTGAGGATGTCCTGAAACGCGCGATCGGCAGCCATTCCTGATAGCGGATAGCGCCGCGAAGTCCGCAATAGGATTGCGCCGTAGTACGCGTTTGCCTTTTGCGAGACCGGCGAGCACAGACCGGCGCGACATTCGACACCTAATTGCGCCGCGTCGCGCCGGGCCGTTTCGTCTCGTGAATGCGAGGTATTGATCTCTATCTGCTTGCTTTTGTCGTAGCCATAGGATGCGATGATACCTGCATATTGAAGCTGTATTGGAATTGCCTTGCCTCTTGGATCATTTGTCCGTCGCGTCGGACGGTAAATCGGTGTCAGCTGACAGGCTGACGCCGATCAAAAGAACAATCGGCAGACGAAGGGCCGGCGTCGCCGCGGCCGCGCCTGCGACCTCGCTGGTGACGCTGATGGGTGACGACTTCAAGAGCTCCGGGGGCAGAACCTGACCGCCATGACGTTGTGGTCATGGGCACGCGTATTTCATGCGCCGATCGACAAGGTCGTCGTGCCCGAGGCGATGCCGACGGTGGACCGGCTGGCGGACGAATGCATCGAGTCAATCTTTGACATTCTCGCGCGGCGCCGTACCGAAAAGCCGCTTGAGGCATGCCGTTCGCCTTTCTGATATCTCCGTGGCAGTAGAGGATGAGGCAGTGAGCGCCGCGATCAATCCGCTCGTGGCGCAACTGCGCGACAGGATGAGCGTCGATTATGGCGTTGCCTATGAAAACCTGCTCAATGCGGCCAATGCGAAGCTCACGCGGCAATTGAAGGATGGCTTCCGTATGGAAGGGCATCTCTCCTCGGCCAAGCTCGAGAAGCTGTACCTTCCCGCCGACGGCATCGTCATTGCGCTGCGCGCCAGCGGCGAGATGAAGATCCTGTACGGCATGTGAGCCGTACAGGCAGGCTGAGAT
>Ga0153954_1001500_pt1 | contig 12310 bp, 9 predicted proteins | sample TSFL038MetaG_FD_102277 | JGI IMG/M metagenome (GOLD analysis project Ga0153954, IMG submission 102277) | Attine ant fungus gardens microbial communities from Florida, USA - TSFL038 MetaG | ecosystem: Host-associated > Fungi > Mycelium > Unclassified | place: USA: Florida, Wekiwa Springs State... | reverse complement strand
TTTGCGCACCCGCAGCCTCGTGTGTAAGCAAAAAACACACGAGTTAGTCACCACAGGTCCGCCGAACATTCCGGCACTCCCTGCGCGATGGTGTTACGGCTTCCTTCGTGATCTCCTCGGTGAACCGGGCTTTCTTGCCACCGTCGCCCCTGAGAAGCGCTTGCTTCTCACGAGCTTGACCCCAGCGTCGGGGGGCCAGGACCACACGACTTCGCCGTCCGCGTGGCATCACTCGTCAGTTGATACCGCCGCGTCCATCGCATCTCACCGCAACGTTCGTGACGATCGCGATCCGCCCCTCTCTCGGGTGAGACGGCAAAAGAAGTGGATCTGATTTGCCCGACGACACAAGCGGGATATTTTTACGCGAAGGACTGGACCACCCAAATCAGCTTGAACGGCCTGGCGAAATTCGTCTTTGCGCGCACACGATTATCCGATGTGACCGACCGCACAATGCGGCCGGCTTTGCGCTTGGTCCGCTTCGGGCCATCTGATATCGAAGTTTGCACAAAACCGAGGGAACAGCCGATGAATGGTTTCGCCGTGCGTGGCCTTTTGCCGTCTCTGCTGGCGGGGCTGTTGTGCGCCTCCATCCAGACCGCATCCGCCGCCGACGAACCGGAAGGGCCAAAGGGCGCCGCCGTCACGGTGGTGAAGGCCACCAAGACCTGCTTCGCCAACATCGTCGAAGTGTCCGGCATCATCATCCCGCGCGAAGAGACGTCGGTGCGCCCCGAGCGGATGGGCCTGAAGGTCGCGGAAGTGCTGGCGGATGCCGGCGACACCGTTACCGCGGGCCAGTCGCTCGCAAGGCTGAACCTGCCTGAGGGCGGCTTTGCGATGATCGCCGCGCCGGTCGCCGGCGTGATTTCGTCGTCGAATGCCACCATCGGCGCGCTGGCGTCGGGGAAGGGCGAGGCGCTGTTCACCATCATCGCGCGCAGCGAATATGACCTGGTCGGCATGGTGCCGACGGCCGATATCGCCAAGCTCGCAGTCGACCAGCCCGCCACGGTCCGGGTGGTCGGCACCACGACTGACGTCGATGGCAAGGTCCGCCGCATCGCGCCGACGGTCGAGCCGAACAGCCAGTTGGGGCAGGTCTTCATCGGGCTGACGACGAACCGCCGCCTGCTGGTCAATTCCTCTGGACGCGCCCAGGTCAAGACCGGCCAGAGCTGCGGGCTGGCGGTGCCGCTCACCGCGCTGCTCTACAGCAGCGCCGGCACCGTGGTTCAGGTGGTGCGGCGGGGACGGGTCGAGACCAAACGGGTCGAGGTCGGGTTGATGTCCGGCGGACAGGTCGAAATCAGGGACGGCCTCACCGAAGGCGATGACGTCGTGGCGCGTGCCGGCGCACTACTGCGCGAGGGCGATCCGGTGCGGCCGATCGCCGCCGCCGAGAAGTAGCGAACGACCGGCGCATGATCCGGAAAGGTGTGCAGCGGTTTTCCCTCGCGACAAACGCGGAACGCGTTTGCGCGGAGATCATGCGCAAACAAAGAGCTGAGCGTGCTGACAGTTCGTCGATCGTCCCGGCTTTAGATTCGCACGCGACCTTCTCTAAACGCGACAGCGCCGCCCGCTTGAAACATTGACGGACGGCGCTGAGCCAGCCCCGGGAAGGAAATGCAAAATCCCGGCAACCGCTGCGTCGCATAGCGCGCGCCGGGGCGTCATGACCCAAATGGGTGATGCGCGCTCGCTTCTGCGGGAACCGCTAGTGCGGTCGCTGCGGACGCGAAACGATATGAGATTGAATTTGGTAGCGCTGAAGCGACAGTGCGCTGCGCCGCCCCGGTTGCCGCGCGAAGAGCGCGGCGACCTCTCCCCGCAAGCGGGGCGAGGTGGAAAGTTTAGCTGCCGGCGCTGTTTTCGCCGAAGTGGACATCATCGAGAAGCGAGGACGATACCGACGGGACCTGCTGGCCATCGGACGCCCGCGACACCGCGACGCGCGTCTTGTTGAAGACCGCTTCGGCGCCGGCCGAGCGCGTACCCAGGTGATTGAGCAATTCGGTGATCAGGACGCTGTGCTCACCCTTGGAATCCTCGACGACCTTGCCGGGCGTTGCCGACGACAGGATCAGAGCATTCTCCGGCGCGCTGATCGGCGCGAGACCGTGCGAAAAGGAGCGGAAACGGCGCTCATAGGGATTGCGGCGAGAGGCATCGAGCACGACCAGCTTGGCGCGGGCGCCCTGCTCCTTCATGACATCGAGCACCGACTCGATGCTGAGCCCGTCGCGGCGCACATCGGATTCCTTCCAGATCGCGGCATCGACCGGGATCATGTAGCTCTCGCGGCCGACCTGGACGCCGTAACCGCCGAAGAACAGCATCACCACCGAGTCGCGCCCGATGCGCGACTTCAAACGCTCCACGGCCTGGACCATGTCGTCCTTGCTGGCATCTTCCACGACGTCGACGTCGAAGCCATCGTGACGCAGCGACGCGGTGAGCGAGCGCGCATCGTTGATCGGCTGGGTGAGCGGCTCGTTGGCATCGGGGTAATGACCATTGCCGATGACCAGCGCCAGCTTGCCGCCCGTCTTCGCGGTTTCCGCCCTCTGCGCGGTGGCGACCGCCTTGGCGGCATCCAGCGCCCGCTTGTTCAGTGCCGCATGGGCGCCGATCGCAAGCGACACCGTGCCGAGCACTGCAGCAGCGATGCCGATCGAACGAGGGGAGATCCGGAACTGACTAACGTTCATCACGGTACATCCTGGTCACTGCCAAAGGACGCGCTCAATTCGTCGCGTCTTCTGTCTCTGCGGTTTGAGGGAGTGGTGGGCGATGTGTCGCCCAATTACGCTCAATTTGCGGCGCCGCAATAAGGCATCCCTTACCCTGCCCGGACCCGCCCGGCAACCAATAAACAGCTCTTGACGGACAAGCTTCTGAAAACACTTCGGAATTTTTAGGATTTCGTGGCATCCCAGCCGGTCCGGGCCGTTAACCCTGATGCCATGATGCGGTCAAACCTGGGGAACCCGCCGTGATGTCGGTCACATTTGGTGTTTCCCTGCCGTTCGTATAGCGTTCTAATTCGCAGTTCTTGGGGACGGGTGACGGCTTTGGGGAACGTGCGCGCCCCGCGCACGTAAAGACTTTCATGGCTTTTCAGCAGTTGGCCGGTGCGGCTTACCGCGCGCTGACGGCACGCAAGGATGGGCCGTCACTTTACGACGTCTGCGATCCCCTGCTGCTCAATGGCCATGGCGGCGACCCGCATCTCGTCAAATTCTATCGGACCGCGCTGGGCAATCCGGCGCTGCGGCCGCTGTTACGGCGAGCCGGCCTGTCCGAGCTTCGTGACGAGCCGCGCCTGCGGTCACTGCGCGAGGCGCTGACCCGCGCGCGTGATGACGCGACTCCGGACTGGGAAGCGGTCGGGCGGCCGGTTGCATCTCTGCTCGATACGATCGAACTCAGCCATCCCAGGCCGAAGCCCGTCACAAGGCGCGGTGCCGCGCCAGCGCTCAAGGACATCGACCAGGTCATCCGCACCTGCGGCGCACATCTTTTGCGCTCCTTCGCCAGGAACGGATTCATCCCGACGTATGCCGCCTTCAACCTGATCGGCGATGCCGATCTGCGCGGCCGCGAATTCCTGATGGCGTTGAACGGCCTCAACTCGCGCGGCTACAAGAACTCGACCCTGCTGTTCAATCTTGCGCGCATCTTCATCGCGCGCTCGCCGGCCCGCGACCTGATCAATCCGCCCTGGAAAGGCATCGCCGAACCGATGTGGGCGCCGGTGCAGATCCGCCACCGCTCCGCCTACTACGACGCCTTCTTCATCGAGGCGCTGCTCGGCTTCATCGAGACCGGGCTGGCATCGGCCGACCAGGCAACTGCTGCGCACCGCGCGATCGCCGACATGGTGGATTTCTGCCTCAGGATCAGCCGCGAGGAGGTGCGCTCGCATGACGGCTCGACCGTCAACGTGGTGACGGCGCTGGCACCACAGCCGCATCCGCGCTTTTCCCGCTTCTTCGCCCAGATCAAGCAGGACCTCGGCTTCGGCGTCTATGTGCCGGATTGCGACACCACGGCCTGCGCCTTCTCGGCGGCCACGCAGGCCGGCTCGACCGACCCGATCCTCGACCAGCCGCTGCTCGACTTCTATGCGGGCTACCAGGTCCGCGAGGGCGCCAACGAGCCGCGCGTCACCGTGCCGCTCAACGATCACATCGACTATGAAGGCGGGATCGCGACCTGGATCGACAATCTCGCGGGCGAGCGGCCCTACGGCAACGACCTCGATCCGACGCTCAACCTCGACGTTCTCGAGGTCAGCTTTCGTAATCTCGGCCGGTGGAAAGTGCTGGAGACCCCGCAGCGGCTGGAGACGATGCGGCGCATCATCGGCTTTCAGAAACGCCTTGTCGCCAGCGGCGCGTTCGCCGATCCGCGCTCGCACATTTATTATCTTCCGGAACTGTATTGCGCCTATTTCGGCCGCTGCTACGCCGCCTTCATGGCGCTTCCGCTCGCCGCCCGGCGGACGATCGACCCTGACGGCGCGTTCGATTTGATCCGCGGTCGCGTGCTCGCCTATGTACAGGACGAGCTGATGGCCGGCGAGATGAATGCGTTCGACGCGGCGCTGGCGCTGATCGCACTCGGCCATCTCGGCGCCGACAGCGCCAGCTTCACGCCCGCGCTGCAGTGCATCATCGGCCATCTCGGCGAAGGCGGCCGCCGCGCGCCTTATCTGGCCTATGAGTGGAACAAGATGAAGACGCCGACGCGGATCCTGGTCGGCGGCCCCGAGGTCACCTCGGCGTTCGTGCTGATGGGGCTCGCGCTCGCGCGCCGCGCCATGACGGGGGGCGCCGCAGAAAGGACTTGAAACGTCATTGCTGTGCGAAAAGTGTGTAGGATGGCAAAGCGAAGCGTGCCCACCGTTCGAGTCATCGAGCATGGTTCGAGTCATCGAGGTGGGCACGGCGCGAAGACGCGCCTTTGCCCACCCTACGAAGCTTTCGCGGGCTCCTCTCAATGACGGTAGCGGAAAGTTGAAAGCATGCGTCGCGGCACGCCCTGGCCTCTGCCACCAAAGGCTCGCAGAATTTGAGGGTCTGATTCATTCATTTTAAGCGCCGGAATTGCCGATGACACTGAGACCTTACCTGCTCGCTGTTTCAATCCTGCTGCTGCCGCAACTTGCCTGCGCCGCCGACGTCACGGGTGTCGCCAGGGTGCGCGACGGTGACCAGATCGTCATCGGCAACACCCGCATCCGGCTCGGCGGCATCGACGCGCCGTCGGTGGATCAGCTTTGCCTCAACACCCAAGGGGAACGCTGGACCTGCGGTGTCGCCGCCCGCGATGAACTCGCCAAATACACCGAGGGCAAGAGCTGGACCTGCCATTCCGAGCGCACCGATCGGCGTGGACGCATGGTCGCGCGCTGCAAGGTCGATGGCGAGGACATCCAGAAATGGATCGTTCGCAACGGATGGGCGCTGTCCTATGTCCGCTTCTCGCATGAGTACGATTCCGACGAGTCCGCAGCGCGCGAGACCAAGGCCGGCATGTGGCAGGGTGCGTTCATCGCGCCGTGGGACTGGCGCGTCCGCAACAAGAAGACGACGATCCTCGGCAGCATCAAGCTGCCGGAAAATGCACACGCCGTCCTGCTCGCCTCGGCGTCGGGACCGGTTGCGCCCTCACCCGATTGCACCATCAAGGGCAATGTGAACGGCGCCGGCGAATGCATCTATCACCGGCCGACCAGCCGCTGGTACGCGCAGATCAAGATGAAGATCAGCAAGGGAACGCGATGGTTCTGCTCGGTGGAAGAGGCCGAGGCCGCGGGCTGTCGCGAGACGAGGCGGTAGTTGGGCGAGGATCGCGCACGCGGTGAGGTGAAGAGCGATCCCATCGACGCGCGAACACGAGCCGCAAAACATGCGAGGCTCGATCGCGTATTGTTGACGCTGCTCGCGATCGTGCTCGGCTACACTGCACTTGCCTATCTCATCCTGCCGGCGCTCTGGACACATCATGAGCACCAGAAGGGACTGGCCAATCTGCCGATGGTGACGCGGACCGCACAGGGCATTCCCGGCGACCCCATCAATGTCGGACTGATCGGCGACGAGAAGGACGTGTTGTGCGCGATGAATGCAGCAGGCTGGTTTCCCGCTGATCCCATAACGTTCCGATCCTCGATCGAGATCGCCGGCAGTGTGCTGCTCGATCGCACCTACAGGGATGCGCCGGTCTCGAACCTCTATTATCTCGGCCGCAAGGAGGATTTCGCCTTCGAGCAGTTGGTCGGTCACAGCGCCGATCGCCGGCACCACGTGCGCTTCTGGAAGGTGCTCGACAAGGGCGAGGAAGGCCGCCCGGTTTGGCTCGGCGATGCCGCCTTCGACCGCGGCGTCGGCGTCAGCCGTTTCACCGGCGCCATCACCCATCACATCGCGCCCGATATCGACGCCGAACGTGACACGCTCGCCTCCGACCTGGAAAAGGCAGGAATGGTAACCGCGAAGTATCAGGTCACAGGCGTCGGGCCGACGATCGCCGGACGGAACGGCGGCGGAGACCTTTATTATACGGATGGCGAGGTCTGGATCCTGCGCCTGGTCGAGGCTTGTCACAAGGAGACCGGGCCGGTGACTGTCATCCCCAGTCCGCCCGCAACCGAGCTCAAGGACCAGATCTGGCACAGCATTGCTGATACGCTCGGAAATGCGTCGCCCGACCTTGAAATTCCGCCCGATCAGCGGCATCCATAACCCCTCACGAGCCAAGGACATTTGACATGACCGTTCGCGCGGGCCGCGAATTTCTGGCCCTCCCCGGCCCCACCACCATGCCCGACGAAGTGCTGCGGGCGATGCATCGTCCAGCGCTCGACATCTATTCGCAGCAGATGATCGATCTGACCGAGGGCCTGCTCGCGGACCTTTCGAAACTGTTCGCCACCAAGGGCAAATCCTACATCTACATCGCCAATGGCCATGGCGCGTGGGAGGCAGTGCTCTCCAATGTGCTGTCGCGCGGCGACAAGCTCCTTGTGCTGGAGAGCGGCCGCTTCGCGATGGGCTGGGGCAATGCCGCGCGCATGATGGGCGCCGAGGTCGAGGTGCTCAAGGGCAACTGGCGCCGCGCGATCCGGCCGGCCGAGGTCGAGGCGCGCCTGCGCGCCGACAAGGAGCACAGCATCAAGGCGATCGTTGCGGTGCAGGTCGACACCGCATCGGGCGCCTATAACGACATCGAGGCGATCGGCAAGGCGATCAAAGCGAGCGGCCATCCGGCATTGTTCATGGTCGACGCCGTGGCGTCGCTCGGCTGCATGCCGTTCGAGATGGACGCATGGGGCATCGATGTCGCGATGTCCGGCTCGCAGAAAGGCCTGATGACGCCGCCGGGACTGGGCTTCGTCGCCGCCAACGATCGCGCTCAACAGGTGCACAAGACCGCCGGTCTGCGCACGCCCTATTGGGACTGGAGCGAGCGCGAAGGCAACGAGCACTACCGCAAATATGCCGGCACCGCGCCGGTGCATCTGCTGTTCGCGCTGCGCCAGGCCATCGACATGCTGCACGAGGAAGGGCTCGAGAACGTGTTCCAGCGGCACCGGCTGCTCGGCGAAGCGGTGCGCCGCGCGGTTGCGGTGTGGGCCGAGGGCCAGGTGCTCGGCTTCAACATCGCCGAAGCCGGCGAGCGATCCGACACGGTGACGACCGTGACGGTTGCAGGCGATCACGATCCGCTCGCGCTGCAGCGCTATTGCAAGGAGAAATGCGGCGTGGTGCTCGGCACCGGCATCGGCGACCTGCAGGGCAAGGCGTTCCGCATCGCTCATATGGGCCACGTCAACGCGCCGATGATCCTGGGCACGCTCGGCGTCATCGAGGTTGCACTCAATGCGCTCGACATCCCCCACGGCAAGGGTGGAACGAAAGCCGCCATCGAGTGGCTCGGCGAGAGCGTCGCGCCTTAAGAACTATCTTCCCTGTCATTTTTAGTGTGTATAGTGGCCGACAAAAGCGCGGCCGCTTAGACGGCTAAAAAATGACCGGGGGGATCGATTGGCGTCAGTTGAATTGCGTGGCCTGAGCAAGCGATTCGGAGCGCTCACGGTCGTCGACGATGTCTCGTTGAAAATCGATCACGGCAAGCTGGTTTGCCTGCTCGGGCCCTCCGGCTGTGGCAAGACCACGACGCTGCGGCTGATCGCGGGCTTCCTGGAACCTTCCGACGGCGAAATCCATGTCGGCGACCGCGTGGTGTCGTCGAAGGCGCGCACGCTCCCGCCGGAGCAGCGCAAGATGTCGATGATCTTCCAGAGCTACGCGCTGTGGCCACACATGACGGTCGCGGAAAACATCACCTATGGCTTACGGCTGCGCAAGCTGGACCGCGACGTGATCGGCAAGAAGCTCGCGGCGATCCTCGCCACCACCAAGCTCGAGCCGTTGGCGCAGCGCTATCCCGGCGAACTCTCCGGCGGGCAGCAGCAGCGCGTGGCGCTGGCGCGCGCGCTGATCGTGGAACCGGAGACGCTGCTGCTCGACGAGCCACTGTCCAACCTCGACGCCAATCTGCGCGAGGAGATGCGCTTCGAGATCCGCCGCCTGCATGACGAATATCGCTACACCACAGTCTATGTGACTCATGACCAGTCGGAAGCGATGACCACCGCCGACCTGATCGCGGTGATGAACGGTGGCAAGATCGATCAGCTCGGAACCCCTGAGGATATCTACGACCGGCCGCAGTCGGAATTCGTCGCCCGCTTCATTGGTGCTGCGAATGTGATCCGCGGAACCGCGCGTGACCGTAACCATATCGACTTTGCTGGCACGACCTTGCAGGTGGTCGGCGCGAATCTCACCGCGGGCGAGAGCGCCGCGGTCGCGATCCGCCAGCACGACATCGGGCTTACAACGCAGGCGCCGGCAAATGCCGCCAATGCGATCAAGGCCACTGTCACGCGGCAGGTCTTTCTCGGCGCAACCCGCGACTACCTGGCCGAGGCGGCCGACGGCACGGCGCTGCGCATCGTGACCTCGCCCTCCAACATCGTCGCCGAAGGCAGCGAGGTCTGGCTGACGCTGCCGCATGAGCGCTGCCGCGCGCTGAGCCGCTAACATCAAAAAGGAGCAGGCGCGAATGAAGCGAATGGTTTCTTCCCGGCGCGCGTTTCTCAAGGGTTCGACCGCGCTCGCGCTCGGCACGGTGTTCGCGGCGCCTGCCCGCGCCGAGGCGCCGCCGCCTACGTCGATCACGCCGCAGCTGATCGATGCGGCGAAGAACGAAGGCAAGGTCGTGCTCTATTCCTCGATGGACCTGCCGGTCGGGGAAAAACTCGGCAAGGCCTTCGAGGCCGCCTATCCCGGCGTCACCGTGCAGATCGAGCGCGCCGGCTCCGAGCGGCTGTTCCAGCGGATCGACCAGGAAATGGCCACGAACATCCGTGCCGCCGATATCGTCAACAGCTCGGATGCGTCGCATTTCATCACCTGGAAGAAGAACGGGTGGCTCGCGCCCTTTGTCACCGAGGACATCGCGCAGCATTTCCTGCCCGGCTATCGCGACCCCGACGGGCTCCACGCAACGACGCGGATCTGGCTGTCGTCGATCGCCTACAACACCAATCTGGTGAAACCGGAAGACGCGCCGAAGAGTTTCGCCGACCTGCTTGATCCCAAGTGGGCGGGCAAGATGGTCAAGGGCCATCCCGCCTATAGCGGCACCATCATGACCGCGACGTTCCAGATGGTGCGCGAACTCGGCTGGGACTATTTCGAGAAGCTCGCGAAACAGCGCGTGATGCAGGTGCAGTCCTCGACCGATCCGCCGAAGAAGCTCGCGCTCGGCGAGCGCGCGGTGATGGCCGACGGCAACGAATACGGCATCGTGCTGCTGAAAGAGGCGGGGCAGCCGGTCGAGCCGGTCTACCCGACCGAGGGCGCGCCGACGATCTCCGGTCCGACCGGCATCTTCGTCTCGGCGCCGCATCCCAATGCCGCGCGGCTGTTCCAGGCCTGGCTGCATACGCGCGAGACCCAACAATTCTTCATCGACTTCACCGCGCAGTATTCCGTCCATGCGCAGGTGCAGGCCAAGCCCGGCCGGCGCAAGATTTCCGACATCAAGCTGATGAAGGAGGATCCCGCCGGCGTCGAGGCGATGACCGACGAGATCAAGACGCGCTATGCGAAACTGTTTCGGGTTTAATACGCATGAGCCTGCCCAAACTACCGCCGTCATTCCGGGATGCGCCGTCAGGCGCAGGCCCGGAATCCATACTCGCGTCCGTGGCTATGGATTCCGGGTTCGCGACTCAACGCAAAATAGCTTCGCTTTTTGTCGCGACGTCGCGCCCCGAAATGACAGGGAACGTGTAACATGACCCTCGCCGTCACCGCTGAAATGCCGAAGACCAGGATCGACTGGACCAAGCCGGTGCTGTGGCTGTTCGCGCTGATCCTGGTCGCGCTGATCCTGCTGCCGCTGTCGTGGCTCGCGATCTACAGCCTGACCGACAAGGCGCGGCATCCGACGCTGCAGAACTTCGTCACGCTGTTCACCGATCCGGATTTTCTCGATCCGCTGTTCACCACCGCGATCATCGCCACCACCTCGGCCGCGATCTGCTGCGTGGTCGCGGCACCAATCGGCTGGCTGGTGTCGCGCACCGACATGCCGGGACGGCAGACTATTCGCGCGCTGGTGACGGCGTCCTTCGTGACGCCGCCGTTTCTTGGCGCGGTTGCCTGGGAGCTGCTCGCCGCGCCCAACAGCGGCCTGCTCAACCAGCTTTTCCGTGTGATCACCGGCGCCGAATCCGACGAACACCTGTTCGACATCTATTCGATGACCGGGATCATCTTCGTGATCTCCTGCTACACTTTTCCCTTCGTGTTCGTGCTGGTCGCCAACGCGCTCGACACCATGCCGGGCGAGCTGGAGGATGCCTCCGCGATCCTCGGCGGCAAGGCGTGGACCACGGCGCGGCGGATCACGATTCCGCTCGCGCTGCCGGCCCTGGTCGCGGGCGCACTGATCGCGTTCCTGCAGGCGATGACGCTGTTCGGCTCGCCGGCCATTCTGGCGCTGCCGGCCGGCTTCCACACCATGACCACGAAGATCTGGAGCCTGTTCCAGTATCCGCCGAAGCTCGAATTGGCAGCGGCGGCCGCGGTGCCGCTGTTGCTGCTCACCATCCTGCTGCTGCAGGCGCAGAAATTCATCCTGGGACGGCGCGGCTTCTCGGTGGTGGGCGGCAAATATGGCGCGCCGCGCCGCGTGGAGTTGAAAGGCTGGCGCTGGGCCGCGCTCGCCTTCTGTCTCGTCGTTCTCCTGAACCCGGTCTTCCTGCCCTATTTCGCGCTGTGCAATGCCGCGTTGTCGCCGAACGCGACCACGCTGGTGACGCCCGCGACCGCCACGCTGCACAACATCGTCTTCGTGTTCACCGAATTGTCCTCGACCGGGCTTGCGCTGAAGAACACGGTGATCCTGGGCACCGCGACCGCGACGATCGGCACCATCCTCGCGCTCGTCATTGCCTACATCACCACGCGGCGCATGATCGCCGGATCGCGGATCCTCGGCTTTCTCGCGACCGCACCGGTCGCGGTGCCCGGCATCGTGCTCGGCGTCGGACTGTTCCTGAGCTACACGCGGCCGCCGTTCGTGCTCTACGGCACGCTGTGGATTCTGCTGATCGCATTCCTCACCATCAACCTGCCATCGGCCTATCAGCAATTGCAGGCCGCGTTCACCACCATCCATCCTGAGCTCGAGGACGCCAGCCGCATCCTCGGCGCGACGCGGCTGCGCTCGCTGCTGCAGATCACCGCGCCGCTGCTGCGCACCGGCGTGATCGCGACCTGGTGCTTCATCTTCATCGGCGTGATGCGCGAATTGTCGGCCGCAATCGTGCTGTTCACCTCGCAGACCAAAGTGATCTCGGTGCTGATCTTCGACCTCAACGAGAGCGGCGACCTCGGGGCGATCTCTGTGCTGGGCATCGCCATGCTGGTCATCACCTTCGGCGTCGTGCTGGCGGTGAACCGCATCCCGATGTTCGGAGCCAATGCCGGGACACGGCTGCGTAACAACTAGCGTTCATTCTCGTCATTGCGAGACCGTAGGGTGGGCAAAGCGGTAGCGTGCCCACCAGTCCGGCAGCGGCGAAAATGGTCGGTGGGCACGGCGCAAAAGGCGCCTTTGCCCACCCTTGTAATAGCGCAAATCGGATATCGTAGGGACGTTCCGAGAGGAATGGCCTGCCGCGGATCGCCCCGCGGCAGGCCGCTGGCGATCGGAT
>Ga0153954_1001499_pt1 | contig 12310 bp, 11 predicted proteins | sample TSFL038MetaG_FD_102277 | JGI IMG/M metagenome (GOLD analysis project Ga0153954, IMG submission 102277) | Attine ant fungus gardens microbial communities from Florida, USA - TSFL038 MetaG | ecosystem: Host-associated > Fungi > Mycelium > Unclassified | place: USA: Florida, Wekiwa Springs State... | reverse complement strand
TGTCTTTGGCAAGGACGCGGTGAATGTAGTCGCGCATGTCGGCGACGGTGATTGAGGGCACGCTTTCGAGCGTTCCGGTTCCCGGCCGGCCATAGGGATGGTTCGGAAAGGCCATCTCCAGGAATTTACGGCTCGCCAGCGCATTGGGGTTGGCGGTGTCGCGGCGGAGGCCGGACATGATCTGCGACCGGATGCGCTCGACATCGGAATTGTCGAGATGCGCCGAGGTCAGCGCCATGTGCAGCAGGTCGAAGGCTTCGTCCTTGTTGTCCTTGAGCATGCGCAGCGAGCCGCGGAAATAGTCCCGCGTCACGCTGAAGCTGAGCTCGATGGCGCGGCGGTCGAGCCGCTCATGATAGGCCTTGGAGTCGAGGTCGCCCGAGCCCTCGTCGATCAGGCTCGCCACCATGTTGCCGACGCCGGGCTTGTCAGCGGGATCCTGCGTCGCGCCGCCGGCAAAGGCATATTCCATCGCGATCAGGGGCACGGTTGAGTCCTGCACGAACCAGGCCTCGATACCGCCGGGCGAGATCAGATGCTGGATCTTGGCCGCAGCAAAAGACGGCGTCGGCAGTGACAGCGCAAAAGTAAAGGAGGCGGCGAGCGCGAGAGCCGCGCGCCGCGTGACGATAAAAGGTTTTCTCACGAACGCTTCTCCTCGCGCTTCGGCGTGGTGTCCTTGATCAGATAGCCGGTCACCGAATGCTTCTTGTCGAACCATTTCTGCGCGGCGGCGCGCACCTGCTCGGCGGTAACGGCGCGGATGCGGTCGGGCCAGCTCCGGATGTCCTCGATGCTCAGCCCGGTCGTGAGCGCGCCGCCATACCAGCGCGCCATCGTCGCCTGGTTGTCCTGGGCGTAGATCGCCTCCGCGATCAACTGCGTCTTGACGCGCTCGAGATCCTCGGCGGCCGGCGTATTCTGCTTCAGGTCGGCGATCACCTTGTCGACGACCTCCTCGACCTGCGAGAACTCGACGCCCTGCTTCGGCGCCACCGCGATCGAGAATTGCGAGGGATCGAGCGCAGTGCCCTGATAGGCGGCGCTGGCGGCCACCGCGAGCGGCTTGTCGATCACCAGCGCGCGGTAGAGATAGGAGTTGCTGCCGCCGCCCATCAATTGCGCCAGCACGTCGAGTGCCGGGCCCTCGCCTGCGGCCGCGGTGGTCGCCGAGGGGACGAGGTAATAGCGCTTCATCGCGGGCTGCTCGACATGGGGATCGGCCAGCGTCACCGTGCGCGGCGCGACCTGTTCCGGCTCTTGCGGGCGGATGCGCCGCGCAGGGATCGCCGGCTGCGGCTCGATCTTGCCGAAGTTCTTTTCGACCAGTGGGCGGACTTCCTTGATGTCGGTGTCGCCGGCGATCACCAGGATCGCGTTATTCGGCGCATAGAAGCGGTGATAGAAGGCGAGGGCGTCCTCGCGAGTGAGCTTCTCGATCTCGTGGTGCCAGCCGATTACCGGACGGCCGTAGGGATGGTTGAGATAGAGCGCGGCCATGATCTGCTCGTTCAGCCGCGCTTCCGGGTTGTTGGCGACGCGCATGTTGTATTCCTCGAGCACCACGTCGCGCTCGGGCAGCACGTTCTCGTCCTTGAGGATGAGCCCGGTCATGCGATCGGCCTCGAACTCCATCATCAGCGGCAATTGCTCGCGCGGCACGCGCTGGAAATAGCCGGTATAGTCGTTGGAGGTGAAGGCGTTCTCGTTGCCGCCGACCTTCAGCACCGTCTGCGAGAACTCGCCGACCGGATGCTTGGCAGTGCCCTTGAACATCAGATGTTCGAGGAAATGCGCCAGTCCCGACTTGCCGGGCGTCTCGTCGGCGGAGCCGACCTTGTACCAGATCATCTCGGTCACGACCGGCGTGCGGTGATCCTCGATCACGACGACTTGCAGGCCGTTCGGAAGCGTGAACGTGGCCGGAGGCTCGGAGGTGAAGGTGGCTTGTGCGGATGCGCCGGTTATCGAGAAAACGAGCGCAGCGAAAAGCGCGGCGACAAAGCGGGTTTGGGACATCATGACCTTTATGAACGCCCGAACCAATGGGTGCGGGTCAAAAGCGCCGCATCCTACATGGTGCGGCGAACACGCTGGCGTCACGAAGCCGAGAGAAATCGCGATCTTCGATTAACTAATCGCCATATTTGCCCTGAGCCGGATCGTATTCCTTGTTCAGGGATTCCTTTGGTCCGGTACCGTAGAGATAGCCCGAAGACGGGGTCTGGTATCCAGGCGGTGGCTGCGTCAGCGATTCCCGCGTCGGCTCCTGCTTGAACTCCTTGGACTCCACCTTGTTGCCCTTGAACAGGCCCATGAAGCCGCCCTCATAGCCGAGCTGCGAGGGGCTGAGCGGCGTGCCGCCGACATCGCCCGGCTTCAGCGAGTCCGAATTCTTGACATCAGAGTCGGGCTTGGTGCGGGCAACGTTCAATTCGCTCGGCATCACCGGGCGGGCCGCCGCGTCGCTCATCATGGTGGCGTCGCGGTGGTCGCTCTTTTCCTTCTTGCGGGCGGCGATCGCGGCCTTGCGGCGCGCTTCATCGGGATCTTTCGGCCAATTCGGCACGGGCTTTTCCGCGGATGCTGAAGCCGGCGGCGGCAGATCAAGCTTGGGCGGCACGACCAGCGGCGAGCGCTCGCGGTAGTCGATGTCGTTATTGTCCATATTGGTGGCGCCCATGCCCTTCATGATGCCTTCGATGATCTTTTCCTCGAAGGTCTTGTCGTCCTCGTCGTCATCGCCGGCGCGTGCAGCGCCCGCGGCGATCAAAAGGCCAACACCGAGTGCGACCGCCGAGACCCGCAAGGCCTTCGACGAACATCGCACCATCCAACCGCTGGTTCCGGTCCTACGCATCGCTGCTTTACCCATGTAAACCAAAGGCCCTGATCGACTGGGATCAGGGCGCTTTTGCGGCGGGCGCCCCTATAAAAGAATCATACAATAGGGCTATGACTCCGGCAACAATGGCCACGTCGGCGAGATTAAAAACGTACCAATTGAAGGTATTTCCGCCGATTTGCACATGAAACAGGGCAAAATCGACCACCGCACCGTAAGCAAAACGATCGATGGCGTTACCGATCGCCCCGCCAATAATCAGCCCCAGGGCAATGGTGGCCAGGAGCGTCTTCGAGCGCGTCATCCAGATTGCGAGCGCAACGACGGCCGCGGCCTTGACCACCATCAGCGCGATCTGGGCGAACTGATTGTCGTTCTGGAACCAGCCGAAGCTGATCCCGATATTCCAGGCCAGCACCAGGTCGAAGAACGGCGTCACCTCGACCGTGCCGCGACGACCGATGTCGAACACGTAGAGCAACCAGAGCTTTGAGGCCTGGTCGAGCAGGAGCGTCACGATCGCGGCGATGATGCCGGGGCGGAGCGGGGAGGTCATGGGCAGCCCGTCGCCAGAAACCACGCTGTCGTCCTGGCGCAAGCCAGGACCCATACCGCGGGATGTGAGTTGGCGGAAAGACTCGGGATCACCGTCGGTGCCTATACGAGAAGCCTGTGGTTATGGGTCCTGGCTTTCGCCAGGACGACGATAATAATTTAGACCGACACCCCCAGTGCCTTCCATTCGCGCAGCGCTTTCGCGTCGCGCGGCGAAACGTCCGGATACTCCCTGTCCTCACCAACGGTGGGCAGGATCTTCCAGGACCGCGCGCATTTGATGCCTTGCGCCTTCTCCACGACCACGGCGACGCCGGGGACGTTATCGAGACGGAATGCGCCGGCCGGCGCCTCGCCTTCCTGCACTTCATAGCTCGACGTGAGGCAGACTTCGGCGAGGTCGACGTCGAACAGCGTCGCCAGCATGTTGCGGTCCGAGATATGGATGACAGGCGAGGCTTCGAGCGAGGAGCCGATGCGCTTGGCGGCACGCTCGAGTTCCAGCGCGCCGGTGACGACACGTCGCACGTCGCGGATGGTCTCCCATTTCCGGGCGAGCTCTTCATCGCGATATTGCTCAAAGCCCTCCGGAAACAGCGCAAGATGCACGGAGGCCTTGTCGTTCGGCTTGTACATCCCCCAGGCTTCGTCGCAGGTGAAGCTCAGGATCGGTGCCAGCCATTTCAGGATTGCGTCGCAGAGGACGTCGATGGTGGTGAGCGCCGCCTTGCGCGCCACCGACGACGGCGGATCGCAATAAAGCGTGTCCTTGCGGATGTCGAAATAGAATGCCGACAGTTCCGAATTCATGAAGGCCGAGAGCGCCGCGACCACCGTCTTGTAGTCGAATTCGGCATAGGCCTGGCGCACGACCTTCGCCTGCTCGGCGAGTTGATGCAGCATCAGCCGCTCGAGCTCCGGCATGTCCTTGAACGCGACCGCGTCCTGCGGCTTGAAGTGATGCAGGGTGCCGAGCATCCAGCGGATGGTGTTGCGCAGCTTGCGATAGGTTTCGACGGTGTTCTTGAGGATTTCCGGGCCGATGCGCTGGTCGTCGGAATAGTCGCAGGCCGCGACCCAGAGCCGCAAGATATCCGCGCCGGATTCCTTGATGACGGTCTGCGGTGCGATGGTGTTGCCGAGCGATTTTGCCATCTTCCGCCCGTGCTCGTCCTGCGTGAAACCGTGGGTCAGGACGACGTCGTAAGGCGCGCGCCCCCGCGTGCCGCAGCTCTCCAGCAGCGAAGAATGGAACCAGCCGCGATGCTGGTCCGATCCTTCGAGGTACATCACGGTGTCGGCGCCGCCGTCGACCTTGCGTCGGATGCCGGCGAGGCCCGGGAAATGCACGGGGTCTTCGAGCACGAAAGCGTGCGTCGAGCCGGAATCGAACCAGACGTCGAGGATGTCGTCGACCTTCTTCCAGTCCTCGCTCGCGCGGGCCCCGAGAAAACGCTCGCGCGCGCCTTCCATGTACCAGGCGTCGGCGCCCTCTTTCTCGAAGGCATCGCCGATGCGCTTGTTGACCGCGTCGTCCTGCAGGATCTCGGCGGAGCCGTCGCCGTTCTCGCGCACGAATACGGCGATCGGCACGCCCCAGGCGCGCTGGCGCGAGATCACCCAGTCCGGCCGCGCCTCGATCATGCCGTTGATGCGGTTCTGCCCCGACGGCGGCACCCATTGCGTCACCGAGATCGCCTGCAGCGCACGGGCGCGCAGCGTGTCACCAGGCTTGGTCTTGCCGTCCTTTGCGATGTCCTTGTCCATCGCGATGAACCATTGCGGCGTGTTGCGGAAGATCACCGGCTTCTTCGAGCGCCATGAATGCGGATATTGATGTTTCAGCCGGCCGCGCGCGAGCAGCATGCCCGCTTCCACCAGCGCCTTGATCACGGCTTCGTTGGCGTCGCCCTTCTCGCCCTTGTCGTTGATGACGCGCTTGCCTTCGAAGCCCGGGGCTTGAGCCGTAAACGCGCCGTTCTCGTCGACGGTGTAGGGGATCGCGGTATTGATGCCGCGCGCGTCGAGCTCGCGCGTATTCGCCGTCCAGACGTCGAAGTCCTCGCGGCCGTGGCTCGGCGCGGTGTGCACGAAGCCGGTGCCGGTGTCGTCGGTGACGTGGTCGCCGGGCAGAAGCGGCACGGTGAAATCGTAGCCGCCGCGGCTTTTCAGCGGATGCGCGCATTCGATCGCATCGAGCGTATCGGCCGGGATGTCACGAACCTTCTTGTAGGCGGTGACGCGTGCCTGCTTGAACACGCTCTCGGCGAGCGCATCGGCAAGGATCAGCATGTCGCCGGTCTTCGCCCAGTTGTCCGCCGGCGCGTCGGTGACCTCATAGAGGCCGTAGGCAATTTTCGGCGAGAACGAGATCGCGCGGTTGCCGGGCAGCGTCCAGGGCGTGGTGGTCCAGATGACAACCGAGGCCTTGGCGAGCGCGCCATGCGCGGGCGACGTGATCGGAAATTTCACCCACACCGTATCCGAGGTGTGATCCTCATACTCGACCTCGGCCTCCGCGAGCGCGGTCTTCTCGACCACGCTCCACATCACCGGCTTGGAACCGCGATAGAGCGTGCCGTTGGCGGCGAACTTCATCAATTCGCGCGCGATCTGCGCTTCGGCCGGATAGCTCATGGTGGCGTAGGGATGCTCCCAATCGCCGATCACGCCGAGCCGCTTGAACTCCTCGCGCTGCACGTTGAGCCAATGCGTCGCGTAGGCGCGGCATTCGCGGCGGAACGCCACCATTGCGGCGCTATCGCGAAAATCCGGCTTCTGCTTGCCCTTGGAGCGATAATTCTCTTCCTCGACCTTCCATTCGATCGGCAGGCCGTGGCAGTCCCAGCCCGGCACGTAGTTGGAGTCGAAGCCCAGCATCTGCTGGCTCTTGGTGACGAGATCCTTCAGGATCTTGTTCAGCGCCGTGCCGATATGGATGTTGCCGTTGGCGTAGGGCGGCCCGTCATGAAGGACGAATTTGGCGCGGCCCCGCGCTTCTTCGCGCAGCTTCTCGTACAGGCCGATCCGGTTCCAGCGCTCGAGCATTTCCGGCTCGCGCTGGGGCAGGCCGGCGCGCATCGGGAATTCGGTCTGCGGCAGGAACAGGGTCTTGGAATAGTCTTTAGCGTCGGACTTTTGCGGCTTTTCGGACATGGAGTGATTGGCTCGGAAGGGCGCGAGATGCGATTGATCGCGGGTGAACGAGGAAATCCCGGTCTTGCGCCGAGCCTTTTGGCTCAGGCGGAAGCCGGGCCGCTAATCCCTATGATGCACCGCGAAAACATGGGCTCTCCATAGCAGGGGCGGGGGGAAATCGCAAAGGCCGAGATATTATTGCAGGAACGGAACGTCGTTCGGCAGGGCCTGCCTGACCGCTTTGCGAAATGCTCGAACAGATTGATCACGGAATCTTCGATTCTGAAGTTCGCAAAAGCGCATGCGGTAGAATGATGCGAACGCCGGAATTGGGACACTAGCGACTTATTAACCTCCTGTCGCTAGGTCCGGACCTTCGCATGTCGGACCAGCGGCTGCGAATGAGGCGGCTCCCTGAACCGCCTGCCAGCCCGCGACTTTGAGAGCTTGATGTTAAATACGGCCGCTTTTGCTCTCGTTCTCTTCAGCTGGCTGAGGCATCTCGGGGAAATCCTGCTCCTGATAGGGTTGAGCGGCGAAGTCGCACTTCTGGTTCTCAAGATTTCGAAAGGGGCCTGGGAGCACAGACTGGCGATCACATTTGCCGTTCTCGTCCTGATTGGCTGCGCTTTGGAATATTGGGCCGATAGCCCGAGGACCATCGGCCCCGCATCCCAACAGCGGTTGGCCGATGCCCTCAAGGAATTTCGTGGCACTCCGTTCGATTTCTCGGTCGACCTTGATCCTGAAGCTGTTGCCTTGATGGAAGAAGTCGCAAAAGCGCTTGATGTCGCCGGCTGGAAGAGACAGGCGGTCGCAAACGGCTCTGGATACGTCCCGCCAGGAGAGCCTGCGGCCGGCATCGTCGTGTTCGCAGGGCTCGAAGTGCAGATCGCGGACTCGCGGCAGTCGGATTGGGGAGCGGCAGGCAAGCCAGCCGACGTCCTTTTGCACGCCCTGCGCAATGAGGGATTGACCGCGGTCGCGAAACACGTCCCGGATGACTACGAAAGCGCCAACGCGATCCATATCAAGATCGGCGCCAAGCCGTAACACGGGGGCGGGGGAAATCGCAAAGGCTCGGGATAATGTTGTCCGATCGCCATTGCGGATTTCTCTGAAGGAGCTAATTTATTGATTGATGGAGGGAATTCCATGAGCGCCAAGCCGCTTGCCGATGCCTATGAGAGGCTTAAGGAACTCCGCCGCAAGGGCGACGTTGGGCACGAAATTCAGCCAGGGATCGGCCTTAGGCTGCGCGCGATGTATAACGATGTCGTTCGCCAAGGCGTCCCTGAGCGTTGGGCTGAACTGATAAGGAAGCTTGAGGCCCAATCCGACGATGCTTTCGGAAAGCCGCAGGAGTCCGCGGGTTTGATGAGAGCTCTTGAGATCAAGACGCTGGCTGATCGCGTTTTTGGCGACGAGGAAAAGACCGACGCTTGGCTGCAGCGGCCAAACCAGTCCCTGTCGGGACAGCGGCCTGCGGACCTTCTGAACGACGAACTCGGTACGGCCGTCGTCCGTGAGATGCTTGAACGGATCGATCACGGGATTTTTGCCTGAGTTCGCCAGATGGAGGTCTGGCGGATTTCAAACTATGCCGACCTTTCGGGAATCGGCGGCCGGATGGCCGCTGGCATTCTCGGGGCAAGCCGGTCGTTTATCTCGCGGATCACCCTTCCACCGCGCTACTCGAAATGCGGGTCCATATGGACCCCGATTTAATCCCGTCAACGTATCAGCTGCTGCGCGTCGTCGTTCCGGACGAAATTGTCGTTCAGACCATCACCGCCCGGTTGCCGGCCGACTGGCGGTCCGAAACGATGATAAGCCGCGAACTTGGAGACGATTGGCTCGACCGATCGACAAGCGCTCTTTTGCAAGTGCCGTCGGCAATCAGCGAGCGTGCTAACAATTTTCTTCTGAACCCTGCTCACCCGGACGCCGTGAAAATTTCGATCGCAGAGATCATCAAAGCGCCGTTTGATTCCCGGTTGCTCACCTGAAGCTGCTCATTGCGGCCGCGGTCGCGCCGGATTTCCGGTCACCGTGGCCCCTGCCGGAACGTCCCGTGTCACGACGCTGCCCGCGCCGATCACCGCGCCGTCGCCGACCGTGACGCCCGGCAGCAGGATGGCGCCGCCGCCGATCCAGACGTCGCAGCCGATGCGCACGGGGCGGCCGAATTCGAGCCCGGCACGGCGTGTCTCGGCGTCGCGCGGATGGTCGGCCGCGTAAATCTGTACCGCCGGCCCGATCTGGGTGCGATCGCCGATGGTCACTTCGACCACGTCGAGTATGATGCAATTGAAATTCAGGAATACACCATCGCCCAGACGGATGTTGTAGCCGTAATCGCAGAAAAACGGCGGACGGATCACGGCGTCCTTGCCGACATGGCCTAGCCGTTCGCGCAAGAGCGCGTGGCGCTCGGAGGCGGGCAACGCCAGTGCCGCGTTGTAACGCGCCATCCAGGCCTTGGCGGCCTCCTGCTCGGCGCCGAGTTCCTCGTCGGGGCGATACAGTTCGCCTGCGAGCATTTTCTGCTTTTCGGTTTTCAACCGATCGCTCCGAGCTTCGGAAACGCCCCGGGGGCCGCCGCCAATTGCGCGCGGGCGCGCGCCGAATCGTCGTCCATCCGCTTGACCAGCGCGTCCACGCTTTCGAATTTCAACTCATCGCGGATGAAGCCGATGAAGGCGACATCGAGCCTCTCGCCGTAGAGATCGCCCTTGAAATCGAACAGATAGATTTCAAGCAGCGGCGCGCCATTGTCGAAAGTCGGGCGGCGGCCAAAGCTCGCCACGCCATCCAAGCGCTCCTCACCGCGGCCGATCCGCACCGCGTAGATGCCGTGCCGCAGGCCGCAATTATTGTCGAGGCGGATATTGGCGGTGGGATAGCCGAGCTCGCGGCCGCGTTTCTCGCCATGGATCACCTCGCCAGTGACGAACCAGGGCCCGCCGAGCATGGTGGTCGCATCCTCGATCTGGCCTTCCGCAAGCGCCGTGCGGATCGCACTTGATGAGACCGGCCGTTCGTCGATGTCGATATGGGGCTGCACGTCGACCTCGATGCCGAGCCGGGGCCCCTCCGCCACCAACAGGCTCGGCGAGCCGACCCGGCCCTTGCCGAAATGGAAATCGTAGCCGACCGCGATTCCGGAAATCCCCAGCCGCTCGATCAGGTCATGGTGAATGAAGTCTTGCGCCGTGGTCCCGGCTCGCATCTTGTCGAAGGTCATGATCACGGCGCCGGCAAGTCCGGTCCCGGCGAGCAGGCGAAGTTTGGCCGTCTCGTCGGAGAGCCTGAATTGGGGGGTGGTCGGACTGAAGAAGCGCCGCGGATGCGGCTCGAAGGTTACCGCCAGCGCTGGCCGGCCATGGGCCTTGCCCATCTCCAGCGCGGCCGAAATGACCGCCCGGTGGCCGAGATGCACGCCATCGAAATTGCCCATCGCCACCACCGCGCCCCTCGCAATTTCGGCTGCCGGGGTGGAATCGCGAATAACGGTAAAGCAGGGCGACATTTTCGTCAGGTCTTCGGCTGGGGTCGGGGTGGGGGCCGGACCGTGGCTTGGCAACAGCGGGTAAGTCAAGCCGGGCTGTCCGGCCGAGCTGGTATTCCCCGTCGGCCCCCGTCAATTAACGGGCTGTTTAAGGCCTGATGTTACCACTGGGGGTGGTCTGCGCGAGTGCTTTTGGCCTCCACGGGCTTGTTTTTGCAGAAGCTTTTGTCGGCGTGGGAGTCAAGAAATGGCGGTTGATTTGTCGATGCCCGTTCTCGTGGTGGACGATTACTCGACCATGATCCGTATCATCCGGAACTTGCTGAAGCAGCTCGGCTTTGAAAACATCGATGATGCCAGCGACGGTTCGGCTGCGCTCAACAAGATGCGCGGCAAGAAATATGGCCTGGTGATCTCCGACTGGAATATGGAGCCGATGACCGGCTACGATTTGTTGCGCGAGGTCCGCGCCGACCCCAACCTCGCCACCACGCCCTTCATCATGATCACGGCGGAATCCAAGACCGAGAACGTGATCGCGGCCAAGAAGGCCGGGGTGAACAACTACATCGTGAAACCGTTCAATGCCGCCACGCTGAAGACCAAGATCGAAGCGGTCTTCCCGGATATGGCAAGCGCGTAAGGCGCCGATTTAGGGCGACCGCTCTTCCATCCACCCGTCATTCCGGGACGGTCCGAAAGGACCAGACCCGGAATCTCGAGATTCTCAGGTGCGCAATTGCGCGCCGTAGGTCGATGCTGCGCATCGCCCCGGAATGACCATGCGATGCATGGCTACCACCGCAATTCCCGCGTCAGTGCGGCTGGCGGGTGACCAAAAAGCTCCTTCACCGAAGCCGGGTCGAGCTGGTCGATCCCTTGGAATTCCTCCGAGTGAATGCCTCTGGTGACGAAGAGGCAGTCGATGCCGAAGCCATGCGCGCCGGCGAGGTCGGTGCGGACGGAATCGCCGATCGCCAGCACGCGATCAAGCTTGATCTCGTGGCCGCCATGCTCGGCGGCGAGAGTGATCGCGCGCTCATAGATCGGCCGATGCGGCTTGCCGTAGAAGATCACATCGCCGCCGAGCTCGCGGTAGAGTTCGGCGATGGCGCCGGCGCAGTAGATCAGCCGGTCGCCGCGCTCCACCACGATGTCCGGATTGGCGCAGATCAGCGTCAGCTTCCGCTCCAGCGCCTCGCGCATCATCGGACGATAGTCCTCCGCGGATTCGGTCTCGTCGTCGAACAGTCCGGTGCAGACGATGTAATCGGCCTGATCCAGCGGCGAGAGTTTCAGATCAAGGCCGCGATGGATCGCGCCGTCGCGTTCGGGCCCGAGCCAGAACACCCTGGCGCCGGGATGACCGGCGACGTAATGCCGGGTCAGATCGCCGGAAGAGACGATCGCATCATAGGTGTCATCGGCAACGCGGAGTTTCCGCAACTGCCGCTGCACCGAATCCGCCGGCCGCGGCGCGTTGGTGATGAGGATGACGGTGCCGCCGCGACTCCGATAGGTGTGCAGCGCCTCGCAGGCCTCGGGGAAGGCTTCGAGTCCGTTATGCACCACGCCCCAGATGTCGGAGAGAATGACCTCGACGCCATCGACGAGGTCGCGCAGCCGTTCAACAAACCGCAAGGTCATGACATCCGCGCTAAAGGGGGCCGGCGACGCGGCGCGCCAGCGCGGCATTGCCGGTCACGCGCGGCGGCGCATCGATGGCAGCAGGCTCGGCGGCCGCCGTGGTGCTGACATTGCTATCCTGCGGGCTGGCCGGCGTAGCGGCGTTCGGCGCGGCCGCGCCTTCGGGCCGCAGCGGGCGCGGCGGCGCGAACAGGAACCCCTGGCCGAAACGCACGTCGTAATCGAGCAAATCGACCACGGCGCGCTCGCCCTCGATCTTTTCGGCGATCAGATCGATGCCGAAGCGGCCGAGCAGGTCTGAGAGGTCAGAGGGGTGAATATCGGAGGTCGAGGTTTGCTTGGGATCGAGCAGCAGCGCAGCCGGCACCTTGATGAAACGTACGCCACGGTCGGCAAGGTCGCGTGGCTCGAAGCGCAGATCGCTGACATGATCGATCGAGAAGCGGTAGCCGAGTTGCGCGAGCGAGGCGAGATGCTCGGTCTCGGTGATCCCGAGATTGCGGAAGGTCGCCTGCTTGAATTCCAGCACGAAGGACGATGCCAGCGCGCGGTTGGCGTCAAGGAAATCGAGGCACTGCGAGAACATCGCGGTATTGCTGAGGGTGGAGGCGGCG
>Ga0153954_1001498_pt1 | contig 12317 bp, 10 predicted proteins | sample TSFL038MetaG_FD_102277 | JGI IMG/M metagenome (GOLD analysis project Ga0153954, IMG submission 102277) | Attine ant fungus gardens microbial communities from Florida, USA - TSFL038 MetaG | ecosystem: Host-associated > Fungi > Mycelium > Unclassified | place: USA: Florida, Wekiwa Springs State... | reverse complement strand
TCGTGCCGCGCCGGTCACGACCCAGTTGGAGGCGATCTTGACGGATCCGGCGCCGAGGACGCCTTCGCGGCGAGTCAGGTAGCCCAGCTCAGGTTGCGGGGCATAATTGCCGTAGATCATGCTGACCGACCAACGGTCGAAGGATGCCCTGCCTTCAGCTTCGAAGCGCTCGACGTTCCAGGTCTGCTCGTCGAGGCGTGAGCGCACGCTGAACGTATAGGTCCGGTTCGGCGAATAGCTGACGCTGCCGACATAGTCGGACCTGGCGGTCGCGAGGCCCGAATCGAGGCCCGTATTGGTCATGTCCTGGACCGCATAGGAGTTGAGTCCGAACAGCTGATAGGATTGACCGAACAGCACATTGACCGAGCCGCCGCGATCGAATTGCGTGGTTGCCGACACGCCGGCATTGGCGCGGCCGCCGCCCTCGACGCGGTCATAGCCTGAGAACTTGTCGACGCTGAACAGGTTCGAGGTGTCGAACACCAGGCTCTGGGCGTCCTCGTTCGGAAGCTTGCCGGCATAGCTTTCGTTCGGGCGAATGATGACCTGCGCGATCGGCTCGATCGTCGTCGATCCCCACGGCTGCACGTTGATGAAGGGGTAGCGATATTCGAGACCGACCGTGGGCATCAGGCGCAGGGCCTGCGTGTCCCCGACCGGCAGGAAGTTCGAGACGCCCGGCTGGTTCGAGATGTCGGCGTTGATCGCATCGGCCCGCATGATCGCGAACGGCGTCCAGATTTCACCCGCGGAGTCCGTGAACGAGCGCCGCCACTCACCCTGGACCGTCAGCCTCGTGTAGGTGCCGGGCATGCCGCGCAGCAGGCACTGCGACGGTGTTCGCGCCAGCGGATCGGCTGACGTGGGGAGGCACAGGCCGGTGGTGTTCGCGAGCGTCGTGATCGGGTCGAACACGGCGTCATTGCGCGTCAGGTTGGTGAAGTTGGTCTTGTAGCTGACCTCGCCGCCGAAGATCGAGTAGTTGAAGGTTTTCGCGTAGTCGACGACGGGAGCGACCACGGGTACCTGCTGCTGGTTACCCGAGAAGCTCAGGAAATACTCGGCGCGCGCGTCAAAGAAGCTGCGGGTGCCGACGCCGGTCAGATAGAGCTGGGAGACGGCCTCGGTCGGCAGGCTCAGGAACGCGCCCATCGTGTCGGCATATTGCGCCAGCCGATAATCGGACATGAAATAGTAGTCCGACAGAATGACGCCGTCCCAACCCCAGATCCATTTGTCGTTGATCGCGAACTGGCCCTTGGTGTCGATGCCGCCGCGGAAGTCGCGGTCGCCGGGCTGGCCGGCAAACGCTCCGGGATCGAGCTGGTCAATGCCATAAGCCCGGATCTGATAGGAGCCGTTCAGCAGGCGCTGGCGGAATTCAGCCTGAAGCAGCACGCCCTGCCGGCTCATGAAGCGCGGATTGAAGGTCGCGTCATAGTCAGGCGCAATCGCCCAGTAGTAGGGGATTTCGGCGCCGAAGCCGGTGTTGGTGGTCCCCGGGAAATAGCCCGGCATCAGGAAGCCGGACTTGCGCTTCACGGTCGGGTCGGGCGTCGAGAAGTACGGCATGTAGGCGAGCGGCACGCCGAAGAATTCGATCTGCGCCGTTTCGAAATACAGCATCTTCTCGGTCTGGTCGTGGATGATGCGCGCACCCTTGACCTGCCAGAGCGGCGGCTTCTTCGGGTCGTCACGGCACGGCGCGCAGGCGGTATAGACGCCGTTTTCGAACACGGTGTAGTTGCCGCTGGTGCGGTCGGCGCGCGTTGCCGCCATCCGCGTCTGGTCGGCAGTGTCGACGCGCAGCGAATCGACGAAGCCGTCGCGGTAGTCGTCGCTGAGATCCATGATCTCGGCGTAGGTGATCTTGCCCTCGGCATCCGTCATGCGGATGTTGCCTTCGGCATGCAGCCGCTTGGTCTTCTGGTCGTAGATCACCTTGTCGGCTTCGACGCTGGTGCCGTTGTAGAACAGCTGCACGTTGCCGACCGCCGACACACGCGAGTTGTTGTAGTCGTAATCGACCTCAACCGCCTGGACGAGCATCTGGCCGTCATTGGCAACCCGCGCCGGAGCGGGACGCTTCGGAATCGGATTGTAGGTGAAGCTTTGCGCAGCCGCGGTCGTGGTCGTTGCGACCTCGAACACGCCAGCCACGAGCATCGCGACCGTCAGTGCGAGCAGGGGACGGCACAGCGCAGCCGAACGCGATCGCTCGCGGCGCGCTGTCACGCCCCGCCCGAACGCAGGCAGGCTCAATTGGAGGGCAGCGATTCCGGCCACTAGCCGTCCTCCTGGTACAACAAGGCCAAAAAGCCGGTGAGGCCGCCCACGAGCACAGGCAGCCACGCCGCAGCGATCGGGTGCATCAATTCAGCCTTGCTCAAATCCTCGGTTACTTTGGACAGAACGTAGAGCAGAAAGCCCGCGCCCACGCCACTTAAAACCATCTTCTGAACGCCGCCCATCCGGAAGAAACGGAGCGACACAGACGCGGCCAACATCACCATTGCAGCCAGCAAAAATGGCTGTGCCAGAAGCTTGTGGTACTGCAGGCGATAGCCGGCGGTGGCAAAGCCCGAGCTCTCCGACGATCGGATGTAGTTCGGAAGTTGCCAAAAAGACACAGTTTCCGGGGTCGAAAAGCTGTTACGCACCTGCGCCGGCGTCAGACTCGTTGGAAGTTCGAATCGATCCTGATCGATCGGAGGCGCATCGAGCGAGAATCGGCGCACCGATTTGAACAGCCAGTACCCGTCCTCGAGCGTCGCCTCGCGTGCCTCGATTCGCTCTTTGAACTGAGCAGTTGTATCGAACCGAAACAGCGTCAGTCCGGTCAGCCGCACACCCTGCTGCTCACTACGCGTGGCGTTGATGATGGTCTGGCCGTCGGCGTTGACCTGGTTGATCCAGAAGCCGGACGCGTCCTGGATGCCGCCGCCGGGCGCCGAGCCGAACAGCTCTGCTTCCATCCGCTTGGACAGTTCGCGCAAGTTCGCCGACATCGGATTGTAGGCGATGGTCGCGAGCACGCCGAGCAGGATCGAACTCGCCAGTGCCGGGGCAATGAACTGCCAGGCCGACACGCCGGCAGCACGCGCGACCACCAGTTCGAGCCGCCGCGACAGCGCGAGATAGCAGGTCATCGCGCCGATCAGGACGCAGAACGGCATCATCTTTTCGAGCAGTTGCGGCACACGAAACAGCGACGTCTCCGCAACCATGATGGCGGAGGCCGACGCCAGCCCCGAGGTCTTGCGGACCATCTCGATGTAGTCGACCAGCACCAGCAGGACGAAAATGCTCGCGAACACGCCGAGCGCCGAGACCAGGAAGCGGCCGGCGAAATAGCGCCCGATGGTGTTGGTGACCATGCTCATGCGGTGGCCGGACGTTTGAACAGCCGCAACAGGCGTTCGTTGCTCTTGTTGATCGCCTCGATCAGCGCTGCCGGCGGTTCAATCACCGCGCCGCTGATGATGAGCCAAAGCCCGGCGCCGATCCCGAGCGCCAGCATCAGATACTGGACGAGTGCAGCGAACGGCGTCTTCACCGTCATCACCGAGCAGGCGAATCCAACCATGCGCAACCCGAACACGGTGAGAATCGCGCCGCCCATCGAGAAGTTGCGGCTCTGGCGCGTGGTGCGCGGCGCGCCAAGGAAAGCGAACGTCAGCGCGGCGAATGCGAACGGATAGATCGGCGCCATGAAGCGGTCATGCAATTCGGCGCGGAATTGTCCAGGAATTTGCGAATAGACCGGATCGTCCTGTGCAGGGAACAGCAATTCCCAGAGATAGCGCTCGCGGATGCCAAGCGCGACATCGTGGCCCTGGTTCGAGAATTTCGACATGTCGAAGGCGTAACGGCCGAACGCCACCAGCGCCGGATCGCGCTTTCCCGCCTCGAAACGTTCGAGGTTGCCGTCTTCGAGGACGAGGAACGAGCCATCGCCGCTCTTCACCACCGTGCCGTGGTCGGCAACGATGCTGACCCGCTCATTGGGATCGCGGCGGTCGTCGATGAAGATGCCACTGAGCAGGCCGCCCGGCTGCCGCTCCCTGATTCGGATCGTCAGGTTCTGGTCAAGCTGCGCGAAGCGGCCGGGCTGCAGGATGTTGGTCAGCACGTCAGCGGTGATCTCGGCATCCCATTGCTTGATGCGCCGCATGCCGTCGGGCGCGAGATAGGCGCCGATGAAGGCGACCAGCGCCGCGACCACACAGGTGGCATAGAAGAACGGATAGAACAGCCGGAACGGCGAGAAGCCGGCGGCATTCATCACGATGATTTCCGAATCGGTCGCGAGCTTGTTGAGCGTATGCGAGACCGCGATCATCAGCGCGATCGGTGAAATGATCAGGATCAGCGCCGGGATCACCAGGCCGGTGATGCCGAGGAAGGTGATGATGGTCTGGCCCTGGCTGGTCATCAGGTCGATGCCTCGCAACGCCTGGGTAATCCAGATCACGCCGGTGAGGCTGACCAGGACTACCGCAAACGACGCCAGCGTCGTGCGGAAAATATACCTGTCGATCGACCCCATCGTTACCGTACGATTCCCACCCAGCCACGCCGGAACGACGTATACGACCTATCCTCAAAAAATGAGGTTCCCTCGGGTCGCGCCGCCACCTGTTCCGTCGCTTATCTTTTCACCATCATCTCCTTGATCCGTCAACAAAATGGCCGAGGCGTGGCGCGGCGGCGATATGGTTAATATTTCCACCATGTGGCGCCGCCGCCACGGGCGTGCTTGGCATCACCAGCGGCGGCGGCCATAGTGGCCGCTTGGAGTTTCCCCGGTCGCAAATCGCGACCAATTTTCAGCGAGAAACCTCGCCTTTGGAGGATTGAACTATGCCCGACGCCGTCAAGGTCGGCTTCGTCCCGTTTTCTGCCGCCCCGCGCGGTATTTTGGTGGTCTTTTGTGACGATGCGCTGAAGTTCGGCGAGGCGGCCCGCAAGGCGCTCGGCGCGGCGGCTGCTGTGGTCAAACGCGCCGCTGCGACGTCCCAATTCAAGGGCAAGCTGGCTTCCGCCCTGGACATTCTGGAGCCCGAGGGAATCAAGATTCAACGCTTGATCGTGCTCGGTGCCGGCAAGATTTCCGACCTTAAGGAGAAGGATTACCTGAAGCTCGGCGGGACGCTGGCCGGCAAGCTCAATTCCGGCACTGAAGCCGTGACGGTGATTGGGGAATTGCCTGACGGAGCGATGGAGCCGGAGCAGGCTGCGGCGCTGGCGTCGGGCATGCGGCTGCGCGCGTACAAGTTCGACCGTTACAAGACCAAGAAGAAAGACAATGACAACGGCACGCTGCGCGCCGACGTCGCGCTGGCGGTCGACGATGTGGCGGCGGCCCGTAAGGCTCTCGCGCCGAACACACACGTCGTCGACGGTGTGAACATGGCACGTGAACTCGTCAACGAGCCGCCGAACGTACTGTATCCCGAAGAGTTCGCGCGCCGCGCCGCACAGTTGCGCAAGCTTGATGTCGACGTCCAGATTCTCGACGTCAATGCGATGAAGAAGCTCGGCATGGGGGCGCTGCTCGGCGTCGCCCAGGGCTCGGCACGGCCGGGCCGCACCGTGATCATGCGCTGGAATGGCGGCAAGCGCGGCGACCAGCCGGTCGCTTTCATCGGTAAGGGCGTCTGTTTCGACACCGGCGGCATTTCGATCAAGCCGGCCGGCAGCATGGAAGACATGAAGGGAGACATGGGCGGGGCAGCCTGCGTCGTCGGGTTGATGCACGCGCTGGCTGCACGGAAAGCGCGCGTGAACGTGGTCGGCGCGATCGGCCTGGTCGAGAACATGCCCGACGGCAACGCGCAGCGTCCGGGCGACATCGTGACATCGATGTCCGGACAGACCATCGAGATCATCAACACCGACGCCGAAGGCCGGTTGGTGCTGGCCGACGTGCTCTGGTACGTGGCGCAGAAATTCAAGCCGAAATTCATGGTCGATCTTGCAACCCTCACTGGTGCCATCATGGTGGCGCTCGGGACCGACCATGCCGGCCTGTTTTCAAACAATGACGAATTGGCGGAACGCCTGACCAAGGCGGGCGTCGAGACCGGGGAGCGACTCTGGCGCATGCCGCTCAGCGCGGAATACGACAAGCTGATCGATTCGCAGTTTGCCGACATGAAGAACACCGGCGGCCGCTATGGCGGCTCGATCACCGCGGCGCAATTTCTGCAGCGATTCGTCGATGATACGCCGTGGGCGCATCTCGACATTGCGGGAACCGCCATGGGGGCGCCGAAAACCGAGATCAATCAGAGTTGGGGATCGGGCTTTGGGGTTCGTCTGCTGGATCGCCTGGTCGCCGAATTCTACGAGGCAAAGCGGTAAAAGCGGGAAGTGATGCCCGAAGTCCTGTTCTACCACCTGCAGAACATGTCGGTTGAAAACGTCCTGCCGCCGCTCCTTGAGAAATCGCTGGAGCGGGGCTGGCGGGTGGTGGTGCAGTCGACGTCGCAGGAGCGTGCCGATGCGCTGGATGCGCATCTGTGGACCTATCGTGATGATTCATTCTTACCGCATGCCACCTGGCGCGTCGGTGACGCGCAGGACCAGCCGATCATCCTCGCAACCGAGGCGGGCAATCCGAACGGCGCCCAGGTCAGGTTCCTCATTGACAATGCGCCATTGCCTGATGATGCCGATACCTATGAGCGAATGGTGCTGGTCTTCAACGGCGAGGACGAGGAGGCGCTCGCGGCGGCCCGCAGCGCATGGACTGATTGCAAGTCGCGCGGCTTTGATGTCACCTATTGGCAGGCTGACGAGCATGGTCGCTGGCAGCGCCGGGCGTGACGATATCCATAGTGCCGTGAACGTCGAACCTGCCGGACCAGCCGATTCATGTTAATATCAAGTTATCGTAGTTGGGGCTGGCGTCCAGCCACGGTGGTGCCGCAAAGTGGTGGTCGGACAACCGGTTAACGGCCGGAGTGGGGGACTTACCTTATCGTGCGAGACAAACTCCAATTGAGACGGCAAACCTTGGTCCTGTTCGCGCTTGCACCGCTGGTTGCGGGCTGCTCGGGCGCCAGCATGGGCGATATGTTCCAGTCGGATCTTCTGTCGAAGGACGCTCAATGGTTCTCGCGCTCAGGCCGGTTGTTCATCCGTAACGTCTCGATCGACGCGCCGCCGCTCACGCCCGACAAGCCGGTTACGGCGGAGGATCTGGTCAGCGCCGATGGTGGCTGCCCCGGCATGCCGGCGGCGCCTGGGCCCGCCGATGCCAATGCCTCGAGCGATCCTGCGGCGGGATCGCCGCCTCCGCCGGGAGGCACAGTTGCGCTCGGCCATACCGAATGCGACGTGGTGCGCGGTATCGGCGCGCCCGAAAGCGTCAATCTCTCCAATAGCGGCGGTGAGCGCGTCGCGGTGGTCACCTGGACCCGTGGTCCGCGTGCCGGCATCTACACCTTTACCGGCGGACGGCTGAGCTCGGTCGAGCGCGCGCCTGAGCCGGCGGCGCCGCCGAAAGTCGCCAAGCCGAAGACAAAGAAGAAGGCTGCGACTTAGAGCTTTTCCGGCTTTGATGGAATCAAAGCCGGGCTCTAGATTCTAGATTTGATCGCATTTTCCGCTGAAGACCGGTGTCCGCTTTTCCGAAAAAGCTCCAAGGGCTACTGCCTTCAGCCGGCCGCTTCATCGTAAAGCGTGCTGGCTTCCAGCCATTGCTCCTCGGCGCGTTGCAGCGCGCTCGACGCCGCGGCGCGCGCTTTGGCGAGCTGTGCAGCCTGCTTTGGATCGCGCGTGAAAATGTCCGGCAGCGCCAGCGCTGTGTCGATCTTGGCGATGATCTCGGTGATACGTGTGATCTCGGCCTCGGCCGCGGAGATCTTCTGCTTCAGCGGGCCGCGCTTTTCACCGTTGGTGCGTTCAGCCTTGTCGCGATTGCCGCGCACGTCATCAGCGCGATCGCGCGAATCCGTGCGGCCGCCACGTGCCGACAGCACCATGCGGCGATATTCGTCGAGATCGCCGTCGTAATTCTTGACGGCGTGATCGGCGACCACCCAAAGCCGGTCGGCGCAGGCCTCGATCAGATAACGGTCATGCGAGACCATGATCACCGCGCCCGGAAACTCATTGATCGCCTCAGCCAGCGCAGCGCGGCTGTCGATGTCGAGATGGTTGGTCGGTTCGTCGAGAATGATCATGTTGGGACCGAAGAAGGTCGCCAGTCCCAGCAGCAGGCGCGCTTTCTCACCGCCGGACAGGCTTTTGACCGTGGTGTCGGCGGCCTTGCCGGAAAATCCGATCGCGCCGGCACGCGCGCGCACTTTGGATTCGGGCGCCTCGGGCATCAGCTTGCGGACGTGATCGTAGGGTGAAGCGTCTTCGTTCAGTTCGTCAAGCTGGTGCTGGGCGAAATAGGCGATCGACAGCTTGTCGGCGCGGGTGATGCGGCCCGAAAACGGCTCGAGCCGATTGGCGAGCAATTTGACCAGCGTCGATTTGCCGTTGCCGTTGGCTCCGAGCAGCGCAATGCGATCATCATTATCGATGCGCAGCGTGACGCGATTGAGCACCGGGCTTTTCGGGTCGTAGCCGACCGTGACACCATCCACCGCGATGATCGGCGGCGACAGCATTTTCTCAGGCGGCGGGAAGCTGATCTCGCGCACGTCCTGCGTCACCAAAGCGGCGACCGGCTTCATCCTCTCCAGCATCTTGACGCGCGACTGCGCCTGGCGCGCCTTCGAGGCCTTCGCCTTGAAGCGGTCGACGAAGTCCTGCAGGCGCTTGCGTTCCGCCTCCTGGCGTTTGGCGTGCTTGGCGTCGAGCATTTCGCGGGTGGCGCGCTGCTCCTCGAACGAGGCATAGCTCCCGCGATAGAGCGTCAGCTTGCCGTGGTCGAGATGCAGGATCTGGTCGACCGAGGTTTCCAGCAGGTCGCGGTCGTGGCTGATGACGATCACCGTGCGCGGATAGTTTGCGAGATGATCTTCCAGCCACAGCGTGCCTTCGAGATCGAGATAGTTGGTCGGCTCGTCCAGCAGCAGCAGGTCCGGTGCGGCGAACAGGGTGGCCGCAAGGGCAACACGCATCCGCCAGCCGCCGGAGAATTCCGAACAGGGACGCGCCTGGTCGGCGGCCGAAAAGCCGAGGCCGGAAAGGATCGCCGCGGCGCGCGCCGGGGCCGAATGGGCATCGATGTCAACCAGCCGGGTCTGGATTTCCGCGATCCGGTGCGGGTCGTGCGCGGTGTCGGCTTCCCGCAGCAGTGCCTCGCGCTCGAGATCCGCTTTCAACACAACGCTGATCAAGCTTTCAGGGCCGTTCGGGGCTTCCTGGGCAAGGCTGCCGACGCGCCAGCGCGGTGGTACCGTGATGGTTCCACTCTCGGTCGCCAGTTCACCACGAATGGCCCGGAACAGGGTCGATTTGCCGGTGCCGTTGCGCCCGACCAGCCCGACGCGCGCACCGGGTACGATCTGCACAGAGCTGTGATCGATCAGCAGCCGCCCGGCGAGACGGATCGAAATATCCGACAATGAAAGCATGCGCGGTTGTCACCGCATGCGGCGCCAAACGCAACCCTTCGTCGGCGAAATTTCCCGCCTGCGATGTGGGAGTTTAGAAGGTACCTAGCGCATGATCCGAAAAAGCATGCCCTCGGCCATGACCCGAACGGGTGGGCAGCGGTTTTCCGAAAAGATCAGTGCAAACAAAGGGCCAAAGCGCGGTGAGGAATTCATCCTCAAATCATCGCGCTTTAGCGCGAGGATCCCTTGCCCCGCGCGTCGCTATCCTGCCGGTACAATTCGTCCATCAGCCGCTCAAGACGGGGCGACGGTGCAAGCGTTTCGGTCCGCAGGCTCTGCTGCAAGCGCTCGCCGACAGCATCGCAGATCGATCGGCTGGTCTTGCGATCGATTCCTTCTGCAACATCGGCAATTCGGCTATTCATCATAAGGAGTTCCACCTGCGCTACGTATTCCGACGTATCAATTCGCAAGCAGTGAAAATTGTTTCCGCTCAGGCGGCGGAAAAGGAGCTCTCTAGTAAAAATTGTACTAATTTGCGGGTTTCAACGGAAAGCCCCGGTGCCGGCCGAGGCTTCCCGTGTTCGGTAAAACGTTGCCTCAGTAGCAGCTATTGACCAGCCGCCAGCGTGGTCCCCAGGGTGTCGGGACCAGCCGCTGCACGAAGCAGCCGCCATATCCATAGCTGTAGGCGGGAACGCCGGCATAGACGCGCGGACCGTACCAGCCTCGGTGCCAGCCGCCATGCCATCCACCGTGCCAGCCGCCCCAGGCTGAGGCCGAAGTCGGTGCCAGCGCCGCCGCACCCAGCGATGCCGCGGCAATTGCAACAAGCGAGAGTTTGCGAAACATGATCGTCTCCTGCAGGTTTCGGCGCGGATCACGCGTCGTTGAGGAATCGCTAACCCGTTGACGCCTCGGATCGAGCGAGGCGCTGGGCAGAACAGACACGAGCCTATTCCGGGCAGGGTGAACGAACCCGGCATGGCAGCTGCAGAAAAAGTTCACCTTGGTGAAATTGTCGTAATTCCGCGCCTTTCAGAATCGGCGAAATGGGCGCCCACCCAGGGCAGGCGGATCGCTTGCCGACAGCCTGTAGCGCCGATATAAGCCCCGCAACTTCCATAAACCTGCCATCCGAGGACCAAAGATCATGGCGATTGAACGCACCTTCTCGATCATCAAGCCCGACGCGACCGAGCGTAACCTGACCGGCGCGGTCAACGCCCTGATCGAAAAGGCGGGACTTCGCATCGTGGCGCAGAAGCGCATTCGCATGACGCGCGACCAGGCCGAGACGTTCTACGCCGTTCACAAGGCGCGCCCGTTCTTCGGCGAGCTGGTCGACTTCATGACGTCCGGACCGGTCGTGGTGCAGGTCCTGGAAGGCGAGGGTGCCGTGCTGAAATATCGTGACGTGATGGGCGCGACCGATCCCGCGAAGGCCGCCGAGGGCACCATCCGCAAGGTCCATGCGAAGTCGATCGGCGAAAATTCGGTGCACGGCTCGGATGCGCCGGAGACGGCGGCTGTCGAGATCGCCCAGTTCTTCTCCGGCAACGAGATCGTCGGCTGAACCAGGCGAAACGCGCCGGCAGACAAGAGCCGCAAATAGCGGCCAGGCGAACAGGGGGGTAGGTGGTGAATTGGCTATGGCAGGTCCTTGATCCCGCCAATATTGGCGCGTTCTTCACGCAGCTTCAGGCCGACATCCACCGACCCGCATTCTGGCTCGCGGTCGGCAAGATCATCTGGATCAACGTGCTGTTGTCGGGCGACAACGCGCTCGTGATCGCGATGGCTTGCCGCGGCCTGCATGGCCGCAATCGCATGTGGGGCATGGTGATCGGCGCCGGCATCGCCGTGGTGCTGCTGATCGCCTTCACCGGTCTCGTCGCCACGCTGATGTCGCTGCCCTATCTCAAGCTGATCGGCGGCATCGCGCTGTTGATCATCGCGGCCAAGCTTCTGGTGCCGGAAGACGAGGGCGACGAGATCACCGCCGGCACCACGCTGTGGCACGCGGTTCGGATCGTCGTCATCGCCGACATCGTCATGAGCCTCGACAACGTGATCGCGGTCGCGGCCGCCGCGAACGGCCAGCTTTCGCTATTGATTCTCGGCCTCGCCATCAGCATCCCGATGATTATCGCCGGCGCTGCACTGATCATGCTGGTGCTCGACCGCTTTCCGGTGCTGGTCTGGCTCGGTGCCATGCTGCTCGGCTGGATCGCCGGCGACGTGATCGCGTCCGATCCTGTCGATCAGTCATTCCTGCACCGCCTGGTGGATGGCCAGATCAACATCGAGGCGACATCGGCGATCTTCGGGCTGTCGCATTTCAGCATCGACGGCGATCTCATGGACATCGCCGCCTCGGTCGCCGGTGCGATCGCGGTCCTGGTCGTCGGAACGATCTGGCGCCGTCGCAAGCTTCAGGAAGCCCAAACCGCCGGCTAGCCCTGGGTTTTCGAACGAAAGTCCGCCCCGCATTTGGCCTCGGGGCGGGAACCGGTTCGCGTGAAGAAAACGCATTAAACAAGGAGCTAGGTCCTCGGTTCTGCATCGGAGCCGACGGCCGAGGCTGACGTCTTCAATCCCGCGCCGAATTTGCGACAAATAGCCGCCGGACGGTTTGCCCCGTTTGCGATACCGAGGGGCCGAAAGGGCATGATCCGGAAAAGTGCGCAGCGGTTTTCCGAAAAAGATCATGCCCCAAAAGATCATGCCCCAAGAGTGGACCACCCGCGGAGGTCGGATTGAACTGGTTTTCGGAATTGCTTGATCCGTCGA
>Ga0153954_1001497_pt1 | contig 12320 bp, 7 predicted proteins | sample TSFL038MetaG_FD_102277 | JGI IMG/M metagenome (GOLD analysis project Ga0153954, IMG submission 102277) | Attine ant fungus gardens microbial communities from Florida, USA - TSFL038 MetaG | ecosystem: Host-associated > Fungi > Mycelium > Unclassified | place: USA: Florida, Wekiwa Springs State... | reverse complement strand
TGTCGTACGCGCCTGCTCCTGTCGTCTTCCGGCAATGCCGTCTGAAGCGGCTTGGTTCCGGAGGCTGTGGAAATCGCATTTAGGGGCTTGTGCGTCGCAAGGCGAGTCTGAATTGTCACCATAACGGTTATTAGATACCGGTCATGGGTGGCATTCCGCCGCTAACGTTGATTTCCAGCCAAGCGAAAACGCGAAAGTGATGAGAACGGGACATCCCCGCGGCTGCCGTCGGCGCGTCTTGACGCCGCGCAAGGCGGCCGTCCGGCGAAGGTTTTATTCGCCGTGCTTGTCGGCCCCGTGCGCACCGACGCATAATTGCGCTAACAATAAAGGCGGTTTCAGCGTCCAGAATCGCCGAAACCTGTTGTTGGGAGAGACAGATGTCCGAGAAGATTTACGATGTGTCCGCGGAATGGGCGAAGCGCGCCTGGGTCGATCAGGCCAAATACAAGGAAATGTACGCCCGTTCGCTCTCGGACCCCGACGGCTTCTGGGCCGAACACGCCAAGCGCCTCGACTGGATGAAGGCCCCGCACAAGATCGGGAACTGGTCGTTCGCGCCGGGCAACGTCTCGATCAAGTGGTTCGAGGATGGCGTGTTGAACGCCGCCTATAACTGCATCGACCGCCATCTGCACAAGCGCGCCAACCAGACCGCGATCATCTGGGAGGGCGACGACCCCTCGCAGTCCAGGCACATCACCTACAAGGAGCTGCACGCCGAGGTGTGCAAGTTCGCCAACGTGCTCAAGGCACGCGGCGTCAGGAAGGGCGACCGCGTCACCATTTATCTGCCGATGATTCCGGAAGCCGCCTACGCGATGCTGGCCTGTGCGCGGATCGGGGCGATCCACTCGGTCGTGTTTGCGGGCTTCTCGCCCGACAGCCTCGCCCAGCGCATCAACGACGCCAAATCCAAGGTGATCATCACGGCTGATGAAGGCCTGCGCGGCGGCAAGAAGGTGCCGCTAAAGGCGAATGTCGATGCGGCGCTGGCCAAGGCCGACGGCGTCGATTGGGTTGTCGTGGTCAAGCGCACCGGCGCCAATATTGGCATGACGCCGTCGCGCGATCTCTGGTACCACGAGGCTGCGAGGGCGGCGGCGGCCGAATGCCCGGCCGAGGACATGCACGCGGAAGATCCGCTGTTCATCCTTTATACGTCGGGCTCAACCGGCCAGCCCAAGGGCGTGTTGCACACCACGGCCGGCTATCTCGTATTCGCGTCGATGACGCATCAATACGTCTTCGACCATCACGACGGCGACATCTATTGGTGCACCGCCGACGTCGGCTGGGTCACCGGCCACAGCTACATTCTATACGGTCCGCTCGCCAATGGCGCGACCACGCTGATGTTCGAGGGCGTGCCGAACTATCCGGACAATTCCAGGTTCTGGAACGTCATCGACAAGCACAAGGTCAACACCTTCTACACCGCGCCGACCGCGATCCGCGCGCTGATGCAGGCGGGCGACGAGCCGGTGAAGAAGACCTCACGCAAGAGCCTGCGCCTGCTCGGGTCGGTCGGCGAGCCGATCAATCCGGAAGCGTGGGAGTGGTATCATCGTGTGGTCGGCGAGAACCGCTGTCCGATCGTCGATACCTGGTGGCAGACTGAGACCGGCGGTATTCTGATCACGCCGCTGCCCGGCGCGACAAAGCTGAAGCCAGGCTCCGCGACGCTTCCGTTCTTTGGCGTGGTGCCCGAGCTCGTCGATGCCGACGGCAAAACGCTGGAGGGCGATGCCAGCGGCAATCTCTGCATCACGCGCTCATGGCCGGGGCAGATGCGCACGGTCTACGGTGACCACGCCCGCTTCGAGCAGACTTATTTCTCCACCTACAAGGGCAAGTACTTTACCGGCGACGGCTGCCGCCGCGACGCCGACGGCTATTACTGGATTACCGGTCGCGTTGACGACGTCATCAACGTCTCCGGCCATCGCATGGGCACGGCAGAGGTCGAGAGCGCACTGGTCGCGCATGCGATGGTATCAGAGGCCGCTGTCGTCGGCTATCCCCATGACATCAAGGGCCAGGGCATCTACGCCTATGTGACCTTGATGGCGGGCGCCGAGCCGACTGAGCAGTTGCGCAAGGAGCTGGTCGCCTGGGTTCGCAAGGAAATCGGGCCCATCGCCACTCCGGACCAGATCCAGTTCGCGCCGGGCTTGCCAAAAACGCGTTCGGGCAAGATCATGCGGCGTATCCTGCGCAAGATCGCCGAGGACGAGCCGGGGAGCCTGGGCGATACCTCCACCTTGGCCGACCCGGCCGTGGTCGATGACCTCGTGAAGAATCGGCAGAACCGTCAACACAAGTAACGGCGTCGTAAAGCGGCGCGCGGACCATTCGATGAGCAGGCTATCGTCCGTAACCGCCTACCGCTTTCCGGCAACGTCATAGGATGAAAGATGTCAGATAAGACTGTTCTGATCGCCGGCGGTGGGCCGGTTGGTCTTTTCTGCGCCCTGAGCCTAGGCCGGCGCGGTGTCCCCGTTCGTCTTTTCGATATCAACGATCGTCTTCAGCTCGATCCCCGCGCGGCAACGACGCATCCGGCCACACTGGAAGTGTTGGCAGGGGAGGGACTTGTCGACGATATGCAGCGGCTCGGGCTCACCGAACCGATTTTCCAGTTCTGGGATCGGCCGACCGGTACCCTCGTTGCGGAATTCGATCACGGTTTGCTCAAAGACGAGACGCCGTTTCCGTATGTCGTCCAGTGCGAGCAGTTCAAGACGACCGCGTTGATTCTGGAGCGCCTGAAATCGTTGCCGAATGTCGAAGTGAACTTCAGCCATGAAGTCGTCGACATCAATCAGAGTAGCGACAACGTCTCGGTGACCGTGCGCGCGGGCGGACAAGATAAGGTCGTGACCGGCGCCTATCTCATCGGCGCCGATGGCGGGCGGAGTACTGTTCGCAAGACGTCGGATATCGCATTCGAAGGATTCACCTATGCCGAGCGCTTTCTCGTTCTGACCACGCCCTTCGATTTCAAAGCGAATCGTGGCTATTGCGCGCGCAGCTATTTCGCCGATCCCGACGAATGGTGCAATTGCTTCAAGGTGGCAGGCGACGGCCCTCCGGGCCTCTGGCGCACGGTTTTCCCGGCCGATCCTGATCAGGATCCGGAGGTCGTACTGAGCCTCGAGGCCGCGCAGGCGCGGCTACAGAAGTTTTTTCCGAGCCAGGAACCCTACGAGGTCGTTCATCGCAACCTGTATACGACGCATCAGCGCGTCGCGAGTACCTTCAGGCACGGACGCGTCTTGTTGGCGGGCGATGCAGCGCACGTGAACAATTCCATCGGCGGTCTGGGCTTGAACGGCGGTCTGCAAGATGCTGCAAACCTGTCGTCGAAGTTGGCCGCAGTTCTCGACGGCGCGTCAGATCAATTGCTGGATCTGTATTCGCTGCAGAGACGAACCGTTTCCATCGAATTTGTACAGCGGCAGACGATCGCCAATAAGAAGCGGCTCGAAGAAAAAGATCCGGCTGAGCGTCGGAAGAACCTGAGTGACCTGTCGGCGATAGCTGGTGATCCGGTGCGCGCGCGCGACTTTCTGCGTGGTACCAGCATGATAGCGATGCAGCGGCGGGCTGAGTCAATCACGTTGTCTGGGCTGTATTGACAGGGCGTCAGACCGATATTTGGTACCAAGACCAGGAAGGACGCGCTATGTATCGGTTGATGGTGGCGGACGTTGACTCGCCGTCGTATTTCGTGGCGACGGCCGCGGTGAAGCTCGGCTTCTTCAAGCAGGAAGGCGTCGATGTCGAGTTCATCGCCGAGTATGGCGCGAGGCATGCACCCGAGCGGCTGCGTGACGGCACCATCCATTTCTTGGGCGGCCCTGCGTTTGCCGCAACGCGCACGTTCCCTGCGTGGAAAGGCGCGAAACTGTTGTGCGCGCTGGCGCAGCACTCCTATTGGTTCATGGGCGTACGCAAGGACCTCGACATCCCGCGCGGCGACATCAAGGCGCTGAAGGGGCTGCGTATCTCATCGTCCTTTGCGTTTCCGCGTACGGGGCTGCGTCACATGCTGGTCGAGGCCGGCATGGACATGGACCATGACGAGGTGTGCGTCGTCGAGAGCCTGCCGGTCAAATCGGAGTGGCACAGCCGCGACGGCCTGAGGGCCATTCAGGAAAAGTATGCCGACGGCTTCTGGGGCAACGGCATGCGGCTTGCGCTGGCCGAGGCGGCGGGGCTCGCGAAGGTGCATCTCGACCTGCGCCGCGGCGACGGGCCGTCCGGTGCGCGCCACTATAACTTCGCCGCGCTGACGACGACCGATGCGCTGATCGAGAAGGAGCCTGAGGTCGCCGCCGCGGCCGTGCGCGCCATCGTCGCCACGCAGAAGGCGCTGAAGGCCGATCCGTCGCTCGCGAAGAAGGTGGGCGATGAGCTCTTCCCCGGCGAGGAAGCCGACCTCATGCCGACGCTGGTCGCCCGCGACGCGCCGTTCTACGACGCGACCATCACGCCCGAGGCGGTGGATGGGCTGAACAGGTTCGCCATGGCCAATGGCCTGATCGACCGGCCATTGGCATACGAGCAGATCGTGGCGCGTCAGTTCAGCGCCCTTTGGTGAGCCGGTCACGACGTATCTGGAGTTCTTCCGGGAGCGTCAGGCGAGGCGCTGCAGCGTGAGGAAGGGGCCGTTGCGTGGATGCGGTCAGGGGCAGGCACGAGCGAGACGTCGCCTCGCGACGCGGTCGGGGAGGCGGCATCGTCAGCACCAATGCGGGCGACCTGATCGACGAAATCTGTTTGAAGGCGTGAGCACGGAGTTGCCGCCGGCGAAGAAACGGCAAGGCGTGCCGTGCCGTCGGCCCGGTGATGCTGAAGGCGAAGTGGGAGGCGAAGGATGGACGAACTGCTGCGACGCGACGCGCTTGAGTATCACCGCGTTCCTACCTACGGCAAGATCTCCGTCACCCCGACCAAGAGCCTGGTCAATCAGCGTGACTTGGCGCTCGCCTACTCGCCCGGCGTCGCCTATGCCTGCCTTGCCATCAAATCGGACCCGGGCGAGGCCGCAACCCTCACCTCGCGCTCCAATCTCGTCGCGGTCATCACCAACGGCACGGCCGTGCTTGGCCTCGGCGATATCGGCGCGCTCGCCGGCAAGCCGGTGATGGAAGGCAAGGCCTGCCTGTTCAAGAAGTTCGCCGGCATCGACGTTTTCGACATCGAGATCGCCGAGAGGGACCCGGACAAGTTCATCGAGATCGTCGCCAGCCTCGAGCCGACCTTCGGCGGCATCAATCTGGAAGATATCAAGGCGCCGGAATGCTTCTTCATTGAACGCGCGTTGCGCGAGCGCATGAAGATCCCGGTGTTCCACGACGATCAGCACGGCACGGCGATTATCGCGGCGGCGGCGGTGCTCAACGGCTTGAGGCTGGTCGGCAAGGATATCCGCGAGGTCAAGCTCGCCTGCTCGGGCGCGGGCGCGGCGGCAATCGCATGCCTCGATCAGCTCGTGAGCCTCGGCTTGCGGCCCGAGAACACCCTCGTCACCGACGTCAAGGGTGTCGTGTACCTTGGCCGCACCGAGGACATGGACCCGATCAAGGCGCGCTACGCGCGCGAGACCTCCGCGCGCACGCTCGGCGACATTATCGCGGGCGCCGACATCTTCCTTGGACTGTCGGCGGGCGGGGTGCTTACGCCTGACATGGTCAAGCGCATGGCGCGTGATCCCCTGATTCTCGCGCTCGCGAACCCGACACCCGAGATCATGCCGGAGGCTGCGACAGCGGTGCGCCCCGACGCGATCATCGCCACCGGGCGCTCCGACTACCCGAACCAGGTGAACAACGTCCTCGGCTTCCCCTTCCTGTTTCGCGGCGCGCTCGATGTCGGCGCCACAACCATCAACGAGGAGATGAAATCGGCGGCCGTGCGTGCGATCGCAGACCTTGCGCACGCGGAAGTCTCCGACGTGGTAGCCTCGGCCTACGGCGAGACGCGGCTCACTTTCGGTCCGAAGTATCTGATTCCGACCCCGTTCGATCCGCGCCTCATCGAGCGCATCGCGCCGGCCGTGGCCAAGGCCGCGATGGACAGTGGCGTCGCGACCCGGCCGCTACCCGATCTCGACTCCTACCGCCAGCGCATGGCGCGCTTCATGTATCAGTCCGGCTCCAGCATGGAGCCGGTCTTTGCGGCCGCCAAGACCGCGGGCAAGCGCGTGGCCTTCGCCGAAGGTGAGGATGACCGCGTGCTGCGCGCCGCGCAGTTGATCGTTGACGAGGGCCTTGGGTTGCCGGTCCTCATCGGCCGCCCCGATGTGATCGCGGCGCGCATGGAGACGCTCGGGCTTCGGCTCAGGCCGGAGCGGGACTGCGAGGTCGTGAATTTCGAAACCGACGCCCGTTACGAGGCGACGTGGCGCGCCTATTACCAATTGGTCCGACGCAGCGGCATCACCGAGCAGCTGGCGAAGGACGCCCTGCGCAGCCGCTCCACGCTGATCGCGGCCATGCTGCTGCGGCAGGGCGATGTTGACGCCATGCTGTGCGGAACCTCGGGCGGGTTCGCGGAACATCTGCGTTACGTCGCGGAGGTCATCGGGCTGCGTCCGGGCGTGGGCGGCTTCGGAACGATGAACCTGCTGATCCTCGGCGGGCGGCCGCTGTTCGTCTGCGATACCTACGTCAACCGCGAGCCGACCGCCGAACAGATTGCGGAGCTCACACTGCTCGCCGCCGATGAAGTGCGGCGCTTCGGGTTGGAGCCGAGCGTCGGTCTTCTCTCCCATTCAAGTTTTGGCAGCGCGGACTCGCCCTCGGCGCAAAAAATGCGCAAGGCACTTGCGTTGATCGAGAAGGCCGCGCCGGAGCTTGCGGTCGAGGGCGAGATGCGCGGCGACGCCGCGCTCTCGAAACGTGTGCTCGACCGCGTGTTTCCCGACTCGCGACTGACCGCCGAGGCCAATCTCGTCATCATGCCGAATCTCGATGCTGCGAACATCGCCTACAACCTGCTGAGGGTTGCGGCCGGCGGCGGCGTCACGGTCGGGCCGATCCTTCTTGGCGCCGCGCGCTCGGCTCACATCCTGACCCAGACCGCAACCGTCCGCGGCATCCTCAATATGACCGCGCTGGCCGTCGTCGACGCGGCGCAGGCGGCGACGCGAGTGCCGTCGCGGATCGCTGCCGAGTAAGGTGCACGAGCAACCTCAGCAGACCAGCAGACACCACGTCAGAAAGAACTCTATCGCAATTTGCAATATTCCGTTGCACATTGACACCTGAACACGCCCTCAGCAGGCGTGTTTGTCAACTGGGGTTTTGCCTGTGACCAGTACGCCCACCATGGCCTCCGGCCACCAGCCCGCCCCGCTTCCGCTTGCAATTACGATGGGCGCGCTTGGCGTCGTCTATGGCGACATCGGCACCAGCCCCCTTTACGCGCTGAAGGAGGCGGCCAAGGCCGCTGCCCACGGCGGCGACCTGACTGCGAACCAGGTCCTCGGCGTGGTGTCGCTGATCCTGTGGTCGCTTATCCTGATCATTTCGCTGAAATATGCGATGCTGATCCTGCGCGCGGACAACCGCGGCGAAGGCGGCATCGTGGCGCTGCTGGCGCTGCTCTCGGCGCGCAACGCGCAGCCGGGAACGTGGCGGGCGCAGCTCCTGATCGTCGGCCTGATCGGCGCCGCCCTGCTTTATGGCGACGGCGCCATCACGCCCGCGATTTCGGTGCTGTCGGCGATCGAAGGGCTCAAAGTCGATGCGCCCTCGCTGACGCCGGCCGTGGTGCCGATCACTATCGCGATCCTCGTTATCCTGTTCCTGATGCAGAAGGAGGGCACAGGCTTCATCGGGCGGATCTTTGGACCTGTGATGCTCGGCTGGTTCATTGTGCTGGCGCTGCTCGGGATCCACGGCATTATAAAGGCGCCCGGCGTGCTCGCGGCCCTCAGCCCTTACTACGCCGTGGAAGCGCTGCTGCATGAGGACATCCGCATCAGCTTTACCGTGCTCGGCGCGGCGTTCCTCGCGGTGACCGGCGGCGAAGCGATGTATGCCGACATGGGGCATTTCGGGCGCTTCCCAATCCGTCTCGCCTGGTTCGCGATCTGCCTGCCGGCGCTGATGCTCAATTATTTCGGCCAGGGGGCACTCCTGATCGCCGATCCCACCGCGATCGACAACCCCTTTTTCCAGCTGTCACCGGATTGGGCCCACTACCCACTGGTCGCGCTGTCCGCACTCGCCACCGTGATCGCCTCGCAGGCGATCATCTCGGGCGTGTATTCGCTGACACAGCAATCGATTCAGCTCGGTTTCCTGCCTCGCATGCATATCCGCCATACCACAAGCGACGCGATCGGCCAGATCTACGTGCCGCTGGTGAACTGGCTGCTTGCCGCCGCCACGCTCGGCGCGGTGCTGGCCTTCGGCTCCTCCGATGCTCTCGCTGGCGCCTACGGCATCGCCGTCTCGCTCTTGATGGCGATCACGACCCTGCTCGCTGCCCTGGTCGCGATCCAGTGGGGTTATCCGCCGATCCTGGTGGTCGCTGTGAACGGCTTCTTCTTCGTCATCGACACCATCTTCTTTGCGGCGAATGCGACGAAGCTGTTCGAGGGCGGCTGGTTCCCGTTGCTGCTTGCTGCGGTCGTCGCTTTCCTGATGATGACCTGGCGCAGCGGCGTGAAGCTGGTTGAGCGCGCGCGGGCCAAGCTGCGCCAGCCCGAGGAGGATCTGATCGAGACCGCCATCACCAAATGCAGCGCGCGGCTGCCGGGAACGGCAGTGTTTTTGGCCTCGTCGCCAAGAGGCGTGCCGCTGGCGTTGACCCAATTTGTCAAGCACAACCATGTGCTGCATGAGCGCGTGCTGCTGGTCACCGTGCAGATCGAGGAGCGGCCGCGCATTGCGGACGATGACCTCGTCGAGGTGAGCGAGATCAGCCAAGCGATCACCCGCATCATCCTGCACTACGGCTTCATGCAGTATCCGACCATCTATGAGGGGCTGAAGCTCGCCTGTCGCCAGGGCAAGCTGCCCGGCGTCGATCTCAGTGACGTCACCTACTATATCGGCCGCGAGACGATCATTCCGCGCGAGGATATCCCGGGCATGTGGTTATGGCGGGAGGGCCTGTTTGCCTTCCTGCAGCGCAACGCCGAGCGCTCCGCAGCGTTCTTCGGCGTGCCGACCGGACAGGTCGTGGAGTTCGGGACCGAGATCGAGATCTAGTACGACCGACCGCTTGTGGCCCGGATGGAGCCACCGGGTCCGCGCGAAGCGCGGCCCGATGACAGGCTCCGCGCAATCCGGGGTTCGTCGGATGCGGCAAGGTCCCGCATTACGCGCTGACGCGCTCCATAGCGCGTCGGAAGACGCGCGTGAAAGCGCTCATGCGGGCTACACGCGCCATTTTAAAGTCTGCCAGCTCTTGTGACGCAGTGAAGATGCTAACCCCACAGCACTGAAATGTATTTGCTCTCCAGATATTCCATCATGCCGTGGTGAGCGCCCTCGCGGCCGAGGCCGCTCTGCTTGACGCCGCCGAACGGCGCCGCCGGATCCGACACGAGGCCGCGGTTCAACCCGACCATGCCGCTCTCGAGCTTCTCCGATACGCGGAGTCCGCGCGCGAGGTCCTTGGTGAAGACATAGGCAACGAGGCCGAATTCGGTGTCGTTGGCCTGTGTGATCGCCTCCTCCTCCTTGTCGAAGACGACGATCGGCGCGACCGGCCCGAAAATCTCCTCGGTCAGCACGCGCGAGCCCGGTGCGATGTCTGTGATGACTGTCGGCGCGTAGAAATAGCCGGTGCGCTCCAGCACCTTGCCGCCGACGACGACCTTGGCGCCGCGCTGCGTCGCGTCGGTGACGAGTTCGGCGACCTTGTCGCGGGTCGAGGCATTGACCAGCGGCCCGAGCCTGGTCCCCGGATCGGCGCCGTCGCCGACCTGGAGCGCCGACATGCGCTCGGCAAGCTTCTGACCGAAGGCCTCGGCGATGCCGCGCTGGACGTAGAAGCGGTTGGCCGCCGTGCACGCCTCGCCACCATTGCGCATCTTGGCGATCATTGCGCCTTCGACCGCGGCGTCGAGATCGGCATCGTCGAACACGATGAAAGGCGCATTGCCGCCCAGTTCCATCGAGCAGTTGATGATCTGCTCGGAGGCCTCCCGCAGCAGGATGCGGCCGACCTCGGTCGAGCCGGTGAAGGACAATTTGCGTACGCGCGGATCGCGCAGCATGGCGCTGACGACCTTGCCGGACGTCGCGGTGGTGAGCACGTTGATGACGCCCGCCGGCACTCCCGCCTCGGTCAGCAGTGCCGCCATCGCATAGGCAGTGAGCGGCGTCTCGGTCGCGGGCTTGAGGATGCACGTGCATCCCGCGGCCAGCGCCGGGCCGATCTTGCGCGTCGCCATTGCCGCCGGGAAATTCCACGGCGTGACCAGCACCGAGACGCCGACGGGCTGGTGAAGCACGATCATCTTGTTGCCGCCGCCCGGCGCGGTGCCGATCTCGCCGAGAATGCGCACCGCTTCCTCGGAATACCAGCGGAAGAACTCGGCGGCGTAAAGCGTCTCGCCCTTGGCATCGGCGAGCGCCTTGCCGTTTTCGAGCGAAATCAATTCGGCGAACCAGTCGACGCGCGCGACCATCAGTTCGAAGGCCTTGCGCAGGATCTCGCCGCGCTGGCGCGGCGGTGTCGCCGCCCATGACGCGGCAGCCTTGCTCGCGGCATCGACCGCCTTGATGGCGTCTTCGATCGAAGCGTTGGCGACCGTGGCGATGGGCTTCTCGGTCGGCGGGTTGATCACCTCGAGGCGCTTGCCGCTGCCGGACAGCCATTGACCGCCGATGAACAAGTCTGTCGGCACGGTCGAGAAGTCGTTAGTGCTCGGACGCAATGTCTCAATCCTCGATCGGTTGACGCTGGTGTATTAGCGTTGTCTCAAGCCCGCAGTTGCATTTCGATCGATGTTGTTTTTTTTGTCGATAACCACTTTATCAACGCGACGACTTTGCGACGGCCGCGTTTAGCTTGATCAAGGCCGCGGCAATTTCAGTGGGGACTTCAAGAGGAGAGAGGTGGCGCACACCTTCCATGACTTTCAGATTTGAGCCCTTGATATTGTCAGCCAGATAACGGGCCATTTCCGGCGGAGTGGCATAGTCTTCCGAGCCTACGCGTATTTCGCAAGGAAATGCGAATTTCGGAAGAAATTCCCGCAAGTCTGCTGCGCCAAGCATCTCGCATGTCGCTGCAAAGGCCGACAGATCGTTCGCGAGGAAGACAGCAACGGACTCCTCGACGATCGACGGGTTGGCCTCACGGAATGCGTCGCCGAACCAGCGCGTCTTCTGGAAGCCCACGAGTGCCTGCATGCCTTCGTTGACGGCCTTTGCAGCGCGCTCGGCCCAGGCGCCAGGGGCATTCTGTCCATACCAGGCCGTTGTATCGAAAAGTCCGAGCCCCGCCACGCGAGCGGGATAGCGGCCAGCAAACGCCAGCGAAACAGTTCCGCCCATGGAGGCTCCGCCAACGATCGCTGAAGGCCAACCGAGATGGTCCATGAGATCGGCAACATCGTCCGCAAACTGTCCGACGCTGTAGGGACCTTTCGGCTTGTCGGATTGACCATGACCACGGCAATCGAAGATCAGCACGTCTCCTGCGCCCTTGAGAGCCTGGACGGTCGTGTTCCAGAAATTCTTATCCATGGCGAGAGAGTGCACGAGTACAAATCGGCCCATGCTTTCTCGGCCGATGCCTTCGCCTGGAATCACGCGATAGGAGAGGCGCGTTCCGTCTCTGGTGGGTGTGAAATCGGAGTCCGCGTTGTGAGTTGTCTGCACGTAGGCCTCCTTAGGTCATGTCTGGATTATGGCACTTCAACTTCACCGCCGGCAGTCGGATGGCGGTCTCGGTTTTGATCAATCAGCTGGACGTTCTCTGTGCGAGGCCTTTGGGAAGGTTGAAAAGTCCGCGCGGCAAGCTGCCAATGAAAGCGAGTACGTCCGGGCTCTTTATGACGTCGGCATATTTGGCGTTGAGGTCGCAGAGTGCCATCGCATGGCTTGCTTCCGATCGGTCGAAGCAGGCATCTTCGACCAATGTCACGCGATAATTATAGCTGAATGCATCGACGGCCGATGCGCGCACGCAACCGCTTGTGGCTGTGCCTGCGACAATGATGCTGTCACAACCGAGTTGGGTGAGATAGCCGGCGAGGTTGGTACCGTAAAATCCGCTGGGCTTCTGTTTGTATACGACTATGTCCTGCGGGCTCGGCGCGATCTGCGGCATGATCTCGTTGCCGT
>Ga0153954_1001496_pt1 | contig 12331 bp, 15 predicted proteins | sample TSFL038MetaG_FD_102277 | JGI IMG/M metagenome (GOLD analysis project Ga0153954, IMG submission 102277) | Attine ant fungus gardens microbial communities from Florida, USA - TSFL038 MetaG | ecosystem: Host-associated > Fungi > Mycelium > Unclassified | place: USA: Florida, Wekiwa Springs State... | reverse complement strand
CATCCAGACCGCCTTGCGCGAATGGGCCTATGCCAAGGCCTACGACACATCACGACAGCGCGCCGCGAACTGCCCTATTGGATGCATCGCTACAACTGGCACAGGCCCCCCATGGCAGTATCGGATCCATGCCTCCCATCAGCACTCTTGGCCTCGCCGGGAATAACCTGTTGAGGCTCCACAGCTAGAGCTTGTTCCCGGAAAGAGGAGTCGGCCGGGATTCCCAAGTCTGCAGTGATGTGATTGAAGCTGTGTGCTGGGCAGGAGGTCAGTGGACATGGCCCGAGCCTATTCACTGGATCTACGCGAGCGTGTGGTGGCGGCGATCGAGGAGGGACTGTCGACGCACCAGGCGGCGGTTCGATTCTCGATCGGCATATCAACAGCGGGTGCCTGGGCGCGACTGAAACGCTCGCAGGGCGACGTTCGGCCGGGCCGGCAGGGCAAGCCTAAAGGCTCGGTGCTCGATGCGCATGCCGACTTCATCCTCGGCGTACTCGAGGACAAACCTGATACGACGCTCGACGAACTGGTCGAGCGGCTTGCCGCCGAGCGCGCCGTCAGGATCGTGCGGACGGCAGTCTGGAAGTTCCTCGACCGTCGCGACATGACGCACAAAAAAAGACCGCTCACGCGACCGAGCAGGAGCGTCCCGGGTGAAGGCCGCCCGCGCGGCGTGGCTTGACCGGCAATCGGACCTCGATGCCGAGAGCCTGATCTTCATCGACGAAAAGCGGGCTATCGACAAAGATGGCGCGGTTGCGCGGATGGGCCCCTAAAGGACGCCGCTGTCGTGCCGCCGTTCCCCGGACATTGGAAGACCATCACCTTCGTCGGCGGATTGACCCTTGCCGGCATCATCGCGCCGATGCTCATCGACCAGCCGATAGATGGCGACATCTTCCTTGCCTGGTGCAAGCAAATGCTGGCGCCGGCCCTGCGGCCGGGCGATATCGTCGTCCTGGATAATCTGCCGGCCCACAAGGTCGCCGGCATCAGGGACGCCATCGGGGCGCGCGGCGCCACCTTGCTCTACCTGCCGCCTTACAGTCCCGACTTCACCCGATCGAGAACGCCTTCGCCAAGCTCAAGGCCCATGTCCGCAAGCACGACGCCCGAACCATCGATGCTCTCGAAGCCGCCGCAGCCGACGCTCTGCGACAGTTCAAACCTGCCGAATGCGCAAACTTCTTCTCACATGCCGGATATGGCTTCGATTAACGGGAGGCTGCTCTAGGGTACCGGAAGCGCGCACATTCAGGGAAGCCGCTTCGGGAGACCTCAGGCGATTGGGGTGGATCGGACCAACGTCAGGCAGGCGCGCATCGACGGCGATGCCCGGCGAGGTGTTCCCTTGAAAGGTATTGCTATAGAACGACTGATCGGCGGTCAGCTCGGCGAGAGAAAGGTGCGCTGACAGCACGCACAGGTGGGTATACCTTCCGATAATTTCGAGCGCGAGCATATATGAAGGAATGTGTCCTAAGTTTTAACTTGCCCCTTATTGCCGGGGCTCTATTACTCTTCGCAGCCGTCGCAGTATCGTTTGTCCATGACGTCCACGGTCGGCCCTGCGGTCCATTTTAGGGGATGCATTCATGCTTGAAAGCAAAGCCGAAGCTCAAACATCCGCACCGTCACCTGCAACGCCGGCGAAGCCGCCTGTTGAAGGGCACTCCGCCAGGCGCATTCATCGGGTCGCGGAGCATGTCGGTGCTCGTTCTTACCTTGAGATTGGCGTATTTAACGGCAAGACGTTCAATGGGGTCAACCTCCCGAACAAGGTCGGCGTCGACCCTCGCTTTGCGTTCGATATAGAGCCCCACAAGAGAGACGGCGTCCGATTTGTGTCATTAACGTCAGATGCTTTTTTTTCCGGAATGAAGTCACCTGAACATTTCGACATTATCTTTTTGGACGGGCTTCATACGTTCCAGCAGACTTTTCGCGATTTCTGTAACTCGTTGATATGCTCGCACGACCGTACCGTATGGTTGATCGACGATGTCTTTCCCAGTGACGTGTACAGTGCATGGCCTGTCGCAAGCGAGGCCCGGCAATTCAGAAAGCTTTCAGGGAGTGACAGTCCCGCTTGGAACGGGGATGTATATAAACTGCTGTTTGCGATTCACGATTTCTTTCCTGTCTTGAGCTTCGTGTCCTTCTCCAACCGAGGGAATCGCCAGACGCTGCTCTGGAAGACCCCGAGGCAAACGTTTACGCCAATTCTCGGCAGCTTGGAGCGGATCGAACGGCTTGGATATTTCGAACTAATGAAGTCTCAGCAAGTCTTCAATTTCAAACCTGAAGACGAAGCATTTGCGGAATTTTTCAGTTCGATGAACGGTAAATTCACCGTTCCAGATGTTCCAGAGACGACGAGCCCTTGAGCAGATAGTCGGGCGGAGGCTGATCCCCGCGCCTTTTTGTTGGGAACAGTTCTGCCCTCGCAGTGACGAAGCTCAGCAGCAGCTGCCGCGCTGAACTTCGCCTTGGGGCCGTTCGGTATCAGGCAGATCTAGCCACGATACGTCGACCTTTGGCCTTGGCCTTCAGAAGGGCATCCTTCTTCTCGGAAGCATCTGGCAGCATGTGCTCGCGAACGGACCTAAACAGCAGCAACAGCACAGTCCAAATCACAAAGGCGCAGAGGGCCACGAGCAGCACGGAGATGATCCTCCGCGGATACATGGATTGCTCGGGCAAGAACGGGCGCACATAAGGCGTGATATAGAAAGGCTGCGAAGCCGCATTGGCGCGCGCTTGATCAAGTGCCTGCATGGCGCTGGTCACCATGTTCTGGGCGAATTGACGCTCGAGATCGAGCTGCTCGTACTCGCCCATCACCTTGGACAGGGCTGTCCCATCCGTGCTCTGACCAACCTGTGTCTCCACGATCCGTATTTGATCTCGCGTTGCCTTGATCTGTGACTTCAGGTTCTGGATCACCGGCGAATTGGCGCCGACATTCTGCTTCAGCAGCGAGGCCATGGACGTTTCGTAATTCGTCAGCGTCTGGCGCAACGACTGGGCAAGCGCCGCGTTGGACGCGACCACACTGGCTGTCGGGTCGATGACGCCCTCTCGATTACGGTATTCGGACAACTTTAGCCGGATCGCCTTCAGTCGATCCTCAGAACGCTTCACCTCACCCTCCGCGAACTTCACGGCATCGAGGCTGGTTCGCATGGCTATGCGATTGATAAGCTCCTCGGAAAGCGTGACGAGCCCGTCGGCAACCTTCTTTGCGTCGGTAGGGCTAAAAGCGTGAACCTCTACTGTCGCAAGCCCCGTCAGGGGATCGAACTGAGCATTGACTACGTGGCGCTGCCAGTATCGCACGAACATTTCCTTCGAGCGGGCAGGGTTGAACCGGGCCCACCAGTCGTAACTATCCCGTGAATACATGTCCCTAAGGTTCATCCGCGCCTCAAGATCCTCGATCGCCTGCTGACTGGACAGATAATCGATGACAACGAAGTTCTCAGGAGAGAAGGACGGAGTTCCGGACGAAGATCCCGACGAAGAAGTGGACGTCTGCCCGCCGCTTCCGGGATTCGAGGAGTAACTAGTCGTCACTGGAGCTTGTAGAACCGAAAACCTGAATTCGGTCACATACTGATTCGTCGCGATGAAGCTGTAGTAGATCGTGGCAACTGCCACCGGTAAACCGACGAATATCAGAAACGACAGAAGCATACCCGATAGCTTCATCCTCTTGCGCGGAAGAGGAGGCAGGTCCTTCTGCAAAGCATTTCTGGGAGGGCGAGGAGGAATAGCTGTCTTCTCGCCGACAGGAGGCAGTTCCGGCCGAGCCCAAGCCTTGAGGGGCTGGTCCTGAATGGAAGTCAGATTGTTGGTGTCCATCTAGCCGTGCCGCTCCACAGGTATGGAATGAGTACTCGAGCTCTGCAAAGTGCCCCGTAGGGGCTTTCGCCCGACGATTTTTCGGTTCGGCGTATCCCGTCTACCGGAAAGACTATATCAAACATATCGCCCGAATTGCGACCCTTGTACGACCGTCGGGTCATAAACCAGTGAAGCCCAAGTGCTTTGCACTGGTACCCACTCGCAAGTCGGCCTTTTCCTTAGTCGAGGAGATGGTAACCGATTGAATTGCAAAACTACCACATCTCGTGCGATAGGGTAACAGGCATTCGGGTAGGGATGCCTGTCTAGGATTGGGGCGTGGCAGGATGAGGAAACCCAAGGGAAAAAAGGTCGGTAGAGCCGCCGTGAAGAAAAAGGCTGGCAAAGTCAGCGAAAAACAGGCCGTCGAAGCCGGTGGATTTGATGGCGTTGGTCCCGTCGAGTTGAATGGTAGCGTCGGCGTTAACGGCCGCGATCCCGGCGAGAAGAAGGACGAAAGGCCGCCGCAAACTGCCGAAGGCATTGCATATCGGCTCCTGGTCGACATCCTGCAGGCGGAAGGCCGTTCGGGCGCCATGTCGGCAGATGGCAGCGTCCGACTGTCACGTGGAGCCTATCTCGATGCGTACAACGAGTGCCTGCAGGTTGTTCGAGGAGAACGCGTGTCCAAGCGCAACGCGGGTTGAGGCGCTTCCGATCCTTTAGCCGAGCTTCATCCCACGCCAACCTATAAGGTGGCTCTGCCGCTTTGTGCAGGGGGACGCGCGGCACCGGCTGCCTTTTGACGCCGTTCAACTTCCGAGCGCACGTATTCCACGTAGCGTCGATAAACCGGGCCGGAATTTCCCCTCTGCGGCCGAAGGTCTGCTTTGAATTCCCTATACGGCGCAACAAAGGGCACAAGACGTTCGTAAAATGCCGCTTGAGCGCCCGGCGTGTCGAATGCCGGCTTGGAAGCAATGACGGAGGAATCCCACCATTCCTTAGACCCACCGATGAAGTCCCATCCATCCTTTGGTTCCATGAACATCTCATCCATCCTCAGGCCCGTCAGATGGCAAAGCGCACTCCAGGAATCGGGATAGAACCTCCAGCAATCGAGCGGGTACCGGTGCACGCGGCCGGAGGCTGGAGCGATGATGAAGGCTTTTCCATTCTGCCGTAAAGTTCGGGCAATCTCAGCGAAAGTCACCCAAAAGAATGGGTTGTGCTCGAAGACGCTCGACGAGATCACATAATCGAACGACTCGTCGCCAATCTCGTCCCATACAAAAGGACTACGAGTCACAAGATCGACATTGAAGCCTTGTGCGATGTCCAGGCCAACGTACTTCAGGCCGAACTTTTCACTCATCACGCGCCAAGTCGGCGGAGCCGGCGTGGGTTCATCCGCCTTTTTTTGGTAAATGCAGGAACCGACATCGAGGATTGTTTTCCCCGCTATGTCGGGATCCACCTCGGCGCAGTGGGTCAAAAAAAGATGAATCTTCGCCTGGGCTGACTGGTGCATGGCATTGTCTCTGTTTGTATCGCAACGGCTCTTGGGCCAGGAGAAGTTCAACCATATTGAAGTGAAAATTTGATGCTGTCCATTGCCCGGAGACACCACTGCAGGATTTGCGAAAGGCGTGCTCGGCCGGCGCCGCAGTTCAACATCCGGAGGTCGGTAAGCCGAGAAGAATTGCTATCTTTATATTGGTAATACGACAACGCTGACCGCCATAGGCAACGAAATCGGGCACGATACTTACGCCGCCGAATCCATATTCGACGAGGAGCGAGCGAGCCGCCCTGGTATCCTCGATGCTGGTACTTCGCCAATTGGGGCCCAGCACGAAATTCATGACCAACTTCTTGGCCAAGCTCCTGTTGGTCACGCCGAGCGCCCCGATGCGACGTCGAGTCGACGTCTCGTAGGACGTACGTTCGCGGGGAGCTTTGCCAGGCATCACGAAGAATGCGTCAACCGCACTGATGATATCCGCTAGATTGGCGACGTCGCAGTTGCGGGCCGCGACTCCCACACCGCAAAATCCGCCGACTGCCCCCGCACCGAATGGGTCGTTCGATCCGGTGGCGAACTTCAAGCCGACACTCTGCACCGTTCGTGCCATCTGAGTCAGAAAGGCTGTATTGACCGATGCCGGCCGTCCATCGGCCATCTCGCAATCACACGTAATGCCCCAGATTTTTGAGGGATTCTTTTCGAGCTTGGCGTTAGGCAAAATGACTTTGTCGATCGTTGTCATCCAACGTCCATTGCCGACAGCCTTGGTGACGGTGAAATACCTGTCCGGCGAAGCCTTGGCATCTGCATAGGCAATCACGTCGTCATCCACCATACCGGCGGAGTTCGCGGCGTCGAGATAGCCGCAAAAATCCAAGCCTTTGCTACACGGTCCGCGCGCATGGGCAGGAAATCCGAGCACGTACAGCGTTGCCGTCAAGTTGGCTTTGATGGCTCGGTCGTAGGTGGTGTAGCTCGTCCCTGTGGGCAGACCGGCACTACGGATGTTGGGACCGCCGTAGCTACTTGGCTTCTTGGAAAAAGCGTCGGCACAGAGGTCGCAACGAATTCCCCATTGCAGCCAAGCAAATTTGGTGAGGGTTGCCCTGGATGCGTTCGCCAAAGCTATATCTGCGTTCTGAGCTATCGTCAGTGGGTACGCGGAATAAGACGTTGCCGGTTCATCATCGGTCTTCGGTAGCCGGGCGATGCGCCACACGTCGATTCCGGCGGGCGTAACGTCCTTGATCATCGACTGCGTGAAATAGTTCGCTCCAGTGACGGCGTCCGGGTCCGAATGTCCATCGGCTGGCTCCTTGTACTCGTTTTGCCCGAAGGTCGGCGCGACCGACAGCATCACGAGCAGACAAAAAAGTGCCAGGATGTTGGTGCGTAGCGCCATCGGTGGTTGGCCTTGTTCCGAGTCTTGAGACATTACGCGCCGATTTGCCCCTATGTTCCTTCCGTACCGGCGGGCTATGCCCGCCCGCCAATACGTTCCCGGCTGCGGACGTCGGTCTTCCTCGGGCCTCCGAGGCTCCACTACCCACTCGCCCGGAGAGAACTCACTTTCGAACGTTGTTCGATGGACTTTGTCGATGGCGATTCAAGCAAATGTTTGAACGCATCGTCTTCGGATTTCCTCGCCAGAACCGCCTCATATTTAGGCAGGTTGAAGAACTCCAGCCGCTCAATCCTCTCCAGGCTGGCCAATACCGGGCGGTAACCGACACGTGGGCGCCTCCAAATTATCGCCTGGGCGTTCTCGGGCGTCGCGATAGTAGCGTAGGTGAGGGTCGGAAAAAAATCATGGATGACGAAGAGAAGTTTGAAGGCATCTCCTTGCCACGGTTTGGAGGCCGCTTTACCGGCGCGCTCTCGCAATTCGACGGCATCGATCGGACTCGGCAAAGCGCCGTATGGGTCGGCGGGCAGAACGCCATTTACAATCCAGACAGTGCGTTCATGCGAGGTCAGCATCGAATTGCAGAAATCCCGGAAGGTCTGCTGAAAGGTGTGCAGACCGTCGAGGTAGACGATATCGAACTTCCGAGAGTCGCCTTGCTCGAGGAAGAACTGGTCCGAGACCGTCGTGTCCGATGCGCTGCGCTTCTTGTCGGCCTCGAACTCGACATCCGGCTTTGAGAGATTCAATTGGCTAGACGCATCGGCCGTAAAGATTTGGACGCCGGATGGGCCTATTGCGAGGCAGGACTGGGCATTCAGATGCTCGGCGAGACGCTTGATGCGGCGTCTGGAAGACGATTCGCCATCTCGTCGTTCCGTTGGAGAAAGGGACGCGGTTTCGCGGGAGAACGGGAGCCTGGTCGTCGCCCCAACAATGCTATTGCCGCGGTTTGGCGTGGAGGTACCGGCGCCGTCGAGCCATCCGGTCAGCGCCTGATCGATTATGGCGACGTCGAGCTCGGGTCTCGCGTCCTGATGCCTCTCCTTGAGACAATAGATGTGTAGGGCACGGACACGGCGAGCAGCCTCTAACATGTATTGAGCTTCGATCTCGCGGAAATCGACAGAAATCACTTCGGCGTCGGGACGGCTGTTGAACAAGATCATATGCAGCGACGAACCCGTCATCGCCGCGAGCTTGGTTGCATTCGACGTCAGCGCAATTTGTTCCTCGAAGGGGAGCTGCTCCGGGGCAATGATTTCAAAGCCGCGGCGGACAAACAACTCTTCGACGGCTTCTTCATTTACTGCCCACTTGCTCCGGAGATTGGACGTCCACACTTTCAGCTTCCGGCGGGTGAAATAAATCTTCTTCGGTAATTTAGAGACGTCCTTCTTCTTCAGAATCTGGCCCCGAAGGTGGTCATACACGGTGCACATGTTGGTGGACGCCATCTCAGACAGGCGGAATTGGCTCGATGGAATCACCAGCTCTTCAACGACGAGGTCCGTGTCGGCGAGAATCAGCCTGTCTAGATCGATGCCGAGAGCGTCCAGAACGGTTGTGACGTGCGGAGGCAGCCGAGCCTTGGTAGGATCAGAGAAGACGTTGATGGCGGGATTCCAATGAGACCAATGGAAAATCACCCGGACACTTGGATCCACATTGATCGCGGCCCATGCGCGGGCAAGCGATTCGACCAGGAAATGTCCAAAATGATTGAACATGACGCCTAGGTAGATGCACCTTCCCTTAATCTGAATAGCGGACTTCATGCGGCTCGCAGGAACCGTCTCGAGGTTCGAATACCCTCGGAAAACGTCCGGTCGCGCGGATCCGGGAAGAATTTGTCCCTTTGAATTGTAGATTGCGCCTCGAAGGTTCGAGTTTTTTACCTCCCACCGGGCGATGAACGCGTTGCGATAGGTAAGCGTCGTCTCTTGGACATCGGCGAGCAGCCGGGTCGGATCGAAGCTTGGCCGTCCATTGTAAGTCCAGATGCGCTCCGCGACTTGGTGCCACTTGCTGGAAGTCTCAGCTTGAGAGATGGGCGTCAAGATATGCTCCATGTGGCAAGGGTAGGGTTGCTACCGGTGTGGGCGCCGCGTCTTTGGCCTGATGCGCGAGCGGCTCTGTTATCCTCGACGTTGAGCGACGTTTGCGGGCGAAAAATTGCCCTGCACGGACGAGAAGAAGATATCGAACGCCTCGTTCTCGGGTTTCAGGTTCAAAATCGCTTTTCGCTTCAGGAGCTCGACGTATCCGAGGCGCTCTATCGCCTCCAAGCTGCCAAACAACGGAGCGAACTGCGCTCTCGGCGCCTTCCAGATCAGGGTTTGTGCATTGCCTCTCGATCCAAAGGAGACAAAATCCAGCAATGGAAAGAAATCATGAATGGCAAACAACAACTTGTACACGTCGCTGTGCCAATGAGGGCTGACCTCTCCCGCTAGCCGTCGGCCATTTCGAGATTCAGCGGGATGAGGCCAGGCGCTGTAAACGTCGCTCGGAAAGATATCGTCGACGAGCCAGACCGTATCGTCGTGAGCGCACGATAAGGAATTACAAAAATTCCGAAATGCATGGGCGAAGTTCGGAGCTTCATCCAGAAAGATTATGTCGAAGTGGCGATATGATTTGCTGCTGAGAAAGAAATCGTCAGCCGTACTGGCGATGAATTCGATACCTTCCTTGGCATATTTGCTGACGTCAAAGGGAAACCGCGGATGGACGCCTACTTTAATCGGCAGATTTACAAGGTTGAATGTTCGGCCTTGCCAGGCTCCGATTTGGAGATATGACGCGGCATCCAAATGTTCGGCTACGCGCTGTATTCTCCTTGCCGAATAAGCTTCCTGGGCGATTCTCACGGAGTTTTTCGGCGTTTCTATCTCTTCGGCGGGAACTTCTACAGTCTGCGCGTTCACGATGACCTCCAGGACATGGCTAGCATTTCATCGCCTTGATGGGGGGGGGCGTCGGGCAGAGAAAAATCGCGTACGAGCGACCCACCATCAGCGTGGCAACCGACCGTGCAGTCCACCCCGGAGCAGGGGAGGGGCGCCGTCGCCGACCCCTCTTCATATGGACATGATGAAGAACTGGCAAACGATGTCGATGCTCGACGATAGGCGCTACGGATTTGTCTATCTATGCGCCGGATAGCCTACGCTAAGTCACCTGCGAACGATCCTAGCGGTTCACCATGTGGCGGAGGTAGGCTAGGCGATGGTGAACCGTTCAGAATAGTTCCGTTGGCGCACACTTTGCATGCCGTCAACAAGCTGCAAAACCTGCCAGCTGGCTTGATGGCCGACTGCTCGATAAAGAGTGGTTTGCACCCCGGCCAGCGAGAAGTATCGGCGTGGTAGAATGAGCTGTGCACCTATGCTGCCGCGATCATTCCTCCATCTGCCCGGCGATCACTCCTTCGCGGCTTCCTTCTTCTTCCGCTCGCCTTGCACCGTTTCCAGGCACTCGGCATATAGATCCAAAATGAAGCCGCGGGGAATCGAGCCCCACTTTTGTTGAACGCGCTCAAGAGTGCCCTTTTCAAGCTGGAGAATATCTTTCAGCAATTGATATGCGATCGATTGAGGAGTCTCGGTCATGGGCCTTTTCCACGCTTGCACGCCTGAAGTGACGTTAACTAAAAGTAGCATGCAAAAATGACCAACGGCAACACACTCACCAAATCTTCATGCTTTGTCAGGGACGTAACCGGTGAGGGTGATACGGCAGATCGGATATCAGAGAGGCCGCTAGAACCGGTTGGTTGTGCGGAGATGTCAGATGAGGCAGAACGCCAGTGCGACGGTATGGTAGGCGCTACTTCGGCCTTGGTTCGTTAGGACTGTGCAACGGAGGGTCCATGTCACCAATGATTGCCGCCAAGAGTTTGACCTTCCCCACAAGACTGTGGGCCATGCTTGCCGCTATCGGCCGGTGGTACGCAATGATCGTCACGTTGATGGGCGAGAACTTCGCCTATCGTCACAAGCGTCTGCGGCTCAACGCCCTCCTGGCGCTTGCGGAACCTTTGGTGTTCATCGCGATGATCACCCTTCTGCATGAAGCGCTACATCAGTCGCCTCCTTTCGGCTCGTCTGCTGTTCTGTTCTTTGCGACAGGTGTTCTGCCGTATTCCGTGTTCATGCACTCATCGAATCGCACGCGCGTCACCGAATCCAGCTTACGCCTGCCGGGGGTCACTCAATTCGATATCCTTCTGGCGCACATTCTCGACGAGTTGCTTCTCAAGATAGTCGTCATCGGTCTCGTCTTTTTCGGCTTGTATCTTACTGGAGTAGAAGAAGCGATCCCTGTCGAACCCGTTCAGTGCTTTGCCGCTCTCGGTGTCTTGGCGCTCATGGGCGTCGGCTTTGGCATGGTGAGCGTTGTGCTCTACTCGGCATGGTCGTGGTGGAAGTACATGTATCCATTCCTGGTGAGGGCGCTACTTCTCTTCTCCAGTGTGATGTATGTCATGGATCTTGTTCCCGATCCGGCTCGTAGCGTCATGGTCTGGGACCCGATGGCCCACGCGATCACCTGGTTCAGGGCTGGTGTCTACTCGTTTTATCCGACACGTCTCTTGGATCTGACTTACATGTTCGAGTGTGCAATCGGCATGGTGGTTATCGGCATTCTGGTCGAAACATCGACCCGAGAATGGCGGCTTCGCTAGATGATCGTTCTGAAGTCCGTTACGAAATATTTTGGCCATGGACGCAAGAAGAAGGTTGTACTCGATGATGTGAGTGCTGTGTTCGAACCGCGGCAGCACTACGTGCTGTTCGGCACTCCGGAATCCGGCAAAACTACGCTTCTCAACCTAATTGCGGGGACTCAGAGACCTTCTCGCGGGATTGTAACCCGTTACGGCAAGGTGGCTCCGCTAATCGGATCCAGAGGCTTTCTTGTTGGTCCTCAGTCGGCCGGCCAAGTGGCTTCGTTCTTTGCAAGCGTTTATGGCGCTGATAGCAGGGAGGTCGAGGAGTTCGTCCGGGAATTCTGCGATCTCGGAGAGGACTATGATGAATCGCTTTCGGAATTGCCGGCGCAAACCAGGTACCAAGTGTATGCGGCAGTGGGGTATGCGATTCCGGCCGACTATTATCTGTTCGACAATGCGGTAACCTTCGGAGACAGACAATTCCAGGCACGCTGCCGGCTGGCCTTCGAGGCGCGACGGGAGGAGGCGGGGACGATCCTGGCGACCCGCAATCCCGAGCAGGCACCTCAATTCGGCAGTCGGGGCGGTGTCATTCATCAGGGCAATCTCTACCTCTATGACACCGTGGAAGAGGCATTGGAGGAATACCGTCACTTTCAGCTTGAGGAGCGGGACGGCACGGTGTCCTATGCGCAGCTTCTCGTCCGCCGAGGTCAGAAGCAGAGAGCCGTTGCGTATTTGAGAGAGTACATCGCGGTATACGAGGAAGATATCTCGGCTTATGAGCTTCTGGCGGACTTGGCATTCGGTGCCGGTGACGATACGGAAGCGGTAACGATCTGTCTTGCGGCGCTTGAGCGGGCGCCGAAAT